>CZCA01006347.1_pt1 | contig 19445 bp, 21 predicted proteins | sample 591981 | NCBI WGS metagenome assembly CZCA01 (sample SAMEA3556810, study PRJEB10932) | anaerobic digester metagenome
CCACCGAGATCTACACTATCCTCTTCGTCGGCAGCGTCAGATGTGTATAAGAGACAGGATACGGGTTGTCCCGCGATTGGCGGCTTGCCACAAACCAGGGATGCTGATCCGAGGTGTGGTTGACCACCAGATCCATGATCACCTTCAGCCCGCGGCGATGCGCCTCCGCCAGCAGATGCTCAAAATCCGCCATCGTTCCGAATCTGGGATTGATCGCCCGATAATCGCTGATGTCGTAGCCGTTGTCGACTTCCGGCGACGCGTAGATCGGCGTCAGCCAGAGCACATCGACGCCCAATGTCTTGAGCACATCCAGCTTACTCGTGATCCCCGGCAGGTCGCCCACGCCGTCGCCGTCGCTGTCGTAGAAGCTCTTGGGATAAATCTGGTAGACGACGGCTTCCTGCCACCATGCACGTTCACTCATGCTTGTTCTTCCTTGTTTTGCCAAAGAACCAATCCCACAAACACCGGCAATTTGAGCATCCGCCGCCAGCGCCAGGGCTGCGTGATCAACCGATGTAGCCATTCGAGATTGAGCCGCTGCATCCACAGCGGCGCGCGCTGCGCCACGCCTGCCACGAAATCGAACGCGCCGCCCACGCCGATCGCCACCGCCGCCGGTAACTCGGCGCGGTGACGGTCGATCCAAAAATCCTGGCGCGGGTGACCGTAGGCAACGAAGAGGATGTCGGGCGCGGCGGCAGCGAGCCGGGCGCGGATGGCGGGCCACTCGTTCTCGGCGGGGCTGCCAGCGTAGCACCCTGTCACCATCAGCCCTGGATAGCGACCTGCCAGCACTGCCGCTGTCCGTTCCGCCACCCCTGGCGCTGCGCCCAGCAAGAAGACGCGCCAGCCACGCGTCGACGCCCGCTCACAAATGCGATAGATGCCGTCCGAGCCGGTGACGCGCTCGCGTAGCGGCTGCCCGGCGCGGCGCGCGGCCCACAACACGCCGGCGCCGTCAGGCACGCACAGGTCGGCGCGCGCCAGCACCGCAGCAAAATTGGGGTCGCGCCGCGCGTCGACGATGAATTCCGGGTTGACGGTGCAAATCTGGCGGCAGGCAGGCGCCGAATTGCGGGCAGCGCGGCGCTGCATCACCCACGCATCGATCAGGTCGAGCGTCAGGGCAAAGTCGACGCGGTCGATCTCGATCCCCAGGATAGTCAGGATTTGAGTCTGGCTGAAACTAAAGTTGTTCACAGGACTAAGTCAAAGTAAGGGTGCCTGGGCGCAGGATGTGCTGCGTCGGGCGGTGACGGCTGAGCTTTGACGCTCACACGGCTACTGACGACCAGCCGCTTCAACCAATACTGCCAGGGTCTCCTGCGCTGCCTTTTCCCACGAAAAACGGCGCACATTCGCATAGCCAGCCTCGATTAACTGCTGGCGCAGCACCTCGTCCTGGCTGAGGCGCAGCATGGCATTGGCGATGGCGTCCACGTCGGTCGGGTCGACCAGCAGCGCGGCGTCGCCGGCGACTTCGGGCAGAGATGAGTTGTTCGATGTCAAGACAGGCACTCCGTAACTTTGCGCCTCCAGCACGGGGAGGCCGAATCCTTCAAACAGCGACGGGAAGGCAAAAAAATGCGCGCCCTTGATCAGCGCCGGTAGATCGTCATCGGGCACGTAGCCTAGAAAGCGTACGTGTTCACCCATGCCTGGCGCCGCCGCCTCTGCATAGAGCGTCTCACTCAGCCAGCCCGGCGCACCGGCAAAGACCAGATCCCACCCGATAGGTGAATTACGGTAGAGCCAAGCGTATGCCTGGCAGAGACGCGCCACATTCTTGCGCGGCTGAATCGTGCCGACGAAAAGAGCGTAGGGGCGTGTCAGCCCGTAACGCATGCGCACCATCTCCACCTGTTCGGCGTCGATGCTCTGTGGCGCCATGGTCGCTTCGTAGATCACACGGATGCGTTCCGCCGGCGTGTGATAGTGGCGTTGCAGATCATCCGCCGTCGCCTGGCTTACGGCGATCACCCGTTGCGCAGCGTAGACGCTCCACCGGGTGCCCGCTTCGATGAGCAGGCGCTGACGCAGCGTATGCGTCTCCGGGAAGGCATGATAGCCCAGATCGTGGACGGTGACAACGCTGGGCGGCAGACGGCGACGCGGCAGCACGCAAGGAAGTACATGGGCGGGCACGAACAATACGTCGGGCCGCCGGCGCGTGACTTCGGCGGCAAGGTGACGATGCGTCCACAAGCGGCGCCCCGGCAGTACGCAGATTTCGACCGCTCGCTCCGTGCCCGGCGGCATCGTCATCAACCCTGGTCCTGGCAGTGCATCAACGTAGAGTCGCCACCGATGTTCTGTGGCCGCGGGCAATGCCAACAAATGGTGGATGATCTCCAGAGAGTACCGTTCTGTGCCGGTGTGATGGGCGCGGGCGGCGCGCGATGCGTCGATGCCGATGATCATGGTGTGACCGTGTGTAGTGAAAGGGGAACCATGTGGCGACCTCTAGGCGTTGACAATGGTTGAAGCTGTCGCCAGCGCGAAAGTTCGTATGCAAACGCCGGTGTTTTCAGAAAGACGTAATGCGTGTATACTATCTGGAGAGATAAGCAGCGTCAACTTGACGGTTTCTCTGACGCCGGATACGCCCCTGTATGCGGGGACACGGAAAAGTGTGCTTCGCCTGTTTCATAGCGTTGGCGCTCGATTGTACAGAATCATGATTACCGTGCAAAGTCTAGTGAGCGATGCGCTTTGGGTGTTGGGATTGGCGGGCGCACTGGCGACATTCAGCTACATGAACTGGGTGCGCGACGTGCGACGTTGGACGTGGTCATACACGCTGAGTACGCCGATGTTGCTGGCGCCGCTCAGTTCCTCATTGTGCTTATTTAGTGGCGGGATGGCGCTGTCGGGCCTGTTCGCGGTCTGGCCGTCGCCGTGGTGGCAGATCATCGCCTGGAGCGTCCTGACTGCGTTGTTTGGTCTGCAGGCCGTGCTGTACGCTGGCGCCGGGCGCCGCGCAGGATGGGATGCTCCCATCGAGGGAAAAAGCAATCATGAGTAAAGATCCGCTGAAGAACTGGCAACTCGAAGAGGGCGGCGAGCCATTGGAGCAGTGGAAGTTGCAGGACACCGAGCAGGAGCTTGGTCATATGCGGCTTCAGCCAACAGGGGGAACGACGAAAGATTGGCAACCTGTCGAATATCAGCGTACGCCTGCAAAAGGTGGGCGCAACTGGATTCTACCGTCTATTGTGATTGTGGCGTTGCTGATCGCGTTGGGCTATGTTGGCTACGTCAGTCTGAATCGCTTCGACGTCGGCGCCTTGACCAGCGGGATGAAGCCGTTGCGCCAGTGGCGGCTGCGCCCACCGCTGCCCCGACAGCAACCCCGGCGCCCACGCCCGAACCATCGCCGACGCCGTCGCCGACGCCTGAACCGTCGCCCACGCCAGCGCTGATTTCGGTGCGCTATGGCACGGTCAATGATAGCGCCGGCGTCAACGCGCGGCGTGAACCTTCAACTACTGCCGAAATCATCCGTCTTCTCAACAACGCTGAGCGCGTCACCGTCGTGCGGCAAGAAGGGGAGTGGCTGCAAGTAATTCTGTCAGACAATCAGGCAGCCTGGGTGGCGGCGCAGTTTATCGATCAGTCAGTCGGTGAACAAAAAACGCTGGAGGAATGGAACGCCACTCTGGTCGCCGCCGGTTTGCCGCCGGTGACGCCAGCGGCGGACGCTGCCGCGCCAGCAAGCGCCCCTACTCAGGTCACTGGCGCGCCGGTCAACGTCACCGTGATCGCCGATCCTGGCGCTACTGTCCGGCTTGAACCGGCGAACCGGCCACCGAAGCGCAGGTTGTTGGCGAGGCGCTGCTGAGCACAGTGCTCGTCGCCACTGCTCGCACCGACGCCGCCGACTGGCTGTTGGTGACGCTGCCCGATGGTCGGCGCGGCTGGATTCTTTCCGGCCTGGTTCAGGCGGCGGGCGATGCGACCACGTTGCCGGTGCAGCCTGCCAATTACTTGCTGACAGAGGGCGTGTTGACGGCGGTCATGCCTACACCGGCAGCGAACGCTGGCTTTAACCTGGAAGTCAGCGGTGTCGTCCCTGCTGCTCCCTTTACCAACACGCTCCCCGCCACCGGGCCGGCAATCGCCATTTCGGACACGGTGGGCGTCAACGCCCGCACTGCGCCAACGCTGACCGGCAACATTCTGAGTGTATTGCCCAACGGCGCCGTGCTGCCGGCTTTGGGACGCTCCCCCGACAATCTGTGGGTGCAGGTGGAACTGCCCGACAAACAACTTGCCTGGGTCTTCCGCGATGCCGTCAACGTTTCCTCCAACATCGACGATGCACCCGTGGTGGGTGGTGAAGGTGATCTGGCGGCCCCGCCCACGCCCGCAGCGCCGACCGATGGCGCAGCGACGGCCACCATTGCCAGCCTGCTTGGCTCCAACGTGCGCGCCACGCCGGACAACAACAGCGAGCCGATCGAAACTGCCGCCCGCGGCACGACTTTCCCTGTCACCGGGCGTTCCGCCGATGGCGCCTGGCTGCAGGTGCAACTGGCGGATGGCGCCATCGGCTGGATTCTGGCGACGACGGCTGAATTGAATCTCGATGTCGCCACGCTGCCTGTTGTCCCATAGCGATGTCCGATCCTCGCCTGCGCGCAATTTTCTGGTCAATTGTGCTCATGAGCAGCGGCGTGTTGCTGCTGCTCTTTGAATTTGGCTTTCTGACGCCTTATACGCCATTGCTGCAATATATTCTTGCCGGGCTGTTTGTCTTTGGCGCTGTGCTCTTTTTTGGTGCGTTTGCGCGCACGCCGGCGGAATGGTGGCGCGTGATCCCCGGCTGGACGTTGCTGGCGCTGGCGGGCGTGCTGGTGCTTAGTACGCTGGCAGTCGATCAGCGCTGGCTGGGCGCCACGGTCTTTGGCGGGCTGGCGCTGGCTTTTGCCCATGTCTATCTAAGCGATCGCGGCGGGCGCTGGTGGGCGTTGATCCCCGGTGGTTTTCTGGCTGTGTTAGGCGCCGTCATGGGCGTCAGCGCCTGGGGCATCCCGATGGAAGCGTTGGCGCTGCTGCTCTTTGGCGGGCTGGGCGGCGTCTTTTTTCTGCTTTTTCTGCTGCACCGTCGCCAGTGGTGGGCGGTGCTGCCGGGCGGCGTGCTGGTCGTCTTTGCTGCGTTGGCTGCCGCGCGCAGCAGCGACGGCCAGGTCATGCCGTTGCTACGCTGGTGGCCGCTGCTATTGATCGGCGCCGGGCTGCTGACTGCGTTGCAAGCACGCCGCCGGCCTCTCCCCGACAGGCTTCAGGTCAACGCCGCCCCTGCGCGCAAAGGGCGCATGACGGCCAATGCGCCCTCCAAATCAGGTACAGCGACGCCGCGCATCGCCACGCTTGGCGAGTACACCCAACCCGCCCCCGGCGCCGCCGTTGATGTGCTGCCGGAATTGGAAGAGTAGGGCAAAAAGGTTCACATGACGTTTGACGAGTGATGCATCATGGAGCACTCACCCATGACCACACAACTGACAATCTCACTGGCGCAGATGGACTGCCGGCTGGGCGACCCGGAAACGAACTTTGCGCACGCGGCGGCGCTGATCGCCGAGGCGGCGCGGCGGGGCAGCGATCTGGTGCTACTGCCCGAATTGTGGAGCACGGCCTATGCCCTCGACGCTGCGCCGGTGCTGGCCAGTCCGCTGGCGAACAGCCCACAGGATGGCGGCTGGTTTGGCCGCGTGGCGGCGCTGGCGGCGAAGCATCAGCTCTTCGTCGGTGGGTCGTTGTTGGAGGCGCGCGGCGGGCGTTATTACAACTGCTTTGCGCTATACGGGCCAGACGGCGCATTGGCAGGTGCGTACCGTAAGGTGCATCTTTTCCGGCTGATGGATGAGGAAAAATATCTGGCGCCAGGCGAGGCGACCGTCACCCTCGACCTGCCATGGGGCAAGACCGGGCTGGCGATCTGCTACGATCTGCGCTTCCCAGAACTTTTCCGCAGCTACGCGCTGGCCGGCGCCCGGCTGATGCTGTTGCCCGCCGAGTGGCCGCACCCACGCCGGATGCACTGGCAGACGCTGCTGCGCGCCCGCGCCATCGAGAATCAGTGCTTCGTGGCGGCGTGCAACCGTGTAGGGACAACCGGCAGCGCCGCCTTCTTTGGTTCATCCGCCGTGATCGACCCCTGGGGCGAGACGCTGGTCGAAGCTGGCGAGACTGAGGCGTTGCTCACCGTATCCATCGACCTTGCGCTCGTCGATAGTGTGCGCAGGCGCATTCCAGTCTTCGAAGACCGCCGCGCTGAACTGTATTGAGGTTGGGGAAAACAAGGAGAGGGTGATTCTCTTTCCACTCTCCCAATCTCTAGTCTTCCAACCTCTCGCTTAGAACGGACTCTCTCCACTCCACACCGGCCCCACCGGATCGCCGCCCACGCGCAACACACCGTTGCTGGGTCCGCCTGTTGCGCCGGAGACGTCAGCGACGTTCGTCCCTGTTCCTTCATCAAAATGATAGAGCGCCATCGTGTTGCCGTCAGGCGTAAAGGGCGACGCAGGCGGTGTGAATGCCGCAGTGTAGCGCACCGTGTTGGAGATGCGCAGTTCGTCTAGCCAGCCGTTGAAGGAAGGATAGGCGCTGCCGGCGTCGTGCTTCTCGGCGCCGAGGACGATGTACGGGTCCCACGTGTTGCCGTTGGTATTGCGCCCGTCGCGGTAGCTGGCGTCGCCAGCGGCGCCGGTCGTGCTGCCGTCGGGTTGGCCGTCCACGAAGATCGCCATGCCGCCGGTCGTGCGCCGCGTCACAGCCACATGATGCCACTGGTTGTCGGCGACGGTGCGGCTGCCGCAAAGCGTCGTGCCGCTGCTGCCCACGCTCAGCCCAAAGGCGACCTTGCCACCGCTGAGCGCAATGCCAAAGTCGCCGTAATCGCCCGCAAAATAAATATCCCGGTCGAAGACGATGTTGCCGGTGATCCAACCGTCATTCTGGTTGCATGTGACGCTGCCGGTGTTGGCGCCTGCTTCGGCCTTGAGCCAGAACTCAATCGTGAAGTCGGTGGCGCCCACATCCGCCGGGCGCGCCGGGCCATCGATGCGGATCGTGATACGGTCGATGGCGTCGCGCCCATTGCCGAAGAAGCGCACCGAAGCGCCGGCGCCCCCGGGCGGCCGCGTGGCGGTTGCGGTCGGCGTCGCCGTGGGTGTGCGCGTGGGCGTGACCGGCGGCGTTGGAGTGCGCGTCGCTGTGTGTGTCGCGGTTGGCGGGATCGTGGCGTTAGTAGGCGTCGGCTGCGGGTTTGTCACCAGGGGCAGAAAGAGCTCCTCTTGTGCGCGCAGCGCGACCGTGCTCAAGACAACAGCCAGCCCCACGACGAACAGCAGCAACAGCACGCGGCGAGGATATGGTCTTGATGGCGGCGTCATACGGCTTGCAGCAGTTCCTCCGGATTGCGCACTACAATTGTGTTGGCATTCATGCTCTCAATGATCGCAAGGGAAACGATCGGCACATTCAGATGCGCTAGGAGCGCACGTCCCCCTTCGAAGCTCTTCTCCACCAAACAGCCAATGCCGCAGAGTGTGGCGCCACATTGCGCCACCAACGTCGCCAGCGCAGCGATGGTCTGACCGCTTGCCAGGAAGTCATCGATCAGCAGCACGCGGTCGGTCGGCGCCAGATATTCGGGCGAAACGATCAGATCGACGATGCCGCCTTTGGTGTGGCTGGGCGCCTGTGCGGCATAGAAACCATCGGGCATGGTAATGGGGCGCTTTTTGCGCGCATAGACGACCGGCACACCCAGCACGATCCCCGTCGTCAGCGCCGGTGCAATGCCGCTGACCTCGGCGGTGATAATCTTGGTGACGTCGGTGACGCCCAACGCGGCAAAACGCCGGGCAAAGCAGCGTCCCATCTCCAGCGTCAGTTCGGGGTCGAGCTGGTGGTTGATGAAGCCATCCACCTTGAGAATGCCGCGCCCCAGGTTGCGCCCCTCACGCTCAATCCGTTCAACCAATGCCTGCACAATGTCACTCCTTCTTTGCGCTATAGAATAGCAGAAATTGTACGTTGATCATACCCCATGCCGGCGTGTGTCAGCGAGTTGGCGGGGAGACGGTGCAGTTTCATCATGTGACAGGCGATCAAACCCCACTTTCCGCCACACCAAAGTGTCTATACGATTTCACTCGGCGCCAGTACGCTGTTGGCATGAAGACAAGGGCGAAGCGCACACTGCGAAATTCGGATCGGGGGGCCTGCTTGACGCCGCGTGGACGGCGTGGTTCGACGGCATGACGATCACGCTGACGCTGCTCTACCCCCAACTCAACCCTTTGTGCGAACCATGCAACTTCAGATGGCGTTCCAGAATTTCTGACAGACCCAGCCGCTGCATAACCGCCAGCAGCGGAAAATCGTCTGGACTCGGGCAATCGGGGCCTATTCCATGAGACTCACCCCTATCATTCAAAAGAGGAGTAATGTAAAAATGAATACAACACCAGAGATGGCTGTGGGGAACCAGGTGTCCACGACGCGAATCGTCGGCGGCGTTGCGCTTGCCTACGCCACGTCAATGATTGTTCAGAACGCGGTGTTTGCGGTCACTGGAGCACCTGACTACACCGCTCCTCTTAGTATGGTCCTCACCTACCACGCCGAGAACCAGGGCGCCTTGGCCGTTACTTCTGGTTTAGAGGCCATGAACATGGTGCTACTCCTGTCATTCGTTACAGCACTGCACGGGCTTGTAGTACGCCGTGGCGGCGCAGGCGCAGACTGGTCACGACTCGCGGTAGCGGCTGGGGCGACGCTCGCAGCGTTATTCGCCCTCACCATTGCCACACACATTACGGTCGTACTCGCCACGCATGGCCTGACCGAGCCAAACCCCGCCTTTGAGCTGATATGGCAACTTCATGCTGCGACCTTTGCGCTCGCACTGCCTGCGCTTGGGGCGACCTTCATAGGTGCGGCGTTGGCTACTCATGCCAGCGGTTTGACGCGACCATGGCAGCGAATACCAGGCATGATTGGCGGCAGCTTGCCCATCTTGGCCGGATTTGGAAACCTCGCCATTGCGGATGGATCACCACTTCTGTTCATCGGGACTCTGGGACTGGCTATGTGGCTCGTCTGGCTCGTTGTCACAGGTCTACGGCTCATTCGTGGATAGTGCTGACATCGCCCTGTAGAACAGTGTTGTGCTGGTGCTGGAGTTGCGGGACCAGCTCGATGCACTGCTTGAACGCGTGACGAAGTTGGTAGACCAGATCGCGTCGCCGTCAGCGAAGTCAGCCCGGCTGCTGTCACGTCAGTGTTGCGTTGCTCCAGGCCATCTTCCCTGCGACGATGACTGTCCGCCCCATCTGTTTCTCGGCTGCCAGCACGACCTCAACACTCCCACCACACCAAAGTGTCTATACATCCACCCGGCAATGCCGGTATGCTGTTGGCATGAAGACTGGCGCCAGGGGCGAGGGACGCGGAGCGAACTACACGATTCGGGTCGCCGGTCAGCTTGGCGCTGAGTGGACGGCGTGGTTCGACGGCATGACGATCACGTTGACGGCGGATGGCGACACCGTGCTGAGCGGCGTCGTCACCGACCAGGCCGCGCTGCATGGCTTGCTGCGCCGCGTGCGCGACCTGGGGCTGACGCTGCTGGCGGTCAACCTGATCGACGACAAACACAGGACAGAACATTCATGAAAGCAATCACCTACACCCAATACGGCTTGCCTGACGTGCTCACACTCCAGGACGTGCCCAAACCTGCACCCAAAGACGGCGAAGTCCTGATCAAGATTCATGCCGCTTCGGTCAACGCATTGGACTGGCATCTGCTCACCGCCGACATTTTCCTGGCGCGCTTTAGCGAAGGGCTGTTCAAGCCCAAACGCAACCGCCTCGGCGCGGACCTGGCCGGGCGCGTCGAAGCAGTGGGCAGCGGCGTGACGCAGTTCCAGTCAGGCGACGCGGTCTACGGCGACATCGAACCCTACGGCAGCGGCGCCTTTGCCGAATACGCCGTGCTGCCGGCAAAGGCGCTGGCGCCCAAGCCGCCGAGCCTGACCTTCGCCGAAGCCGCTGCGCTGCCCATCGCCGGCTTGACCGCGCTGCAAGGATTACGCGACGTGGGCAAGCTTCACGCCGGGCAACGCGTGCTGATCAACGGCGCGTCGGGCGGTGTGGGAACCTTCGCCGTGCAGATCGCCAAAGCGTTCGGCGCCAGGGTCACGGCTGTGTGCAGCACGCGCAATGTTGCGCAGGCGCAGGCGCTGGGCGCCGATCACGTCATCGACTACACCAAAGAGAACTTCACGCAGAGCGGCGAGCAATACGACCTGATCTTTGCCGCCAACGGCTATCACCCGCTCGCCGCCTACAAGCGCGCGCTGGCGCCCGGCGGCGTCTATGTGATGGCCGGCGGCAAGACCAAGCAAATCTTCGACGTGATGCTGTGGGGCTGGTGGCATTCGCGCGGCGGCGATAAAAAGCTGACCAACGTGATGGCGCACGCCAGCACGCCAGACATGCTTGTGCTCAACGAACTGGTCGCCACGGGCAAGCTCAAGCCGGTGATCGACCGGCGCTATCCGCTGCACCAGACCGCCGACGCGCTGCGCTACCTGGGCGAGGGGCACGCACGCGGCAAAATTGTGATCGACGTGTATGAGAGTGAGCAACGCTAGGGGGCAAGCATGGACGCAATTCAAATCAAACTGACCGCGCTCTGGGTGGCGCTGATGCTGATCTATCTGCTGGGCGATGTGCTGCGCATCTTCAGCGGCGACTTCAAGCCTGGCGAAATCATGGGGACGCAGGTTTCACAGACGGTGTGGCTGGGGATTGCGGTCTTGATGGTCACGCCGATTCTCATGATTCTACTGACGCTGATGCTTGATCAGCCGATCAATCGCTGGGTCAACATCATTGTCGCCATCTTCTGGTTTGGCTTCAACCTGCTTGGTCTACCGAGCTTTCCTGGCCTGTACGACCGCTTTCTGCTCGTCGTCAGCCTGGCGTTCAATGTGCTGACCGTCTGGTATGCATGGCAGTGGGATTGAGGAATCCCACCGATTCAAAGGGGGAAACGATGAAGGCAATCGTGTACACCGAGTACGGCGGGCCAGAGGCGCTCCACTTGGCCGAGGTGGCGACGCCTGCGCCGCAGGCGCGCGAGCTTCTGATCCGGGTTTCCGCGGCGTCGGTGAACTTTGGCGACCTGCTGGCGCGCAACTTTGGCAACGTCTCCGCCGGTGAATTCAACATGCCGGCGCCTTTGTACTTCCTGGCGCGCGTGGCGTTCGGCTGGAGCAAGCCGAAGCAACCGATCCTGGGCAGCGAGTTTGCGGGCGAGGTGGCGGCGGTGGGCAGCGACGTCACACGCTTCAAGCCGGGCGACGCCGTGTTCGGTTATCGGGGGCCGCAGATGGGCGCGTATGCCGAGGCTCTTGTGATGCAGGAGGACGGCATGGTCACCCACAAGCCCGTCAATCTGACCGCTGCTGAAGCGGCAGTGGCGCCATACGGCGCTCTCACGGCGATGACGCTGCTGCGGCGGGTGAATCTCCAGGCGGGGCAGCGCGTGCTGGTCAACGGCGCCAGCGGCGGCATCGGTTCTGCGGCCGTGCAGCTCGCCAAACAACGCGGCGCGCACGTGACCGGCGTTTGTGGCGCGCCACGGCTGGCTTACGTGCAGGCGCTCGGCGCCGACCAGGTGATCGACTATGTCAGAGAGGATTTCACCCAACGCAACGAAAGCTACGATCTGATCATCGACGTGCTTGGACGCAGCTCCTTTGCACGCTGCCGCCGCGTACTGACGCCCGACGGCGTCTATCTGCCGGTCAGCTTCAAGATGAAGGCAGTGGTGCAGATGGTGCGGACCAAGATGTTTGGTCGCCAGAAGGTGATCTGCGCGTTCTCCGACGAGAAACCTGCCGATCTGGAGTTGCTCAGAGCAATGATCGAGTCGGGCGCATTCCAGTCGATTGTCGATCGCTGCTTTGCCATGGAGGACGCGGCTGCGGCGCACCGCTATGCCGAGTCTGGGCGGAAACAAGGGAATATCGTCATCACGATGACGTGAGCGCCACGATCGAACATGATGTGGTTCTCGTTAGCGAGTTCGGTCAACGCCAGCGACACGCACCCAGCCAGGAGATGAGGCGCGCCACCACCGCCACCATACAGTCGTGCGCCACCGGATGGGTCACGTAAGCCGTCGGGTCAAGAGAGTTGTTGCACAGGAAGGCCAGGTCATACTCTGGCAGTAAAGGGGTTCATCACTCGTACGCCTCCATAGCTGACCAAATCAAGGAGCGCCTGCGTCATCATCGACGACAGCGATGTCTGACGGTCAACTGCTATCTTGCGCGCCTTGTGCAGCACATCTTTGGGGATTGCCAGGGTGACGTTTTGTGTATTCATGGTAAACCTCCCTTTTGATGGTTTATCACGTAAATACGTGGAAATCAACTTCCTGTCATGGCGCCACCGGTTGATAAGAATTAACAAAATAATCCGGCAATCGACGTGCGCGGCGCCGGCCACCTGCCCGCACACCGCCGCGCGCGTCGGCGTCGTCGCCCAGGTTCGCCGCCAGCAGCGCCGTGAACGAGACGTTCTGCTGCTCTCCAGCAACAGGCGCATGGCGTCGGCGCCCGACGGGGAATTTGCTGGGAGTTGCTTGACAGCAGCGGTGTGTCTCACTATACTGCACACGTGTGCACGGGCTTGTGCAGTGTTAGAACACAGAGGCAACCTTGACAACCGCACCAGACCACAACAAGATAACCAGTCGTCGTCCTGTCTCGATCCAGGACATTGCGACTGTTGCGGGCGTGTCACATTCGACGGTTTCGCGCGCCTTGCATAATAGTGAACTGATCAGCCCAGAAGTGCGTCAGCGCATTCAGCAACTCGCCCAGGCGATGGGATACACCCCAAACGCAGTGGCGCAAAGCCTGAAGGGGCAGCGCACCGATACGGTTGGGCTGGTGATCACCTCCATCGCCGACCCATTCGCCGGTCGCGCGGTGCGCGGCATCGAGGAAGTGGCGCAGGCCAACCATGTTAGCCTCCTGCTCAGCGTCTCACACAATGATCCGGAACGAGAGATGGAGATCATCGAGACCTTTCACCGTCGCCGCGTGGATGGGGTGATTAGCGCCACCGCGCAACTGCGCGGTGCTTATCTGCAACGGCTGACGCAAATGAAAATGCCGACCGTTTTTATCAACCAACAGGCAGACTCCGAAGCGGATCGGCTACATTCGGTGGATGCCGACGACTACGACGGTGCGCGGCAGGCGGTCTCTCATTTGCTGGCGCTGGGGCACCGCAAGATCGGCTATCTGGGCGTAGGCAACCGCGCTCAGTCGAACCGGCGCCGCTTTGCCGGTTACTGTGACACGCTCTCCGCGGCAGGGATCGCCGTCGATGCGCAATGGGTGCGCATCGCTCCAACCATGAACAATCTCCGCGCTGATGATGTGCTCGATGGCCAGGCGATGCTGCCGGCGTTGCTCCCCAGTGGGGTGACGGCGGTCTTCTGCTACAACGATCAGATCGCCGTCGGCGCCTTGATGGCGTGCCGCGAACTTGGCATCGCTGTGCCGGAGCAATTGAGCGTCGTTGGCTACGACGACGTTGATCTGGCGCGCTACGTCACGCCACCGCTCACCACGATTCACCAGCCTAAGCTTCGCCTCGGTGAGATCGCCATGCAGATGCTGCTCGATATTCTCGAAGGGAAACCGGTGCAAAGCCTCATCTTGCCGGTTGAACTCGTCGTGCGCCAGAGCGCGGCGCCGCCACGCACTGGCGCAATGTAATATTGCCGCCGACTTTTCCAATTTGGGTGTTGACAAGCGCCGCACCCTGTGTTATTGTATTGCGCAGTTATGCACACGTGTGCATAAATCCCTTCATACATTATTCAAGTGTTGATTATGCTCTTGCCTGGCCTTAACGGCGCAGGCTGCTGATGAATGCGCCGACGATGCGCGCGTAAGGAAATCGGTGCACCTCCGATTGATCTGGCCGCGCGCAGTTGCCTGTGCCTGGAGGAAAACCATGACAAGCCCATTGCTGCAAACCGTATCGACCACCGCCACTGATTATTGGAACGATTCCTGTTCGATCGAGGAGTTGACCTATGCTATTGGTCATGGCGCCGTCGGTGCGACGACCAATCCCAACATCGTCCTCAACGTGCTTAACAAAGAGATGCACCTGTGGGACGATCGCATCCGCGCCATCATCGTTGAGAACCCCACCTGGTCGGAGGACGAAGTCGCCTGGAAGCTGATCGAGGAGATGGCGGTGCGTGGCGCCGACTTGCTCTATCCGACCTTTGAGCGCAACGTCGGTCTCAAGGGGCGGCTCTCGATCCAGACCAACCCGATGTTCTACCGCAACTGCGAAGCCATCGTTGCCCAGGCGCGTCACTTTGCCGGGCTGGCGCCCAACATGCAGGTGAAGATGCCCGTCACCCAGGCCGGCGTCATGGCGATTGAGGAATCCACCTATCACGGCGTCAACGTCAACGCCACGGTCAGCTTCACCGTGCCGCAGGCGCTGGCGGTAGCCGAAGCCGTCGAGCGCGGGCTAAATCGTCGCGCCGCCGAGGGCAAAGACATCAGCCAGATGCGCCCGGTCTGCACGATCATGATCGGCCGCACCGACGACTGGATGAAGGTTGTCGCCAAAAAAGAAGAGATCGACATCGACCCGGCGGCGCTGGATTGGGCCGGCATCGCTGTCTTCAAGAACGCTTATCGCATCTGGCAGGAGCGCGGTTATCGCACACGGTTGTTGGCGGCGGCGTATCGGCACCTCGGTCACTGGTCGGAGCTGATCGGCGGCGACATCGTGCTCACGATTCCCTACGAGTGGCAGCTCAAGATCAACGCCTCCGACATCCCCGTCATCGAGCGGATGCAGAATCCGGTGGAGCCGCGCATCGTCGATGAACTCTACCGCAAGATTCCTGATTTCCGCCGCGCCTACGATCCCGACGGCATGAGCGTCGCCGAGTTCGACGGCTACGGCGCCACTGTGCGCACGCTGCGCACCTTCATCGCCGCCGTACACGACCTGATGGGCGTGATACGCGACTTTATGCTGCCGAACCCGGATGTGAAATAGAGGATTGAGAGATTAAGCGATTAGGAGATTAAGAGATTGGAGATTAGAGATTAAGAGACTGGAGATTGCGGGACGGGCTTATATTGGGAACAAACACCGTCAATCTCCCAATCGCACAATCTCTAAATCTCCAATCTCCAGTCTCCAATCTCTAATTTTGTGAATTTTTCTGCGATGAAACAATATACTGCACAAAATCTTGTTGTTCATCCTGGCAACTCTGCTGATCCGGATGTCATCGTTGCGGTGACGCCAGAGAACGCGGGCTGGGAGACGATCCATTTCCAGGCGCGGCGGCTGGCGGCGGGGAAATCCTGGGCATTCCAGAGCGGCGCCAATGAGCTGGCGCTCGTCATGTTCGGCGGCGTGGTGGATGTGACGTCGAATCGCGGCGCGTGGCAGGGCGTAGGCGGGCGTGCCAATGTCTTCGCCGGACTGCCCCATGCGCTGTATCTGCCGCCGCAGACCGACTTCACCGTGCGCGCCGTCACTGACTGTGAATTTGCCGTGACGTGGGTGGCTTCGACCGCGGAGCACGCACCGGTGCTGATCACGCCCGCTGACGTGAGAGTCGAGATTCGCGGCGGCGACCACGCCACCCGCCAGATCAACCAGATCATGCCGCCGGGTTTTCCGTGCGAGCGGCTGGTCGTGGTCGAGGTTTACACGCCTGGCGGCAACTGGTCGAGCTATCCGCCGCACAAACATGATGTGCATGTGACCGATGCGACCGGCAGGCTGGTGCAGGCTGACCTGGACGAGACCTACTACTACAAGATCGACCGCCCGGAGGGGTACGCGATCCAGCGCGTTTACACCGACGCCGACTCGCCGCTGCAGCGCGCCGGCTACCCAATCGACGCCGCCGTGATTGCGCGCAACGACGACGTGGTGTTGATCCCGGAAGGGTATCACCCGGTCTCCAGCCCAGTCGGCTACACGACCTATTACTTGAACGTGTTAGCCGGCAGTGCACAGAGCCTGGCCGCTGTGGATGATCCACAATTTGCCTGGGTCAAGGGTTCGTACCAGAGCCGCGACCCGCGCGTGCCGATCTATCCGGTGGACGCCAGGCAGATTTTACCGTGAGGAAGGTAGCGCTGGAACGCGGATGAAGCGGATTGCGCGGATTTGTGGTCGTACCTTCCCGGAAGCTGCAAGTTCCGGGGAAGGTGTCACGCCAATTGCATTCCATCCGCGCCGATCCGCACCATCTGCGTCATCCGCGTTCTATGAACAGGGCAGCTTGAAGACGATGGCAACAAGCGGTGTGTCACAACCCAAAGCCTACGATCTGCTGAGCATGGGACGCTCCGGCATCGATCTGTACGCCAACGACATCGGGGTGCCCTTTGTGGAGATCAAGAGCTTTGCCGCTTATGTCGGCGGCTGTCCGACCAACATTGTGGTGGGCGCCCAGCGGTTGGGGCTGCGCACGGCGCTGCTGACCGCAGTCGGGCCGGATCGAGTGGGCGACTTCATCCTGCACTTTTTGAACCAAGAGGGCGTGGCGACGGCGTTCATTCCGCGCAAACCAGGACATCGCACCAGCGCCGTGCTGCTTGGCATTGAGGGGCCGGCGAGCTTCCCGTTAACCTATTATCGCGACAACTGTGCGGATAATGAACTGAACATCGACGACGTGCGCGCGGCGCCGGTGACCGACTGCAAAGTGTTGCTGATCGCTGGGACAAATTTGAGCCAGGAGCCGAGCCGCAGCGCCACACTCTACGCAGCCGAGAGCGCACGCAACGCCGGCGCCGCCGTGGTGCTCGACCTGGATTTTCGCCCGGATCAATGGCGCGACCCACGCAGCTACGCGATCAACATGCGCACAGTGCTGCGTCTGGTGGATATTGTGCTGGGCACCGACGACGAGATCAACGCCGCCATGCTCAGCGACGCCGGTCAGATCACGCTTACACACTCGCAAGTCTCCGATGCGCGCGTGGCGGGCGACGTGGAGGAGGGCATCGCTACGTTGTTGGGACTGGGGCCAAGAGTGCTGCTGCAGAAGCGCGGGGCTGCAGGCGCACGGGTGCACCTGGTGCAGGCAGACGGCGCCATTGAGCGCATCGACGCACCCGGTTTCCAGGTCGAGGTCTTCACCATCCTGGGCGCGGGCGACGCCTTTGCTTCCGGCGTCATCTACGGCTATGTGCAGGGGTGGGATTGGTACAAAACCGTGCGACTTGCCAATGCCTGCGGCGCCATCGTGGTGACCAAACACGGCTGCGCCAACTTCACGCCGACGCTGGCGGAGGTGGAGGCGTTTGTGGCAAGCCAGGGCGGTTGGTAAAAACATTGCTTCCCAAAATCGCTTCAACGCAAGGAGCAAAAACACGTGACAACTTCAGCGACGGTGCGCCTCACCATGGCGCAGGCATTGATTCGATTTCTCAAAAATCAATATGTTGAAAAGGATGGCGTTGAAATGCCCTTTTTTGCGGGCTGCTTTGGCATCTTTGGGCACGGCTGCGTCGCCGGCGTGGGCGAGGCGCTGTTGAGCAACCCTGACTTCCCCTACTATCAGGTGCGCAATGAGCAAGGCGCCGTCCACGCCGCCACCGCCTACGCCAAGGTCAAGAATCGGCTGCAGACCTTTGCCTGTCTCTCTTCGATTGGACCGGGCGCCACCAACATGATCACCGGTGCGGCGACGGCGACGATCAACCGGCTGCCGGTCTTGATCTTGCCGGGCGACATCTTCGCGCGCCGCAACGTCGCGCCCGTGCTCCAGCAGCTCGAATCCGAACACAGCCAGGACATTTCGGTCAACGACTGCTTCAAGCCAGTGAGCCGTTACTGGGATCGCATTAACCGCCCCGACCAGCTGCTGACCGCGCTGCCGGAGGCGATGCGCGTGCTCACCAGCCCCAGCGAAACCGGCGCGGTGACGCTGTCGCTGCCGCAGGATGTGCAGACCGAAGCCTACGACTATCCAGTCGCCTTCTTCCGCAAGCGCGTCTGGCACATCATGCGCAACCGCGCCGACCGCAGCACGCTGGCAAAGGCGGCGGAGATGATCCGCGCCGCCAAAAAGCCGATGATCGTGGCGGGCGGCGGCGTGATCTATGCTGACGCCACCGAGACGCTGCGTGCGTTTGTGGACGCCACTGGCATCCCCGTTGGCGAGACGATGGCAGGCAAGGGCAGCCTGCGCTGGGATCATCCGCTCAATCTGGGCGCGATCGGCGCGACGGGCACACTGGCAGCGAACCGCATCGCCAAAGACGCTGACCTGGTGATCGGCATCGGCACGCGCTACAGCGATTTCACCACTGCGTCCAAGACGGCGTGGCAGAACCCGAACGTGCGCTTTATCAACATCAACGTCACCGAGTTCGACGCTGGCAAACATCACGGGCTGGCAGTGGTGGGCGACGCGCGCGAGACGTTGACGGAACTGGGCGAGCTGCTGGCGGGATACGCGGTTGATCCTGCCTACCGCGCCGAAGCCAAACGCCTGCACGATGCCTGGGACGCCGAAGTGCAGCGCATTTTCGACATCCGCCTCAGCCCGCTGCCCAGCCAGGGCGAGCTGATCGGCGTGATCAACGAGCTGGCGGGGCCCGAGGCAATTTTGCTCAACGCGGCGGGTTCTATGCCCGGCGACCTGCACAAGCTGTGGCGGGCGACGCATCCCAAAAATTTCCATCTGGAATATGGCTACTCGTGCATGGGCTACGAGATCGCGGGCGGACTGGGCGCCAAGCTGGCCGCGCCGGAGCGCGAGGTCTTTGTGATCATCGGCGACGGCACCTGGCTGATGCTTTCGTCGGAGCTGGTCACAGCGGTGCAACTTGGCGTCAAGCTGATCGTGCTGCTATGGGACAACAGCGGCTTCAAGAGCATCGGTTCGCTCAGCCGATCTCTGGGTATGGATGGCTTTGGCACGCGCTTCATTGCGCCCAAGGACGGCATGTTGGTCGGCGATTCGGCGGGCAATGCGGTGCAGCCCCTGGCGATCGACTACGCCATGAACGCACGCAGCCTGGGCGCCAACGTCATCGAGTGCGCAACGCGCGACGACTACGTGGCCGCGATCCAGGCTGCCAAAGCCGCCGACCGCACCACCGTGATCGTGATCAAGAACGACCGGCTGCATGGCGTTCCCGGCTATGAAAGCTGGTGGGATGTGGCTGTGCCGGAGGTGAGCGAGATCGACGCGGTGCGCGCGGCGCGCGAAGAATATGAGGAAAAGCGGGTGCTGGAGCGCTATTTCCTGGAATAGTGAATTGTTTTGTAGCGGCGGCTCGCAGCCGCCGGTTCCCGGGCAAACCCGGAGGGGGGTTGGATGG
>CZCA01000022.1_pt1 | contig 19381 bp, 12 predicted proteins | sample 591981 | NCBI WGS metagenome assembly CZCA01 (sample SAMEA3556810, study PRJEB10932) | anaerobic digester metagenome
CTTTGGTTTTTTCAAGCAGAAGACGGCATACGAGATCTAGTACGGTCTCGTGGGCTCGGAGATGTGTATAAGAGACAGGCGCAGAGTTGCTCACGCGGACGCTCAATGAGGTCTATCAGGCGTTGATCGACCGGGTCGATCGGCATGGAGGCAGCGTCATCGGCTTTGCCGGCGACGCCATCACCTGTTGGTTTGACGCCGCCGACGATGACCTGGTGAGCGCCGCCCGGCGCGCGCTCTACTGCGCCATCGCCGCTCAGCAAGCCATGTTGCGTTTTGCTCACTTCGAGGTTGCGCCGGGCGCCGTAGCCGAGCTGGCTGTCAAGACGGCGCTGGCCAGCGGCCCTGTGCATCGCCTGCTGGTCGGCGATCCAACCATTCAGGTGATCGATGTGTTGGCTGGCGCGCCGCTGGCGCGGATGGCCGCCGCCGAACATGTCGCCGCGCGCGGGGAGATTGTGGCCGACGTCGCCACGATTGACCTGTTGCAGCAGCGGAGTGCTGTTGGGGTATGGCGTGCGGACGAAACCGGCCAGCCAGTCGGCGTCATCACACACTGGCCGGCGATCACGATGGATGCCAACCCGGCGTCGGCGTCCCTACCTGCATTGCCGGAAGCCCTCATCCGTCCCTGGTTGCTGCCGGCTGTCTGGCTCCAGCTTCAGCAAAGCGGGGAGCAATATCTGGCTGAGTTGCGACCGGCGGCCGCGCTCTTCGTCCGCTTCAGCGGCATCGACTTTGAACATGATGACGCTGCCGCACGGCTGGATATGTACATTCGCTGGGTGCAACAGGTGCTGGCGCGTCACGCCGGCGCGTTGATTCAATTGACGACAGGCGACAAGGGCAGCTATCTCTACGCTGCCTTTGGCGCACCCATCGCCAGCGAGGATTACGCCGAGCAGGCGTTGGCGGCGGCGCTCACTCTGCGCACCAGCCCCGAACAGTTCGCCTTCATCACCGCCGTGCAGATCGGCCTCAGCGCTGGCCTGATGCGCGTCGGCGCCTATGGCAGCAGCACGCGGCGCACCTACGGCGTGCTCGGCGACGAGACCAATCTGGCCGCCCGTCTGATGATGATGGCAGCACCCGGACAGGTGCTGGTCAGCGCCCGCGCGGCGCCACTGGTGGAGGCAAGCTTTCTGCTGAGCGCGCTGGGCGAACGCGAATTCAAGGGCAAAGCCGGCGTCCAGATGGTCTATGCAGCGTTGGGTGTGCGTTCGCCGACGCTGCGCCAGCTTGATGCGCTCTATCACACTGCGCCGCTAGGTCGCGACCCGGAGTTGGCCGCGATTGCTGACGCGCTGGCGCAAGCGCGGCATGGACGCGGTGCGTTGCTCCGCATCGAAGGCGAGGCCGGCGTCGGCAAGAGTCATCTTGCAGCCGCCGCTGCGCATCTGGCGTCGACGCGCGGCTTTATGCTGCTCTTCGGTGCATGTCAGAGCACAGGCCAACAGCCCTATGCCGCCTTGCGCGCGCCGTTGGCCGCGCTCTTCGAGCTGACGCCGTCCGCCCCCATCCCGATCGCCGACCAGATCGAACAGGTGCGCGCCATCCTGGCGGCCATTGACTCCACCTGGCTGGTGCGTCTTCCCTTGCTCGGCGATCTGTTGGGTCTGCCGGTTCCCGATAACCCGACGACGGCGGCGCTTGACCCGCGCCTGCGCCGCGAAGCCATCGGTAGTCTGGTCGTAGGGTTATTGCACCATTTTGCCGCGCGTCAGCCGATCTTCCTGTTGCTGGAGGATATTCACTGGTTGGATGAGGCGGATCAGGTGATCTTACTGGCGCTCTGTCGCGCGCTGGCGGAGCACCCGCTGGTTGTCTGCCTGTTGCAACGACCGGTCAATCGGCAAGAGGCGCCTTTCTTTGGCGAGCTGGCGGCGTTGCCCGGGCAGGTGCATCTGCCCCTGGCGGAGCTGACAGCGTCGGCGCTGGCCGCGCTCCTGGTGCAGCGGCTGGGCGGCGACGTCTCTCCGTTGGTGGTAGAACTGACCTATGCCCAAACGCAAGGCAACCCTTTCTTTGCGGAAGAGTTGATCGACGCGCTGCGCGAGCAGGGCGCCATTGTTCAAGAAGAGGGCATCTGGGCGCCTGCGCGCAGCCTCTTGCAAGCATTACACGCCGCCAATGCGCTGGAGCGCCGCGAGGATGCCTGGCATCTGCGCGCCACGGCGCCGGTCACACCTGGCACGCTGGGGCTACCAGACACAGTGCACGGACTGGTGCTGGCGCGTCTCGACCGGCTCAGCGAAGAAGCGCGGCTGACGCTCAAAGTCGCCAGTGTGATCGGCCGCACCTTCGAGCTGCGCATCCTGGCGGCTGCTCATCCGCGCGCGTTGCAGGCGACGACGCTGCAACAACAGATCGCGGAATTGGAAACGCGCGACTTCGCCCGCCTGGAAAGCCCACCTCCTCACGCCAGCTACCTCTTCAAACACAGCATTACGCAAGAAGCAATCTACCAGACGCTGCTGGAGAGCCAACGGCAGGAGTTGCATCTGGCCGTTGCACACACGCTCGAAACCCTTGCGCCAGACGCCGTCGAACGCCTGGCGCATCACTACAGCCAGGCTGATGTCACCCAGGCGGGAATTCGCCGGCGAGCGTGCACTTACCTGGATGCCGCCGCCTGGCGCGCCCGCCGTAGCTACGCAAATGAGACGGCGCTGGCCTACTTCGACCGGGCGCTGGCGCTGGAAACGCGCTGGGAGTGGCTGCGCGGCAAAGTGGAAGTGCTTCATATTCTTGGGCAGCGCCTGCAAGAGGAAGCGACGCTGCTGGTGCTCGACGCCGACCCCACCGCCGACCCGGCGGTGGTGGCCGAACTGTGGGCGGAATTTCATGAAGCCACCAGTCAGTTTCCCGCCGCGCGCGCCGACCTGGAGCAGGCGCTGGCGCATTACGCCGCCAGTGGGGATCGGCTCAATCAGGCGCGCGTGCTGGCGCGGATGGGCGACATCATAATGCGCGAGGGCGACATCGACGCGGCCGAACAGCACTATCGCCAGGCGCTCACCTTACTCGCCGATGAGACCTCTGAGCAGAGTTCGGCGCAGGGCGCCCCTCGCCCCTCGCCCCTCGCCCCATCCACCATTCGCGCCCAGGTGCTGCTGGGGTTGGGCGTGGTGTTGCGCCAACGCGGGGAATATGACGCGGCGACGACCATGTTGATGGAGGCGCTCACCCTCTATGCGGCGCAGGAAAATCAACCTGAAGTGGCGACGGCGTTGACGCGGTTGGGCGGGGTGGCCTTTTTGCGCCGCGACTTTACAGCGGCGCGCGCAGCGTGGCAACAGGCCTTGACGATCCGCCGCACCATCGGCGACCGCGAGGGCGAAGGCAGCAGCCTGCTCAACATGGCGCAGGCGTACACCAGCCTGGGCGACTACGGCGCCGCTCTGCCGCTCCTGCGCCAGGCGCTTGCCATCCAGCGCGCGGTTGGCAACCGCTGGTGGGAAAATGCTGTCTGGAATGCGCTCGGCATTGTGGCGCTGGCCGTGGGCGATTACGCCGAGGCGCAACGCTGCATTGTGCAGGCCGAAGAATTATGCCAGGCGGTGGGGGATGAAGCCGGCGCAGCGATCATGGTCTTTAATCTCGCCCAGGTCGATCGGGCGTGCGGCAATTACACGGCGGCGCTGGCGCGGCTGGCGCAAAGCCGACGCTGGGCGCAGGAGAATGATGACCCCGAATTTGAAGCGCAGTGCCTGACCGAGGCGGCGCTGACGGCGCTGGCGGCGCATCAGCTGGCGGACGCCGAACAATTCGCCAATGCTGCCCAGCAGATCTATAGCGGGTTGGGGATGCACGCAGCAATGACCACCGACCTGGCGACGCTGGCGTTGGTGCATCTGGCGCACGCAGAATTGCCTGCCGCGCAGCAGTGTATCCAGCGTCTGTTGGAAATTTTCGAGCACAGCGAAATCCATCAACTCGAATATCCCCAACGAGATCTGTATGTTGCTTCCATCGTGGCCGCCGCCGCCGGCGAGCAGATGCAGGCAATGGCGCTGCTTCAACGTGCGTATGCGCTGGTGCAAACACGCGCCGAACAGATCTCCGATCCGACTTTGCGGCGTTCTTTTTTGGAGAACGTCGCCATCAACCGGGAGATTGTGGCAGCCGCCAATTCAGCGCCACTGTGCATAGGGTGACGCGGCAATGGCGGCGATGACCGGGCGTAGCCGCGGGGACGTGCTGGTGATGGCGGCCTGTGCATTACCGGCGCCCAGGTAATTGATGAGCGCGTTGCGGTCGCCCGGATCGATGGCGCGCCCCAGGAAGTTGTTGAGCAAGCGGTCGATCACTTGCGTCGCGGTGGCGGGCGCAGCGATGAATGCATCCAGCGCGGCGTTGGCAGGCGCCGCATTGGCTGCGGTCTGGTCGCCGAAGAAACGACTCACCAGCGCGTTGGCCAGGCTCCAGCGACCAAAGACCTGATTCGAGTTCCACCAGGCAAAGCGTACGTCGGGCAGGCCGGTCGGCGCCGAGAACTCGAAGAGTTTCTGCCCCAGCATCTCGATCTGTTGCTCGAAGAAGCGCGCACCCAGCGCGTCGTCCCAGTCGTCGGGTAGAAAGTTGATCATCTCCGTTACGCCCAGCGCCCGCTGCACACCGACAAAATACTCGAAGGGGCGCTTGATCTTCTGCCCCCAACTCGCTGCAAATGTCGGGTGCAACAGAATTGCGCGCACCGTGGCGCGAATGTCGCCATGACTTGTCAGAAAGGCCTGGGCGCCCGCCTCGATGGCATCGGGACAGAATGCATCGGGGAAATCGCTGATGAAGCGACGGCAGAGCTTGAAGGCAATGAAATACGCCGTGCTGGGATGCTCGGCCAAAATGTCGAGCAGTTGCTCGCCCTGCTCCTCGCCGCCGTAAGGGAAGAAGATGGGCCGATCGCCGCCCAGCCACATCTGCTTTTCCTGCCAGTGGTGCGACGGCCAGTTGCGTCCGGCATTGAAATGATAGGCCTCATCGGGCGACCCCATCGTCGTCCAGCCGCTTAAAATCTGCGCAGCGGTGTGAACGTCAGTCTCGCTGTAGTTGGGTTTGGTCAGGAATCCTGCACCCGGCACGCGGCTATAGCTGCCCAACGTGTGCAACTCCATCAGCTCGCGAGCGTAATTTTCGTTGGGATTGGCGCCGTCGCTGTAGGTGTTGCTGAGAAAATAGAGCATCGAGGGACTTTTGGCGCTGGCGCCGATCAGGTCGCGAAAGTTGCCCAGTGCATGCTGGCGGATGACATGGTGATCCTCCCAGTATTTCAACGGGCTATGAAAATTGGTCTGCAGGTGGTTCGTCCAAAAATCGACCATCACTTCAAATAACTGACGTTTGCTCAACAGTGCGCGGGCGTAGGTCACCGTCCACAGATGGCGCTGCAGATTGCCGTTGGGCCAGCCCCCGGCTGCGTCGCTGGCGGTGCGATAGGCCTGGATTTCCGCCAATGTGGCTGTTGGCGGTGGCACGGTCACACCCTGCGGGTCGGTGCGGTCGAGGCCGGCGATGACGGCGTCGCAGGCTGCATCGTCAATCGCCTCCACCTCCAATTGCGCATCGACAAAGGCGGTCAGGTCGAAGCTGCCCATGCCCGGCAAGTCCTCCGGGCGCGGACCAAAGCCCATGCGGTTGTACGCCAGCCGCGCCAGCGACGGCGCGGCGCCAGGCGGGGTGCTGGGTGTCAAACCTGTCATCATCTTTCGTAACCTTTTGCCATCAACATGTTCTTACCGGCGCACCGTCGGCAGATACAACTGCTCCGTCAGGTCGATGTCGAGGCCGCCAAATGTTGCGGCGTAGAGGCCGGGCGCCTGTTCATTGCGTCGATCAGGAAACGCCGCGACAAAGCGTTGGCGCACTGTATCGTAACTGAGGGCGCCGGCGCTATCGCCTTCATACCAGCGCCCGTCGAACTCGCCGGGCGGCGTCCAGTTCGTCGTCAGCTCGCCCAGGCGATCGTGTTGCACAAGCACGCCATCGCGGAGCAGCGCCGCGTAGAAGGTCCAACTTCCTTCTCCGCGCCCTGGATAGAGCACCATCACCTCGCCAGCGGCGCCTGTCGCCAGCACAGGACGACTATCGGTGTCGTTATGATGCTCCTCGTCTGTTGGCGCAATCGTCTGACCAACGCGCAGCGGCGCGCTGAAGGTGACGCCGCCATCGGTGGAACGTGCATAGAAAATGTAGCTGTCGTGCGGCCATTCATCCGGCGGGTTGCGCAGCGCATAGCCCGACCAGACGATATGCACCCCGTTGGCGGCGTCGGTGCGCAGATGTGGGTGGCGTTGAAAACACCAATCGGAGTCGACGGTGGGGCTGACCTGGGTGTAGCTCCAACTGCCGCCCTGCAAATTGCGCCGCGCCAACGTCACCTGACCGCGCCCATCCCCGCGCCATTCCTCCCATGCCACCAACACCTGATTGTCGGTCAGCGCCAGCGCTGCTGGCAACTGCCAGCGTTCTAAGATCGGCGCGGTCAGCACCGTCATGGGCGACGACCAACCGCTCCCGCTGTTCCAGGTTGTCCACAGTTGTACGTCACCGCGCTGGTTGCGCTGCGTCCATCCGACCGCCACCGTGCCATTGCGCGCAGCAAGAAGCGGTGCAATGCGCTCATCGCCATCGTCCGTTTCGCCGCTCAGCCGCACGGGATCGCGCCACTGGCCGCCTGCATAGACGCTGTAGTAGATGTGCCGTCCATAGGGCCAGACATACTCACTCCACACGGCGTGCAGCTGCCCGCTGTTGTCGACGGCAATCGCCGCGCCATCCGCACCGAGATCGCCGCCCACGTTCGCCCAGGTCGGCAGGCGCGTCGGCGCCGTCCATGCCTCTGCCAGGAAGGCGCGTCGGCGCCGTCCATGCCTCTGCCAGGAAAGGCAGCGTGCTTAGCCAGAGCTCGCGGTACCCCTGACGATGGTCGAGGAAAACGGCGTAGGTTGCCCCGCCGGAACTTGCCAGCGCCGGCGCCATCTGCACAGGGATGCGGCTGACAGTTGGAATTGCCTGCACGCCGCTCGACCAGGCATCACCTTGCCAGGTTGCGGTGTAGATGGCAGGCGCTCCCTCTCCTGCATCTTGCCAGGCGATGCGCACGCGGTTCCCCGCTGCGGCCAACACCGGCTGCGTCTGCATACCCGGCGCAGTGGTCACCAGCTGCTCGCTCCAGCCTGCGCCACTCCAGCGCGCGGTGTAGATGTCGGGATTGCTTGCCCCGGCGCGATAGTCCTGCCAGGCGATGAAGAGTCCGGCGTCGCTGCCTGTCAACGTTGGCGCCAGTGTGCGCACGCGCGCGGGCGCCGCATCGACGCGCTGCGGCGCACTCCAGGCAGCGCCATTCCACTGGGCGGCGTAGATGTCGGCGGGCGCTGTCAAGACGCCAACATGATGTTCCCACGCCGCAAAGAGGCTGCCATCGCTGGCGAAGGCAATGGCAGGGTTGGTGGCGCTGTCACGACCGGTGGGCGTCGCCGTTGGCGCAGAGACGCGCTGATTGACGCCCCAGGTGGCGCCGCCATCGTTCGAGATCGCCGCGTAAATCTGGGGGGCTTCGGCGCCGTAGTCGCGCTGATCCTCCCAGATGAGCGCCACCTGGGCGCTGCGACGGCTGAGGCGCGGGCGACGTTGATCGCCCGGCGTGTTGTCACTGTTGACCTTCAGATTGGCGCTGCATGTCATGGCGACGCCGTTGCAGCGGGCGGCGTAGATGTCGCTGCCCTTGCTGTTGGCCCAGTCGTTCTCCGGGTTGGCGTTGCGATAATCTTCCCACGCCACCACCAACGCGCCGGCGCCATCGGTGACAATCTGTGGCGCACGGGCGACGGCGTGCCACTCCGTCAAGCCTTGCGTCACCTGCACCGGCGCACTCCAACGTGCGGCTGCCGGATCGTAGCGCACCAGGTAAATCTGTTCGCCGTCAGCATAGACAGCGAAGGCGCGGCCGCTGCTTTCGACGGCGACGGCGGCGCCAAAGACGCTTTGCATCCAGAAATGGGGCGTCAAGTTGGTGGCGCGCGCTTCGCCGGTTAGCTGGTCGCCCTGCCAGAATGCAGTATAGAGATCGGGCGCGGCCGTGCGCGCATCGACCCAGCCAAGCACGGTTCGGTCGCCAGCCATCGCCAGCGCGGGCGCGCTTTGCAGCGCAGGGCGATTATCTGGCGCCAGCGGCGTTGGGAGCGTCCAGCCTGTCGCCGCAGGGTCAAGCGCCGGGATTGCGAATGTAGAGCCAGCCAGCCCGATCACAATGATGATCGCGATTGCAACGCTGACCAGCCACCGTTGTTTCCACATCATTGCGTTACGCTCTCGTCATTCGTCAGATGACCGCTCTCACCGCGCCACCCCAATCCCCAACCCCGACGCGTAGTTCAGCCCTGGAAAGATCGTGTCGTTGATTTGCGGGCTGGCGATGCCCATGCGAGCAGTGAGGATGTCGGCCAGCACGCGGCGGTAGTCGGTGGTGATGTGCAGGCCGTCGTTGAAGCCGAAGTTGGTCAGGCCGGGCCATTCGCCGTAGATGTGGCCGCCGCGAATGTTGCCGTGACTGCCCGCCACCAGCATCACATTGCCAGCGCCATGATCGGTGCCGCCGCTGTCGTTCTGGTAGAGCACGCGGCCAAATTCGCTCAGCACCACGACCACGAAACGGCCGCGCCAGACCGGATCGGCGTTCATGTCGTCGCAAAAGGCTTTGATGTTGTTGGCAAGATTGGCGACCAGGCGCGGATAGCGGGAGTTGCCGTTCCAGTCAAGCAGCCCCTGGTTGTCGTGGGTGTCGTAGCCCCCGCCCACGTCGATGGTGGCGACGCGCAACGGATTGCTCAGCGACGACTTGGCGATCTGCGCCACTGTTTGCAACGAGTGGCCGAAGTCACCGTAGTCCGCTACGTGGCTTTCGTCGGTGAGGTAAACCGCCGCCGGCGTGTAGGTCGTCTCCAATACATGGCGCAGCATGTCGTAATTTTGCAACGCGGATTGCCCGACCGCCTCGATGAAGTCGCCGCCGCGCTGGAACATTGGCTCCAGCAGGGCGCGCTGCGCGGCGATCAGTGCGGACGCGTCTTCGTGCGCCGTCCATTCGCGCGTGCGCCACTGCGGGCCGAAGTGCTCCGGATCGGGCACGGCGACGGCGCTGCGCCCGGTTTGCGAGAGGAGCGACGGCGGCACGCCCCACTGGGGCGCCACGGCGAGCGCATCGTGTGGTTCGCCGGCCGCGTCGAGATAGCGCGCCAGCCAGCCGCCCTGGTTCTGTTTGCCGCCCAGATCGACGTAGAGTTCGGTGTCGAAATGCGAGCCGGTGATGTCGGGCGAGCCGCACGCCTCAACGATGGCGAGATCGCCGCGCTCGAACAGCGCGTAGAGACCGCCGCTATCTGAGGCGTGTCCGTTGGGCGTCGCCACACCGCCGGCGCCGCGCGCCGCATCAGGATGCAACCCGAAGCGCCCATCCAGATCAACCGCTTTGCGTGTGGCGTTGGCGTTGGGCGCGGGGACGCTGAGCGTCGGGCGCAACGTCGAGTAATAGCGCTGCCGGTCGGCGCTGCTGGTGTTGAACGGCACGACCAGATTCAGACCGTCCAGGCCACCGCGCACGAAGACCAGCACGAGCAGATCGCGGTTAGTGGGCGGCTGCTCCGGCGAGTTGGGCGCCGCGCGTGAAGGGTGGCGGTCGGCGTCGAAGCGCAGATGGGTGATGCCAAAGCCGCGCAGCGCAGCCGCAGCGGCAAAACCGGTGCAGCCTTGAAGAAAAGTTCGGCGTGAAAATTGTGGTTGCATGGCGCGGATTGTGCGCGAAGTGAGGCGCGGTTGTCAAGCGACATTCGATCTACGGTTGGGGTGCGTCGTTCAGAGCACGACATCGCGACCGACTGAGCGGCTGCTACGGTGCAGCGATCAGCGGCAGGTAGGCGGTCTTTTGGACATGGGTGCGGATGTAGTCGACGACCCGTTGCGTGACCAATTCCTGGCTGTCGGCCAGAGCGGTCATCTCGCTTTCATGGGTGTAACCGGGCAGATAGTCCCACGTCACCGCGTGCCCTGTAAGCTCCAGCTGGTTGCGAAAGGCGATCGCCTGTTCGGGCAGCGAGGGCAGATCGAGCTGACAGTGCAACACGTAGAAGGGCGGCAGCGTCTCCCCGGCCTGTACATAGCTCGCGGGCGACGCCGCTTGCAGCGCGCTCTGGTCGGTGTGACCGCCGATGAAGGTCTGATCGAGCAGAGGGTTGAAGATCAGCGGGTTGAGTTCATCGAGCTGGTAGGCGCCGCTCAGCGATATCACACCGCGCACGTGGGGGCGCAGAGCGCGGTGGCTATCGTGCGTTGCGAGCAGGCTGACCAAATGCCCGCCCGCCGAGTGACCGAGCAGGAAGATGTTCAGCGGGTCGCCGCCGTACCCGGCGATGTGCTGCACAGTCCAGTCCAGCGCGCTGGCGACATCCTCAAGGTTGTCCGCGTACCAGGCCGCCTTGGTCGGCGTCTGCGGGTAAGTCGCCGCCAGAAAAACTTGATCCGAGGTCAGGCGATAATCGACATTGACGACGACAAACCCCTCCGCCGTCACCAGCGTCGGCGTGAGAAACTGCGTGTACCAGTCGGCATAGCCATCGACCCAGCCGCCGCCGTGCACGAAGAAGATCACGGGGCGGTCGTGCAGGGCGCCGCCATCCGCCAGGGGTTGGAGCACTTCGACCGTGCGCGTCTCGAAGTTGCTCTTGTCGGCGTAGCGTACATCGGTGATGAGAAAGGGCGCGTCGGGCGTCAGATGTGTATAAGAGACAGGTGTACGCAGCGGCAGCGTCAAGCGTGACGGCCAGGATCACCAAAAGCCCGCATGTGAGCGACGCCGCCATCAACAGCCGGCCAAACCGCTTCACCATAGCGCCTCCTGTTCACGGTGAACACACGTGAGGTTGCCGTAGTCTCTTGATTCTCTCTGCGTCTCTCTACATCTCTGCGGCCCGGCGTCAAGGACGGCAACATTCAAGCACGATTCAAACCGCCTTTTACACCGGCGGCGGGTTGCGCTCCTTGAAGCCGCGCTGATGCCAATAGGGGTAGGGCGGCGTGACGGCGCTGGCGGCGTCGAGCCGCGCCATCTGTTCCGCCGTCAACGCCCAGCCGACTGCGCCCAGGTTGTCGCGCAGCTGCGTCTCGTTGCGCGCACCGATGATCACCGTCGCCACGCTGGGGCGCTGCAACAGCCAGTTGATGGCGATCTGCGGCACGCTCTTGCCGGTCTCGGCGGCAATTGCGTCCAGCGCATCGACCACGCGGTAAAGATACTCGTCATCGACGGGAGGGCCGCCCGCCGCCGCCACCTGACTGCGCAGACGGCTGACTTCAGGCAGCGGCGCGCCACGACGAATTTTGCCGGTCAACCGCCCCCAGCCCAACGGACTCCAGACAACGGCGCCCACCTTCTGGTCAAGCGCCAGCGGCATCAGCTCCCATTCGTAGTCGCGCCCGATGAGCGAGTAATAGGCTTGATGCGCCACGTAGCGCACCCATCCGTACCGCTCGGAGACCGCCAACGACTTCATCAGGTGCCAGCCGGAGAAATTCGAGCAGCCGATGTAGCGAATCTTGCCGGCGCGCACCAGATCGTCGAGCGCCTGCAACGCCTCCTCAACCGGCGTCATAGCGTCGAAGGCATGCAGCTGGTAGAGGTCGATGTAGTCGGTGCCCAACCGGCGCAGGCTGCCCTCCACCGCACGGATGAGGTGAAAGCGCGAAGAGCCAACGTCGTTGGGCCCAGGCCCGGCGCGGAAGGTGCCTTTGGTGGAGATAATTACCTGGTCGCGGCGCCCGCGGATCGCCTGGCCGAGAATCTCCTCGGCGGCGCCTCCTGAATAGCCGTCGGCGGAGTCGAACATCGTCAGACCGGCCTCCAGGCAAATGTCCACCAGCCGGGTCGCCTCAGCGNNGTCGAACATCGTCAGACCGGCCTCCAGGCAAATGTCCACCAGCCGGGTCGCCTCAGCGACATCGCTGCCGCCCCACGCCTGAAAAAACTCGCCGCGCCCGCCAAAGGTGCCCGTGCCCAGGCACAGCACCGGCACTTTGAAGCCCGAACCGCCTAACTGTCGATATTCCATGCGTTCTCCTGTTTACTGTAAACAATCTCGCCGCCGACGATGGTCGCTGCAATCGGCGTCGTCAAAATTTCTGCCGGTGCGCGCGTGAAGATGTCGACATCGAGTACGGTAAGGTCGGCCAGCTTGCCTGGCGTTAGCGACCCCTTCATTGCCTCCTCGCCGCCAGCATAGGCCGCGCCCAGTGTATACGCGTAGACCGCCTCCTCGACGCTGATGCACTCTTCGGGAATCCAACCCTCCGGTCCTGGATAGCCGTCAGCGCGGCGGCGGGTGACGGCGGCGTACAGCCCCTGGCGCACGTCGGGCGTTTCCACCGGTGCGTCGGAGCCAAAGGCAAGCACAGCGCCGCTGCTAAGCAGGCTGCTCCAGGCGTACGCCAGGCGGCTGCGTGCGCCCCAATGCCGGTCGGCCAGCACGATGTCCTGTGTGCAGTGAATCGGCTGCATCGAGGGGATCACCTGGAGCGCCGCAAAACGCGCCAGGTCGGCCGGGTGCAACACCTGCGCGTGCTCGATGCGGTGGCGCAAATGCAGACCAACGCCAGCGCGCCGCGTTGCTTCGATGGCGTCCAGCACGTTGCGGTTGGCCTGGTCGCCGATGGCATGGATATGGACGGCAAGCCCGGCGCGCGCCGCCTTCATCACCTGCCGTTGCAGATGTTCCGCCGTCGAGACGGCGATGCCGCGGTTGTGCGGCTCGCCCTCGTAGGGTTCGATCATCAACGCCGAGCGTGCGCCTAGCGAGCCATCGGCAAAGATTTTGACCGCGCCGAAGCGAATCCACTCATCGCCATAGCCGGACTGAATGCCTAGCGCAATGGCAGCGTCCATGTCCACTTCAGGAATTTGCTGGAGCACGCGCAGTTTCCACTCACCACGACGACGCAATTCCTGAAAGGCGCGCAGCGCAGGCGCGCCCTCCATGTTGTGAATGCCGGTGATGCCCAGAGCGTGCGCCTGCTTCTGCGCCACGCGCACAGCGTCGATCGCTTCGGCGTCGGTCGGGATGGCCTGGAGGTTCGCCACCAGATCCATGGCGCGTTCGAGCAGAATGCCGGTGGGGTCGCCGGTGGCCGGGTCGCGCAGGATGGCGCCGCCGTCAGGATCGGGCGTGTTGCGCGTGATGCCTGCCAGTTGCAACGCCAGCGAATTCGCCCAGCCGGCGTGTCCACATTTGCGCCGCAGAAACGCCGGATGCTGCGGCGTGACAGCGTCGAGTTGGGCGGCGGTCGGAAAGACCGGTTCGGGCCAGAGCACCTGATCCCAGCCGCGCCCGGTCAGCCAGTGACCGGCGGGCGTCGTGGCGACGCGCGCAGCGACGCGTGCCAGCGCCGCGTCGAGCGTGGGAACATTCATCAAGTCGATCTCACGCAGACTCAGCCCATAGGCCAGGAAATGCAGGTGCGCGTCGATGAAGCCAGGGGTGACAGTGCGCCCCTCCAGATCGATCATCTGCGTGGCGGGGCCGGCCAGCGTGCGCAGGCTGTCGTCGCCTACGGCCAGGATGCGGTCGCCGCGAATGGCAAGCGCCGAGGCGCGCGGTTGGCGGCGATCCATCGTGTAGAGTCGGCCATTGTAGAAAATCAGATCGGGTGTGTTCACAAAACCTCCACTTTATCGGCCAGCAAGTCGGCGCGGAAGGTGCGTTCCTGCGCCGCATCGAAGAGGATCGCCACCATTGCCTCCGGGCCGCTGCCATCGATGCGCGTGACGACGCCCTCGCCAAAGCGCGTGTGGCGCACGCGCTGCCCGGTTGTCAACACGACGGCAACGGCCTGTCCGGGCGCCGGCGCAGGCGCGCTCAATTCCACCGCCAGATTCGCCTCGCGGTCGCGCCAGCCGGCGGCCAGGTTCTCCAACATCTGCTCCGGGTTGTGGGCGAGACGGCTGCGCAATTGTTCGGCGCGGCTGCGCGCCGTCGCCAGCGCCGTCATCAAGGCCGCCTTTTCTGGCGCCGGCCGGTCACTGTTCGCCATGCTGCGGCTGGCGCGCGCCAGCACGCTCAATAGCCCGTCCATCTGTTTCACACAGTCCTCCGCCGGATCGATCGAGGCCAGATGGACGCCGTGAGCGCGGCAAAGTTCGGCGCGAGCGCGCTCGCGCTCCTCATTCTCCAACACTTCGAGATCGCTCTGGCGCCCCTGCCCCCTGGCCGTCAGGCCAATAAAGCGCACGGCGATGTTCACCTCTGGATAAGCTTTATCGAGCTTGAGCTTGCGGTTCGTGGAGGGGTTGACCAGCCAATCCGGGCTGACGTTGTCTTGTGCGGTAAAGCCGTCGAAGATGCGCGCCAGCGCTTCGCGCCAGGCGCTCAGAACGATGTAGGTGTTCATCATGGCGTCAGTCAATATAATTGATGGATGGCCTTGAATACAGCACAATCATGGTGATGTAAGCAGCGTTATTCTAGCACATCCGTTCCGCAGAGTTGAAACAACGAATGGCGTGAAAGTGCATCCTGGCTTGCGGAAAGCATGCGCCACACCACACAGAACGCTCACACCCACGCGAGGCGCGCATCAGACATCTGGCGCATCGGTCAAGCATCCCCAGTCGGCGGCGCCCTTTTGTAACACATTTTGTAACGCTTAGTTGCTGTTCCCTCTCCTGGTTTTCCGCTTCAATTGCAACAGCGGCGCGCAGCGTGAGCAAGAGATGAGCAGTGATTGGGCTTGGTTTTGACCAGACAATTGCTGCAAATAAACGCTTGATAAACGATTGCGCCCTATTGTCATTGATGGCGACGCCAATCGCCGCAGGCGACCCTGCATTGGGTGTTCCCGCAACGGGGAGGATGACGAAGATGAGAGTTGTACTGTTGACGTTATTGCTCGTGATTTTTGCATTGAGTGGAATGTCTCTGCCAGCCGGGGCGACGTCTGGCGCAACCGTGACGCCAGCGGTTGCATCACAGCCGACAAGCACGCCAGCGCGCCCACCGCGACCTGCGCCGACGCCCACCGTGGACGCCGCCCGGCTGGCAGCAGGCAAGGCGATCTACCTGGCTAATTACTGTGGCATTTGCCACACCCTGGCCGCCGCAGGCACAACGGGCGCCTTCGGCCCCAGCCACGAACACATCGGAAGCATTGCTGCGCAACGGATTGCATCCACAGCTTATACAGGCGCTGCCAAAACCGCCGCCGACTACATCCGCGAAAGCATCGTGGCGCCAGCCGCCTACTTTGCGCCAGGCGCCAACCCCCGTCATCCGATGCCGCCTTACGCGCATCTTGCGCGTGAAGATGTCGATGCCCTGGTCTACTTTCTGTTGCAGCAGCAGTAGACCATGCGCAAAGCGACATGTTGCAGACAGGCAGTTACGACATGTCGCCACCCTGAAATAGGAGTTCATAGAAGCGTGTGCCCATACGCGTCTCTATTATGCTCAAAGTGATTGATCCTTTTTAGCAGACATTCAGGAGGAACCCTATGCAACAATGGCAATTACACACATGGCGCTGGCTGCTCGTGCTGGCGCTGGTCATCGGGCTGGCGCCACTCCAGGCGCTGTATGCGCAGGACGATGCCATGTCCCAGGGCGAGGTCGTGGCCGAGGGGCTGAACGGCCCCATGGGTGTGCTGGTTGATCCCAACGGCGACTTGTGGGTGGTCGATTCGGGTCTGGGCGGCGACACCCCGGTGGAAGGTCTCGATTTTACCGGTCAGTCGATCACGGGCAACTACGGCCCAACCGCGCGCATTGTCAAAGTGTCGCTGAGCGACGGCGCGATGATTGACGTGGCGGCGCTGACTTCGTTGAGCAACGGGATGGAAAATGAAGGCGGCTCGCGGCTGGCGCTGCTCGACGGCGTGCTCTATGCCACCGGCGCGGGTTGGCACCCTGCTGTGATTCCATCCACGGCCGAAGCGCCCCTCCCCGGCACAGGCAGCCTGTGGCGCATCGAGGCCGACGGCACGGTCAGTGAGGCGTCGCCCCTCTGGCAGCTCGAACGCGATAACAACCCGGTCAGCGCCGAAGTGGACACGCATCCGTATGGTCTGCTCGCCGGGCCGGATGGCAACCTGTGGGTGGCCGACGCCGGCATGAACGCCTTGCTCAAGGTCGACCCGGCGACCGGCGACGCCGCCATCGTGGCGACGTTCGACCCAATTCCTGGCGTCTTCCCGAACCCGAATTATGACAACGAACTGCTGACTGATGCCGTGCCCACCGGCGTCACCGTGGCGGATGGCATGATCTATGTGAGTTTCCTGTCGGGCGCGCCCTTCATTCCCGGCTCGGCAAAAGTCGTGACGGTGGCCGAGGATGGCACGGTGAGCGACTATGCCACCGGCCTGACGATGCTCACCGACCTGCGCACCGGGCCAGATGGTGCGCTCTACGCCACGCAGTTTGGCCTCTTCACCGAGCAGGGACCGGTGCCGGGCAGCGGCGCCGTGATCCGCATCCGGCCGGGTGACGCTTCTGAGGTGGTCGTGCCAGGGCTGATGTTCCCCACCTCGCTCGACTTCAACGCTGACGGCGACGCCTTTGTCACGGTGAACGGCGTCGGCGCACCAGGATCAGGTCAGGTGGTTAAATTCGCTGGCTTGACCGGCATGGCAGGCGCGCCGATGGCGGAGGCAATGGCGGCGATGGCGGCGTCAGCTGCTGGCGCCACGGAGGGCGACGCTGCGCCAGAGCAAGCGGCGACGGCAACCGCCGCGCCAGAGGAAGCGATGGCCGCCACTGCGACGCCAGCGCCAACCCCTGTCACGATGCCGGTCACCGGCGCCGACCAGGGACAGGGCGCCGTACTTGCCATCGTGGCGTTGCTCTGCATGGCAGGCGCCAGTGCACTCTGGCTGCGCCGCCGGCTTACCTGATTGCGCGCGTTGGACAGAGACAATTGCATCATGTACAGCGGGACAGGCCTTTGCCTGTCCCGCAATTTTTTCTCAAAACCTGTTGGAAAAGTCACCCAATTTGATGCAGAGATGCAGAGCAACGCAGAGAGAATCAAGCCAATTGGAGCTTCCAGGAAGATGAACAGCTAACCTGGAGGTCAGCAATAAACAATTGTGACGATATTTACAGAAAAAGACCAGCTACGCCGCTATTTTTTGCACATAGTTTGTTAGTGGTATGTAAAAGTTTTGCACGCAACACCAACCCAATACACACAAGGAGAAAGCTATGAAAGTGCAGATGCGGAAGTTGCTTCAGCTCATCATCGTGCTGGCGCTGGCGCTGAGCCTGGCGCCGGTGCGGCCGGTCTTTGCCCAGGATGCTGACATTGTCGACACGGCAGTGGCGGCGGGCAGCTTCAACACCCTGGTGACGGCAGTGCAGGCCGCCGGTCTGGTCGATACGCTCAAGAGCGAAGGGCCGTTCACTGTTTTTGCGCCGACCGATGAGGCCTTTGCCAAACTCCCGCCGGAAGTGCTCGAGGCGGCGCTGGCTGACCCGGAAGGACTGTTGACGCAAGTGCTGCTTTACCATGTCGTGCCGGGCAAAGTGATGTCCACCGATCTGAGCAATGGTCTGGAAGCAACGACTGCCCAGGGTGAAGCTGTCACCTTTACGCTTGGCGATGGCGTGGCAATGGTCAACAATGCCAATATCATTGCAGCCGATGTCGAGGCAAGTAATGGCGTCATCCACGTCATCGACGCCGTGATCCTTCCGCCGAGCATTGTTGCGGCAGCCGAAGCGGCCGCTACGCCTGCTGCCGCTGAGGAAGCGATGGCGGAAGCAACTGCAACGCCTGCCCCAGCCGAAGAAGCGGCCGCGGCAACGCCGCTCGCTGATATTGTGGATACAGCCGTGGCTGCTGGCAGCTTCAACACATTGGTTGCAGCAGTGCAGGCCGCCGGTCTGGTCGATGCCCTCAAAGGTGATGGCCCCTTCACCGTATTTGCTCCAACCGACGAGGCCTTTGCCAAGATTCCGCAGGCGACGCTCGATGCGCTGCTCGCCGATCCGACTGGCGATCTGACGCAAATTCTGCTCTATCATGTCGTACCCGGTAAAGTAATGGCCGCCGATCTGAGCGATGGCTTGCAGGCGACGACGCTCAACGGCGCCGCTGTCACCTTTACGCTGGGCGATGGCGGTGCGATGGTGAACGACGCCAACATCATTGCGACGGATATCGAGACGGTGAATGGCGTTATCCATGTGATTGACAGTGTGATCCTGCCGCCAGCGGCTGCCGCACCTGCCGCCACCGAAGCAGCAGCAGAGGAAGCCATGGCGCCAGAACAGATGCCCGTCACCGGCGGTGAGGCAAGCAATGGCCTGAACATTGCCCTGCTTGTCGGCGTGGTGGTGGCTTTGCTAGGTGGGCTGGCCCTCTACTCCCGACGCCGCCTGGCCTAAGTCCTAACCGGAAGAGAAACTCATCGATAGCGTAGTAGGTAGACTTTGCTCATCTTCCCGGAAGCTCAGAGCTTCCGGGAAGATAGCGAATGTGCACCTTTTGAGTGCGTTATCTACCAGGAGGGTGAGGAGTGCATCCTCACCCTCTTTTTTGACCATCCTTCGCGGCGTCCACCACATTGAGCGTGGGTCACATAAGTGACCAACTCCTGACCGGCTACGACATGCTGGTGGATTATGTGGGCTTCACCTTATCTTCTGTTATAATAGCGCCAGGGTTTTGAATAGCCCTGATGCGATACAGCGCACCTGACTATTTTGGATACTTTTAAACACATCAAGGAGAGTTGTATGAAGCAACGCGTCCGCGCTCTGCTGCAACTGGCAGTAGTGTTCGCACTCGTATTGAGCCTTGCACCCTTCCAGGCCATCGCCCAGGAAAGTCTGAGCGAGAAGGCGGATCTGATCGAGACGGCCATTGCCGCTGGCGATTTCACCGTCCTGGTTGATCTGGTGGAGGCGGCTGGCCTGACCGAGACCTTACAGGGCGAAGGCCCATTCACCCTCTTTGCGCCGACCGACGCCGCGTTTGCTGCTGTTCCGGCGGACGTGCTGGATGCATTGGCCGCCGACCCTGCAGCGCTGCAGAGCGTCCTGCTCTATCACGTCGTGCCAGGGCGTATGATTGCCGCCCTGATCAGTGATGGCAAAGAAGTCGCCACCGCCGAAGGCAGCAACGTCGTCTTCTCCTTTGTTGACGGCGTTAAGAAGATCAATGGCGCTACCATCATTGCCAAAGACATTCAGGCGTCCAATGGCGTGATCCAGGTGATCGACAGCGTACTCTTGCCGCCTGAACTTGCCGCCGCCTTAGGCGTCGAAGCTGCGCCGGCTGATGCGGAGGCCACGCCGGCTGCCACCGAGGAAGCCGCCGCTGAAGCCACCGCGACCCCGGCCGT
>CZCA01000362.1_pt1 | contig 19346 bp, 14 predicted proteins | sample 591981 | NCBI WGS metagenome assembly CZCA01 (sample SAMEA3556810, study PRJEB10932) | anaerobic digester metagenome
CTCAACCTCAATGGTGAGGCGCGTTTTACCGAGCTGAAGGATAAGGACAAGCTGCGTCTTAGAAACCGCCTTTTGGCGCGTGGGCGCAAGATTATCGAGACCAAAAAGATCAAGCTTGCCTCCATGCCCAGCCTGATGTACGACACGCTTTCCGAGCACGCGATACAGAGCGAGCTGCAGTTTTGGCGCGCTTTGGATATTGATTATAGCAAACTCACGGAGTACACCGTGGACATTTGCCGCCGCATTGCCGCCAAGCCACACATCAGCCTGATTTCCGGCGACGAGGAGATCAGTATAGCTGTTGATAGAGTCTGGGCGGAATGCGGCAGTTTTGGGAAGAGCGAATTTCAGACGCATATGATCAATCTCCCGGGCGGCGAAGTGATGATGGTGCCCAAACCGGGCAGCATCAATGGAACCATAGTCGGCGACCGGGCTTTTGTGTTTGGCAAGGAGATACTAAAGCCGCATCTGGTGATCAAAGACAATGAAATACAAAGTTTTACAGCACAAAGCAACGAGGATGTCTTACAGCGTGCCATTGAAGCCGGTGGCGCCGATGGGCGCAAGATAGCCCTCGTCTGTTTGGGAACAAATGAAAACATCTTAAGAGGCAATATCGACAATGCTTTAAAGCATAAGAGCGATGGTTTCTTGAGCTTATTTTGGGGGAACAATCAGGCTCTTGGAGGAACGGTTGCGGGAGAACAAGAGTGGATTGTCCAGATAGAAAAACCGAATTTAAACTTCAAATAGGAGAAACACCATGAAACACATCACATCTTTAATCCTGATAATGCTTTGCGCTCTGCCGCTCTTTGCGCAGTGGCATGTGGATGAGGGTTTTGAAGGAGGCGTCGGTGCCCTGCCTGCCGGCTGGACCTATCACGACGATGGAGACGGCAACGTCTGGAGCGTAATCAACAGGCCGGACTATTCTCATGCCGGCAATAATGTGGCATTTTGTGAGAACTTTATGCCCAACCAAAACGCAGACTGGCTGATCACGCCTCAGGTGACGGTTGCCGCCGGGGATTCGCTGATATTCTTTGCGCGGAGCTGGTATTCCACCGAAAATCTCAAGGTTTACGTCTCAACCACAGGGACGGCGATTTCCAACTTCAGCCAGCAGATATTGAACCTGCAAAACCTTGGAAACAGCTATCAGCGAGCGACTTATGATCTGACCGCCTATGCAGGACAGAACATTTACATTGGCTTTTTGTGGAATTGTGAAAACTACGGCATCCTTATCGACGACGTCAGGATCGGACAGCCGGTTGTGACGGTAACAGAGCTCGATTTGCCGGATTCATTCACCTTTATGCAGGGGCAAAGCCTGGAGGTGGATTTCACGCAGTACATCACCGCCAGTGATCCGGCTATGGTAAACTTGACATGGCAGCCCACGGATCACGTAACCGTAAGCGCAACAGGCAATTTGGTCACTTTCAGCTCGCCGGATTGGTCGGGAACCGAAGAGGTGACTTTCACCATCACGGATCCTTATACCGATCAGACAGATTCAGACACAGTGTCAATCGAGGTAACTCCCATACCTTTGATAGACTTGGAGCTTGCAGAGGTGGTGGTTCCGCGTGAGTTTGAGTTTGTGAATGTGGATATTACTCCCAAGGTGAGGATCAAGAATAGCGGCCAGAATAGCTGGGATAGCCAGATTGGTGTTTGGTTTGCCTATTATGATGAGGAAGGTGAGGAGCTGGGCAGCGAGATGGCTTACTACGCGGGTGCCTTGGAGCCTCAAGAGGACGATGTGGTGAGCTTCCAGTCCTTTACTATCGGTGTAGAGGGTAACTTCACAGTTTCGTTCTGGCTGGCTGAAGAGGACGCAAATCCTGCCAATGACAGCATCAGCGGCCAGTTTGTCGTATATACACGCGTCAATTCCGGCGGCCCGGATACCTTTGGCTATAGGTTCATCGACAGCACTGCTTTAAGTGGCCCGGAGTTTAATTGGATAGATATTAGCAATACTGGAACCTCCTCCATCATGTATGGCGTGGATAGCTGGGCCGGCGATGATAACTTCTCAGAGCCAATCCCGCTGGGTTTCAGCTTCCCATTTTATGGCAACAACTACACCACTGCTTATGTGGATGTGAACGGTGAAATCCTGCTGGCAGAAAACACCTGGTATGATCAGTATCCTGAGAGCGGCTGGGACACCGATGGCAATATCTTCAACTATGTCCATCCCATCCCGGGATATACGGCTATGCCGGGATTGATCGCAGTTTACTGGGATGACCTGAAGGCTGTGCAGGGAACTGGTGATGTGTATTTTCAGACCTTCGGTGAAGCTCCGGATCGATACACCGTGATCCAATGGCATCAGCTGCAATTCCATGGAGGCACCGACCCTGTTTCGCTCCTGGATTTTGAGGTTATCCTGCATGAAAATGGCGAAATTGTGATGCAATATAACAGTACCGCTACCGGACAGACTTATACAGACCTGTTCCGCGACAACGGCAGAAGCAGCACCGTGGCCATCCAAAACGAGGATACCAACGCAGGGCTCTGCTATTTGAGAGAACTGATGTACAGCGGCAACTATCAGGGTGTGGAACCCGAAGGGAACCTGCTTTTTGATGGCCTGGCAATCCGCTTTTACAGTGGCGAAGACGAGCAGGCACCCGTCATTACTCACTCGCCTATCGGCAATACCTTCAATCAATCGCCCTATTTTACCGCCCGTGTGTCAGACCTTTCCGAGCTGGAATCTGTGAAGTTATACTATCAGACCGATGAGGGGTTTGACAGTATAGATGGAGTGCAAATCGCGCATGCAGAATACTATTTCAGCTTTACTGATCTCAATCAGGGGCAGGAGCTCAGATATTACATTGCAGCCAGCGATATTCACGGCAACAGCAGCACGCTTCCCGCTTCCCCGGATGATGAGCTCTTCAGCTTCAAGATTCTGCCTTCCGCAAATACAAGCGTCTTACTGGCTTACAGCGGCTCTCAGGACTATCAGAATCTGGAGCTACCCGTATATCAAGCCAGATTGGATGAACTCAATATCGCCTATGACATCTATGACTGGGAAGAGTTTGATGCATATGAGATTCCGGATGTGTATACCACTATTTTGGCCTATGCCAGCTCTGGCAGTCAAAACGATCAGAACGTGGAATTTGTAGCGAAACTGATAAGCTTCCTGCAATCCGGCACCACGGAAAGGCCCGTCAATCTGTTTATCTCTTCGGATGGTTGGGCTTCTGCTTCACACATCACGCCCAATTATCATCCGCTGAGCCTGCTCTTTGACGGCTACTTGCGTACTTTTTTTGTGCCTACCGGCTCAGGTGGCGGAACTAACGGTCTGGCAGGCCCCGATGTGCACAACTATGAGCATGGCACCATCTTGTGCCGCGCCAATTCGCCCATCGGCACTCCCAATACGGAATACAGCGTCTATGCCAACAGCCCGGATTGCATCTTCACCTACGATGCCGTGCCGGATTGGTATAAGGAGGATGTGCCCTATCCCGAAATCGGCGCTACCAATGCCTTTACCTTCGAGCGAGGGCCCATAGACGGCTATGCCTATCTGCGTAACGGTGTGTGCGCTACCTCAGTGGAGTTGCCGATCTATAAGGCTTTCTACTTTAGCTTCGACTATTCGCAGCTGGAAGACGAAGAGGAGAGCAGGGAGCTATTTGCCGATCTGATGGATTGGTTTGGTGTGGATACCTCCGTTTGCGAGGATGTGGTGACGCCTCAGCCAAACCGCCTCAAAGGCAACTATCCCAATCCCTTCAACCCCAGCACCACCATAGAATACAGCATCCAAAACCCCGGTAATATGGAGCTGAGCATCTACAACCTCAGAGGCCAAAAAGTGAAGAGCCTGGTCAATGAATACAAAGGCAGCGGTCTTCACAAGGTCGTCTGGAATGGAACGGATGATCAGGGCAGAGAAGTGGGTAGCGGAATCTATCTGGTGCGTATGCAAAGCAGCGGTTTTAGCACAAGCAAAAAGATCACCCTCATCAAGTAATCAGTTAGATATAAAACTGTTCCAAAACGCTCAGGCTCTTCAGCTTGAGCGTTTTGCGATTGTGGGCGAGATAGTAGTCTTCAAAGTAGTCGTTGATCTCCTGGATGGTGCTTTTGGAGAGCTTGAGCTCGTGCAGGTGATTGCCGATGTGGTCGAGATGGAAAAGGATGCGGCCCGCTTCTTCGCTCAAAATATGTAAATCCCGGGGCTGGGCAAGCTCTTGTGTGCACCGTTGGCAGTAGAAGCGGGCGTCGTGTCTGGTGTAGGCATATTCCGGCTTCTTTTGCCTGCAACTTGAGCAGATGCAGGTCTTTAGCTCCAAGCCCTGCAGGTGGATGATCCTGTTTAGCAGCCGCCAAAACACGGGCAAGGGCTCTGCATCCAAGTCGATGAGAAAGTCCAGAAAGCTGCTCAGGAGCTCGTAGTATTGCCGGTTTTCATCAGGCGAGATGAGCTGTTTTTGCATCAGCTCCGCTCCGCAGAGGGCGGTGGCCCAGTTTTTGGGGTTTTGGTAGTGACGTTCTTGGGTTAGGTTGCTCTCCTTGAGCAGGTGCAATTCTCCCTCTCTGGGCGCATAAAGCGTGAGCTCGTAGTCGTTTAAAACCTGCAAGATGAAGCTGTCGCTCTTTTTGCGTATGCCTTTGGCGATGATATCTATATTGCCGCTTAGCTTTCCCAGAGCTTTGACGATCAAGCTGCTATCGCTGTAAGGGTATGTGTTGAGTATGGTTACCCGGTCTTTGATCAGCGTGCTCACAATCCCAAAATCTCTCTTGCCTGGCGGGGATCGAGTGGGTCGACGTAGGCGGTTTGTTGGTTTGTATAGGTCACAAATCCGGGTGCGCTGCCGCGTGGTTTGCGCAGAAACCGCACCTGTGTGTAGTCTATGGGCACATTTGTGGAAAAGCGTGCCTTGGAAAACCAGGCTGCCAGGCTGCAGCAGATGCGCTTCAGCTCTTCGGGAGGCTCGGTCTTCCTGTGGCATCTCAGCAGCACGTGTGCACCCCGGAATACACGCGTGTGAAACCACCAATCATGCGGCCGGCCCAGTCTGGTGCTGATGAAGTCGTTCTCCTTGGCCTTTCTGCCGATCACGATCTCAAATTCATCGCTGACCCTGATCTTCAGCAGCTTGTCCAGCAGGCTCAGCTTTGAGTGTCCTTTCTGCTGCCTGTCTTGCCCTATAGCCGGATCTAAGTCTTCACCTGCTTCCACTCTGGCTTTGGCGCTCCTCAGTTGCTCGAGTTCCTCACGGCCTTTTTGGATGTTTTGCTTTATCACTTCCAAACCGTTTTTGGCTTTTTGGTAGCGCTTGATATACATCCTGAGGTTGGCTTGGGGAGAGAGCTCCGGCTTCAGGGGAATCTGGATTTTGGGCATGGCTTCGTCAAAATAGTTGATGGCCTCGAGGCTGTCGTCACCCTGTTTGATAACGTTGAGATTGTATTTGATCACCTCGGCATAGAGGCGCCAGGTGTCCATATCCTCGGCAGTTGCCAGCTCCTGCTGCTGTTTGGCCAGCTTCTTCTCCTGCTTTGCTATCAGCTTGTCCCAGCCGGCAATCATTCTCTTGCGCCGGCTCAGCTCCTGTTGGGCGATGATCACGCGCTGATGATAGGCTGCCAGATAGGAGTTAACATCATCATAGCTAAAGGTTTCCCCGCTTTGGAGATCGGTGAGCGTATAGGGCGGGTCCAGCTTGGTTTCCTGGGGTTTCCAGCGGGTGAGAGGTGGCATATATTCAAAATTGGGCAAGACCTGCCGCGCCGGATTGTCTGCAAGACTATATTTGTGAATGGCATCCACAACTATGGGTTTGAATTGCTTCATCTCGCAGAGGATGAGGTTGGGTTTGGGCGGCATGAGCTCAGCGATCAATAAATACCATCTCATCTGGTTGTAAATGTCTATATGCTGGAGCTTCCAGGTGATGATGCGATCGGCGGGGTCTATCTCAGGTTGTTTCAGCAGGGCGTGCTTCAGGAAGGGCCAAATTCGCTCATCGTGCACCGAGGATGCCTTGGCAGAGTAGACAAAGGCGTCCTTGGAATCCAGCACAAGCACGAGCTGTTTCCTGTCCCAGAGCCTGATTGATACCTGGTTGCCGTAACGGCTGATGGCGTCAATCTTTACATTGTGCGCGCCGCTCTGTTCGCACCACTTTTTCAACACTGAATAATCCACAATTCGATCTCCAATTAAATATTTGTATTGACAGCAATCCTGCTTATTATAGAATTGAACAACAATAAAAAAATACCATAAGGAGTCAAGCATGAAAGCTGGAAATTGGATAATAGTGGCCATATTGGCAATCTTGGCCGTTCTTTTTGGGATCATGTGGATGAATGCTTCCAACAAGGTTAGCGGCGCCGAGAAGAAAGCCGAAGACGCCCAGAAACTCTATGAGAACGCTTCCGCTACTTTAAGCGACATTCAAACCAGTCTTGACGCTATGGGTTCGGATTTGTTAGGCGAAATCATCGGTGGAGATGAAGTCCCCGGCAGCACACCCGAAGACCGTAGAGCAAGATTGATCAGCAACATTTCAAATATGCGCAGCCAGATCGAGGCAGACAAGAAGAAGATTGCCGAGCTGGAGCGCCAACTCAAGCAAGTCAAGGGTCAAAGAGACGGTCACCTGAGAGCTTTGAACAACCTCAAAGCCTCATTGGCAGACAAAGAGAAGGTGCTGGTTGAATTGGAAAACAGATTAACCCAAATGGGTGAAGATATCGAAAACGTACAACAGTTGGCCCAGGCTGAAATCAACAGACGCGAGAGCCAGATTGAAGAAAAACAAGGCATTATCGACAGCCAGAGCCGTGACCTCAACCAGATCTACTACATCTCCGGCACACGCAAAGAGCTGATGGCAGCCGGCATCGTAGACCGCAAGGGCGGCTTGCTGGGTATCGGTAGAGTTACCACCGTGAGAAAGAATATAGACACCGATAAGTTCCACACCACCAACCTCTTGGACAGCCGCGAGATCAGGTTCCCTGCCTCGGCTAAGGGTTATGCAGTGCTTTCCAACCACGTTGCTGCGTCTTACACCCTCACCAAGGATTCCAGCGGTTGGGTTTTGACGGTGAAAGACCCCGAAAACTTCCGCAAACAGAAGTTCCTGGTCTTGGAAAAACGATAAGTTTTTACTTGGACACTTTTACCAAAGGCCATCTCCATCTGGGGATGGCTTTTTCTTTGCATGGCAGCATTTTAAGGATTCTTATCCGGTTCTGTTATTGACAAAGAGGGAGCCCTCCAAAAGATTGTCCTCATGACACACACTCACGAATATTGGATGCAAATGGCGCTTGAAGAAGCACGGCAAGCGGCTTTGGAGGATGAGATCCCCGTGGGTGCGGTCTTGGTCAAAAATGGTAGCCTGGTTTTGCGGGAGCACAATCGTACCCGCAGTCTTGACAACCCTTTGGCTCACGCCGAGAAGTTGATCATTGACAAAATCCTGGGCACCAAAATCAAGTATCTTTACGACTATACTTTGTATGTGACGCTCGAGCCGTGTCTGATGTGTGCGGGCAGCATCATGCTCAGCCGCATCGGGCATCTGGTTGTGGGAGCACAGGATCCCAAAACCGGCGTGGTGGGTTCCATATACAATGTATTGCGTGATAAGAGCTTCAACCACCACCCTCAGCTCACGCGGGGAGTTCTTGAGGAGGAGTGTTCGAGCTTGCTCAAAGAGTTTTTTGCCTCAAAGCGCGGATAAATATCAGCGGAGAGTTGCCGGAGCGGTTGATCGGGGCGGTCTCGAAAACCGTTGTACCTTTGCGGGTACCCAGGGTTCGAATCCCTGACTCTCCGCCATTTTATTAGCGCTGGGCACTTGGTTTTCGGAGCTCTGTATAAAAATAGTCCTTGCCAAAAAGCGCATCTTTTGCTTATAGGCTTTTATCAAGGAAAATGAGGAATCTACGTGTTAAATAGAAAGCGTCTTATCGTTGTCATGCTGTTGGTCTTGCCTCTGCTCTCGCAGCTGCATGCCTCGAGTACCACCACCAAAACTGTGGCCTTTCTGGAGGCTTACGGCTTGGATCCCGTTGTTATTTTATTGATCATTTCTGCCTTGCCCATCATCGAGCTGAGGGGCGCCATCCCTGTGGGCATCTTCCTTTTTGGTATGCCTTGGCACAAAGTGGCGATCATCAGCATTATCGGCAATATGTTGCCCATCCCTTTTCTTTTGTTGCTTTTGGATAAAGCCTTTGCCATCCTGGAACGCTTCAAATGGGGCAAGCGGTTCACCACCTGGCTCTATGCACGCACGCGGCGTAAAGGCAAGGTGATAGAGCGGTTCCAGGCTATTGGCCTCACCGTGTTTGTGGGGATTCCGTTGCCCGGAACCGGAGGCTGGACTGGCTCCCTGGCTGCCAAGATCTTCGGCATCCGCTTCTGGAACTCCATGCTTTATATATTCTTGGGCGTGGTGTTAGCCGCGATAATCGTCACGGCTCTCTGCCTCGCCGGGTTAATGGCGGTGGGATGAAGAAAACGTTCAGTCCTCTCATCTTTTGGCTTGCCGGAGAGAGCTCTGGCGACCTGCACGCCGCCCTCGTGATGAAGGCTCTCAAAGATGTGCTGCCAAATGCTCGTCATGTGGGTATAGGCGGGCCCAGGATGCAGGCTGAGGGCCTCAAGCCCCTCTATCCTTTCAAGCGTTTTGCCGTGATGGGGTTTGTGGAAGTGATCAAGCATCTCTTCTTTTTCTGGAAGGTGCTGCGTGGCATCAAATCTTATATGTACAAGGAAAAGCCCGATCTCTGCATTTTGGTGGATTATCCCGGCCTCAATATGCGCATTGCCAACATCGCAGACCATGCCCGGGTGCCTGTTTTATACTACATCTGCCCGCAGTTTTGGGCCTGGAAGCACGAACGTGTCTTCAAGCTCAAGGCCATGACGCGCCACGTGGCTTGCATCCTGCCTTTCGAGGAGGAAATGCTCAATATCCACAGCATCAATTGCAGCTTTGTGGGGCATCCCATCAGCGAAGAGATCGACTTCGAGCTGAATAGAGATGAGTTTGCCGCATTTTGGCGCCTGGACAAAGAGAAGAAGTGGCTGGCTTTCTTCCCGGGCAGCAGGGAAAACGAGGTGAAGCGGATGCTGGATATCTTCCTGGATGCCGCTGCTCTATTTGATCCTGATGAGTATGAATTTCTCTTCTCACGCGCCCGCAGCGTGGATCACAATTTTTATATGGAGACCATCGCCAGGCATCCCCAGCTCAAAATCCACGTCATCGACGGCTATACCTATGAAATGATGAAGTATGCGAGCTTTGCCGTCAGCACTTCCGGTACGGCCACTCTCGAATGCGCCTATATCGGCACTCCGGTGGCCATCTGCTACAAAGCCAATTTCATCTCCTACCTGATAGGTAAACACGTGGTGCGGATCAAGCGTATCGGCCTGCCCAATATAATCTTAGATCAAGACCTCCTGCCGGAATTGATCCAAAACGAGCTTACAGCCAAGAATGTGCACCAGGTGGTGAGCCGGCACTTGGCTGATGAAGAGCGGATGAACGAGATCAAGAGCCAGCTTGCCCAGCTTCAGGAGATGCTGAGCGAGCCCAAACCTTCCGAAGTGATGCCCAAGCTCATCCTGGAGCTTCTGGAGCGCTATGCCCGGCCTGCTTTTTAAGATAGAAGCCAGAGTCGGCGCCTGGCTGCTCCGCCTGTTGAGAAAGACCATCAGATGGGAGGTGATCAATCAGCCGGAGGACGACTTTCGCTGCATCAACTCCCTCTGGCATAGAGACTTGTTGATCATGACCATGCAGCGGGTGGATTCAGGCATAGCCGTGCTCGTCTCCGGCTCCAAAGATGGAGAGCTGATTGCAGGGCCGCTCTTGAAACTTGGCTATCACACGGTGCGCGGTTCCAGCAGCCGCCAGGGCGCCAAGGCACTGCGGGAAATGGTGCGCATCTCCAAGAATCATACCCTTGCCATCACACCTGATGGACCCAAGGGCCCGGCAGGCAAGATACACCCGGGCGTCTTTGAGATCGCCATTCTGGCCAAGATCCCCATCGTGGGCATAGCGGTGCAGACTCCCAAGGCGTGGGTGCTCAACACCTGGGACGGCCTGAGGATACCCAAGCCCTTCTCCAGGGTGCGCGTGGAATACTCCCAGCCCTTTTACCTCAAATCCAGAGAGGATATAGCCGGGGTAGAACAGGCGATCCGGGAGTTTACCGGGATGGCGGCTCCCGCTGAGGATCAGGCTACTTGATAATACCTAACTCTTTGCCCACCTTGATGAAAGCGGCGATGGCCTTGTCCAGATGTTCCTTGGTGTGTGCGGCGGAGAGTTGCACTCTGATGCGTGCCTGGTCGAGCGGGACCACGGGATAGGTAAAGCCAATCACATAAATGCCTTCATGCAGCAGGTGGTCTGCCATTTCCACTGCCAGGGGCTCTTTGTAGATCATCACAGGCACGATGGCCGTGTTGCCCGGCAGGATGTCAAAACCCGCATCAGTCATGGCTTTACGGAAGTACTTGGCGTTTTCCACCACTTTATCGCGGAAGGGATTGGTCTCTTTGATCATCTGAATGGCTTTGAGCGTGCCACCGGCCACTGCAGGTGCGAGCGTGTTTGAGAAAAGATAGGGTCTGGACTTTTGTCTCATAAACTCAATGATCTCTTTCCTGCCGCTCAGGCATCCACCGCTGGCCCCACCTAAGGCCTTGCCAAAGGTAGTGCTGATCAGGTCTATCCTGCCTTCCACCTTGCAGTGTTCATGGCAGCCTCTGCCTGTGGCGCCGATGTAGCCTGTGCCGTGGGAATCGTCCACCATCACCAGGGCGTCATATTTCTCTGCCAGGTCGCAGATTTCGGGCAGTTTGGCGATATCTCCATCCATGGAAAACACGCCGTCGGTCACGATCATGCGGAACTTGGCATTTTGGCTCTGTTTCAGCGCTGCTTCCAGCTCGTTCATATCCGAGTGGGCATAGCGGAAGCGTTGTGCCTTGCAGAGGCGCACTCCATCGATGATAGAAGCATGGTTGAGGGCATCCGAAATGATGGCGCTTTCTTCTCCCAAAAGCGGCTCAAACACGCCACCGTTTGCATCAAAGCAGGAGGAATAGAGGATGGTGTCTTCCATGCCGAGGTATTCGCTCACCTCAGCTTCCAGCTGCTTGTGCAGCTCTTGCGTGCCGCAGATGAAGCGCACGCTGGAGAGACCAAAGCCCCACTTATCCATCGCAGCTTGAGCGGCTTTGATGATCTCGGGGTTGTTTGAGAGGCCCAGGTAGTTGTTGGCGCAGAAGTTGATCACCTCGCTGCCGTCGGTAAGTTTGATCTGAGCGTCTTGGGATGAAGCCAGCACGCGCTCGGTCTTATACATGCCGGATTTTTTGATGTTTGTCAGCTCTTGGCTGAGATATTCAGTGATCTTTTTGGACATTGCTTACCTCTTAAATTCATATTTTATTCTCTATATGCCACTATATTTGAAGCCTTGCATTTGTCAATTCCAAAGTGTAAAGTCGGTGGCTTTTCCTTGGTGTGTCCGGCTAATATGAGACTCAAGTTCAATTTGAGCGGGTAAAAAGTTTTACAGGAAGAACAGAGCAGGATTTCCTCCAGATTTCAGGAGCATACAAAAAGGCTGACGAATACCCAAAGAATTCCTACTGTTTTGGTAGGTGTTCTCGGGCTCGCTCCGGCATCTGTATCGGCAGGCGTTTCTGAAATATTTGACTTACGNNGTCGATTTCATGCGGCCTCCCTTAGGGGCTCCTGTGGGTCTCCTTTGGGATCCACAAGTAACCCATAGGAAACCCAAGAGTTACGCAAGTGAGCGCCGAGGAGATCCGAAGGTGGGCGAGGCCGGGTCAAAAGTCAAATGTTGATGCAAGGGTCGGTTTTTTGAAAACAATTTCTGGCCCTTAAGGGGAGGGGTTTTCCATCAACAACCGGCAGCTGCGATCTTGTCTCTTCACATCTACCCACTCAAATTGAACATGAGCCTAATATGATCTCTGTCCGGCTCGCGGTTTACACCCTCTTTTTGCTTAGTCATCTGCACACAAAAAAAGCCCGCCGGAACACTTTCCCAGCAGGCTTCAAATTTGGTTTTGTTAATTACTTGGCTTAGGGCAGCCAGTCATCCTTGACGGTGGGTTTCTCACCCGGTTTGTCGTCTATCACTTCATAGACGGAGTTTGTCAGGCTATAATTCACGATAACTCCTGCCTTGCCAAAGCTTTCTTTGGATACGGCTTGCACGAAGTGTCCCTCGGCATCATACTTGAATTCGAAGTTTTCGTCTTTAAACACTCCCACTTCTCCCAAGTCGATGGGGTAGTCTCCAAATTCGTCTGCTTTCTTATAATCTTCCATCTTTTGGATGATGTCGGTCAGGATGGGGACTATTGCTTCAAACTTTTGATGTGCCTCGGCTTCTTTTTGTTTGTCTATCTTCATCTGTTGCAATCCGAAGATAAAGACCAGAATGAGCCCGGCGAGCATGAGGATCATGATCATTTCCACCAAGGTTACCTTGCGGAACGGATCAGCTTCTTTGGTGTGCAATGCAGCGTTATTGCGCTCTTCTTGTGGGTTTATGGTCGGCGTAGCTTTTGTCTCGGCCATTTTATCCTCCCTTAGGAATCTTCATTTTGTTCATTATTTTAAAGTGGCGTATTTTGTCAAAGGATTTGTTATAAACCCCAAAATCTGAAGGAACGGGCCAGCATCAATTCGTGGCTCAGGTTGGTTATTCGGGGCTCGTATTTGAAGGTATATTCCAGCCTGAACTGATGCGGCAGGATCAATCTCAGCGCGGTATCGTGCGAGACCTGTATGCGGGTGCGCCGTTGCAGGTCGGTTGCTTCTTGAAGGGTGAGGGTATAATCCAGGAACATCTTGCGTCCCAGGTATTTACTTGCGGAGATGGAGAGGTTGTTGAGCAGGATTGAGGTGCCAAATTGGTTCACATCGTCCAGGAAGCGGTTTGTATCGGCGTATTCTGCAAACTGGCCGGGATTGGATGAGTATTGGCTAAAGAGGTTTTGGATCACACCTGCTTTGATGCTGAATCCATCGAGTTTCAGGGCTCTTCTGATCTCGTTTTCCAGCGGGTAGAGCATAGGTGAGAGGATGGAGGCGTTGATATTGTCTGAAAGCAGCATCAGTGCTTCATCTTGCAGGTCCAGGGTCTCCTGTCCGGTCTTCATTCCTTCCGAGGAGCCGGTGTAGCGCATTCTGGCCAAGATATCCGTGATGGACTGGTCGGTGGGGTTGTCGCTGGAGAGGTTGAATTTCAGGCGCTCCATCAGCGGTTTTGAGAGGTCTCTATCCGTGGTTACGCTCAGGATGATGATGGTGCCGTCGGGGCTGCGTTTGGTGAAGGCGCCATCAATGATAAAGAGGTCTTGGGCGTCCACGATGCTGATGTTTAGATACTCTGCTTCGAAGACGGTTCCCAGGAAGTCGATCTTACCCTTTTCTGAATTGAAGGCCGCTTCCTTGGCGATGAATTGGTTGCCGTCATAGACCAGATGCAGGAATCCGCCGGGTTTGATGTCCATGCTTGCGGGGTAGGTCACATAGCGGATGTTGTCTTCCAGCTTGATGATGAGATCGAGCTTAAAGGGCAGTGGTATGGGCTCGTCGGTGGTTTGGACGTTGTTGTCGGTCTTGGTCAGAGCGCCGCGGAAGCTGTAGACGAGATTGAGCAGGTTGTCGGTGCGGGGCGGATAAAGCGCTTGTGCATCGCTTACGACGACATCCCCCACGATGTTCATGTCATCAAAGGGCCCGCTGACGGTAAACCAGGCATCATTGCGTCCTTTGAGCATCACCTTGGAGAGCGTCCTGGGTGCGGTGAATTCGGGGATATTCACCAGCAGTCCCGGTTCGTCCGTGCCCAGTTTGAGGATACCGAGATCCAGAAATCCCACAAAGAAGTGGTTGGTGGGGTCTTCATCAAAGTCGTTGAAAAACCGCAGCCTGCCTTTACCCATGAGGAGGTTGGCGCGGTCTATGCTCACCTTGTTATCCTTGATGGAGGCGGCCAGGTTGAAGGCTCTGATGGGCTCGGTCTGGTCTTTGATCTGCAGATAGCCGTTTCGCAGGTCGATATTACCGCTTCGGATCACGAATTTATCCTCGTTGACGCCTATGGATGCGTTCATATAGCTGTGTCCGGAGGCGTCCAGGATCATCGGCACCTGCGTTTTCAAGAATTCAAATAGTGAGAGGTCAGCCTGGATGTCAAGCTGGTTTTTGCCTTCGAAAAAGTTGCCGCTGGTGAGGTTGTAATCCAGTGCACCGGAACCCTTTACCTCTCCCAGATCGCTTGAGGCCACATAGAGCGTATCCACCTGCAGGAGTCTATCGGATTGACAGCCGATCAGCCGCAGGTTTTGCAGCTCCGGGATACCTTCAAAGACCAGCCTGGGCGCGCTCACATCGGCAGAAATGTGCATACCGGGGATGCGGGAAGCTTCAGTTCCATAGGAAAAGCCCACTTCACCGCTCAATTCCACCTGCAAAGGTATATCTTCCAGCACTTCCGAGATGGGGAAGCTCTGCGCTATACCCCTGGCATCCAGGCAAAAGCCATTGATGAAATCCAGCGTGGAATCTTTGAGTGGCATCTCTTTATTGCCGGCCTTGAGTTTGCCCATGATAGCCACTTCATCCGGTGGGCCTCTCAGCGTCAGATTGGCCGACATCGGCTTCAGGCCGTCAATATTCACCGCTCCCACGCTCAGTAAGGCATTCAGTTCCCCATCGTAAGTGCCGGTGAGTTGCACTCCGGAAATATCGGGCAAAAAGGAGGTGTATTGCGGCACATAGCGCTGCACTTGCCCGGTGGAAACGTCTTTGAGGTAAAAGCTTGCCGTGGAGGCCATGATGTCATCCAGCGGCACCTGAGCAGTGGCGCGGAGCATTTCATTCACGCGCAGGGAACCCAGGTTCAGCACCTGGTCTTCCAGCGTGGCTATCACTTCAAAATTGAGCTCTTCACCGTTGAGGCTGCCATTGGAAGTGCTGGCATAAAGCCCCGCCCGCGAGGTATTCAGGTTGTAAGAGCCGCTGAGGCTGAGCTGCGTATCGAGCCTCAGTTCGTCGTTATCGGTGCTGATATGCAGGTTGGTCTGCGCGGCGATATTATCCTGATGCATAAAGCCGCTGATGCTGCCGCCAATCGAGGGGCCGAAGCGCGTGAGCATTTCATGGGGATAGATGTCTGCCAGGGCGATGGAATTGAGGTTTACATCCACCGCCAGGCTGCGGTCCAGGATGTCGCCCACCGCGCTGATCAGCTGGCCGTCGGGGCTGCTGAGATCGCAATCCAGATAATAGCCTTTATAAGGGCCGTCCGGTGCGGGGATGAGATTGACGTAACCGCTGAAGTTATCGAGGGATGAGCCGCCTTTCTTCACGCTCAGGGACTGGAATTCTGCGCCAATCTGCGGCAGATCGTCATACAAATCCACATCCACCTTGGCTTTTGCATTCAGCGCCAGGTCTTGCCCCGGCTTCTGCGGCACGATGTCGAGAGATGTCTTGATGCTCAGAGCAAAGGGATCGACACTTCCCTTCGCCGCCACATTGTGTTCCATCACCTGCACGCTGAGGTCTTGAACTTGCAGCAGGTCATCGCTGAAGCTGCCTTTCACGGCGATATTATCAAACCTGATTCCGGTGACACTGATACCGGCAGAGCGTGCTGTGATGTTGGCTTGAGGCTTTTTGACGGTGCCTTCGGCCTGGACGCTTGCCTCCACAAAGCCGCTCAGCGCAGGACTGATCATGGAGAGGTCGAGGTTTGCACTCACGTTTCCGCTGTCCAGATGCAGTTTGCCCAGGGGGTCTTGGATCTCAAAGTGGCCTCCCACGGTGCTCTTACCCACCTTTGAGGTAGAAAGCGCCACGCTGAGGTGATTGTCTTGCATCTCAGCGCTCAGGAAGGGTAGCGAAACAGCGTGTTCCTGCAAAAGCAGCGCGGTGGTGTCCCAGGCCATCAGCTTGCCATCAAACAAGATATCGTCATCTGCAGTGGCCTGAGTGGCTTCCAGCTGCAAGCCGATCATGCTGCGCGGATAACCCAGGGCTGTGTGGTGTATATATTGAGGCTTAAAGCTTGATATTTGAGCAGTTGCCCGCTCCAGTCTATCTCTGATCAGGCTGCCTTGCACCTTCAGTTTGCCTTCGCCGGGCATATTGGCGCTGAGGTCCACGCTGATCTTACCTTTATTTAAAGCACTGATATTGATATTGTTGAGCGATTGCTTGATCTGCAAAAGCTCTCCGCCGCCAAACTCCAGCGCAATGCCCAGATCCAGGCTTAATGCGCCGTTTCTCACCTCCACTTTCTTGAAGTAGTTGCTCAAATCCGGTAGTCTGAACGGCGGTGCGGGCGGCTTTTCCTCTTCGGAAGGCACGATCTTGAGCCTGACGATGGGGGAGTTCACCTCCACGTGACCCAGGATGTGTTTGAGTTTGAGGCCGCTGAAGATAAATTTCAAGAGATCGTAGCGTACTCTCACCTTGCGCACATCGAAGCTCAAACTGCTATCTGATGCGGCAAAGCTGACGTTTTCCAGGTAGGCCTGCCTCTCGCCCAGGTTGAAGGTCTCGATGGTGAGTTTGCCGCCCAAAGCATTGCCGCCCAAGGTCTCTATCATCCCTTTGGCACACTCTTTGCCGCCCAAGCCATACCAGCCCGCAAAGAAGAGGGCGTTGATGGCCAGCAGAATCACCACCAGGATCAGAAAGGAGCGAGAGCGTTTCATGTAACTGCCTGTTTACAGGAGGGTTAACTTCCCCCCACTGAGCTCATAACTCTTATCAGCCAGCTTGGCCAGTTCACGGTCATGGGTCACCACCACGAAGGTTTGGCCCAAATCTTCATTCAATTGACGCATCAGCTTCCACACCTCCAAGCTATTGGCAGGGTCGAGGTTGCCGGTGGGTTCATCCGCCAGCACGATGGAGGGTTTATTGGCCAGAGCCCGGCCGAAAGCGACGCGTTGCTGTTCGCCGCCACTGAGCTGATTTGGGAAGTGGCTTTCCCTGTCCTCAAGGCCCAGGCGGGCCAGGATTTGCAGGGATTCTTCCCGGGCAGCGGCTATCTTCTTGCCGGCGATAAGCAGCGGCAGTGCAACGTTTTCTGCAGCGGTGAGGTCTTCCACCAAATAGTGGAATTGAAACACAAATCCTATCTTTGAATTGCGGATATAGGGTGCATCGGGATGGCGGGAATTAACCCTCACGCCTTCGATTTCGATGGTGCCGGTATCGCTATCATCCAAGAGGCCCAAGATGTGGAGCAGTGTGCTTTTCCCGCAGCCACTCTGGCCTGTGATGCTGATCAGTTCGCCTTTCTTCACTTGGAGGTCTGCGCCATCCAGCACGGTGATGCTGCGATGCGAATCCTGATATACTTTACTGATGTTTTGTGCGCTAAGAATCATCTTTTGGGCTTCCTTAGGGGTTGCGAATGAGGTCTATAATCTTGAGACGGTTGATCTGCCGCGAGGGTATCCACACGCAGATAATCACGAGGATTGAGGCCACCACAAAGACGGCAGCCAGGTTGAATAAACTGATATGGTGCTCCAATTTGTCGATAAAATACACTTCACCTTTGAGGCGATAAAAGCCCTGTTTCACTACAAACAGTGAGAGCAACGCACCTAAAGCCTGGCCGATGATGATGGCGATAAGGCAGACCAGCAGTATCTGGTAATTGATGACGCGGCGTACAGTTGCCGCTGTAGCACCCAGCGTGCGCAGGATGGCGATCTGGTTTTTCTTATCCAGGATCATGGTGGAGACCGCACTGATCACATTGATGCCGGCGATGAGCACCAGGAAGCTGAATACGATGAAGATCAGCCACTTTTGCATGGCCACGATGCGCAGAAGATCGCCGCTGATGGGCGGATAGGCGATCAAGTCGGCTCCCAGCTCCAAACGGTATCTGCTGGCTATTTCTTTGGCTTTATCCACGTGCTCGTTGTCCAGCTTGATCTCCACCGCGGCAAAGGGGTCATCGGTGAAAAGGATGCTGCGCGCATCCGTCAAGGTGCCGATGATGAGCGAGCGGTCAAATTCATAATATCCTGATCTATAAAGACCTACCACCTCAAATCTGCGTATGTCTGAGCTCACTCCCAGAGGTGTGACGCGCCTGAGCTGCGGATACAGCAGGCTGATCTCGTCTCCTATTCCGAGGCCAAATTCCTCCGCCAGATAGTGGCCGATAACCACCTCTCCATCATTGACTTGCGGCCTTCCCTCCACCACAAATTTGCCATAATGCAGCTCTTTGCCTTCCGCCGTGTGATAGGCGTTGAAGACGCAACCGCGCGTGTTTACGCTGTCTATCGCCATGAGGTTGATGCCGATATTGGGTGTGAGTGAGACGATTTCCGGCTTGTCTCCGAGCGTATTCATGATCCTGTCCAGCTGTTCCCGGCTGAGGAAGCGTCCGTTTCCACTCTCGATCTTGATGTGGGCAAAGCTATCCAGCAGCACCGTCTTCAGCGCTCTTTCATAGCCCTCAAAGAGGTTCAAACCCGCACTGAGGATGCTCACGGAGATCACGATGCCCAGCACCATGAAGACAAAGCTGAAGCGCATCAACATCCGCTTGGGACTCTTGATGTAACGCAGCAGGTAAAACCTTTCTATGCTTTTCACTTCCTACTCTGCATCGTCGAGATTGATGCTTTCTTTGATGGAAAAGTTCTGTTTATCGCGGGCGTTGAATTTGTTCACGATCAGCTCTGAGATGAGTCCCAACGAGGCAAATTGCAATCCGCCCAGGATGAGCAGTATGCCCAAAAAGAGCAGGGGACGGTTGGAGAGCGGCACGCCCCAGAAGATCTTGAGTGCAGCCAGGTAGCCGGAGATGACGAGTCCCAGCAGCGTGGAGACAAGTCCCCATCTGCCAAAGAGATAGAGCGGGCTTTTGCTGTAGTGCGTCACCATCCTGACGGTGAGCAGATCAAAGAGTCCTCTCAGATAGCGTTCCGTGCCATACTTGGATTTGCCAAATTTCCGGGCGCGGTGATGCACCGGGATTTGGCCCACTTTATAGCCCATGGAATGCGCCAAAACGGGGATGTAGCGATGCATTTCGCCATAGAGCACAAGCTCCTTCACCAGGCTTTTGCGATAGGCTTTGAAGCCGCAATTGTAGTCCTTGAGCTTGAGCCCGAAGGTGCGTGCGGTCACCCAATTGTAAAGCTTGGAGGGCCACCTCTTGTGCCAGGGGTCTTTACGCTTTTGTTTCCAGCCACTTACCAGGTCATA
>CZCA01001576.1_pt1 | contig 19300 bp, 20 predicted proteins | sample 591981 | NCBI WGS metagenome assembly CZCA01 (sample SAMEA3556810, study PRJEB10932) | anaerobic digester metagenome
CAGATCTGGGTGCCAGACACGCGCAAGCCGGGTTTTGCCGAGGAGTGCCGCAGGCAGTCCAGCTTGCTGAAGGATGATCCTCAGGAGCGGGAAGTGCTCGACTGGCTCGAGCAGGTTACTGACACGGACGGCTGGGTGTGATGCGCGGCGATCTGATTACCGTCGCCTTGCAGGGCGATTACGGCAAACCCCGTCCCGCCGTGGTCATTCAGTCGGACTTGTTCGACCAGCACCCCTCGGTCACGCTCCTGCCGCTGACCAGTGATTTACGCGATACACCGCTGTTTCGCATCACTATCGAGCCGTCACCAGAAAATGGTCTGCGTCAGCGGTCGCAGATCATGATCGACAAGATTCATACGGTATCCAGGGCAAAAATTGGTCCCAGCTTGGGTCGGCTGTCCGACGACGAGCAGATTGCCGTCAATCGTTCCCTGATGTTGTTTCTAGGGCTGGCTTGACCAAGGTTCGGCATGCGCACCCTCCAAATCCGCGAGCACTCGCTTCCGCTTTGATCCGTCGGAGCAATCAATGAAACCCTCTGAAGCCCTTCGCCTTCACCGTGACCAGGTCAGACGCATCGTCGCTGCTCATCATGGAAGAAATGCCCGCGTCTTCGGCTCGGTCCTCAGAGGCGACGATGAGGAGGGTAGCGATCTCGACATCCTCATCGACCCCACACCTGAAACGACGCTGATGGACATCGGTGCGATACGACATGAGCTTCGCACGCTGTTGAAGGTCGATGTGGACGTGCTGACGCCGCGCGGCCTGCCAGAGAAGTTTCGTGCTCAAGTGCTTGCCGAAGCGGCGCCGCTATGACTTCCCATCGCTAACCATGCGCATCCTCCACATTCTCGACCACTCCCTCCCGCTGCATAGTGGCCACACCTTCCGCACCGCGGCCATTCTGCGTGAGCAGCGGGCGCAAGTGCGCTCCGAAGCGATGCCGCTGTGAATCGATCCTTATCCTTTGGCCCTGCCGACCGCAGCCAAGTTGGCGTTGCGGGCGATGCGAATGTCTTCGTTCGTTTCGTCGCGGGAGCTTGGCTCAACGGGCTGCTCGTCTTTTTTGCAGCCCTGGCGCTCTTTGCCACGCCGCTACAGATGATGCGACTGGTCGAGGTCTTCTCCGAGCCGGTTCGCGTGGGCATTTCAGCGATCTTCACGATCGCGGCGGGGGGCTTTGCGCTTCTCTTTCATGGTCGGTTTCCCAGCGCCTTGAGCTGGCTCTTCGCTGCGCTTTCCCGCGTTCGCGTCTGGCAGGCGGTGGCGCTCGGCCTGATTCTGCGTGCGGGCTGGATTGCCTTGTTCCCTGTCGAGGCGGGCTCAGACGGCGCCGTATACCTCGGGCTGGCCGAGCGGCTCGCACAGGACGGCGCATATGAGTGGGCGGGCACAAAGGCCTACTGGCCTGCGGGCTACCCGCTCTTTCTCGCGCCCTGGGTCGCCATTTTCGATGACTCACGCACGGCCTACCTTGTTTCGAACCTCGTGCTCTTCGTTGTCGGCGCGTTTGGCGTAGCGGCATTGGCACGATTCCTTGCTGGCGCGCGGGCGGGCAACTTTGCAGCCCTGCTGCTCGCGATCTGGCCGAACCTTGTTTTTCTGGCTGGCACGCCCGAGAAAGAAGTCCTTGTCCTTGCGCTCTTGCCCTGGGCAACCTTCTGGATGCTTGCTGCCCTGAACTGCAGTGGCCGCGGTCTCAGTGTTTTCCAAGCAGGCTTGTTGCTTGGCGCATGCACCTTGGTGCAGCCATCGCTGCAATTCCTGCCGTTCGTTGCAGCGATCCTCCTGGTGGGTTCGGCGCGGCAGACGCGCATTGGCTTCTCTCAGGCGCTTCTGGTTGTCCTTGGGGCCGCGCTGGTTGTGGCGCCTTGGACGTACCGCAATTACCTCGTTTTCGACACCCCGGTTCTCGTCGCCACCAACGGCGGCAGCAACCTTTATCGCGCGAATAATGCGCTCGCGACCGGGGGCTATACGCCCCGTGGAGAAGTGGATCTCAGCAGCCTGGATGAACTTGCGCAGGACAAGGAGGGGCGTCGTCTCGCCGTGCAGTGGATCAAGGCGAATCCGGGGCGCTTCCTTGAGCTTCTCTTCGAGAAGCAGATTCGCTTCATGGGCGATGACGCGGTTGGCGCATACAGCACGTTCAAGGTCGGCGGCGCGGAGTTGAGTGCTGCGCTCTATGCGGCCTTGAAGGCCCTCGCCAATGCCTGGTGGATGTCAATCTGGCTGCTGATCGGTTTCGCCGCCTGGCGCAGCCGCGGGGGGGCGCCGTCTGTGAGCCCGCTCTGGCTGACGCCGAGCTGGATCTGGCTCTACCTGTTCGCGATTCACAGTGTTTTTGAAAGCGCGGGTAAGTATCACGTCCCTGTGCTCTGGGTGCTTTGTGTTGTCGCGGGCGTACTGATGGCAGGACGCGCGCAGCAGGAGCGCCCGGCGTGAGCCTGTCCCGGCAGTTCTCGGTGTTCCTGTTCATCGGTGGCGTGTGCACTGGGCTGCATTACGCCATTCTCATCGTCCTCGTGCGGCTGGGCTTGCTCGATCCCGTCTGGGCAAGCGCGCTGGGATTCTGCATCAGTGCGGTGATGAATTACCTGCTCAACAGGCGCCTGACCTTCAGCTCTACGAAAACACACCGATCGGCTGTGCCGCGCTTTGTCGGCGTCGCGCTCAGCGGGCTTGCAATCAACACGGGTTTGATTGCCTTGCTCAACGGCGTACTGGGTTGGCACTACCTGCTTGCCCAGGTGCTCGCTACCGGGGCGACATTGGTCTGGAATTTCGTCCTTCACAAGATCTGGACATTTGCTGGATCGAAGAGCGATCGGCTTCATCCAGGGGAGGGAAGCGTGTGAGGCTGTCAATTGTTGTTCCTTGCTACAACGAACAAGAAGTCTTGCCCGAGACGATTGCGCGCCTCGATGCCTTAAAGCGGGAGTTGATTTCGGGTCAATACATTGCGCATGACAGCGAAATCATCCTGGTGGACGACGGCAGCCGCGATCGAACCTGGGAACTGATCGAACAGTCATCTGCGGCAGACCCGTGCGTCAGGGGCGTCAAGCTATCGAGAAACCGCGGTCATCAGGCAGCGCTCATCGCCGGGCTCTTCTGCGCGGAGGGCGACGCGGTAGTCAGCGTCGATGCCGATCTTCAGGACGACCTCGATGCCATTCGTGAGATGGTGACCGCGTTTGGAAAAGGGGCCGACGTGGTCTACGGCGTCCGCAAGCGGCGTGACACGGACACCTTCTTCAAGCGCTTCACCGCGGAGTCCTATTACAAGCTGCTGGACTTCCTGGGTGTGGAGATCGTCTTCAACCATGCCGACTATCGCTTGCTGAGCCGGCGCGCGCTTGAAGCACTGAAGCAGTACGGTGAATCGAACCTGTTCCTGCGCGGGATCATCCCGCAGCTTGGATTCCCGTCCGCGATCGTTTACTACAACCGCGCGGAGCGCTTTGCTGGCGAATCCAAGTATCCGCTCAAGAAGATGCTCGGATTTGCCTGGCAGGGCGTGACGTCCTTTTCCGCAGCACCACTGCGGGCCATCACGGGCCTGGGGGTGGCGGTCTCGATTGGCAGTTTTGTGGTCGCGCTGTGGGCACTTTGGGTTCGCCTGTTTTCCGAGTCGGCCGTGCCCGGCTGGGCGTCGACCGTGGTCCCGATGTTCTTCCTCGCGGGAATCCAGCTCTTATGTATCGGCATCATCGGCGAGTACCTCGCCAAGATCTATCTGGAGGTCAAGCGGCGGCCGGCTTACTTTGTCGAGAAAACCTCCGGTGGCCTCAGTCGGTCGCTTGACGCTCGTGTCCCGCCGGAACCGCGGCACCTTGCCACAGACATGCAGCGCGAAATTCGGTAGCTTTTTACCCATGCGCATCCTCCACATCCTCGATCACTCCATTCCGCTGCACAGCGGCTACACCTTCCGCACGGCGGCCATCCTGCGCGAGCAGCGCGCGCTGGGCTGGGAGACCTTTCACCTCACCTCGCCTAAACAGGGTGCGACGGTCGGCGATGTCGAAGATGTCGACGGGCTGCGCTTCTACCGCTGTCCGATGCCCGAGACCGGCCCTGCCGGAATCAAGGAGCTGCGCCAGATGCGCGTCACCGAAGCCCGGCTCGAACAACTCGCCCGCGAACTGAAGCCTGACGTCCTGCACGCCCACTCGCCGGTACTCAATGCCATCCCGGCGATCCGCGTCGGCAAGCGACTGGGCATCCCGGTGGTGTACGAGATCCGTGCCTTCTGGGAGGACGCTGCAGTGGACCACGGGACGACCACCGAAGGCAGCGTCCGCTATCGAGTGACCCGCGCCATGGAAACCTGGGCGCTCAAGCGTGTCGATCACGCTTTCACAATCTGCGAGGGGCTGCGCGCCGACATCATCGCGCGTGGCATTCCGCAGACCAAAGTCACGGTCATCCCCAATGCGGTGGATGTCGAAGGCTTTCAGCTCTCGGGCAATGCCGACCCCGAACTGCGGCGCGATCTTGGCCTGGAAGGCTGCACCACCGTCGGTTTCGTTGGTTCGTTCTACGGGTACGAAGGCCTCGATCTGCTGCTGGAGGCCTTCCCTTCGTTGCTGCGACAGCGCCCCGACCTGCGCTTGCTGCTGGTCGGTGGTGGGCCACAGGACGCAAACCTCAAGGCGCAGGCCCAGCGTCTCGGCATTGCCGACAAGGTCGTCTTCACCGGCCGGGTGCCGCACGGGGAGGTCAGCCGCTATTACGACCAGATCGACCTGCTTGCTTACCCACGCCACTCAATGCGACTGACGGAACTAGTCACGCCGCTCAAGCCGCTCGAGGCGATGGCGCAGGGCCGTCTGTTCGTGGCGTCCGACGTCGGCGGCCATAAAGAACTGATCCGCGACGGCGAGACCGGCGAGCTCTTCAAGGCGGGTAGCGCCGAAGCGCTGGCGTCGGCAATCGAGGACATGCTCGCGCATCAAGAGGCCTGGCCGTCGATGCGGGCGGCGGGACGGAAGTTCGTTGAGGAGGTCCGAAACTGGAAGAACAGCGTTGCCAACTATGCTCCTGTGTATCGGCAGCTGGCGGGAGCGCACCTTGGCTGATAGCCGTTCGCCAATCCTCTACCTGGTGCATCGCATCCCTTATCCGCCCAACAAGGGGGACAAGGTGCGCTCGTTCAACATCCTGCGCCAACTGGCGCAGCGGCACCGGGTCTTCCTCGGCACCTTCGTCGATCACCCCGACGACCGGGCTCATGTCGCAAAGCTCCGCGAGTGGTGCGAAGACGTCTTCGCCGTCGAGCTCAATCCCACGTCGCAGCGCATTGCCAGCCTGCCCGCGCTTCTCAGCGGCGAAGCGCTCAGCATCCCGTACTACCGCAACAAGCGTCTCGCGCGCTGGGTGCGCGCCACGGTCGCGCGGGAGGCGATCACCCAGGCCGTGGCGTTTTCGGGACCGATGGCGCAGTACCTGCAGCCCTTGGGGCTCGAGCGTGCAATCGTCGACTTCTGCGATGTGGACTCCGCGAAGTGGTCGCAATACGCGGCTGACCGGCCCTGGCCACTGTCAAGCCTGTATCGGCGCGAAGGCGCGCGTTTGCTGGCCTTCGAGCGCACAGCCGCAAACCTGGCCGATTGCAGCCTGTTCGTGACCGACGCCGAAGCCGACCTGTTCCGGCGTGCCGCGCCCGAGGTCGCAGCCAAGGTGCGCGTGATGCAGAACGGCGTGGATGCAGCGTACTTCGCCCCCGCGCAGGGTTTCGATTCCCCCTATCCGGCGGGGGGGGCCGTGCTGCTCTTTACCGGCGCGATGGATTACTGGCCCAACATCGATGCGGTGACCTGGTTTGCCAAGACCATCCTGCCGCTGGTCCGCGCCAGGATTGGCGATGCGCGTTTCTGGATCGTCGGCATGAATCCTGCGCCAGCAGTGCTCGAACTGGCAGGGGAGGGCGTCACGGTCACGGGTACCGTGCCCGACGTGCGCCCCTACCTCGCGCATGCCGACGTTGTGGTGGCGCCGCTGCGGATTGCACGGGGCATCCAGAACAAGGTCCTGGAGGCCATGGCGATGGCGCGCCCCGTGGTGCTCTCAGCCGCGCCCGCTGCTGGCCTGGTGGCGCGCGATGGCCGGGAGTGCGTCGTCGCGGAGGGGCACGATGCCTTTGCCGAAGGCGTGGTGCGCTTGCTCGCAGACGCTGGCTGGCGGCAGACGATGGGGGCAGCGGCGCGGGATTGCGTGCTGTCGAACTATAGTTGGCAGGCTCATCTGGGCCTGCTCGATCAACTTCTTGCACCTGACGCCATCGACACGGCGTCATCCTGCCGAGCCGCATGAGCATCCCGAATATCGACCGTCCGCTTTCCACGTCCAGCGCGCGCCTCGACACGCCAGCGGTATGCATTGTCGGGCCGCTTCCACCGCCTTCGGGGGGTATGGCGAACCAGTGTGAGCAACTTGTTCGTCTATTGCGGCAGGACGGTATCGAAGCTGAGCTGGTGCGTAACAACGCCCCCTACCGGCCTGACTGGGTTGGCCAGGTTCCGGGGCTGCGCGCTGTCTTTCGCCTCGTGCCTTATCTCTACCGGCTCTGGGTCGCGGCCGGCCGTGCGCAGGTTGTTCACATCCTGGCCAATTCCGGTTGGGCCTGGCACCTCTTCGCTGCGCCCGCGGCGTGGGTTGGCCATCTCCGGGGGGCGGGCGTCATCATCAACTATCGGGGCGGCAACGCGGACCGGTTCTTCGCCAAGGCGCCGCGACATGTGCTGGCAACGCTGGCGCGAGCAGATGCGCGGGTGACGCCATCGGGCTTTTTGCGCAGAGTCTTCGAGCGCTATGGGCTCGACGCGACCATCGTCCCCAACATCGTCGACCTCTCGCGCTTCCGGCATGTCGAGCGGCCGGACTTCGGCAATGCACCCCACCTGGTCGTCACCCGCAACCTCGAGCCGATCTATGACATCGCGACGTCAATCCGCGCCTTTGCCCTCGTGCGGCAGGCATTTGCCGGCGCCCGACTGACGGTGGCTGGAAGTGGCCCCGAGCTTGTGCGCTTGCGGGGGCTGACCGCCGAGCTCGGGCTCGAGGACTGTGTCGACTTCTGTGGCCGTGTCGACAACGCGGCGATTCCTGCGCTGTACGCCAGCGCCGACTGCATGCTCAACCCGAGCACCGTCGACAACATGCCTATTTCCATCCTGGAGTCCTTTGCCAGCGGGGTGCCCGTCGTCAGCACCAATGCGGGCGGCATTCCCGACCTGGTCGAGGATGGCGTGTCGGGCCTGCTCGTGCCCGTGGGCGATGCAGCGGCCATGGCGCAGGCGGCGCTGCATGTGCTGAGTGAGCCGTTGCTCGCCGCACGGCTCAGGGAGGCCGGTCTGACGGCGGCCGAGGCGTATGCCTGGCCGACAGTGCGCGACCAATGGCTGCGGGTTTACCGCTCTGTGGCCAGGTCCGGCCCGCTCGATTCGAGGAAGCGATTGAATGCGTGATCTGATTCTGTTCTTGATCATCGTCCCAGGGGGCCTGATCGCCCTCCGGCACCCCTTCGTCGGGGCCATGCTCTGGACCTGGATCAGCATGATGAATCCGCATCGGCTGACCTGGGGCTTTATGTTCGACGCACAGGTCGGCCTATTCGTCGCGGTCTGCACTTTGGTGGGACTGCTGTTCTCGAAGGAAAAGCGCAGCCCTTTCCTCGGCACTCCGGTGACCTGGCTGGTGATTCTTATCGGCTGGATGTGCTTGACGACGATCTTCGCCTTCAACACCGAGGGCAGTTGGCGGACGCTCGAGAAAGTACTGAAGATCGACCTGATGGTCCTCGTCACCCTGATGCTGATCCGCACTCGGCGAGAGATGATGGTATTCGCCTGGGTGCTTACGCTGTCTGTCGCGTTCTACGGCATCAAGGGCGGTTTCTTCACATTGATGACCGGGGGGAGTTTCAGGGTCTACGGCCCCTCTGGCTCGTATATCGAAGAGAACAATGCGCTGGCGGTCGCCTTGATCATGGCGGTGCCCATGCTGCGTTTCCTGCAGACGACGCTGAAGGAAAACTGGCAGAAGTATGCGATGACGGTCGCCATGGTGTTGTGCGCAGTCTCCATCCTCGGATCGCATTCGCGAGGTGCTTTGCTTGCAATTGGCGCCATGCTGACGGTGCTTTGGTGGCGGGGCAAGAACAAGTTGCCGACGGCGATCGTCATGGTACTGGGCGGTATCGTGTTCCTGTCGTTCATGCCCGAGGAGTGGTGGGCGCGAATGGCGTCCATCGGGACCTACGAGGAAGATCAGTCTGCAATGGGGCGGATCAACGCCTGGTGGATGGCTTTCAACATCGCCAAGGACAACCTCTTTGGTGGTGGCTTCAGCATCTATAACGCATACGTCTATTCGATGTACGCCCCCGATCCCAGCTTCGTGGTGTCGGCGCACAGCATCTACTTTCACATGATGGGCGAGCATGGCTTCATCGGCCTGTTCATTTACCTGTGCCTGTGGCTCTCGACCTGGACCAGCGCTGGCTGGCTGCGCAAACATGGGCTGGCACAGCGCGAAACCGAATGGTGCTTCCATCTGGGATCGATGATCCAGGTAGCGCTGGTCGGATTCGCGGTGGGCGGGGCCTTCCTCAGCCTGACTTATTACGATTTGCCCTACAACCTGATGGCGCTAACGGTGGCCGCGCGTGTCTGGCTGCAGAGTGGGGCCTGGAAACAGGAGGCGTCGCTTGTGGTCGAAAGGCGGATCTTCGGGATACCGGTCTTCCTTGGCGATCGCGTGGCCGCGCCGAGCGGGTCAAGGCTTCAGAGCGCGTAAGGCGTAGTTGCGGAGGTCTGCCAGGAGGGGGCCGGGGTCTTGCCGGTCCCAGAGGTAATAGCAGGTGCCCTGCCGGAAGAAATCGCGGACGAAGCGGAGCACCTCCGCGACCGGTTCGACCTTGAAGAATGGGTCACGGATCTTGCTTGCCTGAAACAGGATGCGTACCAGTCGCTTGAGTTCGGTTGAGGTCATCCGGCAGCGCAAACCGTCCCGTGGTGGCGATAGCGCTGGAACCCTATCCAGCCCCTGCACGTGGTAGGCAAGGGTGGCAAATCCCGCCCCTGAGTGCACTGCGAGTGGAAAGCTGCCCCAAAAACGGCCGTTGATCTCCATCAACACTGCGTCCCCGGTAGCGTCGTCCAGCCGATACTCAACCATCGCGCAGCCTTCCCAGCCGATTGCCTTCAGCAGCGCGATCGATTTGTCCTGCAGCTCGCGGTGTTGCGACAAGGGAACCGCCTCACAGACGCTGGAAAAGCCCCCCTCTGGCGGCCACTCGGCAATGCGCAGGTGCTGGAAACGTCGGATTGGCTGGCCTTCATGCATGAAGAAAAACTGTCCCAAGCCACGCCCCGGGCAGTACTCCTGAATCAAGGGCCAGATACCGGCCGGCACGAAGCGCTCGCCGATGCCGCGCAAGGCGTCTGCGTCGGCGGCGTATTCCAGCTTTTGCAGCGCCAGGCCGTGCGCATGCAGCCTTGGCATCGCCTTGATGGGGTCGGGCCACTTCACCACAGCCGGATAACGGAGCTCACTGCAGGCGGCCTCCCATTCTTCGAGTGAGTGTGGGAGACGCGTCACCGGCACGCGGATGCCTACACTTTCGGCAATCCGCAGGGTTTCAGACTTGTCGAGGACGCGCCGGAATGCGTCTGCATCGGGGGCGACGACTTTGGCCGCGCCAAAGGCGTTTCGGTTTTCGATCAGCCAGCTCAGGTCGGTCTCGGAAATGCCGAGCAAGATGGCGCCGCCGTACTCCTTGGCCAGCGCGCCGATGCGCGCAACGAGGGCATCATTTCTGGCAGGTCCTACAACGACGCCGCGCTCCAGATAGCGCGACGCAAGGCCGATCGACCGGTCGCGGTTGGCCAGCCCGATTACGCGCACCCCCGCCCGCCCCAGTTCGCGGATGACCCCGACACCGATCTGCGTTTCGATTCCCAGCACGAAGCAGGGCGGGGCGTCAGGCATTGCAGGCGTACTCATCAGATTCCTGTTGGTTCAGATCGGCAGTCGCCGCGCCGCCTGTCCGATAAAGCGGCCGAGGGTCGCCAGTTGGCCGCTTGATGCAAGCGTAGTGCTCGCAGGGAGAGGCGGGAGTTGAGGCACGGTGGAAAGCCCCACTGTTGGAAAGGCGCCGCGGTGGCTGCCCAGGAAGCGGCACAAAGCCTCGAATCGGTTGGCGACCACCCGGTCTGGCTGGCTCGATCCCGCCCGCAGCATCTCGAAGTTGTGCGACAGAATGGTGAAGCAGGGATGGCCGCGTTCCGCAGAGTCTTCGATCGCCTCACAGAGCTCCCTCGCGCCACATGCGCCGACCTGAGCATGGCGCAGGCGACCCCTGCCGTCGCGAAAGATCGTCATTGGCAGGAGCATGAGCCCGTCGCGCTCGCGCGGAAGATAAAAGTCCCCCTCGGCGCGCAGATCCGCGCCCGAATACGGATAGAGCATGTTCAGGCTCGAGTCGACGGAAAGGCCGCATCTCTTCACCGCGGCGAGTGTGTCGCCGTTTGCAGCGAAGCTTCCCGCCCGGAAGGCGGTGATGTGGGGGTTGCCCGCTTCGGCGAGCAGGGCGAGGCCTCGACGCATCAGCTCGGTCTGCTCATCGCGGGAGTAGTGGATCAGGTGCTGTCGCTTGTAGGGCTTTTCGGGAAATACAGGGGGGCGTATCTCATCGGTCCATTCCGCATGAAGGTGCATCTGCACTTCCTGGCCTGCATCGCGGATAAGGCCGGTCAACTCTGCAAGATGTTCGACACCAAAGCGCGCCGCAAACAGTGGCTCAACGAAGAACACGCCTTTCAGACCGTGACGGTTCAGAATCTCGAGCGTCTTCGGCAAGGCATATGCGCCGGCGGATGACCGGCCATATACGTATCGCGAAAAGGCGGCTGGGAAACGCTCGTCGAGCGCATTCCAGTCGTTACACCAGATCTCGATATCGAAGGTCAGGAAGACATTCATCGACGGATGCTCGGGCTGTTGGCCTGCTTGAGCTCGTTCGTCAAGTTGACGACTGCAGCGAGGATCACGCCAAAACAACTGCGGTAGTACTCGCGCGACAGTTTTTCCGGGTCGTGTATGTGATACCGAATCGGCCGCGCCCAGTGTCCGAGGAGCGCGATACGGTCTGCAGGAATGCCTCGCGCCACGAGCCGATGGGCATGGCGTAGTTCCATCACCAGCAACAGGTCGTCGTCGCGCGGCACGTACTTGCTGATGTCGGTGGCGGTGTGTTGTCCGAGAAATATGCCGAGCTCCTGCGCCACTTCCTGCGCCATCTGCGTCGCCGGTGCGCCAGTGGTGGTGGACAGCCCCAGCGAGATGCACTCGACTGGTTCGCGCGCGGCTACTGCGTGGGCAAAAGCGCTGCGGTTGATGTTGCCGAGGCACACGAACACAAGCCTGCCGACTCGCTCTGGCGCAAGCTGCCGGAAGCGCTTGCTCGGGCCGGCGACCCCTTCAAGCTGACCAAGCAGATAGCGCACCCAGCCACGGTGGGTGCCATGATTGGTTTTAACGAGATGCATCAAACGGGCGAACATCGAACTCACTGGGCTGGCTCCGGCGGCTGCGGGTTTTTCACGCGGTGTAGGATCACCCCGCGGTGCTGACTCACGAAAACAAGGACGTCCGTGCCGGGGATGACGTCCACAGGCGCGTAGTTGCCATACGGTCCAAACGGCCCGACGCCGGGGTCGGGAAAGGTTTCGTAGATACGCCAAGGGCCCCGGCCATCGCCGATGTAGAAGGTCTTGTCATTGAACGAGAACAGCAGATATTCGCCGGTGATGGGGTGATAGGTCAGGCGGCGTGTCCCTGCTGTGTAGATCAATGGTTTCCCATCTGGCGTGAGCCAGGGTGGCAAACGTCTTGTTTCGCCCACCGGCTCGGTGATCACGGCGAACAGGTGCCCGGTTTGCGGACTGTTGCCGAATATCTGTCCGCCCCCCACCAGCAGTTCGTGGCGCACCGGATTCCACAGACAGCGGGCGCCGGTTCCGCTCCCGCCCGCGCGGCCATGCAGGTGCCACGCCTTGGGGCTGATGTCGTCGCGATGGCGCGAGTACACCTTGCCTCCGCCGAGGCTGTCCTTGCCGGCGGTAAAGACAAAGAATCGCTGCCATTCGTCCGAGTAACACATCGATGGCGCGTTATTCGTCTGTGTGTCGCCGATACCTGGCCCCCAAAGCTCAAACTTGCCGGGGTCGTCCAGCGGGGTTCTGGTCAGTTCGCCCGTCCGTTCCGATGAAAACCGCGGCAGAAAATAGGCGTAAGTGCCGTCACTGTCCCAGCGGTTGTAGGGGCGCCGCTCGTGCATCTTCGGGTTCGGCTGCAGGCCGACGTTCTCGAACCTTGACCAGTGCCCATTGGGATCCATGACCGCAAGCGCCCGCTCCCGCTCATCGCGCATCAAGGGAATGAGGATCGACCCTTTGTGATAAACGAGGGTGTCTGTCCAACCCATGCCGTCAACGTGATACCCCACTGCGCTGCGTACCAGCAGGAAGTTCATCATGTTTCCGACCTGACTGCCGTCGGGCAGATAGGTCGGCACCGAGCGCCACTCACCCGGCTTGAGTTCCGCTGCTATTTGTTCCAGCAGTGGGCGCTCCTTCACCTGCTCCGCCAAGCACGGCTGCGTCGCGGATGCGAGAAGACTGATCAGCATGACCGTCAGCCCAAGGCGGATCGTTCTCTTCATGGTCGAGCCTCCTTCTCAAGGCAAGGGGAGTTCGCAGGAGAGCGGAGCACCTGTTTCGGCGTTTCCGAAGGGGCGCGTCTTGATCTCTGGTTCATGCGCCGGGGGTGACAAGACGGAAAATCCTGCTAACGGCACGCCCTGGCAGCGCGCCCAGGAATCTGCTCATCGAGGTGGCCCAAGGCCTTACGTCGCCAAGACTGAAAAAAACCCCGTGCAGGCGGTGCGTGAAGAGCAGCGCCGGCGCGTGGGCCATCAACCACGCGAGGGCGCCGGGATCGCGTTCCCCATTTATCCAGAAATGAGTTCTCCGCTGCGCACGGCTGGGAAGGGGGTGTTCTGACATTGCTGCATATTCGATCTGGGTGAGATCGACGCCATTCGCCGCACACAGGCCCGCCCAGAAATCCGTGCGACCCACCGTAGGCTCGATCACCCAGTAGTTACCTGCCGGGTCGCGTTTAAGCTCCAGTGAAACCGGCCCGGACAACTCGAGCCCTTCGAAGAACTGGCGGGCCAGAGCGTGAACTTCATCATCAGGCTCGGACACGGCGATCGTCGTGTGTCCCATTGGGCGCGACCTCAGCTTGCGCCCCTCGAATCGGGCGAGCACGCGACCATGGTCGAGATAAAGTGCGCCGAAGCGGATGGCCGAGTCGTCGCCTGGGATGAACTCTTGCACGAGCAGCGGCATGCTGCTTTCCATCCGCGCGCGCGCGGCCATGAACGCGTCGATCGACGCCGACACCTGGGTCTTGAAGGCCGAGACCGGGCGGGTGGGCTTCGCGATGACCGGGAAGGTGAGCTGTGCAAGCACCTGTGAGGCATCGTCGAATCGGGCCAGCAGCAGCGAGGTCGGGTAGTTGAGGCCGACTGCCTTGCAGCGTGCCTCGATCTGGTCCTTCGCCAGCAAGGGAAGCAGCCTTGTTGCGGCGTGGGCCCAACTGAGCTTGAAGTGTGCGGAGAGCAGCTCGGCATGTTTGCCCACGACTTCGACCATCTTGTCGTTCGTGAGCATCAGCACATCGCCTCTGCGCTCCGGCTGGTCCTGCGCGAGCTTGACGAGTGCATCGATGAGGCCTTCGCCGTTTATGTCGGGCACAATGCGCACTTCTGCGCAGCGGGTACGCACGCCAGGCAAGGTGTCGTTCGCTTCCAGCGCGATCACGCGGACACCTGCACTGTGCAAGCTACGGACCATGCCGACGCCGTGGGCGCAGAGGCCCACCACGATGGCGCCAGGTGTATGTGGTGTATTGGACATGCTCGTGGGCTGGATTTGGTCAAAACGGGTTTCCCCTTATTCTGTCACGAGCAGCGCGGTTACACTTGCGGACATTTTCAGAAGGTGCGGGGCCGGTCGGCACTCGCGAATCAGGGAGCAGACGTTGGATATCCATGCAGAAGTGCTGTCCATCCTGGACGAAATCCTCGGCTTGCAGGGCCGCTCCGCGGGCATGACCGCCGACACGCCGCTGCTTGGCGCGGTGCCAGAGCTCGATTCGATGGCTGTGGTCGGAGTGATCGGAGCGCTCGAGGAGCGCTTCGAGATCTTCTTCGATGATGACGAGATCGACGGGCAAACCTTCGCGACGGTGGGTTCGCTGGTCGACGCGATCCGCGCAAAGGTCGCTTGAGCCCGACGTGGTTGCCCGTCTTGATGCCTTTCACCTCGACACAGCGGGCGGCTTCCGCTTTTGCCTGCTGCGACAGCCAGCAGACAGGGCCGTGCCTTGTGGCACCGTGGTTCATGTTCACGCTTTTGCGGAGGAAATGAACAAATCCAGGCGGATGGTGGCGCTGGCTGCCGACGCATGGGTGCAAGAGGGTTGGCAGGTCATGCACGTCGACCTTGGCGGGTGTGGCGACAGCGCGGGCGATTTCTCGAGTGCAAGCTGGGAAGGTTGGCTGGACGACGTACGTTGTGCCTACGACTGGGCGATGAGCCGGGGCGACGGCCCGATCTGGTTGTGGGGCCTGCGGCTCGGTGCCCTGCTCGCGTGCGAAGCGTCTTCCAGGTTCCGCCTCGACTGCGGACTGTTGCTTTGGCAGCCGGTCACCAGCGGCAAGCAGCACCTGCAGCAGTTTCTGCGCCTGTTGAAGGCCGCGCAGGTGGTGGGCAAGGCTGGCAGCAATCTTGATGAATCGCCGCAGAAGCGGCTGGCGCGCGGTGAGACGGTCGAGGTGGCGGGCTACGAGATCTCCTCGGCGCTGGCGCAGGGCCTGGAGGCCGCGCGCATCGAGTCTCTTCACGCGCCGCGCGGCGTGCATTGGTTTCAGCTGGTTGGGGCCGGGGCGGGCTCCGCAGCCGCGAGCCCGGCGCTCGAGCGCATCCAGGCGGATTGCCTTTCACGCGGCGTCACCTTTCAGGCGCATGTCGCTCATGGGCCTTCGTTCTGGCAAACGCAAGAGATCGAGGTGGCTGACGAGTTGCTGGCGCAATCCAGGGCCGCTCTGCGTTGCATCGAAGCGGAGCGCGCATGAGCGAGCGTCCGCTGGTGTTTCGTTGCGGCTCTGACGACCTTGTCGGTGTGTTGAATGTGCCTGACCAGCCCCAGCTCCAGCGCCTTGGCGTGGTCGTGGTGGTGGGCGGTCCTCAGTATCGTGCAGGGAGTCACCGCCAGTTCGTATCGCTGGCACGTGCGCTGGCGGCCGGTGGGTTTGCCTGCCTGCGCTTCGACTACCGGGGCATGGGCGATAGTGCGGCCGTGCAACGCAGCTTTGAAGCGGTCGATGACGATATCCGGGCCGCCGTCGATACGCTGCTGAACGTCGTGCCCGCCCTGGATGGCGTCGTGCTCTGGGGACTGTGCGATGGCGCCTCGGCTGCGCTGATCTATGCACCCACCGATCCCCGCGTGCAGGGAATCGTTGCGCTGAACCCCTGGGTGAGAACCGATGCCTCGCTGGCTGCGGCGCGGCTTAATCACTACTACAAGGGGCAGGTGCTTTCGCTCGACTTCTGGAGGCGGGTGCTGGCCGGTCAGGTGGCCATTGGGCGCTCGCTCGTCGGCCTGGCCGGGGCCGTGAAGAGTCGGCTGAAGGCTGGCGGCGGTGCTCGCCCTCACACCGCCGTAGCCGCGCGCTCATTCATCGAGCGCATGGGCGAGGGGTGGCGCCGGATGCAGGGGCGCACGCTCGTGGTGCTCAGCGAAAACGACCTTACCGCGCGCGAGTTTGCCGACTTCTGTCGCGCGCAGGCTGCGTGGCGTGAGGCAACGAGACCCGGCCCGAACTTCGCCGAGATCGCAGATGCCGATCACACCTTTTCTCGCCGTGAATGGAAGCACGCTGTCGAGCAGGTAACGCTCGACTGGCTGCGTAGGCGCACTTCATCATCAGTGGCAACGGAACAACAGAGGTCAGCATGAATACGAGTGGTCTGGTCAGCGTCGTCATCCCCGCCTACAACGTCGCCGCGCACATCGGCGAAGCCATCGACAGCGTGCTGGCGCAGGACTACGCCCCGGTCGAGATCATCGTGGTTGACGATGGCTCCAGGGACGATACCGCCGACGTGGTTTCCAGTCGCTTTCCCCAGGTCACCTTGATCCGGAAGGCCAATGGCGGGGCGGCAACCGCGCGCAACGCAGGGATCCGGCAGGCGCAAGGCGAGTTCATCGCATTTCTTGACGCAGACGACATCTGGCTGCCGGGCAAGCTCAAGGCCCAGGTCGACTACTTTCGCGCCCACCCCGATGTCGCGATGAACTGCACCGGCTTTTCGCAATGGGTGTCGGATGAGGAGGGGGTGTTCCCCGATCCGTTGTCGGTCATCCCGGACCAGGCCGGGGTGGCGTCCGACGCCATCGATCGTGAGCTTTCGGGTTGGGTCTACCACCGGCTACTACTGCGCAGCTTCGTGTGGACCACCACCGTGATGATGCGCCGCACACTCATCGACAAGATCGGGCTGTTTGACGAGAGTTTCAGGCTCGGCCAGGACTACGAGTATTTCCTCCGCGCATCGCGCGAGACGGAGATTCACCGCCTCTCGCGCGCCTATGCGCTATACCGTCAGCATCCAGGCAGTGCAACCGCGCGCGGCATCGACTACAACTACGCTGCACGGGTGATCGAGGGCGCGCATCGAAAATGGGGGTTGGCAAGCCCGAATGGCGACTGCATCTCCGAGCGGGAGTTTCGCGAGCGCCTGCACAAGATCCACTACATGTGTGGCTACCTCTTTTTGCAGCGCGGCAACGCAGCCACTGCCTTCCAGGAGTTCAAGCAGGCGGTACGGGATAAGCCGCTCCATTTGAAATCGTGGGCCTATGCAGCATTTACGGGCGCGCGAGCGATGTTCCAATAACGGTCATTTCGTTGCGCCCCAAGGAGGAGCTGATGAGAAACCTGCTGGGGTCATTACGGATAATCACGTTACTGGCTTGCGCCACGCTTTGCAGTGTCACGTATGCCGGTGTTGAGGGTTTGCAAACTTCCGAGATAGGGCGGATCGCAGCAACGCTGGCACCTGGCACTTTCGCCAAAGTGGAGACACGACTGCCGCCCGGCGTCAACAAGTTGAAGGAGCTCTTCCGAGTCCGTGTCGATGACGGTCGCCGGTTGTCCATCGATGGTTGGACGGACTCGGCGCACTGGGATCCCAAGCGTAAGCGCACCTTCTTCATCGGTATGCGGCAGTACAAGAAATTCATTTCTTACGATGCCGTGGACAACCAGTGGCATGAGCTTGGATGGGAAGGTGATCCGCCGCCAAAATTCGAAAAGTTCGGGCATGTCTATGGCCGCACGGCGCTGGATTCGAAGCGCGGGCACTATTACTGGTTATCACCGGGAAACGTACTGAACCGATACCTAATTGACGAGGCCCGCTGGGAGGCGATCAAGGGCGTACCGATTGGCGGTTATATCTCAATGGAATGGCACGAAGCCATCGATATGCTTGTTGCAATAAGGTCGGGGCATGACGTGATTGGTTTTCGTGACCGAAAAGCAAATGCGTTGGGCAAGGCGGCGGTACATGGATATCACTCCGTCGGACGTTACAACCGAAAGCGAGGTGATATGTTGTTTGCAGGGGGAAATAACTCCTCTCAGAAAGTAACCCTAATCGACCGCGATGGAAGAATAGTCGAGAGGCATGACGCGCCTGTTCCCCTGTCTATCGGTAACTCTTCCCTGACGTATGACCCAGTTTCCGGAAATTATCTACTGCTCCACGGCAAGGAGCGAAAACTTTACGAGTTCGACCCAGATCGTGACGAATGGCGGCTTGCGCGCGATTGGAAAAACGGAGGTTGGCCGTTTGGGTCGTATACGTTTTATACCCCGATCGTGATCGACGAGCTTGGCGTTATTTTTTGGCAGTCTGAAGATGGGAATTACATTTACCGGCATAGCGTCGTTCTAGAGTGAGTCATCGATGCCTGTCTAATAGCACTCTTGAGTTCGTTCGATGATTCTGGAGGGTAAGTTAAGATGTTTGGTTCGAGATTCAGGATTGTTGGATCTGGATTTACAGACGAAGAGTATGATCTTTATGATCTTAATCGCTTGCGCGATCAGAATCTTGCGATGCGCTATCTTTCTAATCGCCTCAATAATGATATTTTTCGCCCACGGGTAAATGCAAGCGCGCAACAACATTTTCTCGAAGATAAGTGGGTAATGCAGGTTTATTTTTCAGGGATCGGCCTCCCGGTTCCGGAGGCGCTTGGTGTTTTTCACCCCAAGTTCGGCATGACTATGGACAGACGACCGTTCCAGTCAGCAGCGGACTTTGCTTCAGCGCTCGATGACCGGCTGCTTCCTACTAAGCTCGTAATGAAGCCGCGAGGTGGAAGGCAGGGTAGGAATATCCACGTAATCGAAATTGATCGAGATCGGAGCGGTGGTTTGGTCGTCTCAGTCGGGGGCAAAGCCTCGGCACTTTGTGAGTTCCTGGATGCCCTGCCAAACGATGCATTTTCGGACTATGACGGCGGGTATCATGGTTGGTTGGTGCAGAGATATCTAGAGCAGCATCAATTCATGCTTGAGATGAACCCTGGTACCGTTAATACATTTAGGGTCATTACTTTTGTGAGCGCAACGGGAGAGTGCAAAATCCACTTTGCAGCGCTGAGGCTTGGTCGTAAGGGCAGTGCTGCAGATAACTGGGATAAGGGAGGTATTTCGGTTGCAGTCGATGCCGCTTCCGGCGTGCTTGGGAAGGGCGTGTTCAAACCGAGTTACGGCGGTGCATGGGTGACCCACCATCCAGATACTGGCGTGCTGTTGGTCGGTCGTAGGGTGCCCGATTGGAGTGCCATCGTCGACCTATGCAAGCGCGCAGCTTGCGCCTTATCAGGCGCACGATCTGTGGGTTGGGATATTGCACTGACACCTGATGGGCCCGTCATTATTGAAGGCAATGCTGCCTGGAGTTTGCCTCTAGTGCAGGTCCACAGCGAAGGCTACCTTTCAGATGAAGTTCGGGCAGATCTCGCTCAGTTTGGCGCCTCGTTCCCGACAAAGATCAGCGGGGTCGGCAAGGCGTTAATGGTTAATTTTCTCAGAACATGGCGACGCACGAGGGTTTATGGGGCTCTATCTCGTATGCGA
>CZCA01000226.1_pt1 | contig 19254 bp, 16 predicted proteins | sample 591981 | NCBI WGS metagenome assembly CZCA01 (sample SAMEA3556810, study PRJEB10932) | anaerobic digester metagenome
GATGTGTATAAGAGACAGTCCAGGCGCCTTCTATCGCCAGTACACCGGGCTGGATTCGGTCGTCCTGACGCGTGAAGAACGTCAGCGCGTCCAGATCGAGACGATCCGGCACTTTGGCTTCGACCGCCTGCGTGAGGGGCAGTTAGAGACGATTGCCCTGGCGTTGCTACGCAATGAGTCTGTGCTGACCGTCATGCCGACCGGCGGGGGCAAATCCCTCTGTTATCAGTTGCCGGCGCTGGTGCTGCCGCGCGCCACGCTGGTCATCAGCCCACTGATCGCACTGATGAAGGATCAGGTCGAGGGCTTGCCAAAGGCCGCACAAGCGCAAGCGGTTTTCATCAACAGCACCCTGAGCGACGCCGAACTCGCCGCGCGCATGGAAGGCGTGGCGCGCGGCGACTACAAGCTCATCTACGCGGCGCCCGAACGCTTGCGCCAACGCACATTCTTGCATGCGCTGCGCCGGGCCGGGCTGGATCTGTTCGTCGTCGATGAAGCGCACTGCGTCAGCATGTGGGGACATGATTTCCGCCCCGACTATCTCTTTATCCAGCAGGCGCGAGCGGCGCTTGGCAACCCACCTGCCCTGGCGATGACGGCCACTGCACCACCGCGCGTGCGGGATGAGATCGTCGATTACATTAGCGATGTTACAGGGGATGTGGCGGGCGGGCAGCGGCGCCGCCCCCACGTGATTGCACTCGATATTTTCCGCCCCAACCTCCATCTTTCTGCTCTGCAATTTCACAATGAGGACGAGAAACTGGCCGCCCTCGTCAACTATGTGGGCAAGACGGCGGGCAGTGGCATCGTGTACGTCAACACGCGTAGCCGCGCCGAGACGATTGCTGGCGCACTACGCCATGCTGGCATCGCCGCCGAAGCCTATCACGCCGGGCTGGCTGACCGCAGCCCGGTGCAGGATCGCTTCATGGCAAACCAGACGCGCGTGGTCGTCGCCACCATCGCCTTTGGCATGGGCATCGATAAAGCTGACATTCGTTTCATCGTCCATTTTCACCCCTCGCGTAGCCTGGACGCTTACTATCAAGAAGTTGGCCGCGCCGGGCGCGATGGCAGGCTCAGCCAGGGCGTGCTCTTTTACAGCAACAACGATTGGGCAAATCTGCGCCGTTGGGCGCGGGCTGATGAATTTGCCCTCGACTTTCTCAAGCGCGTTTACGCCGCCATCGCCGCTCAATTGGGCGTCGCCGTCAACGCCAGCAACCAGGCGGCGACTGCTGAGAACTCCGCGTCGCCTCCCGAAGCCGAGGCTGAAGCGCCAACAGCGACCGTCACCCCTGTCGCACCGGGGCGAATTACGGCGCCAGACGCTGAGGGCGCTGCCGGGCCAGTCGAGTTGCGACGGTTGCAGCAGGTGCTGAGTAGCGACGAAACGACAGTGCGCGTGGCGATCAGCATGTTGGAGCGAGCCGGTTTGCTGCAGCGCGGCTTCGACTTGCCGCGCGAGGTGACGATTACCGTGCCGCGTCGGCTCAACCGCACTGCACTGGAAGAGCGCACGGTGGCGCGACTCTTCAAGGGGCTGCAACTCGGTCCCGATCAATCAGCCACCTTTGCCCTTGCCGACATTGCCCGCTTTATGCGCTGGCCGCTGGCGGAAGCAGAAGAGCGCCTGCTGGAGCTAGGTGGCGAGGGCGTCTTTACATTGAGGTTTGGCCGCCGGGCCATGTTCATCGAGTTGCCCCCCGAACCCGATGACCTGGAGGCGCGCCTGGAGGCGCTCCTGGCCCAGTCTGTGGCTGTGGCGCAGCGCCGCATCGACGATATGATCGGTTATGCCACCACCGACAGTTGCCGGCACGGCTACATCAGCGCCCACTTTGGCAGCCCGCCACGCACCCACTGTGATGTCTGCGACAATTGCACCGGCGTGCGCCCTGATATCGTCCAACCCGCACGCGTCGAACATCTGCTGCCCGATGACGCCGACATCGAGCCTATGATTATTGATTGTCTGATCAGCCTGCCTAAACCGGTGGGGCGCAGCGGTCTGGCGCGCATTCTGACCGGCGCCTTGCGCGCGCCTGTCGGGCCAGATCAAGCGCGCCATTTCGGTGCACTCAAAGCGTTGGGCGAGGGCGGCGTGATCGCCTATATCGATGACCTGCTGGAGCAGAATCGACTGCGCCAGTACACGCGACAGGACTATCTGGTGTTGGCGCCAACCCTGCGCGGGCGCACCGAGGCGGAAGCATGGCTGTCCGAGCACCCTGATCTGGCGGCTTACGGAGCGGCCCCGCCAGAGACCGAGGGACTGACAGAGGCGGAAACGGAGTCCGACCGCTACACTGCCCTCCAAAAGGCGCTCTGGCTCTGGCGCCGTCGGCTGGCGGAAGAGTTAGCGCAGCCTGCCTACGTCGTCATGCGCAACGAGCTGATGCTGCGCATCGCCGAGGTGCGCCCGCAGACGCTGGAGGAGCTGGCGGCGCTGCCTGGCATGGGCGCCCAGCGGTTGCAGCACTACGGCGCGGCGGTGCTCGACATCATCAAGCTCAACCCACCACAGCCCGGCGATGACGCCCGATTGGCAGCGCAGCGGGCAGAACAGGAAGCGCAGGCGGCGGCTAAAGCGACCTCCAGCCAGGAAACAGAACAAATATCGCCACAACTCGAAAGGCAAATCTACATGCGGCTGCAGGAGATGCGCCAGAAGCTGGCGATCGCCAGCCGCGTGAAGCCCTTTACGATTGCCGGCGACCCGCTGCTTAAGGAAATTGCCCGTCGCGCGCCCACCAGCCTCGATGCGTTGCAGGCTGTGCCCGGTTTTGCCGCCAGTGAACTGAACAAAACATCTGCCCAAATTATTACCCTGATCGTTGCGCTCCGCCAGCAGGGTTAGGTGATGGCGCGCAAACTATGCACAATTTTCGTAGAGCAGCTCGCAGCCACAGCAACCGGCAAACAACGTTTTTATGCTGATGGCGGCGCTTTCCGAAATTGTCGCTTCAATGTTAAACTGTCCGTCAGCCTCAGGGACGAGCGAATCGCCACCCTGAGTTTTTGTTTTTGGGAAAGCTGACCGGTTTGAGAGAGGAAATCTGGCATGATGATTGCAAATAATATCACGGAACTGATCGGACGCACGCCATTGGTGCGGATCAATCGTATCGCTGGCGATGCCCAGGCGACGCTAGTCGCCAAGCTGGAGTTCTTTAACCCGGCTGGCAGCGTCAAGGATCGCATCGGGCTGAGTATGATCGAAGCGGCGGAACAGGCGGGGTTGCTCACCCCGGAGAAGATCATCCTGGAGCCGACCAGCGGCAACACCGGCATTGGGCTGGCGTTCGTGGCGGCGGCCAAAGGATATAAATGCACGCTGGTGATGCCGGAGACGATGAGCATGGAGCGGCGCATGTTGCTGCGCGCGTATGGCGCCGATCTAGTGTTGACGCCGGGCGCAGAGGGTATGAAGGGCGCCATCCGCCGCGCCGAGGAAATGGCCGCCGCTGACAGTCGCTACTTCATCCCACAGCAGTTCATGAACCCGGCCAACCCGGCCATCCATCGCGCCACCACCGCCGAGGAAATCTGGAACGACACCGATGGCCAGGTCGATATCCTGGTGTCTGGCGTAGGCACCGGCGGCACGATCACCGGTGTGGCCGAGGTCATCAAGGCGCGCAAGCCTGGTTTTCGGGCGATTGCCGTTGAGCCAGCAGCCTCGCCCGTCCTCTCCGGTGGGCAGCCCGGCCCCCACAAGATTCAAGGCATTGGCGCCGGGTTTGTGCCGGGTGTGCTCAACACCGGCATCATCGACGAGGTGATCCCTGTGAGCAATGAAGACGCCTTCGCTATGGCGCGCCGCGCCGCCGCCGAGGAGGGGCTGCTGGTCGGCATCTCCTCCGGCGCAATTTTGCACGCTGCGATCCAGGTTGCTGGCCGCCCGGAAAATGCCGGTAAACTCATCGTCGCCATCATCCCCTCGAACGGCGAACGCTACCTGAGCACCGATCTCTTTGCGCACCTGCGCGGGTAACAGATACATAGCACGTGGAGGACGCGAGATGGGTAGACGGCGCTTTGCGCCCGCCGTGCGATCAGCGCTAATTTCATCTGCGCAACTCCGCCCGCTCTGCGTCATCCGCGTGCTATTTTTTGTCAGGAGGTTTGTCATGTTTGCCCGGCTTCGTGAAGATATCGCCGTCGTTTTCGAGCGTGACCCGGCGGCGCGCAGCACGTGGGAAGTGTTGGTCTGCTATCCTGGCCTCCACGCTCAGTGGTTCTATCGGGCGGCGCACTGGCTATGGCTGCGCCGTCTGCACTTTCTCGCGCGCTTCGTCTCGCACCTGGGGCGCTTCTTCACCGGCATCGAGATACATCCCGGCGCCACGATTGGACGTGGTTTTTTCATCGATCACGGCATGGGCGTCGTCATCGGCGAAACAGCGGAGATCGGCGACAATGTCACGCTCTATCATGGCGTCACGTTGGGCGGCGTGAGCTGGCGCAAGGAAAAGCGTCATCCGACTGTCGGCGATCACGTTGTTGTCGGCGCCGGGGCCAAGGTGTTGGGGCCGATCACCATCGGTGCACACTCGCGCATCGGCGCCAACTCGGTGGTGGTCAAAGATGTCGAGCCGCATTCGGTCGTTGTCGGTGTGCCGGGGCGCGTGCGTCATCGCGCTGGCGAGCTGGTCGAGGACGCACGCCATGAAGACCTGCAACACAATCTCCTGCATGACACCACGATGGAGTTGCTCCAGCAGGTCGTGGCGCGTCTGACGGCGGTCGAGGCTGAGCTGGCGCAAGAGGAATTGCACTTGAATGCACAAAAGATGGTGGAGCGGAATGGATATCAAGGGCCGTGGGGCATTTGAGTTTGAACGGTTGGAAATTGAGAGATTGGTTGTGGCTGGGTGAATTCGCTGCTTCCTGTGTGCGAGGTGGACAATGATGCGAGTTTTTATTACGGGCATGGGCGCCGTCACGCCAATCGGCAACGATGCACCCACCTACTGGCGGAATCTGGTGGCCGGGCGATCAGGCGCTGCGCACATCAGCGCCTTCGACCCAGGTGATATGCCCTATACAGTCGCCTGTGAGGTCAAAGACTATGTCCCGCCTGCGGAGCTTGCCCAGGCCGGGTGGCCGCGCGCCACGCAGTTTGCGCTTACGGTGGCGCAACAGGCGCTGACCGACGCCGGGCTGGTGATCACACCGGCCAACTGTGACCGCGTCGGCGTCTTCATGGCGACAGGCGGCGCCGGCCTGCCGATGGCGGAACTTTACGCCACCGTGTGGGCGCAGCAGGGCTGGCGCTCCCTTGAGTCATTGAGTTTCATGCATATGTTGCCGAGTGAAGTAAGCACGGCGGTTGCCATCCAGCTTGGCGCGCGCGGCCCGGTGATGACGCACGCGCTGGCCTGCGCCAGCGGTCATTATTCGGTGCTCGAAGCTTATCATTTTCTGCAGCGCGGGGAGGCGGATGTCTTTATCGCCGGTGGCGCAGAATCCTCCATCACGCCCATCACCTTTGCTGCCTTTGGGCGGATGGGTGCATTGTCCGCCCGCACCGACGACCCGGCCACTGCATGTCGTCCCTTCTCGGTGGATCGCGACGGATTGGTGCCGGGGGAAGGCGCCGCCGCCGTGGTGCTGGAGACAGAGGCGCACGCCCGTGCACGCGGGGCGACGATCTATGCCGAGGTCTTGGGCGGCAAGCTGACTGCTGACGCCTTTCACATCACGGCGCCGGAGCCGGACTCCGGGGGCGCCACACGCGCGCTGTTGGGCGCCATCCAGCACGCCGGCATTGCGCCGACGGATGTCGATGTTGTTTATGCCCACGGCACGGCGACGCCCCTCAACGATGCCGCTGAGGCGGTGGCGCTGCGTCGCGCCTTCGCTGCCCATGCCGACCGGCTGGCCGTCACCAGCATCAAGAGCATGATCGGGCACGGTTTCGGCGCCGCTGGCGCACAGTCGCTGGTGGCGGCCGTACAGACGCTGCGCGCAGGCATCGTTCCGCCGACAATCAACTACACGCCCGATCCGGCTATCGATGCACCCATCGTCGGCAATGTGGCGCGCCATGTAGATGCGCGCCACGCACTGGTTAACGCATTCGGCTTCGGCGGGCACAATGTGGTGCTGGTGATCGGCAAGGCTGTATGACGCCTGATGAGTGACGCCTGACGCGTGACGTCTGACGCGTGAGGAACCAGGCGTCACTCACCCACTCGCTATTGATCGACCTGCGCCAATACTTCGACAGTAGCATCGACAGTGAGCTTTTGCTGTTCGGCGCGGCTGATGGTGGCCGGGTTGTCGCCGTTCTGGTCGCCATACCAGCCAAATTGCGCGTGATTGCCCCCCTCGATAGGGATGAAGCGGGTTCCCGGCGGCAAGAGCGGTGCAGCGCCCAGCACCTCCTCCGGTGTTGCCAGCCCGTCAAGGGTGCCGTAGATCGAGTAGACGATCAACTCAGTCTGATCCGCCAGCGAGTCGCCGCCCGCCGGGAACGCCGCCCAGAAAACCAGCCCTCCCACCGCGCCGGGATGATTGGCGACAAAGTTGGCCGCCATAGCGCCGCCTAACGAATGGCCGCCGATCACCCACCGGGTGATGTCGGGGAACTCAGCCATGACCTCGCTGGCGCGACCGGCGCCAAAGACAGCCAGGTTCAGCGGCATCGGCACGATCACCACCGGATAACCCTTTGCGGCGATGGCATGCGCCTGCGGAGCATAGGCGCGCGGATCGACCAGCCCGCCCGGATAAAAAATGTAGCCGGTGGTCTTTGGATTGACTAGCGGCTGGAAGACAATCCACTTGCCCTCGACCACACCGACCTGATCGTCGCCTTGCAGCGCGGCCAGCGCCTGCGCCATCGGTTGCGCCGGGTTGCTCGCCCACACCACAAAGCCGCCCGCCGCGAGCGCCACCGCCGCCAAAACTCCCACCACTGCCCACAGCCACCAGCGTCGTTTCCGCGTCGGCTGTGGAGGTTGCTCAGCGATAAGTTCACTTGTCATAAATTTTTCCTTTCCGTAATTCTCAGACGTCAGGCATCAGACGTCATCGTCATCTTTGACGCCCGACGTCTGGCGAGTGAAGTTTGATGCTCACCCATCGCTCAAGAGCAGTTCCGCCGCCACCTTGCCCGACAGCGTCACCATCGGCACGCCGCCGCCGGGGTGAGTCGCGCCGCCCGCAAAGTAAAGGCCGGCCACATCCGGGCAGCGATTATGCGGGCGGCGAAAGGCGTTGAGCGCCTGATTCGATGAAATGCCGTACAGCGCGCCACGCCAGGCCCCGGTTAGTCGCTGGAGGTCGGCAGGCGTCAACACGACCTCGCTGCGGATGCGCGGGCGGATGTCCAGCCCATAGCGCGCCAGCGTCTCCAGCACGACCGTGCGATAGGCGGCGCTGTGTTGCTCCCAATCAAAGGCGGCGCCGAGTGGCGGTGCATTGACCAGCACGAACCAGTTTTCGCAGCCTGGCGGCGCATGCTCTGGGTCGCGCTTGCTGGTGATCGCAACATAAACCGTCGGGTCGGCGGGCGGCGCGCCGCGCCGGAAGATGTCGTCAAATTCACGGCGATAGTCGCGGTTGAAAAAGATATTGTGATGCGCCAGATGTGGATGTTGCCCTTCGACGCCGAGCAAGAGCACGTAACCCGAACAGGAAGTCTCGCGCCGGCGCAGCATCGCCCGCCGCGCCGGCGCCACGTTGGGCGGCAGCAAATGTGCGTAGACGGTGGTCACATCGACGTTGGCGATCACGCTGGCGGCGGCAAAGGTGCGTCCGTCAGCGGCGACGACGCCTGTTGCCCGTCCCTGCTCCACCACAATGCGGGTGATAGGCGTCTGCGTGTGGATTTCCACGCCCAGCTCCGTCGCCAACCGCGCCAGCGCCGCCGCAATCTGGTAGACGCCCCCACGCGGATACCAGACGCCGCCTGTCAGCTCGACGTGGGCGATCACGCTCAAGGTGGCCGGCGCCTGGTAGGGGCTGGCGCCAACATAGGTGGCGAAGCGTCCCAGTAACTGGCGCAAATGCGGCGAATGCACGCGACGGCGGATCGCCTGATCCATCGTCAGCCACGGATCGACGCGCACCATGTCCATCGGCGCGACGCCGAGAAAGGTGCGCAACGTGGGCGGTTGATTGTAGATGAAGACCGGTCCGGTGATGCGATGCAGCCGCGCGGCATATTCGAGAAAGTCCAGATAGCCTTCCACATCGCGCGCGTCGAGCGCAGCGATCTGTTCCGCCATGCGCGCCAGATCGCGCGTGGCATCCAGGCGTACGCCATCTGGGAAGAAGTAGCGCGTCAGGGGCTCCACCGGCTCCAGCGTGAGATAATCCTCCAGCCGGCGCCCGGCTACGGCAAAGAGTTCCTCGAAAACCGGGCGCATGGTGATCACCGAGGGGCCGGTGTCCCAGCGAAAGCCATCCTGCGTGATCTGACTCATCTTGCCGCCAACCTGCGCGCTTTGCTCCAGCACCGTCACGCGGCGTCCGGCTGCAGCCAGCCGGATCGCAGCGCTCAATCCGCCGATGCCCGCGCCAACGATGACGACCCGCTTTGCCTCATCCCTCATGCAGCACCCGTCCTTTCCAAAACACACCGCCATAGTGCACGCGCCACCACACTGCACGGGCGGCGATGAAGGTGAAGATCAGCACAGAGACGGGCAACAGCCAGGCGTCGCCCACGCGTTGGCGAGTGGCGTAGGCCGTCAGGCCGCGCACGCTCACGCCGGCAGTGACCAGCAGCAGCGGCCACCACGGCCAGCCAGGCAGCGGCCACGCCCGTCCCAGCGTCAGCCACACCCAGGGCAGCAAAAAGAGTGACCAATGAAAGAGCGTCGAGAGCGCCAGCAGGCTGATGCGGTTGCCGTGCCCGGCCAGGATGTTCTTTGTGAAGCCGTCGATGGCGGCGCGGCTGCCGGCGTACATCCGGCATTCTATCAGCCCGGCGCCATCCGCCATGCGCAGATGCAACCCTGCCGCCTTGATGCGCTGCGCCAGTTGTACATCCTCCACAATGGCGTTGCGCACCGCCGCGTGACCGCCGATGGCAGCGTAAGCCGGACGGCGGAACGCCATGCACTGTCCATTGGCCGCCGCAGCCAGCGGATGGTAGAAATTGTGCGCCAGCTGCACGGGCAGATAAGCCAGCACCGCCAGCGCCATCAACGGCGCCGTCAGCCGCTCGCCCCAACTCTGCGTGATCTGCGTGGGCCAGACCGTAAGCAGATCGGCCTCCAGGTCGGTCATGGCAGTGATCAGACTGCACAGCGCGCCCGGCTGCCAGTGCACGTCGGCGTCGGTGAAGATCAGCACCTCGCCGCGCGCTGCTGCGCTCAGTTGTGCACAGGCCCAGTTTTTACCGGTCCAGCCGGGCGGCAGCTCGCATCCGCATAGCAGCCGCACCTGGGGATGGCGCCGGGCAATGGACGCCACCACAGCGTCGGTGCCATCGTCCGAACGATCGTCAAGCACCAGGATTTCGAGGTTTGGGTATTGCTGCGCCAGCAGCGAATCCAGCGTGACGCCGATGATCGCTGCTTCGTTGCGGGCAGGAATGAGCACCGAGACTGCAGGCAATGCGCCGGGACGCAGCGCAGGCTGGAGCCGCAGGCGCGGGAAATGCTGATAGTTCGACGCCGCAATTGTCAGTACAACGGCGAGCGCGGCGGTGACCAGCAGCGGCAGCGCAATCATGGGTGGAGGCGGCGACGCAACGCGGGCGGGTGGGCCAGGTCGGCGCGATGGCGAAAGCTTAGCAACGCCACATTACCCGCCCAGATCGCCAGCAAAAGCGGCGTAGCGGGTTGCAGATGGCGAAAGTCTAGCGCAGTTGGCGCCGCCAGCAGGTAAAGCAGGAGCACCAGGTTGGCAAAGAGCACAGCCCAGCCGTTGGCGCCGACCAGCTTTGTGAAGCCGAGCAGGCTCAGGCCGCCGAGCGTCGGTGCAGTCCAGAGCGTGAGCGCAATCCACATGCCGAGCGTCGCCGCGACTGCCTTGCCGCCGTGAAAGCGCAACAGCGGCGAGAAGGCGTGTCCATAGACGGGCGCCAGCGCCACCGGCACGAGCCGCCAGTCGTCAATGCCGACAATGTAGTAGGCCAGGCTGATCGGGATTGCCGCCTTGAGCGCGTCGAGCGCCAACGCCGCCGCTGCCCAGCCACGTCCGCCCGCGCGCAATACATTCGTGGCGCCGGGGTTGGCGTCGCCAAATTGCGTAATGTCTTTTTTGAGGGCAAACCGACCGATCCATACAGAGAAGGGTAGCGCCCCGGCGGCGAAACCAATCACCGTCCATACAAGCATGTCGAACATGATTCGTCACTTCTCTGCGTTTTCTTTGCGTCGTTGCGTCTCTGTGTCAAGGCAAGGAAATCTGCAAATGGCCTCTGCGGCGCATCAGAGCGGCGACGAGCATGGCGCCCATCGCCACGAATCCGAACAACGCCGGGCCTGGCATCTGCCAAAACAAGGATAGACCAACACTTTGCAGGAACCAAACTGCTGCGTAGACCAGGAGCAAGGGGGGGAGGGGTGGGAGCGGTGGCCGCGCCAGCCAGGAAAGCAGCATCGACGCCAGCAGCCAGCCAGCAAAGTTGACGAGCGGGATGCCAAAGTAGAGGCCGGGCGTTTCCCACACCCAGTAGCCCCATGTCACCATCTGCGGGTCGAGAAAAAGATCCCACGCTGTGAACGCCAGTCCGCTCACCAGCACGAAGCGCCAGCCGCGCACCGCACCGGTGATGGCATAGGCCACTGCCCACGCCGGCGGCAGCATCATCAACCACGCCAGCGGAATTACGGCGGGGACGCCGCCGATCAGCGGCGCCAGCGCGTCGGTGTAGTGATAGGCGCCAAATGGAATCCCTGTGGCGCTGCCGATGCGCTCGATCAACCAGGAGAGTGGGATGACGACGGCAGCGATGCGCAGCACCGTGCGCCCACCCCACGCCCGGTGGCAGATCGCCAGCACAGCCGCAGCTTGCAGGATCACACCGGCGATAACGCCGTAATGCAGCACGCCGTCGCCCACCACCCAGCGCAGGATCGGGATTGCGATCATGGTGAGCAACCAGGCAGCCACCAGAAACGTGGCGGGGTGGAGGAAGCGGCGCGGCTGGATGCGGGCGGTCAACTGCTGAAAGGTGCTGTGAACAGTGGATGTCATTGGGCGTGCTCGTGAAAGTGTGGGGTGGTGAAATGTGCAACGTGCGCCACCGTAAGTTGCGCTATAAAGGTGCGCAGCACGGTGGCGATAACCGACCATTCTGGCGCAACGCCGCGCACCAGATCATGTTCGCCATTGATCTCCAGATAACCGGCCAGGTTGGGCAGCCGCCGCGCCAGCCGCTGCGTCCGCCAGGGTTTGACCAGTGGATCGCGCCGCCCCTGGAAGATGAGCACCGGCGCCGTTACGGCGCCAGCGACCTGGTAACTACGGCGCCAGCGACCTGGTAACCCACCTGCCCGGCGCGGCGCACCTGCCCGATCACGCGTGTGGGCAGCGTCAACCGGCGAATGCCGGCCTGCACCATCGGGTCGTCGAGATCGACCTCAGTCAGGAAGTGTCGCAGTTCGGTGCGCAGCCCTGGGTCGGCAAAGTTGGCGCGGGCAAAGGGGCGGATGTGCGGGAAGACGCGTTCCGCGACAGGGAACAGGGCATCGAGCCAGTTATCGACGCGCCAGAAGGGGGCAAAGAGCACCACGCCATCAACCGGATGCGCGGTCGCCGCCCGCAGCGCCAGTGCGCCGCCCAGGGAGTTGCCCGCAACAACCACGCGCACATAGCGCCGGCGGAGGTCGGTCAGCGCTGCGTCGATGGCGGCGTCCCAGTCGGAGCACCGTTTGTCTCCTAATGTAGGAAATTCAGCGCCAAAGCCGGGCAGCAACAACCCACGAACACTCCAGCCGGCGTCGGCAAAGATGCGTCCTATCGGGCGCATTTCGGCGGGTGTGCCGGGGAAGCCATGCACTAACAGCGCAACGTGCGGGCCACGGCTCCACTCGAAGGGCGCATGTTCGGCTGTGTGATAGGCATGTAATTGAATCTGATGTTGCAAATCGGTGCTCATACACGATGATTGTGCATAGTTTCGCCAGAATTACCGTGAGACTATTTCCGAATCCGACAGGTTTTCCGCGCTTGACGTTGCGCGCTATAATCTCTTGAATTGCACATCCTATCTGCCAAAAATAAAGGTTGCTTACAACATGAGTGAAGCGAGCGTGGATACGGGCGGATATGCCAATTTGCTGATCCGCACCGGCGTCAATCTTCAGCCTGGTCAAAAGTTACTTGTGCGCGCCGAACTGGGACATGCGGCGTTCGTGCGCGAGGTCGTGGCGGCGGCATATATGGCTGGCGCCGGTTACGTGCATGTAGAGTGGGTGGATACGCCCACGCTGGCGGCGACCTTGACGCATGCTAATGTCGAACAACTCGACTACCCGGCCTTTGAGGTGACGCGTTTTCGCCAGCTTGTCGACGAAGGCTGGGCGCGCCTGAGCCTGGTCGGCGACGAATTCCCCGAAGCGTTGGCCGCTGTTGCGCCCGATGCGCTGCGCAGTTGGACGATCAAACGTGCGCGGGCGATCAAATTCTACACGCAGGCGATGATGGCGAATCAGATCCAGTGGTGCGTCGCCGGTGTGCCTACGCCGGCGTGGGCGCAGCAGGTTTTTCCGGATAAGCCAGCCGAGGAGGCTGTCGCTGCGCTGTGGGCAACCATCCTGCACATGGTGCGCGCCGACCAGCCCGACCCAGTGGCGGCATGGGCGGCGCTCAATCGCCAGTTGACCGGTGTGGCTGCGTTCTTGCAGCGCAATCAGGTGCACACGCTCCATTTCGTCGATCCGACGCCCGGCCCGGATGGCAAACCTGCCACTGATCTGGTGGTTGGGCTGGCGGAACGAGCGCGTTGGGTAGGGGGCGCCTCGGCCACGCCGGGCGGCGTCTGGTTTCAGCCCAATATGCCGACGGAAGAGGTCTTCACGACGCCGCACAACCAGCGCACGCATGGCTATGTGCGCACCTCGCGTCCGACCTTCCCGATGCAGCGCGAGGTGCGCGACGCCTGGTTCCGCTTCGAGGCTGGCGAGGTTGTCGAGTACAAAGCGGCGGTGGGTGAGGATGTGTTGGAGCAATTTTTTGCCATCGATGGTGCGCGGCGTCTGGGCGAGGTTTCGCTGGTGGACGCTGGCTCGCCGATCTTTCAAAGCGGGCTACTCTTCTACGAAATCCTGTTCGACGAAAACGCCGCCTGCCACATTGCCTTTGGCGAAGCGTACCCGGAGTGCATCGAAGGCGGCGGCGCGTTGAGCCGTGAGGAACTGGCGGCGCTGGGAGCCAACTTTGCCGATACACACGTGGATTTCATGATCGGCACTGCCACGATGAATGTGACCGGCCGGTGCGCCGACGGCAGCGAGGTGACCATCATGCACAACGGGCGCTTTGACGCGGCTGTGCTGGCCTGAGCAGCCTGCCCGGCGCACTGCACAGAAGTGGGGCCAAACGTATTGGAGCACCCGCAACCGCGACATTCGTTGCATGATTGAGTTGTGAACAGTATGGACGCAACCTCGACGGCGGTCATCATAACCGAAGAATTGACCCGTAGCTTCGGCGCTCACATCGCCGTCAACAACTTGACGCTCAGGATCGAGGCCGGCGAGGTTTTTGGGTTTCTAGGTCACAACGGCGCCGGCAAGACGACCACGGTGCGGCTGCTCAACGGCGTGCTGGCGCCGACGTCGGGCAGCGTGCGCGTTTTTGGGCTGGACCCCACGACGGCTGGTCATCGCATCCGGGCGCGCACGGGCGTTCTCACCGAAACGCCAGCGCTGGATAGCCGCCTGACTGCACGCGCCACACTGCTTCACTTCGCCGAAGTCTATGGTGTGCCCGCGCGCGACCGTCGCCGCCGCGTTGATGAATTGCTGGCTACCTTCGAGCTACAGAAGCGCGCCGACAGCAAAGTGGGCGGCTTCAGTAAAGGGATGCGTCAGCGACTGGCGCTGGCGCGCACCCTGATCCACGACCCTGACATCATCTTTCTCGACGAGCCAACCTCCGGTCTTGATCCAGTGGCGATCCGCGATGTACATCAGATGATCGAATGGCTGACCCACCGGGGGCGCACCGTGTTTCTGTGCACACACAACCTGGCGGAGGCGGAGCGGCTCTGCGACCGGGTGGCTGTGTTGGCGCAGGGCCGTGTGCTGGCGATCGGCACGACACGGGAGCTGGGCAGCCGGTTGAATCGCGGCCATCGCATCAGCGTGGAGGTGGATGCCAGCGACATCGCGCGCGCGGTCAAGCTCTTTGCAGCGACGCCGCCGGTGAGTCTGGCTGAGGCGGTCACCGACCGCGCGGCGGTGCGCAATGGCAGTGCGTCAATCGTTCTGCACGGCGTCAGCCGGCCCGACATCCCGCAGATCATCCAAACCGCGACTGAGCAGGGCATCAAGCTCTATCGCGTTCAGCCGGAGGAGCCGTCGCTGGAGGATGTCTACTTTGCCTTGCAGGAGTTGTAGTGCATGAACTGGGGTGCAGTCTGGGCAATTGCCCGCAAAGATGCCATGGTGGCGCTGCGCACGCGTGCCGTGGTGTTGCCGCTGATCATTGTGCCGCTGGTGTTGATGGTGGGCGTGCCCGTGTTGGTTGGGTTGATTTCGGGTATGGCGACCCACATCGACGCACCTTCCAGCGACATGACGGAGCTGACGAATGCACTGCCGCCTGACTTTGGCGAACAATACGCCGGATTGACTGAGGTGCAGGCCGGCTACATCTATTTCATTCTCTATCTCTTTGCGCCTATGTATCTGGTGCTCCCGCTCATGGCATCGTCGGTGGTGGCGGCGGACAGTTTTGCTGGCGAGAAAGAGCGGAAGACGCTGGAGGCGCTCGTCTACACGCCCACCACCGATCGGGAATTGCTGCTGGCGAAAATCCTGGGCGGTTGGATTCCCGGCTCGCTGGTTGGGTTGGTCGGCTTCATCGTCTACGCCATCGTGGCCGACATCATGACTCTGTATGTTGCAGGACGCATCGTGCTACCCAATCCGCTCTGGTTGTTGCTCGCCTTTTGGGTGGGGCCGGCAGCAGCAGCGCTTGGATTGGGCGTCACCGTGATTGCGTCTTCACGCGTCAACACCTTCCAGGAAGCCTATCAGATCGGCAGCCTGATCGTCTTGCCGATAGTGTTGCTCGTCGTCGGACAGGCGGCAGGCGCCTTCATCCTGTCGAACTGGTTAGTGGCGCTAATGGGATTGGTGTTGTGGATCATCAACGCCATTATTTTTGCCATTGCAACCGCCACCTTTCGGCGGACAGCCCTGATGGCGCGATTATAGGATGGCGTAGCTCTGAAAACACGATTTCTGCTTGTAGGCATTCTGCTGACGCTGCTGGCGCTCTTGTGGCGCATCCAGACGCCGCCGCGTCCCGATCCGCGCTTGATCGGGCTGGCAGTGCGCGCCACACTGTATGCCTTGCCCACTGCAACGCCACAGCGCATCATCGTAACCCAGATTGTCGTCGTCACAGCGACGCCGACTTCCACGCCCGCACCGACGTTCACCCCGACGCCCACCTTCACGGCGCCGCCCACGCGCCCATCACTGCCCGCAGCTGCGCCGACGTCGGTCGCAGCACAACCGGCGTCGGTTGAGACGCCAGTTGAGACGACAACCGTCACCCCTGCCGGCGCTGCGGCTGAAGAGCAGCAAGTCGCTGTGGGCGAAGCTATCTCCGCTACGAAATGTCCTGCTGTGTCAGCGCAGCAATTTGCGGTGATTCCGGTTAGCGGCGGCGGGTTGGCGCATCCGGCTGAACTGCATGCAGATTTGAACCTGGCCGTGCGCGGTTATCAGCCGGTGGCAGCGGCCAATGCTTTGTTTGACTTTGACGGCCCTGTTGATAGCGACCCACCGCAGCTGGCCGGTGTGCTGGCGCCGGGGGAGGCGCCTCACTTCGGACAGACCTTTCAAGTGTATGATTGGGATTGGCAATGTGCGCCGCACGGTTGCCGGGCACAGCCACTGCTGGAGCCGGAGGTGAGCCTGATCGCTCTGGCAGCGGCGCCGGATGCACGGGTGAGCATCCCGCTGCGGCATCAGCCAATCTATGCGGACGGCTTTAAGGCGCTGGTGCTCTACGCCGAGGCGACGCGGATCACTTTGGGGTACACGCGTGAGGATGGCGTGACCGGCGGCTATGTCGTGCACATTGAAAACTTTTGCGTCGATCCTGCGTTGTTGGCGCTTTACACTGCCCACGCGGCGGCTGGTCGCACCGAGCTGCCTGCCGTGCGTGATGACGAAAGCATCGGCGTCGCTGCGCTGGGTGACATCCTGGTTGCCGTGCGCGATCGCGGGGCTTTTCTCGATCCCCGGTCGCGGCGCAACTGGTGGCAAGGTCAGTAGTGGCCGCCAGGTTAACTGTTTATCTTCCCGGAAGCTCCAAAGTTTCCGGGAAGATTGCGAGCAATATCACGTGACAACCCAGAAATCGATAGCGGCAAAATCAGTAAACGAGGTGCTCATGATGCAAAATCCATTTGCGCCGTGGCTGGACCATGGCGAGGCTGTCATTCTCGATGGCGCCCTGGCGACTGAGTTGGAGCGGCGCGGCGCCGATCTGCGCGATGCGTTGTGGTCGGCCCGGCTGTTGATCGATGCGCCAGAGTTGATTCGCGCCGTTCATCTCGATTATCTGCGTGCTGGCGCCGATGTGTTGATCACGGCCAGCTACCAGGCCAGCATTGACGGGTTTCGCCAACGCGGTCTCAATGAAGCGCAGGTCGCCACACTTTTCCGCCTGAGTGTACAGTTGGCAGCTGAAGCCGTCGAGGAGTATCTCGCCGCTTTCCCGGCGGCGCGCAGATTGCGCCGTCCCCTCATCGCCGCTTCGATCGGGCCGTATGGCGCTTATCTTGCCGATGGCTCTGAGTATCGCGGCGACTACGGGCTGAGCGTCGAGGCGTTGATGGACTGGCACCGCCCACGCATGGCCGCGTTGGCGCAGACGGAGGCCGACCTCTTCGCGTGCGAGACGATCCCCTGTCTGGCTGAGGCTGAGGCGCTGGTGCGTCTGTTGCGAGAGTTCCCCTACATGCCGGCGTGGCTCTCTTTCAGTTGTCGCGACGGCGCCACGCTTTCCTCCGGCGAGTCTATGGCTGATGCCGCGCGTCTGGCGGATGCCAGCGACCAAATCGTGGCGGTGGGCGTCAATTGCACACCACCGCGTTATATCGAGACGCTCTTGTCCGAAGCGCGTTGCGTCACCACAAAACCGCTGCTGTGCTACCCCAACAGTGGCGAACGTTGGGATGCCACCGCGCGCTGTTGGGTTGAAGGCACCGGCGTCGCCGACTTCGCTGAACCGGCGCGACGCTGGTACGCCGCCGGCGCCCGGCTGATCGGCGGCTGTTGTCGCACGACGCCAGCTGACATCGCCGCCATTGCGCACTCCTTGCGCAGCATGTAACCATTCCTCACTTCATGCATCAAAGCTGGTAGACAGATAAAATATGTCGAGTGTGAAAGAAAGAATGAGGAATATATCATGGCGATTCTAAACGATGACATCAAACAGCAGGTGCGCGAAGTGTTGGCTGATCTGGACGCACCCGTGAAGCTGGTGGTCTTTACCCAGGGTGAGGGCGGCGCCCTTGAATGTCAGATGTGTGCTGAAACGCGCAGCCTGATCGAGGAAGTCGCGGCGTTGTCGGACAAAGTGAGCGTCGAAGTGCGCGACTTCGTCAAGGACAGTGAAGTGGCCGAAGCCTATGGCATCGACAAGATTCCAGCCGTAGCGGTGGTGCGAGAGGGCGACGAACCGGCTGACTTTGGCATCCGGCTCTTTGGCATCCCTTCCGGTTATGAATTTGGCACGTTGATCGAGGATATTCGCCTTGCCAGCAGCGGCAACCCGGAACTAAGCGCCAAAACGCTGGAACAATTGGCGCAGCTGACCGCGGTCAATATCCAGGTCTTTGTTACGCCGACCTGCCCGTACTGCCCGCGTGCGGTGCTCCTGGCGCACCGCCTGGCAATGGCAAGCGATCTGATCACGGCGGCGATGGTCGAGGCGACAGAGTTCCCGCATCTCGCCAACCGGTACCAGGTCTACGGCGTCCCGCGCACAGTTATCAATGATGTGATCCACATCGAAGGCGCAGTGCCCGAAGCGATGCTGATCTCCAAACTGATGAACGTCAAGGATGACGCCTTCATGCAGCAGGCGCGCGTCCGCTGGGAGGCGAATTTGAATTAAAGCGCCAGGCGTCATGAGTCACGCTTCGGTTGAGACGAGCGTTGCCTGCCGCGTGACGCATTACCCATCACGCGGCATACACTGTTATAATCCGGCGCATGGAAATCGAACTCCTTGCGCCGGATATGGCGCCCGCTGCGGAAAGCAGTGATGACAGTGACCTGATTCGGCGGTTGCGCGCCGGCGATAAAAGTGCATGCGCCGAATGCATCGATCGCCACAGCGCGGGTGTTTATCGACTGGCGCTGCGCATGGTTGGCGATCCTCATGAGGCGGAGGATATTGTTCAGGAAACATTTCTGAACGCGTTCAAGGCCATCGACAACTTTGAGGGGCGCGCCGGGTTGGGCACATGGCTCTACCGCATTGCGTACAACACGGCGTTGATGAGGCTGCGCAAAAAACAGCCTCTCTATGTCCCGATCGATGCCCCAACGACGCCTGATGAAGATGATACGCTGACAACGCCTGTTCAGCTATTCGATTGGTGTTGTCTGCCCGAGGAAGATTTTCAGACGACAGAGGCGCGCACCGAACTCGAACGCGCCATCGCTGAACTGCCAGAGACGCTACGCGCTGTCTTTGTATTGCGTGAATTGGAGGGGCTTTCCACTGACGAGACGGCGCAAGTGCTGAACGTTTCGGTTGCGAACGTCAAAGTGCGGCTTCATCGCGCGCGGTTGTGGCTCAGTCAAAGTGCGGCTTCATCGCGCGCGGTTGTGGCTCCGTGAACGGCTTGCGGGTTATTTCACCGAGCTGGCCGCGCCAGCGGCGGACGTATGAGTTCCGCCATCGAGCCGGGGCGCTTTCCAAAGCAGGAGATGCATATGGCGCACGATAATTGCCAACATTTGCTTGCTGATCTCTCCGACTACATCGACGGTGAAGCGGCTGACTCGGTGTGCGCCGAAATCGAACGCCATCTAGCCGACTGCGCTGATTGCCGCGCAGTTGTCGACACGTCTCTTATAC
>CZCA01002007.1_pt1 | contig 19117 bp, 20 predicted proteins | sample 591981 | NCBI WGS metagenome assembly CZCA01 (sample SAMEA3556810, study PRJEB10932) | anaerobic digester metagenome
CGACTTCACCGAGATCGTGCCGCTGTCGGCGGAGAAGGGCCGCAACGTCGATGAACTGATCAAGGCCGCCACGCCGCTGCTGCCGGTGGGCACGCCGATGTTCGAGGAAGACGAGATCACCGACCGCAGCGAGCGCTTCCTGGCCTCGGAGTTCCTGCGCGAGAAGCTCTTCCGCCTGCTCGGCGACGAGCTGCCCTACGGCATCGCGGTCGAGATAGAGAAGTTCGAGGTCGAGGGCAATCTGCGCCGCATCCATGCTGCGGTGATCGTCGACAAGCCGGGCCACAAGTCGATGGTGATCGGCAAGGGCGGCGAGAAGCTCAAGCGCATCTCCAGCGAGGCCCGCGTCGAGCTCGAGAAGCTCTTCGACGGCAAGGTCTTCCTCGAGGTGTGGGTCAAGGTCAAGAGCGGCTGGGCTGACGACGAGCGCGCGCTGAAGAGCCTCGGCTACGAATAATCCGGACCCCGGGTCATGGCGGGAGCCAAGCAGCGCGTCGAGCAGCAGCCGGCCTGGGTGCTGCACACCTATCCCTGGCGCGAGACCAGCCTGATCGTCGAGATCTTCGCGCGCGACCACGGGCGCGTCGCGTTGGTCGCGAAAGGCGCGCGCCGGCCGCATTCGCAACTGCGCGGTGTGCTGATGGCCTTCCAGCCGCTGTGGATGGACTGGTCCGGCGGCGGCGAGGTCAAGACCCTGGTGCGCGCCGAATGGCAGGGCGGACAGCCGCTGCTGACCGGGCGCGCGCTGCTCTGCGGCTATTACCTGAACGAGCTGCTGGTGCGCCTGACCGCCCGCGAAGACCCGCATCCGCGGCTTTTTTCCGCCTATGCCGATGCCGTGCGCGCGCTCGGCCGTGGCGAACCCGAGTCGCCGATCCTGCGCCGCTTCGAACTCGTGCTGCTGCAGGACCTCGGCTACGAGGCCGGGCTGGCCCATGAAGGCGACGGCGAGGCTGTGCGGCCCGATGGACGCTACCTTTATATAATCGAGCGCGGTCCGATGCGGCTGGAAGCCCTGGAAGAGGAGGGCGTCGACGCGGCCGCGCTCCGCGAGCAGCCGCTCGTCTCAGGTCAGACCCTGCTCGACATGGCGGGCGACGATTTCTCGCGCGCGGAGACGCTGGCCCAGTCCAAGCAGCTGCTGCGCATGCTGATCAACCACACCCTGGGCGGCAAGCAGCTGCAGTCGCGCCGGGTACTCAAGGAATTGCAGGAGCTCTGATGATCGAACTCGGCGTCAACATCGACCACGTCGCCACGCTACGCCAGGCGCGCCGCACCTGGGAGCCCGATCCGGTGTGGGCGGCGGTGGAGGCTCACCTCGGCGGCGCGGACGGCATCACCATCCACCTGCGCGAGGATCGCCGCCACATCAACGACGAGGATGTGCGCCGGCTCGCCGAGCTCACCCAGGTCAAGCTCAACCTCGAGATGGCCGCTACCGACGAGATGGTCGCGATCGCCTGCCGCACGCAGGCGCAGATGGCGATGCTGGTGCCCGAGGGGCGCCATGAGATCACCACCGAGGGCGGGCTCGACGTGCTGTCCCAGGAGGCGCGCCTCAAGGACGTGATCGGCCGCCTGGCCGACGCCGGCATCGTCACCAGCGTGTTCATCGACGCCGAGGTCGAGCAGATCGAGGCCGCCGCGCGCATCGGCGCGCGCGTGTGCGAGATCCACACCGGCCCCTACGCCCATGCCTTTCATGCCGCCGGGCGCGACGCCGAGGCCCCGGCGGTGCTGGCCGAGCTCGACAAGATCCGCAGCGCGGGCGAGGCCGTGCGCCGGCTCGGCATGCGCTTCAACGCCGGCCACGCGCTCAACTACTACAACGTGCAGCCGATCGCCCGCCTCCAGGGCATCCGCGAGCTGCACATCGGCCACGCCATCGTCAGCCGTGCGGTCTTCGTCGGCCTGCGCGCGGCGGTGGCCGAGATGAAGCGGCTGATGCGCGAAGCGGCCCAGCAGGCCTGAGCAGCGCGTGCGAGAGACATCGGCGATGAACGGCGACCAGGGCGCAGGGCGGGGCTTGGCGTGATCCACGGCATCGGCACGGATCTCGTGCAGCTGCGACGCATGCGTGAGGCGCTCGAGCGCCACGGCGAGCGTTTCGCGCTCCGCATCCTCGCCGCGAGCGAGGTCGAGGGCTGGCGGGCGCACCGCGACCCGGCGCGCTTTCTCGCCAAGCGCTTCGCGGCCAAGGAAGCCTTCGGCAAGGCGCTCGGCACCGGCGTTGCGATACCGGCCACGCTGCACGCGGTCGCGGTCGGCCACGACGCGCGCGGCAAGCCGGAGTACCGCTATGACGAACGCCTCGCCGCGCACATGAAGGACAACCGGCTGCGCGCCCACCTGAGTATCAGCGATGAGGACGAGCACATCGTCGCGTTTGCGCTCATCGAGCGGGTCTGAGCCCAGGAGCTTCCAACCCATGAATTCGCCCATCGGCCGCCCGCGCGGCCCCGTCATGATCGACGTCGCCGGCACCGCGCTGACCGAGGAGGAGCGCGAGCGCCTGCTCGACCCGCTGGTCGGCGGGGTGATCCTGTTCGCGCGCAACTACACCGGCTCCGAGCAGCTGCGTGCGCTCACCGCCGAGATCCGCGCGCTGCGCCACCCGGCGCTGATCATCGCGGTCGACCACGAGGGGGGCAGGGTGCAGCGCTTCCGCAGTGACGGTTTTACCCGCCTGCCTTCGATGCGCAGCCTGGGCGCGCTGTGGGCGCAGGATCACCTTGCGGCGCTCGAGGCGGCGCGCGCGACCGGCTTCGTGCTCGCGGCCGAGCTGCGCGCGCACGGCGTGGACCTCAGCTTCGCGCCGGTACTCGACCTCGACTACGGCTGCTGCCGCGCGATCGGCAACCGCGCCTTCCACCGAGACCCGCAGGCCGTCGCCGCGCTCGCCCAGGCGCTGGTTGCCGGCATGGCGGAGGCGGGCATGGGCGCGGTCGGCAAGCACTTCCCCGGCCACGGCTTCGTCGAGGCCGACTCCCACCACGACGTGCCGGTCGATGAACGTGACTTCGACACGGTGTGGAGCGCGGACATCGCCCCCTACCGCCATCGCCTCGGCCGCCAGCTCGCCGGCGTGATGCCGGCCCACGTCATCTACCCCAACGCCGACCCCAGCCCCGAACCGCAGCCCGCCGGCTTCTCGCCCTTCTGGCTCAGGGACGTGCTGCGCGGCCGGCTCGGTTTCCAGGGCGTGATCTTCAGCGACGACCTCAACATGGAAGGCGCTCGCGTCGCCGGTGACATCGTCGGCCGTGCCAAGGCCGCGTATGCCGCCGGCTGCGACATGCTGCTGGTGTGCAACCGCCCGGACCTCGCCGCCGAACTGCTCGATCGCTGGGCCCCCGTCCCCGACCCCGACAATCTCGCAAGACTTGCCGCGATCGTGCCGTCCGCCCCGCGGCCGGCCTGGCAGGCCGACCCCTTCGCGCTCGAACTCCACGCCGCCTACGTCCAGGCCCGCGAACGCGTCGCCGCCATCCCCGAGGACAGCGGAGCCACCCCAGGCATGACCGCAGCCACCATCGGCGAGCAGCGCACCGAAGTCCTGAGCAAGCGCGGATAATCCCGGCATCTGCCGCCGAGCAAGCCGTATGACCGATCCGAAGACCACCGACGCCGCAGCCTTCGACCCCAAGCCCTTCCTGCGCACCCTCACCGAGGAGCCCGGCGTCTATCGCATGATCGGCGCCGATGACAAGGTGCTCTACGTCGGCAAGGCCAAGAACCTCAAGCGCCGCGTCTCCAGCTACTTCCAGAAGACCGTCTCCAGCCCGCGCATCGCGATGATGGTCGCGCAGGTGCAGCGCGTGGACATCACCGCCACCCGCAGCGAAGCCGAGGCCCTGATCCTCGAGAACAACCTCATCAAGAGCCTGGCACCGCGCTACAACATCCTCTTCCGCGACGACAAGACCTACCCCTACATCGAGCTCTCGGCCGACGCCTTCCCGCGCCTGGCCTACCACCGCGGCGCCTTCACCAAGGGCGCGCGCTACTTCGGTCCCTTCCCGAACGCCTGGGCGGTGCGCGAGAGCATCCACCTGCTGCAGAAGACCTTCCAGCTGCGCACCTGCGAGAACACCGTCTTCGCCAACCGCTCGCGCCCCTGCCTGCTGCACCAGATCAAGCGCTGCACCGCGCCCTGCGTCGGCCTCGTCGAGCCCGAGGCCTATGCGGCGGACGTGAAGCTCGCCACCCGCTTCCTCGACGGCCAGGCGAGCGAGGTCATCGACGACCTCACCGCACGCATGCAGGCAGCGGCCGAGCGCCTCGCCTTCGAGGAGGCCGCCGCCTGCCGCGACCAGGTGCGCGTGCTGCAGGCGGTGCTGCACAAGCAGTTCGTCGACAGCCGCAAGGACGAGGACGTCGACGTGCTCGCCGCGATCGAGGAAGACGGCCTGACCTGCGTGAACATCGCCATGGTGCGCGGCGGCCGCCACCTCGGCGACCGCCCGCAGTTCCCCAGCGGCGCGGCGGTGTCGGGGGCGATGGACAGCCTGCTCGCCTTCGTCGAGCAGCACTACAGCCAGCACCCGATCCCGGCGCGCATCCTGGTCAACCTGCTGCCGGAGGCGGTGAAGGAGACCCTGGCCGAGCTCACCGAGCGGCCGCCGGGCGTGGTGTCACCGCGCTTCGAAGCCGAGAAGGCGTGGATGGAGATGGCCGAGAAGAACGCGCGCCTGGCGATCCAGGCGCGCGCGCGCGACACCGGCCGCATCGAACAGCGTCTGGAAGCACTGCGTCAGGCGCTCGACATGGACGAAGCTCCGCAGCGCATCGAGTGCTTCGACATCAGCCACACCATGGGCGAGGCCACGGTGGCCTCCTGCGTCGTGTGCGAGGCCGGCGCCATGAAGCGTGCCGAGTACCGCCGCTACAACATCACCGGCATCACCGGCGGCGACGACTTCGCCGCCATGCGCCAGGCGCTCGAGCGCCGCTACGGCAAGGTTGCCGCGGGCGAGGGCGTGTGCCCCGACCTGATCCTGATCGACGGCGGCAAGGGGCAGGTGAGCGCGGCGCGTGCGATCCTCGCCGAGGTCGGCCTGGAGTCCGTGGCGATGGTGGGCGTGGCGAAAGGGGAAGGCCGTAAGGCGGGCCTGGAGACGCTGATCTTCCCCGATGGTCGCGAGGGTCTCGCGCTCGGCGGCGAGTCGGCCGCCCTGCACCTGATCGTCGAGATCCGCGACGAGGCCCACCGCTTCGCGATCACTGGCCACCGCGCCAAGCGCGGCAAGGCGCGGGTGGGCTCGAAACTGGAGGACATCCCGGGCGTAGGCCCTTCGCGACGGCGCAACCTGCTCGCCGCCTTCGGCGGATTGGACGGCGTACGCGAGGCCACGGTCGAGGACCTGTGCCGGGTCGAGGGCGTCAGCCGCAAACTCGCAGAACAGATCCACGCCGCACTGCGCTGAAGATAAATGGATCAATGGGGTCTGACCCCATTGATCTTCATCCTGATCGCCGCCGGGGCGATCAGCCGGCGAGCGCTTCCTTCACCCAGGCATTCGCCTGCTTGGCGTCGAAGCTGGTGCCGAACTTCCCCTTCAGCGCGCCCATCACTGCGCCCATCTGTTTCGGCGAACGGTCGGCGAGGCCGGCGACGGTGTCGGCGATGAAGGCCTTCACCTCGGCTTCGCTCGCCATCGGCGGCAGGTAGGAGGTCAGGATCGCCGATTCCTGCGCGAGCACCGCGAGGCGGTCGGCGTCCTTGATCACGGCCACGGCTTCCTGGTTGTTCTTCAGGAACTTGCGGATGGTCTGCTGTACCTCGTCGTCGCTGCTCTCGCGGTTGCCGGCGTTCTTGCCGACCATCTCGGCTTCGGCGATCAGCGTGGACAACAGGGTGGCGCGCACGCTGTCGGCGGCCTTGCGGGCGAGCAGGGAATCCTTTTTCAGTTGGGCGAGCAGGCTCATGGGTGACTCCATCGGGTTCGGCGGCTGGGCGCGGCGGGCGAATGCCGAGCGGGCGCGCGTTTGCAGGGCGCCGAGTTTAACCCAGCGGCGCCGCACTCCGCCAAGCGGCAGCGCTTCAGCTGGGGGCGGGGATGTGGCTGAGCTGGAGCGGACGTTCCGCGCGCAGCTCAAAGCAGCCGTGGGCCGTTTTCCGAGTGGCTGTCACCAGCAAAGGCCGTCGGCGCAGTGCCGGCCTTGAAGAACGCTGCGGCGAGTGCGGGCGGGCCCTTGCAGCCCGCCGGTCCCAGGTTCAGCGCGGGTCGGTACGGTAGATCTTTTCCGGATTCATCTTGGCAGACCAAGGCAGGCCGCTGTTCTGCCAGCCGTTCTTCAGGCGGAAGCCGGCCTGCGGGCCGTCCTTGATCGCCGCGCCCTGGAAGCCATTGATGACATAGCGCGCGTTGGCAAAGCCGTTCTCGCGGAGGAAGGCGGCGCTGGGTTCACCCCGCTCGCTGCCCGAGCGGCACATGGTGATGATCTCGGCGTCAGCGCTCAGGCCGCGCTTCGCGAGCTCCAGTTTCACCTGATTGACGAAGTCAGGATTGCGGTAGAGGCGGAACACGCCCTTCTCGGCATTCCATTGTGTGCGGTCGACCAGCATGAAGGGCACGTTCGCATGCACCGCGTCGCTGAAGCCGACGAACATGATCTCGACCGGGTCGCGGACGTCGATGAACAGCACGTTCGGCTCGGCCTTCTGGATCTTGGCGTAGGTGTCGGCGGCGGAAATGCCGATGTCGGCCGCGTGGGCGGTGAGGCTGGCGAGGCCGATGGCGGCAGCGATCAGGAGCTTTTTCATCTTGCGTGTTCTCCGGTGATGGATTGGGTTCAGGCGTTGCGGCGCAGGCTGGCTGCAATCGGCCAGGCCAGCGCAGCCGCGACGGCGCCGAAGGCGGCGGCGTAGAAGAGCAGATTCATCCAGTCCACCCAGTAGCCCATGTTGTCGAAAGACGACTTGGTCATGGACGGGGTGATGAAGAAGGTGATCGCCGTGGCGATGATGCCGATGACGAAGGCCGGAGCGATTGCCTTCTTCCAGCCGGCACCGGGCCGGGTAGCGGCGAAGATCATCAGCGCCAGCCACAGCACGACGGTGCCGATGACGGCGGGCAGGTACTGCATGCCGAGTTCGAACAGGATGTTCAGGGTCAGCCAGATTTCGTACATGTCGTCTCTCCCCTCAGACCCGGCCCTTGGCCACGGCCATGTAGGCGGGCTTGAGCAGGCGGTATTTCATGACCCAGGCGAAGTAGCTGTCCTGCAGCGGATCGATCATCGGCAGCGAGGGCGTGAGGTTGTTCTCGTAGTCGAACTCGATCAGCAGCGCCGAGCCTTCGCGCAGCAGCAGCGGGCACGAGGTGTAGCCGTCGAAGACCAGCGAGGGCTCGCGGCCGGCGATCACCTCGATCAGGTGCTGCGCCACGAGCGGTGCGCTCTTCTTGACCGTTGCGGCAGTCTTGCCCTTGGCGGTGCCGTTGATGTCGCCGATGCCGAAGACGTTGGGGAAGCGGCGGTGGCGCAGGGTCTTGGGGTCGACCTCCAGCCAGCCGCCGGCGGCAAAGCCGCCTTCCTTCCACGACAGCGGGCTGTTCTTCACCGGGTCGGGTGCGCGCATCGGCGGCACGACGTGGATGAAGTCATAGTCGATCTCGGTGCGTTCGCCTTCCGGGCTGGTCACGGTGGCGCGGCGCGCGCCAACGTCCACCGCGACGAGCTTGCTGTTGAAGGTGACCGGGATGTCGAGCTCGGCCCAGCGGCGCAGGACCTCTTCGTTGATGCGCGGTACGCTGAAGATGTTGCCGAGCGCAGAGTGGAAGTCGATCTTCGAGCGCGTACGCGTGCCGGCCTGCTTCAGGCGGTCGGCGATCATGAAGGTCATCTTCAGTGGAGCGCCGGCACACTTCAACGGCGTGGCGGGCAAGGTCATCAGCGCCTGGCCGCCCTTGTGGCGGAAAGCATCCATTGCCTGCCAGGTGGCTTCCGCCGCGGCGGGGCTGGGATAGACGCAGCCCAGGCCGTTGGTGCCGATGGCGGCGACGTCCATGCCTTCGATCTGGGCGAAATCCAGATGCAGGCCGGTGGCCACCACCAGGTAGTCGTACTCGATGCGCTTGCCGCTGTCGGTGACGACCGCGTTGGCCTCGGGGTCGAACTCGGCCACCATCTCGCGCACCCATTCCACGCCGGCGGGCACCAGGTCGGCGTTGCGGTCGCTGACCTTGCCGACCGGCCAGATGCCGGTCGCCACCAGGGTGTAGCCGGGCTGGTAGTTGTGGACTTCCTTGCGGTCGATGATCGTGATCCTTGCGCCGTCGAGCTCGCGCGACAGGCGGCTGGCAATGGCCAGGCCACCCAGACCGCTGCCGGCGATGACGATGCGCGCGGAGGTCTTCAGCGACGCGCGAGCCGGCTGGGCGGTCACGGCGAGGCCGCTGCCGGCGACCACGGGCAGTACGGAGGCGCCGAACAGCAGGCGACGTCGGGTGGCATCGACGTCGGGCGTGCCGCAGGGGGATTCAGGCGTATGGGACATGTGTCTCTCCTTCCCGGTCGGGGGTCTGTGCCATGCGCGCAGCCCCGTTTCCATCGTCGCTTCTTCTTCAATCATATAAGGATTTGATCAAATAGCCATGTACTGATCGGGGCTATGTGACCGAGGTCACATAGCCCCGCCCTGCAAGGAAACGAGGCGGCCGACAGCCAGGGCGAGGCCGAGCAGGCAGGCCAGGCTCGAGAAGAGCAGGCGCCAGGCCACATTGCGCGGCACGAAGCCGACGCCGCGCACGAAGCCCGCGCTCATGGCCCAGAACAGCGCCATGGCGGCCCAGTGGTCGGCGCCGCCTTGCGGGCCGGAGAGGGCGGCCGGCCAGGCCGTGATGCCCAGCATGATCGCGATCGCAGCCAGCAAGGGCAGCAGGCGGATTCCGCCCGCCGGCGCGGCGGGGAGGGGTGAGACCTTGGTCTGCATCGTCGACTCCTTGCCGCCCTCAGTGCGCAGCCTTGCCGTTCGCGCGGGCGGGATCGACGCCGGCATGGGCCTGTCGCCGGGCGTCGGCACGCGCCTGTTCGCGCGCCTCTTCATTTTCGCCCCACAGCGCGTTGAGGATGGCCAGCAGCACGGCGAAGCCGATGCCCAGGACCCAGGCGAAATACCACATGTCGTTCTCCTTGTTCGGTTCGTACGCGTTCAGTAGGCGGAGTGCTCGTTCTCGCGGATGTAGGCTGCGGTGACCTTGCCCGCCATGACGCTGTAGGCCCAGCTGGTGTAGGCGACGATGATCGGCATGAAGATCAGCGTGGCCCAGAACATGATGCCCAGCGTGCGCTGGCTCGAGACGGCGTCCCACACGGTGAGGCTGGCGCCCGGCACGGTGGAGGAGGGCATCACGAAGGGGAACATCGACACGCCGGCGGTGCCGATCACGCCCACGATGGCAAGCGACGAGGCGACGAAGGCCGAGAGCGTGCGACCCTTCCACACCAGCAGCAGCGCCGCAATGCCGCCGGCGTAGGCCAGCACCGGCACCAGCATTGTCAGCGGCGCCTTGGCGTAGTTGGCCAGCCAGGCGCCCGGCTGCAGTTCGACCGTCTTTGCGAGCGGGTTGGGCAGCGCCGCGGTGTCCACCGTCGAGGTAATGGCATAGCCGAAGTCGCCGTTGGCGATCCACAGCCCGGCGGCGCTGAAGCCGGCCAGCATCAGCACGCCGAAGATCAGCGCAGCGGTGGTGGCGCGGCGCTGGATGTCGCCTTCGGTGCGGTGCGCGAGGTAGATCGCGCCGTGGAAGGTGATCATCGCCGTGCTCACCACCCCGGCCAGCAGCGCGAAGGGATTGAGCAGGCCCCAGAACGAGCCGGTGTAGTACGGCACCAGGGTGTCGTCGTAATGGAAGGGCACGCCCTGCAGCAGGTTGCCGAAGGCCACACCGAAGATCAGCGGCGGCACCGCCCCGCCGATGAAGAGCCCCCAGTCCCAGGTGCTGCGCCAGGTGGCGTTGTGGATCTTGCTGCGGTAGTCAAAGCCCACCGGGCGGAAAAAGAGCGCCCACAACACCGCCAGCATCGCCCAGTAAAAGCCCGAGAAGGCGGTCGCATAGACGATCGGCCAGGCGGCGAAGATGGCGCCGCCGCCGGTGATGAACCACACCTGGTTGCCGTCCCAGTGCGGCCCCACCGTGTTGATGACGACGCGGCGCTCCTCGTCGTTCTTGCCGACGAAAGGCAGCAGCGTGCCCACGCCCATGTCGTGGCCGTCCATGATGGCGAAGCCGACGAGCAGCACGCCCACCAGCAGCCACCAGATGAGTTTCAGGGTTGGGTAGTCGAAGATCATGATGTGCGCTCCGGATCAGGCGTGGGCGTGGTGGGTTTCGTTCATGTAGCGGCCGGTGCCCAGGCTGCCCGGGCCCTGGCGAGCGAACTTCACCATCAGGACCATCTCGACGATTAGCAGCAGGGTGTAGAACCCGACGAAGCCAGCCAGCGAGCCGTACAGGCTTTCCACCGTCAGCGTGGACACCGACAGGTGGGTGGGCAGCACACCATAGATGGTCCAGGGCTGGCGGCCGTATTCGGCCACGAACCAGCCCATCTCGCAGGCCAGCCAGGGCATTGGCAGGAACCACAGCGCCCACTTGAGCAGCCACGGCCGCTGGGCGAAGTCGCCCTTGATCGAGTACCACAGTGCTGCGCCGAACAGCGCCAGCATCGCGAAGCCGAGCGCCACCATGATGCGGAAGGTCCAGAACAGCGGCGTCACCCTGGGCAGCGTGTCGCGCGCCGCGCGGTCGATCAGCTCGGGGGTGACCTCGTCCATCGAGGCGACGTACTTCTTGAGCAGCAGACCGAAGCCGAGCTCGGCCTTGACCTTGTCGAAGGCCTCGCGCAGCGCCGCGTCCTGCGGGCTCTTGCGCAGCGCCTCGAGCAGCTTCACCGCCTCCACGCCCACCGTCACACGCTCGCGGTTCAGCGCGTAGATCTGGTTGAGGCCGGGCAGCTCCTTGTCGAGCGAGCGCGTCCCGATCAGGCCCATCACCCAAGGAATGTGGATCGCAAAGTCGTTCTTCATCTCGGCTTCGTTGGGCAGCGCGATAACGTTGAAGCTGGCCGGGGCCGGTTCGGTCTCCCACATCGCCTCCATCGCCGCGAGCTTGGTCTGCTGGGCCTCGCCGAGCGCGTAGCCGGACTCGTCGCCGAGCACGATCACGGAGCAGATCGAGGCGAAGCCGAAGGCCGCCGCGATGCGGAACGAGCGCTTGGCGAACTCGACGTCGCGCCCGCGCAGCAGGTACCAGGCCGAGATCGACAATACGAACATCGCGCCGGTCACATAGCCCGCCGACACCGTATGCACGAACTTGCCCTGCGCCACCGGGTTGAACACCACCGCCCAGAAGTCGGTGAGCTCCATGCGCATCGTCTCGTAGCTGAATTCCGAGCCCACCGGATTCTGCATCCAGCCGTTGGCGATCAGGATCCACAGCGCCGACAGGTTGGTGCCCACCGCCATCAGGATCGTCACCAGCAGGTGCTGCTGGCGAGAAAGACGGTCCCAGCCAAAGAAGAACAGGCCGATGAAGGTCGATTCGAGGAAGAAGGCCATAAGACCCTCGATCGCCAGCGGCGCACCGAAGATGTCGCCCACGTAATGCGAGTAGTAGGCCCAGTTGGTGCCGAACTGGAATTCCAGCGTGATGCCGGTGGTGACCCCGAGTGCGAAGTTGATGCCGAACAGCTTGCCCCAGAAGCGGGTCATGTCCTTGTAGATCGTCTTGCCGGTCATGACATAGACGCTTTCCATGATGACCAGCATCCACACCATGCCGATGGTGAGCGGCACGAACAGGAAGTGGTACATCGCCGTGGCGGCGAACTGCAGCCGCGACAGGTCGACGAGTTGCTCACTGACCATGGGTTTCTCCAGATGTCGTGTGTTGTTTTGTGCTTGCAGGGGTTGAAACCTGGGCCGCCATGACGCTCGGGTCGACCGTCACCTTCGCGTCACGAATGAACGCCCACCACAGGGTGCTGATCAGCGCGAGCTTGATTACGACCACGAGGGTGAGATGGCGCAGGAGGATCTGGTCCGATCGCTTCATGAGGAGGCTCCGGTTGTGTGGGCCTCTCTCATCAAGTGCCGTGCCAATTGGACGTCGTATAAAAAATTTGATTTAAATCAAGAGCGTCCGGCCAAACGACGGGCGAAACGGCTCGCGGGAGTCGGCTAATGAACTGCCATAAATGGCAGAAAGCTGCCAAAGGTATGTCGCACTGCTGGCGCCTTGGCACGCACGGACCTTTGCAACACAGACAATCTCAAGGGCGTGCCCGGCCGGGCTGCGTTGGCCTGATCATTGCTTGTCATCGTGTCAGGCGCTGCCGAAACACAGGGACCGTCGCCGAGGAATGCCCAACCGCGCCTTCCGTCCGCACAAGGCGGGGGAGGCAGTCACCCCGAATGCTTCGCGACCGAAGGAGTCGTCATGAGAATCGCCATCACCAGTCAGAACTTTCGTACCGTCACGGCGCATGCGGGCAAGGCTCGGCGCTTTCTGGTTTTCGACCTGAGCTGCCCGTGCTTACCCCGTGAGATAGAACGGCTGGATCTGCCAAAGGAAATGTCATTCCACGAGTTTCGGGGAACGCACCACCCCATCGACGGCGTCACCGCCTTGATCACCGGCGGCGCAGGCGAAGGGTTCCGCCTGCGCATGGCGCAGCGCGGAATCGAACTCGTCACCACCGGAGAGCAGGATCCCTTGCAGGCCGTGATCGACTACACGCAGGGTGTCGTCAAGCCGCCCTTGGCGCACGATCACGACCACCATTGCGGTTGATTGCCCGCGCAGGCGCCGGCACCGAGGCTAGGCCGACCTGGCGGCGCCAACGAGGGCGGTGAATGCCTCGGCCTGGGTCATGAAGATGTGCCCCGAGAGCCAGTCAGTGACTGCGGTCCGCTCCAGGCGATCGCGCACAGGCCCCTTCAGCTCGGAGAAGTGAAGCTTCAAGCCTCTGGCGCGCAGTTCGCGATCGAGCTGCATCAGCACTTCAAGCCCTGTCAGGTCGATCGCGTTCACGCCGCTCATCATCAGCACCACATGGCGCAGCCGGGGCCGATGCGACATCGTCGAAGACAGCGTCTCGGAGATCCAGCGTGAGTTCGTGAACACCAGGCTTTCGTCGATCCGGATCGACAACACCTCGGGCAGCGTCTCCACCTCGAAGCGATTGATGTTGCGGAACACGTCGGTGCCGGCGAGCCGCCCGACCTCGGTCCAGTGGGGGCGGGCGGTACGCTGCAGCAGCAGACCGATGGCGCCGACCACGCCGGCGAGTAGCGCCTCCTTCACGCCTACCGCCAGCGTCAACAGCGCGACCGTCAGCATCAGGGCGAACTCGGTGCGCGAGTAGCGCCACGCCAGCACGAAGGGCGCGAAATCCACCAGCGACAGTACGGCGATGACGATGGTCGCCGCGAGCACCGCGCGCGGCAGGTAGTGCAGCACGTCGCCCAGCAGCGCGATTGCGAGCGCAAGGAAGAGCGCGGTCCATACCCCGGCAATGCGCGTGCGCGCGCCGGCGTCGAAGTTGACGATGCTGCGCGCGAAGCCGCCGGTGACCGGCATGCCGCCGGACACGCTGGCCGCGGCGTTGGCCGCCGCCAGGCCGAAGAGTTCGCGCCGGGGCGACACCTTCTCGCCGCGGCGTGCGCCGAGGGCCTCGGCCACGGCGAGGCTCTCGACATACGCCACCAGTCCCAGCAGTACCGCTGGGGCAAGCAGCTCACGCCACACCGGCAAGGGCGCCGTCCACGGCATCGGGAAAGCCAGGCCCTCGCCAAGACTGATGCCGCCGGACAGGGCGACGCCCTCATTCAGGTGCGGGAAGCCGGCGACCCAGGCGATCGACGCCGCGACCACGACGATCGGTGCGGTACGCGCCAGCAGCTGCGCGCTCCGGGGCCTGAAGCCCAGGGCTTGCAGAACGGGGCCGCCGTGCCGGCGCAAGGCCCACAGCATCGCGAGCGCCAGCACGCCGATGAGTGCGGTGGTCGCATGGGGCAACGGGTGACTGGCGCCGGCGAGCGACTGCCACAGTGCGAGCACCGTACTGCCGCCAGCCTGCACCCCCAGCAATGCGGGCAACTGGCCGATCGCGATCACCAGCGCAGCGCCGGTGATGAAGCCGTGCAGCACCGGGGCGCCGAGCAGCGCCGCCAGCGTCTCGAGGCGGAACAGCGCGGCGATGAGGAACACCACCGCCATCTCCAGCGCCAGCACCAGCGCCGCCAGGTGGGGCGTGATCTCATGCGCAGCGGCGACGCCGCCGACCGCCTGCGCCGTCATCATCGCTAGCACCGCGACCGGCCCCACGGCCAGGCTGCTGCTGGAGCCGAAGGCCGCGTAGGCGATGATCGGCAGCAGGCTCGCCATCACACCCACCACCGGTGGCAGGCCGGCGAGCATGGCGTAGGCCAGGCTTTGCGGTACCAGCAGGATGGTGACGATCGCCGCCGCGATCAGGTCGTCGCCCAGTACGCTGCGTCGATAGTCGTGCCAGCGCGTGAGCAGGGAGCGGGCGGCGGCGGCGGTCGTTGCGGGCATCGGGCGGCGCGCCTATAGCAGATCGATCGGGATCTTCAGGTAATGCACGCCATTGTCCTCGGCCGGCGGCATGTTCCCGGCGCGCACATTGACCTGGATCGCCGGCAGGATCAGCGTCGGCATGGCAAGACTGCGGTCACGCGCGGTGCGCATGGCGACGAAGTCAGCCTCGGTCACGCCGTCATGGACGTGGATGTTCTTCGCGCGCTGCTCGGCCACCGTGGTTTCCCACACCGGGGCGCGGTCGTCGGGCGGATAGTCGTGGCACAGGTGCAGGCGCGTCTCGGGCGGCAGCGACAGCACCTTGCGGATCGAGCGGAACAGCGTGGCCGCGTCGCCGCCTGGGAAGTCGCAGCGCGCGGTGCCGTAGTCGGGCATGAACAGGGTGTCACCGACGAAGGCGTCCTGCCCGATTAGGTAGGTGAGGCAGGCCGGCGTATGGCCGGGGGTATGCATTACCTCGACCTCGAGTTCGCCAATGCGGAAGCGCTCGCCGTCCTCGAACAGGTGGTCGAATTCGGCGCCGTGGGTGTTCATGTCCTTGGCGTTGAAGATGTCCTTGAACACGCCCTGCACCTGGCGGATGTGGGCGCCGATACCGATCCTGCCACCGAGCTGCTGCTTGAGGTAGGGCGCGGCAGACAGGTGGTCGGCGTGGGCGTGGGTCTCGAGCAGCCAGTCGACGTGCAGTCCGGCGTCGCGCACGTAGGCGATGACGGCGTCGGCCGAGGCGCGCGATGTATGTCCCGACTTCGGGTCGTAGTCGAGCACGCTGTCGATGATCGCGGCGCGCGCGGTCGCGGGGTCGGATACGACGTGGGTGACGGTGTTGGTGGGGGCGTCGAAGAAGGACCGGATGTCTGCCTGGGGCATGGGAAAGCTCCTCATGTCGGTTCGTGGTTGAGCGAACGCCTTACTCGGGCACGCAGATCTGGCCGCGGCTGGCGGCCCGCAGGGTCTTGAAGGCCAGTAGCGCGACGACGCCGCTCAGCACCGCGAGCATCAGCCAGGACAGCCCTGCATAGAAGGCCTGGCCGCTGCGCGCACTCATCTCAAAGGTGGCGATCGTCATGGCCGCCAACGGGAAGGAGTAGGCCCAGGCCGAAATGAAGAACGGCAGGCGGAAGAAGCGCACCGCATTGCTCGCCAGCAGCAGGGTCAGGAACAGCGCGGTGAAGTAAAGCACGCGGGCGAAGGCGTCGACCTCGCCGGTGAGCGCGACGTAGGCAAGGAAGCCGACCGATGGCGGCGCGATCAGGATGAAGAGCGTGGGTGTCAGGCGCGCGGGCAGCGGCTCGTGGAAGAACAGCCGGTACAGCACGATCGTCATCAGCACCAGCCAGAACACCAGACCGATGCTGAAGAAGAACCAGCTGATGTCCGCCGGGGCGAAGCGCACGCCGGCGATCGGCACGATGATGTTGCCCACCACCGGGATGAACCAGGCCGGGTTGGCGTGCTTGATGTCGTAGTGGGTGTGGTGGATCCAGCTGCTCATGGCGAACAGCGTGAACATGAGATGCACGGCGGCGCCGATGCCCCACATCCATTGCGCCACGGCCGGGGCGTCCTGCGCCCAGCTGATCGACAGCAGCAGCAGGCCGATGGAGATGGCGGGGAAGAAGTTGAGGCGGATCGGATGGGCGCGATCGGCCTTTACCGCCTCGGGGTGTCGCAGCAGCTTGGCTCCGTACATCGCCAGCAGGAAAAGGTACAGCGCGCTCGCCAGCCAGCGCAGCGCGACGCCGATCTCGATCGCCACGCCACCGGTGTGATGGGCCTTGAGCCAGGCGATGGTTAGCCCCGCCATGCCCATCACGGTGGAGAACAGGGCGACCGGGAAATGCGCGAGCCGCCCGGCATGCGCGTCATGCGCAGCGGCGGGCACGGCGGAGGAGGCGGGGGCGTTCATCGTTCTTCCTTGCAGGGATGTCAGTAGCGGATGTCGATGCTGATCCGGGCGGTGCCCGCTGTAGCAGGTACTTCGAAGGCACTGTCCGCGAATGCGGGCGGGCCGGACACGGTGGGGTTGTTCGACAGGCCGTAGCCTTCGGTCGGGAACATGCCGAAACGGCGGTTGAGTTCGCCGTTACCGTCCTCGTCGTGATAGGCCATGATCGCGTAGCGACCGGGTGGCAGCGCACCGAAGCTCACCGTCACCGAACCAGCGCTGGCCGGTACTTCTTGCACGGCGACGGCCTGCGCCTCCTTGCGGAATGTCTTGGGGTCCTGGTACAGACCGACACGCATGGCGCCGTTCGCATGCTGGATGCCGGTCAGATCTACATCCAGCGTGGTTTGCTGCGCCATGGCGGCGCTGGCGGCAGAGGCGGAAAGCAGGAAGACGAGCAGGTGAGAAGTCATGGTTTGGCGCCTGTGTTCACGAAGCGTGAATATAAGCAAAAGCTAATTATTGGTCCAATTGCTTTTGGACTCTGCCGGGATAGCTTGCGTCGATTGGATGGCGTCCCGCGGACCTATGGAGCTTGTACGCAGCAAACCCCATGCCATGCAGCGCCAGGGCAGGTTCTTGGCTGGTGTTGAGGCTGCAGGCGGCACAGGCCGTGCAGCATGCGTGGGGGCGGGCGGTTGCGGACAGCTGGCAGGCGTGATGCCAGCCGTATCCCGGGTGGCAGTGATGGCAGTCGAACGCTGCCATCTCGGGCAGAACAGGGGCCTGGCAAGCCCCGGCCCCGAGGAGGGGCCGGGACGGGCGTGAAGAGCGCCGGCGTCGGTCAGAACGAGACGCGGACGCCCAAGCTCAGGTTGCGGCCCTCGAGCGGAGCGGCGTTCTTGATGAACGAGGTGTGCGCGTAGGCCAGCTGGTTGCCGAGGTTGTTGCCCTTGACGTAGACCTGCCAGGGGGTCGTGTTGTAGCGGCCGTTGTAGCTCAGGCCGACATTGACCATGTTGTAGCCCGGCGTTTCGCGCTCGAACTCGGCGACATCGTCCTGGCGGCCGACGCGATAGACCTCGGCTTCGGCACGCCAGGCATTCCACTTGGCATCCAGTCGCAGGCCGACGCGATGAGCCGGGATGCGCGGCAGGTCGCGGTCGCCGTCGCCGGCCTCGAGCTTGGCGCGAACGTAGTCGCCGAAGAGCGTCAGGCCGAAGGTGGCGTCGAGCTGCTGGCGGATGGCGCCCTCGATGCCGGTGAAGCTGGCGTCGCGCTGGGCGTACTCGATGAGCTGGAAGTCCTCATGGGCGTCGAGCGTGCGCGCGTGGATGTAGTCGTCGATGCGGTTGTGGAACACGCTGACGGAGAAGGTGGTCGGTCCGGCGAGCTTGCGCAGCGCCAGGTCGACGTTGTTGGCCGTCTCCGCCTTCAGCTCGGGGTTGCCGCGTTCCCAGGTGCTGGTCGCCATGTGCAGGCCGCGTGCGTAGAGCTCCTCTGCCGTCGGCAGGCGCTGGGTGCGCGACAGCGTCATGCCCAGGCTGTACTGCGGGGCGAAGTTCCACACCGCGCCGAGCGAAACCGAGTTGCCGCGGTGGCTGCGGTCGCGCTGGGTGCTGCTGTCAACGTCGATGTCCTGCCATTCGTGACGCAGGCCGGCTTCGAAGCGCCAGTCGGCCAGTGTGTACTCCTCGATCAGGAAGGCCGCGTGCCGGGTCGTCACGGTGGGGGGCACGTAGGCTTCGTCGCCGTCGGCGCGGAAGTCGCGGCGGCCCGTCTGCAGGCCCAGCACGCCGCGCCAGCCGCCGAGCGGCGCATGCTCGAGTTCGACACGGGCATCGCTGGCCTTGCTGCGGAAACGGGTGCCGACGCTGTCTATCCCTTCGTCCTGCTCGATCTCGTCGTGGCCGTAGTCGGTGTAGGACGCGCGCAGGCGGGCGCGGGTGAAGCCGGGGAAGGGTTCCAGCAGTTCGCCGCGCAGGTCCCAGCGGTCACTGTCGAGCTTCACGTACGGGGTGCCGCCGTGTTCGTCGTGGTCATGCTCGTGCTCGTCTTCCTCGCCGTGGTGGCCGCAGTGCAGGTGGTTGCCGTGCGGGTGGCAGGCTTCGTATTCATGGCTGTGCCCGGGTAGCCCGTACTCGTTCTGCTGACGGGTGAAGGCTAGGCCGAGATAGCCGCGCTCGCCCACCCAGGAAACGCCGAGGCTGCCGGTCTCGGTCTGGTTGTAGCTGCCCTCGACCCGGCTGTGGTCCCAGCCGCTGCCGACACGGTAGTCGCGCGCGTCGCGCTTGAGCCCTTCGGCGTGGAAGGCGAGGTTGCCGCTGCCCGCGGTGACTTCGAATGCGCCGGCGACGCCGTTTGCGACACTGTCGGCGCGCAGTTCCACGCTGCCTTCGACCCCGCGTTCGGGGACCGCGGTGGGGACGCGCCTGTCGAGCACGTTCACGACGCCGCCGATCGCGCCGCCGCCATAGGCGAGCGCGGACGGGCCGCGCAGCACCTCGATCTGTTCGCTCAGCATCGGTTCGATCGCCACGGCGTGGTCGGGGCTGATCGTGGATGCGTCCATGATCTCGCTGCCGTCCGACAGCAGCTTGACGCGCGGCCCGTCCATGCCACGGATGATGGGCCGGCTGGCACCGGCGCCGAAGTG
>CZCA01002047.1_pt1 | contig 19016 bp, 18 predicted proteins | sample 591981 | NCBI WGS metagenome assembly CZCA01 (sample SAMEA3556810, study PRJEB10932) | anaerobic digester metagenome
GCCCTGGAGCAGGCTGGCGCCGCGCTCATGGTCATGGAGATGGTGCCGGCGACGCTGGCTACCGAGATCACCACCAGCCTGACGAGCATGGCCACGATCGGCATTGGGGCCGGCCCGGGCTGCGATGGCCAGGTGCTGGTGCTGCACGATCTGCTCGGCGTCTTCCCTGGCAAGACTGCGCGCTTCGTGCGCAACTTCATGGATGGCGCCGCAAGCATCGAGGAGGCCGTTGCGCGCTATGTCGCCGCGGTAAAGGACGGCAGCTTCCCGGCAGCCGAGCACTGCTATTGATCGGCCCGCGCGCTCGCTCAAAGCCACCACAGACGCCTGAAAACATGCAGATCCACGACACCATTGAGAGCCTGCGCACCGCCCGCGCCAAAGCAGGCAAGGTGGCCTTCGTGCCTACCATGGGCAATCTCCACGAAGGCCATATCGCACTGATGCGTCAGGCCGGCGAGCACGCCGACTGCGTCATCGCCAGCATCTTCGTCAATCGGCTGCAGTTCGGCGCCGGCGAGGATTTCGACCGCTATCCGCGCACCTTCGCGGCCGACTGCGAGAAGCTGCAGGAAGCCGGCGTGGGGCATGTGTTCGCGCCCGACGAGCGCGTGATGTACCCGCAGCCGCAGCGCTACCACGTCGAGCCAGCGCCGGCCCAGGTGTCGATCCTCGAGGGCGAGTTCCGCCCGGGGCACTTCCGCGGCGTGGCGACCGTGGTGATGAAGCTGCTCAACATCGTGCAGCCCGACATCGCCCTGTTCGGAAAGAAGGACTACCAGCAGCTGATGGTGCTCTCGAACATGGTGCGCGAGATGGCGATGCCCGTGGAAGTGCTGCCGGGCGAGACGGTGCGCGCCGCGGATGGGCTGGCGCTGTCCTCGCGCAACGGTTACCTGAGCGCCGACGAGCGCGCCCGCGCGCCCCTGCTCCACCGCCTGCTCAGCCGCATCCGCGACGCGGTGCGTGCCGGCGACCATGATCTGCTGAAGCTCGAGACCGACGCCATGGCCGAGCTTGCCGCCGCCGGCTGGGAACCCGACTACATCGCGGTGCGCCGCCGCGCCGACCTGCAGCCACCATCGCACCAGGACGACCCCCTGGTGGTGCTGGGCGCAGCCAGACTGGGCCGCACACGCCTGATCGACAACCTCGAGATCTGAAGCCACCCGGATCAGGGTACGCCCGGCCTTGCATCCGGGCACGGTTCTGGTTAAAAAACCAGTGACTCGACAATAAACGCCGCCCGCACTCTGCGGTGCGCATTTCAACAACGAAGGGGGAGAAGGACCATGATGACGACCGTGAAGCAGATCCTCGAGCAGAAGGGCAGCACATTCCATGCGGTGCGCCCGACGGACTCGGTGTTCGATGCGCTTTCGCTGATGGCCCAGTTCGACATCGGCTGCGTACTGGTTACCGAGAGCGACAGGCTCGTGGGCATCTTCACCGAGCGCGACTATGCGCGCAAGGTCGTACTGAAGGGGCTCGTCTCCCGCGACGTCAAGGTCGGCGACCTGATGACCCAAGCTCCTTACACGGTGGGCCTGTCGGGCACTGCCGACGAGGTCATGGCCACCATGACCGAGAAGCGCTTCCGCCATATCCCGGTGGTCGAAGGCGGCAGGGTGCTGGGTATCGTCACAATCGGCGACATGGTCAAGTCGATCGTCAGCCAGCAGGAAAAGACGATCAAGCAACTCGAGAGCTACATAGCGGGCGACCTCGCCGCGGAGTAATCCCCTGGGCCCCTGCGGGCACTCGTAATGAACGCAGGCAGTTTACGCACAACGCCGGACGGCTCCATGAAGCCGTCCGGCGTTGTCGTATCCGGCCTTCAGCGCCGCCGTGGCGCTGCGATCAGCCCTACGCCCGGGCGAGCGCCTTGCTCACGACCTCGGCAACGTCAGACGAGAGCCCCTCGGCACCGAGCACGCGCTCGAGCTGGGGCTGGATGCTCCTCTGCAGCGCGGGTGTCAGGTGGCGCCAGTTCTCCAGCGCACGTGCCATGCGCGAAGCCACCTGCGGATTCCTGGCGTCGAGGGCAATTACCTGGTCGGCCCAGAACGCATGACCACTACCATCGGCGGCGTGGAACTCGCCCGGGTTGGCACGGAAGAAGGTGCCGAGCAGTGCGTACACCTTGTTGGGGTTCGACAGGCTGAAGGCCGGGTCGCTCAGCAGCACGCGCACGCGCGTCAACGCCGGCTCGGCACCCTCGCCCCAACGCCATGCGCCGGCCTGCAGCGCGAACCACTTGTCGAGCACCAGTGCATCATCGCGATGACGGTCATGGAAGGCCTGCAGCGCATTCGCGCGTGCCGGGCTCGTACTCTGCACCAGAGCGGCGAGCGCACCGAAGCGCTCGGTCATGTTGGTGGCCGCGGCAAAGCGGGACTCGGCCCGTGACAGCCCCTCGGCCACGCCGGCCGCGGCGAGGAAGCGCAAGGCCAGATTCACCAGCGCGCGGCGGCCAGCGTCACCCGGGTGGTAGCGGTATGGCCCCGCCACCTGCAGGGTATCGGTGAGCCGCAACCAGTCTGCAGCGAGCGTGCCACCGAGCGCGCGCGTCAAGCGCACCAGCGCGGCGCGCAAGGCGAGCGGATCAGCCGGGGTCATGCGTTCCAGCAGGTAGGCCTCGCCCGGCAGCGCGAGCGCCTGGGCACGGAACGCAGGTTCGAGCGTGCCGTCGTTCAGCAGGGCACGGTAGGCGCTAACGAAGGCCTCGGGCACCTCGGCGGCGGCGTCGACGGCGAGCGCCAGCACCACGCGCTCGGCATATCGCTGCGCGGCGTCCCAACGGTTGAAGGGGTCGGCGTCGTGCGCCATGCGGAAGGCCAGGCGCGCATCGTCCTCGTCGAGCTCCAGGATCACCGGTGCGGAGAAGCCGCGCAGCAGCGAGGGCACCGGCTCGGCAGCGAGTCCGGTGAAGCGGAACACCTGCTCGTCCTCGGTCAGCTTCAGCACCCGCGTCGTGGCGCCGGCTTGCACCTCGCCTTCGAGCTGCAGCGGCAGATCGCGTCCGTCGGGACCGATGAGACCGACTGCCACCGGAATCACCAGCGGCAGCTTGTCATGCTGGCCGGGCGTTGCGGGCGTCGATTGCGCAAGCGTCAGCGTGTAGCTGCCGTCGGCCGCGTTCCACGTCCCGCTCGCCCTCACACGCGGCGTGCCGGCCTGCTCGTACCAGCGCATGAACTGGTCGAGGTCGAAGCCGTTGTTGGCTTCGGACATGACCTCGACGAAGTCGTCGCAGGTCACCGCCTGGCCGTCGAAATAGCTGAAGTAGAGGTCCATGCCGTTGCGGAAACCCTCCTGCCCGAGCAGGGTATGCAGCATGCGGATGACCTCGGCGCCCTTCTCGTACACCGTGGCGGTGTAGAAGTTGTTGATTTCCTGGTAGCTGTCGGGGCGGATCGGGTGCGCCATCGGGCCCGCATCTTCGGGAAACTGCGCTGCACGCAGCACGCGCACGTCGTCGATGCGCTTGACTGCCCGCGCGGAGGCCGCCCCCTCGGGGCCGGCCGCGCGCGCCAGCATGTCGGCCGAGAACTGCTGATCGCGAAAGACGGTGAGGCCTTCCTTCAGCGTGAGCTGGAACCAGTCGCGGCAGGTGACGCGGTTGCCGGTCCAGTTGTGGAAGTACTCGTGCGCGACCACGCTCTCGACATTTTCGTAATCGAGATCGGTGGCAGTGTCGGGCTTGGCGAGGATGAACTTGGTGTTGAAGATGTTGAGCCCCTTGTTCTCCATCGCGCCCATGTTGAAGTCAGCCACGGCGACGATCATGAAGCGGTCGAGATCGAGCTCCAGGCCGAAGGTCTCCTCGTCCCAGCGCATCGAGTGCACGAGCGAATCCATGGCGTGATCGACGCGGTCAAGGTTGCCTGCCTCCACCCAGACCTGGAGCAGCACCTCGCGACCCGACATGGTGGTGACGCGACGCTCGAGCGCGACCAATTTCCCGGCGACCAGGGCGAAAAGGTAGGAGGGTTTGGGGAAGGGGTCTTCCCACTTCGCGTAGTGGCGGCCTTCGGGCAGAAGCCCCTCCGCGACCAGGTTGCCGTTGGAGAGCAGCACCGGGCAAGCCTCGCGGTCGGCCTCCAGGGTGACCGTATAGCGTGCCATCACGTCGGGGCGATCAGGGAAGCAGGTGATGCGGCGGAAGCCCTCGGCCTCACACTGGGTGAAGAAGCCACCGTTGGACAGGTACAGACCGGACAGTGTGGTGTTGGCGCGCGGGTTGATCCGGGTCACGACCTCCACCGTCACTGCGTCTCCGGCCGCATCGATCTCGAGCACGCCATCGACCTCCTGCATTGATGCCGGCACGACACCATCCACCGTCAGCGATACGCGCTCGAGCGCTTCGCCCCACAGCCGGATCGGGCCTTCACTCGCGCCCGGGTTACGCACGCAGCGCATGCGGTTGGTGACGAGCGTGGCCTCGGCGTCGAGGCGAAAGTGCAGGTCGACGGTTTCTACCGTCCAGGGCAACGGCTGGTAGTCGGCGCGCTGGATGGTCGGGGCGTGTTCAGTTCTCATTTCTTCTCCATCTGTGGCCGGATCGGCACAACAAGGGCGCGAGTGTACGCCGCCTCAGGCGCCGGCGCGATCGGCCACCAGCACGTCGCCGGACGACTGGGTGAGGATGTGATTGGTGACGCTGCCGAGCAGCATCTCGCCGATCAGCCCCTGGCCGCGCTTGCCGATGACGATGAGGTCGCAGTCCTGCGCCTGTTCGTGTTCGAGCACCTGGATCGTCGCCTCGCCATGGACCACGAGGCGACGGACACGGTTCTCGTCCACCCGCGCCTCGGCGACGAGCTCGTTCATCTTTGCCGTTGCCTCCCTGCGCGCGTTGACGCGCAGGCTCGACAGGGCACTCTCCTCGACGCCGGCGTAGCGCAGCTTGCCCTCGAACGGCACCTCGAAGGCGTGCAACAGCACGTACTCCGCCCGCGGCGCGACGCGCTGGGCGAGGCGCAGCGCCTCCAGCGAGCGCGGAGAGAAGTCCACCGGCACCAGCACCCGTCGGTAAGGCTCATGTGCCATCTGCTTCACCACCAGCAGCGGGCGCGTGGTCTTGCGCAGCACACGCTCGGTGGTCGAGCCGATCAGCAGCTCGCGCATGAACCCGGCGCCCCGCGCCCCCATGACCAGCAGGTCGGCGTCGATTGCATCGGCATGGCTGTCGATCTGCGCCAGCACGTTGCCGACCACCAGGTGCAGCTCGGGCTGCACGCCCTGGCGCGCCGCGACCTCGGCTGCGAGCGCCATGACCTCGCCGCGCATCTCGTCGAGCAGCTTCTGCTGCAGGTCCGCCGAGCCGGGATCGATCAGGTGACGCAGCGCGTCGAGCGCACCGACATTCACCACATGCTGCAGCGACAGCCGGGCCCCGAGCTCGGCGGCCACGAGCGCGCCGCGTACGACCGCGTGCCGGGCGAGGGGCGAAAGGTCGGTGGCGGCGAGAATGGTTCGAATGGGGGTCATCTTCAAGACTCCTTGGCCGGGGTCGCCGGCGCCGAGGGGGCGCACTGCTCGCGCCGATGCACATCTTCGAAGGCGATTTCCGCAGCAAAGCTGCGTGCAGCGTAGTCTGCGGCATCGTTGAAAGGGTTCAGGACACGCTCGACACCGGCCGCGCCGAGCGCTTCGCCATGGCGGTCGTCGCGCACGACGCCGGCGATGCGCCCCTTGAACCCGGCCTCCCCGAGCGCACTCAGGAAGGCGCGATTGGATTCCCATTGCGGAAAGGTCGTGATCACCCACCGCGCATGGGAAAGCGGCAGCGACTCGAGAAAGTGCGGATCCTCGCCGTCGCCATAGCGCACCGGCTGACGCAGCTTGTGCAGCTCGCGAATGGTCTCGGGATCGAAGTCCACCCCGAGTACCTCGATGCCGGCGCCACGCAACTGCTGCATCAGGCGCGCGCCATAGCGGCCGAGCCCGAAAATGATGATGTCTGGCTGACCGGCGGCGCGCCCTTGGCGCTCCACCGCGAGCTCGCGGAAGGGCCGGCTGCGCTCGAACACGCCAAGCAGAGGCGCGAGCCGATCATAGAGCGGCTGGGAGAACAGAATCATGTAGGTGGAGATCATGATCGTCACCAGGCCGACCAGCGTGGTCAGGCCGAGCGCCTCGACGCCGACATGGCCGAGCGTAATGCCCATGGCCACGAACACGATCGAGAACTCGCTGATCTGCGCCACGGTGAGCCCGGCGAGGAAGCCCGTGCGCTTGCGATAGCCCATGTAGCCCATGATCGCCATCACGATCAGCGGGTTGCCGACGAGCACGAACACCGACAGCACCACCGCCGGCCAGAGCTCGCCACCAAGGGTGGAGAAGTCGAGCTTGGCGCCGAGATCGATGAAGAAGAACAAGAGCATGAAGTCGCGAATGCCCGTGAGTCGCGCGTTCATCGCCTCGCGATACGTGGTCGAGGCGAGCGAGAAACCCGCCATGAAGGCGCCCGCCTCCTTGCTGAACCCCGCCCACTCGCCCAGCGCCGCAAGTCCGGTACCCCAGGCAATGGCGAAGATCAGCAGCAGCTCCTGCGAACGCGCCATGGCGCCCACCACGCGCGGCAGCACGGAGCGCATCAGCACATACATCAGCGCCGCTGCAGCCAGCAGGCGCAAGACGAGCGAGCCGGCGACCTCCACGACCGCAGCATCGCCGGCGCCACGCAGCGCGCTCATTGCCATCATCGCGAGGACCACCGCGATGTCCTGCACGATCAGGAATCCCACCGCGATCCGGCCATGAAGCGAATCGAGCTCGCGCTTGTCGGACAGCAGCTTGACCACGATGATCGTGCTCGAGAAGGTGAGCGCCACGGCGACGTAGAGCGCCTCCATCATGGTCTTGCCCATCAGCATGATGAGCAGGAAGCCGAACACGATGGTGAAGCCGAGCTGGCCCAGGCCGGTCGCCAGCGCCACCGGGCCGATATGCCGGATGTGGTGCAGGTCGAGCTTGAGGCCAACGACGAAGAGGAGCACGGTAACGCCGATCTCGGCCAGCAGCGCGACCTGATCGTGCGCCCTGACGATGCCGAGCACCGCCGGGCCGACCAGGATGCCGACGATGATGTAGGCGATCAGCACCGGCTGCCGAAGGCGAACCGCGACCGCGCCGGCGACCGCCGAGATGATCAGCAGCAGCGCGAACTCGGCATACGGTCCGTGGGCCAGGATTTCAGCCATCGAAACCCCCTGGTGAGCGGGTGGAAAGGACGGCGCACCCAATCCGCGGTCAGGCTGCGTGGCCAGCCACGCATCGACGCCGTATTCCGCCCCAATGCTAACCCATTAGTCGTGCGCTCCGCCGCGCAGCCGCTTCAGCCCTTGGCTGATGCCGGCAGGAGCACGACGCACGTACCCGCCAGGCGATCGTGCAGGAACTGGCGATCTCGGTCGACCAGCGCCCAGAGCAACCCGAAACCGCAAAGGAGTACGGAAGGCCAGGCCAGCGCATAACGCAGCCAGCAGCGTCCCAGGCTTGCGGTACGCCCCTCGGCCCCATCAACGATCTTCAGGCGCCACGTCTGCATCGCCAGGGTCTGCCCCCCTCGCCGCCAGTACCACACGAAATAGAGGCCCAACACCAGGAACACGTGCAGCCACAGCGCCCAGCCGGGGGGCGTGACACCGGCGACGGCGCCGAGGATCAGGTAAGGGACGAGGAAGGTCAGCGCGAGGACGCCGAGCAGCAGCATCGATTCATAGAGCATCGAAGCCAGGCGGCGTCGCAGGCCGGCAATCTCCGCGACCGGCCGTGCGCTGCCACCCTCCGGCGCCGCCGACGATGAACTGGATGCGGCCTGCTGCTGCCGAATCTTGACAGCCCTGCTCGTCCTGCGGGTCATTGGAGGTATTCCGGGAAAGATTGCGTGCGCACGGTTGCCAGCATCGGCGCACAGATGAATCCACACGCCCGCGCATCGCAGCGGCTGCGCCGGCGCATGAGCGAGCTTCGGATCCGAGACGCGCACAACCGGCGCCAGCCTTGACCAAAACAGCAGCCGCCGGTAACGTTCTGCGTTTGTTCAAACCCCTAAAGTCAAGCGAGTTCGCGATGGTGCTGTCCGGAGCCGAAATTGTAATCAGGTGCCTTCAGGAAGAAAAGGTCGAGTATGTCTTCGGTTACCCCGGCGGCGCGGTCCTCTTTCTTTACGACGCGCTGTTCCAGCAGGACCAGGTTCGGCACGTGCTGGTACGCCACGAGCAGGCCGCGGTCCATGCCGCCGACGGCTTCGCCCGCAGCACCGAAAAGGTCGGCGTCGCGCTGGTGACCTCCGGTCCGGGCGCCACCAACGCCGTTACCGGCATCGCCACCGCCTACTGTGATTCGATCCCGATGGTGATCATCTCCGGCCAGGTGCCGACCGCCGCGATCGGCCAGGACGCCTTCCAGGAGGTCGACACGGTCGGCATCACCCGCCCCTGCGTGAAGCACAACTTCCTCGTCAAGGACGTACGTGACATCGCGCTGACGATGAAGAAGGCCTTCTACCTCGCGCGCACCGGCCGTCCTGGCCCGGTGCTGGTCGACATCCCGAAGGATGTGACCATGCAGCGCTGCGAGTTCGAGTATCCGAAAGAGATCTCGATGCGCTCCTACAACCCGGTGGTCAAGGGCCACTCGGGCCAGATCAAGAAAGCGGTGCAGCTGCTGCTCGAGGCCAAGCGACCGATGATCTACACCGGCGGCGGCGTCGTGCTGTCGAATGCGGCCGCCCAGATCACCAAGCTAACGCGCCTGCTCGGCTATCCGATCACCAACACGCTGATGGGCCTCGGCGGCTACCCGTTCAGCGACCGCCAGTATCTCGGCATGCCGGGCATGCACGGCACCTTCGAAGCCAACATGGCGATGCATTACAGCGACGTGCTGCTCGCCGTCGGCGCCCGCTTCGACGACCGCGTGATCGGCAACCCGGCGCACTTCGCCGAAGAGCCGCGCAAGATCATCCACATCGACATCGACCCCTCGTCGATCTCCAAGCGCGTGAAGGTTGACGTGCCCATCGTCGGCGACGTCCGCGAGGTGCTCGACGAGATGATCCGCCAGCTCGAGGCGGGCGAGGCGCGCCCCAATCCGGACGCGCTCGCCGCGTGGTGGAAGCAGGTCGAGGAATGGCGCAGCCGGCGCTGCATGGTCTACAAGAACTCGGACGAGATCATCAAGCCGCAGTTCGTGATCCAGAAGCTGTGGGAAGTCACCGGCGGCGAAGCCATCGTCACCTCCGACGTCGGCCAGCACCAGATGTGGGCGGCGCAATACTACGGCTTCGACAAGCCGCGGCGCTGGCTCAACTCCGGCGGTCTGGGAACGATGGGCGTGGGGCTCCCATACGCGATGGGCGCCAAGCTCGCCAACCCGGACATGCAGGTCGCCTGTGTGACCGGCGAGGCCTCGATCCAGATGAACATCCAGGAACTGTCGACCTGCAAGCAGTTCCGCCTGCCGATCAAGATCTGCAACCTCAACAACCGCTACCTGGGCATGGTGCGCCAGTGGCAGGAGCTGTTCCACGGCGGCCGCTACTCCGAGTCCTACATGGACTCGCTGCCCGACTTCGCCAAGCTGGCCGAGTCCTACGGCCACGTCGGCATCCGCGTCGACCGGCCCGCCGACGTGGAAGGTGCGCTGCGCGAGGCCTTCACCACGCACAGGGACGAGCTCGTGTTCCTGGACTTCCAGGTCGACCAGACCGAGAACGTCTATCCGATGGTGCAGGGCGGCAAGGGTCTCACCGAGATGATCCTGTCGGCCGAAGACCTCTGACCGCCTCCCACCGAATCCGGAACACAACACCATGCGTCACGTCATCTCCCTCCTGATCGAAAACGAATCCGGCGCGCTGTCGCGCGTGTCCGGCCTGTTCTCGGCCCGCGGCTACAACATCGAATCGCTGACCGTGGCGCCGACCGAAGACTTCTCGATGTCGCGGATGACCATCGTCACCACCGGCTCGGATGACATCATCGAGCAGATCACCAAACAGCTGAACAAGCTCGTGGAGGTGGTGAAGGTGGTCGACATCTCCGAGGCCGCGCACATCGAACGCGAACTGATGCTGGTCAAGGTCCGCGCCACCGGCAAGGACCGCGAGGAGATCAAGCGTACCGCCGACATCTTCCGCGCCCGCATCATCGACGTCACCGACGCCTCCTACGTCGTCGAGCTGACCGGCAACCAGGGCAAGCTGGACGCCTTCATCGGCGCCATCGACCCTGCCCTGATCCTCGAGACCGTGCGCTCCGGCGTGTGCGGCATCGGCCGCGGCGACCGCGTGCTCAAGGTCTGAATCTCGAAGCGCTGAATCACCCTCCCCCCGCACCACATCCCGACCCAAAGGAAAGACATGAAGGTTTACTACGACAAGGACGCCGACCTCTCGCTGATCAAGGGCAAGCAGGTCACCATCGTCGGCTACGGCTCGCAGGGCCACGCCCACTCCCAGAACCTGCGCGACTCCGGCGTGAACGTCACCGTCGGCCTGCGCAAGGGCGGCAGCTCGTGGTCCAAGGCCGAAGCGGCCGGCCTGACGGTCAAGGAAATCGGCGAAGCCGTGAAGGGCGCCGACGTGGTCATGATCCTGCTGCCGGACGAGACCGCGCCGCAGGTGTACCGCGAGGACATCGAGCCGAACATCAAGAAGGGCGCCGTGCTCGCCTTCGCCCACGGCTTCAACGTGCACTACAACCAGATCGTGCCGCGTGAAGACCTCGACGTGATCATGGTCGCCCCCAAGGGCCCCGGCCACACCGTGCGCTCCGAGTACCTGCGCGGGGGCGGCGTGCCGACCCTGATCGCGATCTACCAGGACCGCTCGGGCAAGGCCAAGGACATCGCCCTGTCGTACTCCGCTGCCAACGGCGGCACCAAGGGCGGCGTGATCGAGACCAACTTCCGCGAAGAGACCGAGACCGACCTCTTCGGCGAGCAGGCCGTGCTGTGCGGCGGCGCCGTCGAGCTGGTCAAGATGGGCTTCGAGACCCTGGTCGAAGCCGGCTACGCGCCCGAGATGGCGTACTTCGAGTGCCTGCACGAGCTCAAGCTGATCGTCGACCTGATGTACGAGGGCGGCATCGCCAACATGAACTACTCGATCTCGAACAACGCCGAGTATGGTGAGTACGTGACCGGCCCCGAGGTCATCAACGAGCAGTCGCGCGCCGCCATGCGCAACGCCCTGAAGCGTATCCAGACCGGCGAATACGCCAAGATGTTCATCCTCGAGGGCAAGACCAACTACCCGAGCATGACCGCCTACCGCCGTCTGAACGCCGACCACCAGATCGAGAAGGTCGGTGCCACGCTGCGCGACATGATGCCGTGGATCAAGGCCAAGGCCCTGGTCGACAAGTCGAAGAACTGATCGCCCCAGGCTCTCAGCACCAAGGCCGGCCCCGCATCCGCGGCGCCGGCTTTTTTGCGCCTCGCAGCGGCGCAATGGACGCACGGGCGCGAATCCGCCGCCCCTCGCGTGCGCTAGAATGGACGCTCAGGAACCCATGGAGGCGACCCCCAACGTGCCCGACACCGACCACACCGCAGCGCCCTTGATGGACAAGCGCCGCCGCGGCATCTACATCCTCCCCAACCTGTTTACGACGGCGGCGCTGTTCGCTGGCTTCTATGCCATCGTGCAGGCCATGAACGACCGCTTCGAGTACGCGGCAGTGGCGATCTTCGTCGCCATGGTGCTGGACGGGCTCGACGGCCGCATCGCGCGGCTCACCCACACCCAGAGCGAGTTCGGCGCGGAGTACGACTCGCTGTCGGACATGGTGTCCTTCGGCGCTGCGCCCGCGCTGGTGATGTACGAGTGGGCGCTGCAGGATCTCGGCAAGCTCGGCTGGATCGCGGCCTTCATCTACTGCGCCGGCGCCGCGCTGCGGCTGGCCCGCTTCAACACCAACATCGACGTGGTCGACAAGCGCTACTTCCAGGGCCTGCCCAGCCCGGCCGCCGCGGCCCTGGTGGCGGGCATGGTGTGGGTCGGCATCGACAACGGCTTCGCCGGCGACGAGCTCCGCTGGTACGCCGCCGTGCTGACGATCTTCGCCGGCGTGTCGATGGTCAGCAACGTGCTGTTCTGGAGTGGCAAGAGCATCAACCTCAGGAAGAGCGTGCCCTTCATCGTGCTGATCGCGCTCGTGCTGGCCTTCGCGCTCATCTCCAGCTACCCGCCGGGCATCCTGTTCGGCCTCTTCCTCGCCTACGCGGCCTCCGGCTACGTGGTCGCCGTGCTGCGCTGGCGCAAACGCAGGCTGAACCGACAGGACGCCCCCGCCGTCTACGCCAGCCCGGCGCAGGACGACGAACGCGCCGCCGCGCCCGAAGAGGGCACTTCATCCGACCCCGGGAGCAAGCCATGAAAGACAAGCTGATCATCTTCGACACCACCCTGCGCGACGGCGAGCAGAGCCCGGGCGCGTCGATGACGCGTGAGGAGAAGCTGCGCATCGCCCGTCAGCTCGAGCGCATGCGGGTGGACGTGATCGAGGCCGGCTTCGCTGCCGCCTCCAACGGCGACTACGACGCGGTGCGCGCGATCGCCGAGGCGATCAAGGAGTCGACCGTGTGCTCGCTGGCGCGCGCCAACGAGAAGGACATCCGCCGCTCGGGCGATGCGATCGCTCCCGCCGCACGCGGCCGCATCCACACTTTCATCGCCACCAGCCCGATCCACATGGAGAAGAAGCTGCGCATGACGCCCGACCAGGTCGTCGAGCAGGCGGTCAAGGCCATCGGCTGGGCGCGCGAATACACCGACGACGTCGAGTTCTCCGCCGAGGACGCCGGTCGCTCCGAGATCGACTTCCTGGTGCGTATCTTCGAGGCGGTAATCAAGGCCGGCGCGAAGACCATCAACGTGCCCGACACCGTCGGCTACAACGTGCCCGAGCAGTTCGCCGCCACCGTGCGCACGCTGATCGAGCGCGTACCCAATGCCGACAAGGTGGTGTGGTCGGTGCACTGCCACAACGACCTCGGCCTTGCAGTCGCCAACTCGCTCGCCGCGGTGCGCGCCGGCGCGCGCCAGGTCGAATGCACCATCAACGGCCTGGGCGAGCGCGCCGGCAACGCCTCGCTCGAGGAGATCGTGATGGCGGTGCGCACCCGCGCCGACATCTTCCCCGTCGAGACCGGCATCGACACTACGCAGATCGTCCCCGCCTCCAAGCTGGTGTCGCAGATCACCGGCTACCCGGTGCAGCCCAACAAGGCCATCGTCGGCGCAAACGCCTTCGCCCACGAATCGGGCATCCACCAGGACGGCGTGCTCAAGCACCGCGAGACCTACGAGATCATGCGCGCCGAGGACGTCGGCTGGGGCGCCAACAAGCTGGTGCTCGGCAAGCTCTCCGGCCGCAACGCCTTCCGTGCCCGCCTGCAGGAACTCGGCATCGAGATCGAGAGCGAGGAGCATCTGAACCAGGCCTTCGCCCGCTTCAAGGAGCTCGCTGACAAGAAGCAGGAGATCTTCGACGAGGATCTCACCGCGCTGATGCGTGACGAAGCCGTGACCCCGGCCCACGAGCAATACCGCCTGGTGTCGACGCGCTTCCATTCCGAAACCGGTGAAACGCCCGTCGCCGAGATCACGCTGTCGATCGGCGGCACCGAATCGCACACCCGCGCTGAAGGCTCCGGCCCGGTCGATGCCGCGTTCAAGGCCATCGAATCGGTCGCTGCGAGCGGCAGCGAGCTGCTGCTCTATTCGGTGAACGCGATCACCACCGGCACGGACGCTCAGGGCGAGGTCACCGTCCGGCTGTCGCGCGACGGCCGCGTCATGGATGGGCAGGGCGCGGACACCGACATCATCGTCGCCTCGGCCAAGGCCTACCTCAACGCGCTGAACAAGCTCCACGCTGGCACCGAGAGGCTCAATCCGCAGGTATGAGGGCCGTGGGGCGCGAGCATCAGCAGCTCAGGTTGCGGGGCGCTCAAGAACGCCCCGCCCCCATCGCCTCACTGCATGCGTGACGGCGCCGTCGCACGGGCGTGAAGCATCGTGCTGGTAAAGAGCGTGACGGCCAGCGCCACCTCGATCAGCGCGAACACGCCGATCAAGCCTGGGTCACTGGCGCGCAGTACCCCCTCCGTGAAGTAGAGCAGGGACAGCATCGACAGCCACTGCGAGGTGTAGCGCCGGCCGCGCAAAACGCCGAACACCGCTGGCAGCAGGGGCAGCGCCTTCAGCATCAGCCACGACCCACCCGGGCGCAAAGGCGCCAGCCAGCCCTCCCACACCACGCACAGCGCAATCAGCGACAGCAGCGCTACGCTCGATATCCGCGACAACATCTGCGCACTCATCTCGCCGCCACCTGCTTCAGGGCGGTCTGCGCCAGGCGCCTGCCCTGGGCCTGCGCGAGCTCGATCTCGTCCTCGGTCAACACCCCCTGTCCATCGGGGCCCGAAACGTGGCTGACGCCATACGGCGTCCCCCCTGACCGGGTGCGCCCAAGGGCGGGCTCGCTGTAAGGCAGGCCGAGCAACAACATGCCGTGATGGAAAAGCGGGATCATCATGCTCAGCAACGTGCTTTCCTGGCCGCCGTGCTGACTGGCCGATGCGGTGAAGACGCAGGCCGGCTTGCCCTCCAGCGCGCCATTCACCCACGCGCCCGTCAGCCCGTCGAGAAAGTACTTCATCGGCGCTGCCATGTTGCCGAACCGCGTCGGGCTACCGAGCGCAAGCCCGGCGCACTGCTCGAGATCCTGAATTTCGACATAGGGCGGACCGTCGGCGGGAATCTCATCCTCCACCGCCTCGCACACCGTGGACACACGGGGCACCGTGCGCACGCGCGCGACTGCACCGGGCACCTGGTGGATGCCTGCAGCAAGCTGCTCGGCCAGCGCGCGCACCGAGCCGCGGTGGCTGTAGTAAAGGACGAGGATTTCTTGCATGGGCTGAGCGTTCCGGTTGAGGGCCGCGGATTATACCTGCCGGACTGGCCGGAGCCCGGGGGCCGGCGAGGTCTAGATCGGATAGGGATCAATCTCGTACTGGAAGAGTTCCACCCCCGGGGTCTGCATGTCCAGCCCAAGGGCGCGCGCCTGCGCCACGTAGACACCGGCGCCATCGCGCACGAACACGAACCGGCGCGAGGCGTACGTCCCGGCAGGCGCGAGCATTGCCGGATGCCGCCGCACCGGCTCCATCACCGGAAGCGCGAGCGCGGGCGCGAGGTGCTTGGTCGCTCTGCCCCGGAAACCCACACGGACCGACTGAAAGGCGACCCCGATCAGTTGCAGACCCAGCTCGATCTGCCCGGGCATCTCACTTCGCACCCAGCGCACGATGCATACGGACCATGGCTGCTGGGCGTCACGGCGCAGCGCAAGCGCAGCGCCCGCCTCGACGTTCGCTTGCGCGCCAGTGACGCTCATGATCGCGAGCCCGCCCGGGCTTTCGTTGAGCACCACCCACTCGCGCAGCCGCCCCGGCTCGACGCGCACGCCCTGCCCCAGCTCCCACACCCCTACCAAGCCGATGCACACCTGAACCGCGTACTGATTGGGCCGCCGTGGCTGCTCCCGGACCGGCGTCGCCATCCAGTGAGCACGCAGCCGCCTGAGCAGGGCCTGCGTCTCCAGCGGCGCGAGCCCGGGCGGAAAACCCGTTTCGTCCGCTGCCAGCGGCTCGACCTCGCACGCCATTCCCGCCAGTTCGGCGGCCGTCATATGGGCTGTGATCCACTCCAAGCACTCGCCCAGCTTCTGCGCCATCGGCCTGGGATTGAACGACCACACCCGCCCTTCGCGCACGAGCTCGTCGGGTGGCGGACGCCGGGCGAACGCCTGAGGCGCGAGATCGGAGGACGGGTCGATCCACCAGGACGCTGCACTACCGCCCGTCGGCTTCGCCTCGATGACGGCGGCGCTCAGGACGCGGGCATCGAGGAACTGGGTGGCCCAGGCGAGCTCACGTCCCGTGAGACCTTCCGGCTGCGCGGCCGCAATCGCCACGATACGCAGATAAGCGCAGCGAACTTCATCGTCCGGCGCTGCAGCCAGCAAATCCGTCGCACCCGCCAGCCGGTGTGCGAGCCGCCAAACCTGCGCAGGCAATGGCGCCGCCATCAGGCCGCAGAGCATATACAGCTCGGTGATCAGCTCCAGGCCGCCCCGAGCAAATCCCCGACGTTCGGCCCCCGACTGTCCATCGGTGATACGCTCCGCGAACCATGCGGCCACATCGAGCAAGACGTCGCACACGCGCTCCGCTGTCTCGTAGAGATCGGCTGGAACGGGCAGCTGCACGGCCAGCAGCTGCGCGCGCACGCGCTCACCCATATCCAGCACGCGATCGGCTGCTGCCTCGAGCCCGACCAGGCTGAGCGGCCCCGTCCGCATCTCGCTGACGTTCTGGAGTTGCGCCCTGAATGCGAGCACATCGTCAGCAACCGTCTCCAATGGCTCAGCCTCGAGCCAGGCAATCAGAACTCGCTCGTCTTCGGAGATCGTGGGTGGAGCTTCCATGTGGCAAGTGGTCGAAGTGGGCGCCCCGCATTCTATCGCCTTCGAAGCACCATCCGGACACTTGCACCGCACGGTCAGGACCGCCCGTAACAGCTTTGCATCGCGGCCGGTGCGGGAGCGGACTTCGTGCGAAAAAGCACTGCGAAATACCGCTGACGCCTTGCCCCCAAGAAGGGCTTACCCTATAATCCGCGGTTTTTCGCATCTACCGATCAGGAAAATCAGATGGTCGTCATTCGCCTTGCCCGTGGTGGCGCCAAAAAGCGCCCGTTCTTCAACATGGTCGTCGCCGACTCCCGCAATCGTCGCGACGGTCGCTTCATCGAGCGCGTCGGCTATTACAACCCGATCGCATCCGGCGCTGAGAAGGGCCTGGTGATCAACACCGAGCGTCTGGCCTACTGGGAGCAGAACGGCGCCCAGCTGTCGCCGACCGTTGCTCGCCTCGTCAAGCAGGCCGCCAAGGCCGCTGCCTGATCGACATCGATCTGCGGCGGAGCGGCGCATGATCGTACTGGGGCGCATCGTCGCCCCTTTTGGCGTTCAGGGCTGGCTCAAGATTCACCCTTTCGGGGACGACCCGGCAGCGTGGCGCAAGATGCCGCACTGGTGGCTGAGCCTTGACGACAACGCGCCCGACGCGCAGTGGAAGCAGTACACGCTCACAGCCTGCCGTGCGCACGGCAAGGGCCTGGTCGCCGCGCTCGCCGAGGTTCCGGACCGCAACGCAGCCGAAGCCATCGATGGCTTCTTCGTCGGTGCGCCGCGCGATGCGCTCCCCCAGCCAGCGGAGGGCGAGTATTACTGGGGCGACCTGGTCGGCCTGACGGTGATCAACGAGGCCGGGGAGATCCTCGGCACGGTCGCGAGCCTGCTATCGACAGGGGCGCATGACGTGCTGCAGGTGCAGGACGGAGACGACAAGGGTGGGGTCGAGCGACTGATCCCCTTCGTTGCCGCCTATGTCCTGGACGTGGACTTGGCTGCCCGGGAGATCCGGGTGAGCTGGCAGAAGGACTGGTGATGCGCGGCCGTGAGCGGCCAGCAAATCCGCAGATGCCTTCAGTGAATGTGCAGGAAGAGCGCTTGCCGCAGATCATGGGAGGATTGCGTCGTTACGACGTCATCACCCTGTTCCCGGAGATGTTTGCAGCGCTGACTGGCAGTGGCATCACCCGGCGGGCGGTCGATCGCGGGCTTTACGAGATCGGCTTCCACAATCCGCGGGACTTCACGACCGATCCGCACCGCACGGTGGATGATCGTCCCTACGGCGGCGGTCCGGGCATGGTGATGCTGGCCGAGCCGCTGACACAGGCGATTGCTGCCGCGCGTGCAGCCCAGAGGGCGGCGATCGGGAACAGTGGTCGCGTGATCTACCTGTCGCCCCAGGGGCGCAGGCTCGATCAGGCGGTGGTGATGGATCTGGCCAAAGAGCCGGGACTTGTCCTGCTGTGCGGGCGATACGAGGGCGTGGATCAGCGCCTGATCGACCGCCAGGTCGACGAGGAACTCTCGCTCGGCGATTTCGTGCTGTCGGGCGGAGAATTGCCGGCGATGGTCCTGCTCGATGCGATCGTGCGCCAGTTGCCCGGCGCATTGAATACTGCCGGCTCGGCGCAGGAGGATTCCTTCGCTGACGGGCTGCTGGACTGTCCGCACTACACGCGGCCGGAAGTGTATGAGGACGAAAGCGTGCCCGACGTGCTGTTGTCGGGCAACCATGCGGCGATCCGCCGCTGGCGGCTGAAGCAGTCGCTGGGGCGCACCTGGCTGCGCCGGCCTGATCTGCTGGCCGCGCGCACGCTGAGCAAGACCGAATTGAAACTGCTTGACGAGTTCAGGCAGGAGCAAGCCGGGACGGATGACGCACTGCACACGCAGCGCATCTGAAGGCCCGATTACAAACGGCAGGCATCAGGTTCCGACCTGCTCTGCTGCCAGGCCGACGCATCGAGGCGAAGGCCAATAACATTGATGGAGTTAATCCAATGAACCTGCTTCAACAACTCGAGCAAGAAGAGATCGCCCGCGTCTCGCAAGGCAAGACCATCCCCGAGTTCGGTCCCGGCGACACCGTGATCGTTCAGGTGAAGGTCAAGGAAGGCAACCGCGAGCGTCTGCAGGCCTACGAAGGCGTGGTCATCGCCAAGCGCAACCGTGGCCTCAACTCTTCCTTCATCGTCCGCAAGATCTCTTCGGGTGAAGGTGTCGAGCGTACGTTCCAGACCTACTCGCCGCTGGTGGCCGGCGTCGAAGTGAAGCGCCGCGGTGACGTCCGTCGCGCCAAGCTCTACTACCTGCGCCAGCGTTCGGGCAAGTCCGCGCGTATCAAGGAAAAGCTGGACTACAAGGCCGCCGCTGCCAAGCGCGCTGCCCAGCAGCAGGGCTGATCGCCGCCAGGCGACTCGTCAAGGAAAGCGGGCCTTCGGGCCCGTTTTTTTTGAGGTCGTTTGGGGAGACGAGAAGCCTGCGCTGCGACTCACCGCGCCGCGAGGC
>CZCA01002146.1_pt1 | contig 18855 bp, 17 predicted proteins | sample 591981 | NCBI WGS metagenome assembly CZCA01 (sample SAMEA3556810, study PRJEB10932) | anaerobic digester metagenome
ATACAAACCAGACCAGAGCTAAGGGAGCTATGTGACACAAGCTGTACCGCCCTATACACAGAGGTGGAGTTTCACGATACGGCAGAGGGTGCAGGCTTTATCATTAACAGCATTGATAAAATAGCCGATTGTATGTGTAAAGCGGTGTGCAGCTTTTATAATGTCAGCTACAATGGCAGTGCCACCGCCATAGACACAACGACACAAATGTATAGGGTTCGTAAAAGCCGGACAGCCGTGAAAACACAGGTAGGTGCTTTTAAGAACTTGGACAATGCAAAGGCTTGTGCCAACGCATATGCCAACAGTGGATACAAGGTATTTGGTAAGGATGGCAACGTTGTATATACACCACCCGCAAAGATTATCCCCACTACTACTAATTTACCACAAAGGTTTGTTGATACAGCGGAAAGCTATCTAGGCTATAACTGTGACAAATTTAACGCATATTTTGACGCAGACAGAGGCACCTCCTGGTGTGGGGAATTTGTCAGCTATATTGCATATTGCATAGGTGTTATAGATAAAATTATACCTAAAACAGACGGTGCAGGAGTGTTCGCCAGAGAAGGTATAAAAAATGGCTGGGGTATATGGATAGATGGAACACAAGCACCACAAGCAGGAGATATAATATCCTACCGATGGAGTGGTAGAAGCTCTGACGTGTATAACGGTGAGGATATGTATTACTCTAATCATGTTGCAATAGTTAAAAGTGTCAATGGGAATTTTATAACCACTATTGAGGGAAACTCAAATGGTACAGATATAACATCCACTGTATGCCTAAAAAAACGTATAGTCGGTGATACCACCATAAACGGTTACTATCGCCCATATTGGGACAAAGTAACAGGTACAATTACCCCACCAAACGTTACCACAAGCCCTGTGCCTAACAACACCTCTGGCAATGTCAAAACAGTACAGCAATGGTGCAACAAAAGCTACGGTACACACGCCACAGTGGACGGTATATACGGCAGCCAAACAAAGGCCTGCTTAGTAGGAGCATTACAATGTATAATCGGATGTGCCGCAGACGGCATCTTTGGACCTGTTACAAGGTCTAGGTGTCCAAACGTTGCCAAGGGGGCGGCCGGCGACATTGTATATGTACTACAGGGCTTATTAATATGCAACGGATATAAGCTTGCCTTTGATGGAGAATTTGGAAGTGAAACCTACAACACTGTATGTGCATATCAAAAGGCTAATAATTTATCAGTGGATGGCATAGCAGGACCTAATACCCTTGCAAGGCTGTGCAGCTAATATAAAAAGACTTTATATTAAATATTCTGGTAAGAAATAGAAGATACGAAGAATATAATTTTTAAAAAACCAGAGCATATTTGAAAAGCCCATTATAATTAAAATTTGGACAAAACACTAGAAGGGACAACAAATATGCTCTTAAATTATTATATCAAAAATTTATAGGTTTGCTGATTATGATAAAACCAAACGTGTTTGTAACCATATTTTACATATGTTTTCTCATCAAAAGTTGCATATACACAAACAAGCGACAGCTTAACGCCATCGCTTGTTTTATTTCTTATTTTATTGGATTTACCCCAACTATTGACATAGAGCCATTTTTTCTGCGTTGACGGTAAATGTGGTTTTTGATTTTTGTTTTTCATAGCAAAACCCGCAGCAACAGTTAATTAAACCATCGCTGCGGGTTTTTTGGTGGAGATAAGCGGGATCGAACCGCTGACCTCTTGAATGCCATTCAAGCGCTCTCCCAGCTGAGCTATACCCCCGTAACACATTGGTATATTATCATATTTTCATCTATAATGCAAGCACTTTTTGTATTGTAAGCTTATATTTTTTAGCGTTAAAGCTATTAATCGTTTGAATATTACCTGCCATAAACACAATATGCACAAAGCTTTTTATATTACTTAGCATAATTCACTTGGCACGGATATATAAATTAATACTGCCAATAAAAAATGAAAGGTATGATTACAGTGAGTGACCACTACCCATTTACATTAAATCCATTACCGTATAAGCCAAACGACTTAGAGCCGTACATAGAAAGCGAAACAATAATATTACATCATCAGGTATTACAGCAAAGATATGTGGACAATTTGAACATTGCATTATCACGTTATCCTCAGTATCAGGATTGGAGCTTAAAAGCGTTAGTAGCATACAGCGACACATTTCCGCCTGTATTAAAAAATGACATACAAAAATATGCCGGTGGCATTTTTAACCACGACATATATTTTAACAGCATGAAACCCGGTGGTTCTACCCCTACAACAGAAACCCTACAACAAATAAACCAATATTTTGGCTCATTTGAAAATCTAAAAAAAGGTATTAAGCTGTCTGCCTTAAGCGTTTTCGGTTCAGGCTATACTTGGTTAATATGTAACGGTGCGTGTCAATTACAGTTGATAAATACAGCCAATCAAGATACACCGCCGCTTACTATCGTCAGTCCATTGTTAAATTTAGATATGTGGGAACACTCATATTACCTTCAATACAAAACCTCAAAGGAACAATATGTAGATAACTGGATGAAGGTGGTTGATTGGAACAAAACCTGTGACCTTTTAAGCTGTGTTAACAAGAGGACAAATATTCAATAACTATCACACCGCCACTATATACGTTTATTTCCGAAGCTTCATTTTCCGCTACATTGCTAATCCCCAGCGGAAAGGATGCCGTCATCTGAAAATGATTTAGCGTATAGCGAAAACCAGACAGTGAAACCTCTGCCTTTTCGCAAGCAAAGGGAAAAATTGAAACCGTATTGTTATTACCACCAATAGTCAATTTATCAACACAATAATGTATAACAGAAGATTTATCCAGCAATCTTCCTACACAGCCATTGTCCGCCAGATATTTTAACGCTGTAATATTGGCAAGGGTGTGATCTAACCTACCGCCCATACCTCCCAGTATAGCAATATCCCTATATCCACGTTTTATTATCTCCTTAATACAGTACATTGTGTCTGTATCATCCTTTTGTGTTGGCAGCGTAATAACCTGGTCTGCTAATATTTTTTTACTGTGTGCAGAATCGAAATCACCTACTACTAAGCGTGGCACTACACCAATTTCCTTTGCATAGTCGTACCCACCGTCAGCACAAAAGATATGGTCATCTCTAGTGATGATACTCTTACAATAATCTATATCAATATCTGGAGAAGCGCAAATTAAAATACATCTATTCATCGTTTTTGCCAATCCTTTATATCCTTTACCTCGTTGTACATTTCCACGTAGCTGTTATGACGCGAATGCGATATTTTACCATCCTTAACCGCCTGCAATACAGCACAACCCTTTTCACAAATATGTGCACATGAAATAAACTGACACTGCCCAAAATATTCTTCAAATTCTGGAAAGCAATATGCCATATCATTTTTATCAATTATATCATATCTTTGTAGATCTACAGTGGAAAAGCCAGGGGTATCGGCAACGTATCCACCAGCCACGGAATATAATTCTACACTGCGTGTTGTGTGTCTGCCTCGTCCCAGCTTTTGACTGATAACACCTGTTTCTAACCCCAAATCAGGAAATAAACAATTTAATAATGATGATTTACCAACGCCGGAATTACCTGTGAAAGCGGTAACCTTGTTAGGCAGCAAAGCTTTAACAGCTTCAGCACCGGTTTTATCAACAGCGGAAAACAAAACCGTTTTTATACCCGCCATATGGTAAATTGATTTTAGCTGTTCACCGTCAGATAAATCAGTTTTAGAAACCACAATGATAGGTTCAATATTCTTATTAACAGCAGTAGCTGTCATTTTATCTATAACTAACAAATTTGGTGACGGATCACAGGTTGATACAACAATGACTAATTGGTCAATGTTAGCCAACGCAGGACGAATTAAGCTGTTTCTGCGTGGTAAAATATTCTCAATAGAGCAGTAACCCTCCTGAGGTATAGATATATCGACTATATCACCGGCACATGGTGAATACCCCTTTTTTCTAAAAGCTCCACGTGCTTTGCACTCATATACTCCTTCGGCGGCTTCTACATAATAGAAGCCGCCGATTCCCTTAATAATTATACCCTGTGCTACGTTCATAACATCAGTCCCTTATTATTCAATAAAATCATTATTATCGTTAAAATCCTGTGTTGGAGTCTCAGCTGATGTTGATGGCTGTGTAGCACCGGTTGAGTGTTCAGTAGAAGGCTGAGTAGATGGCTCCGTCATTGGGTCAGTTGGTTGGTTATATGTGTATATTGATGGATAGATATACTCTGTTTCAAAGTTTATATCATATTGTCTGTAAATGATACCATTAATAAACACAAGCACAGATGATTTAGTAGTACCCTCTGTCTGTATAGTCAAGGAATGTACCTCTGATGGTACCATACTGCCACTTACCTTGTCGTCTAAAATACCATCTATTGTAACCTTTACATCTACAGCAGTATTAACATTAGCAGGTAAATGAGTTGTAATAGTAAGCTTTTTAGTATGATCCACACCCTTAGCAACATAAGCCTTAACAGTATCACCCTGCTGCAGTACGCTGCCTGACATTGGGCTTTGTCCTAAAACACTGTCCTTTGTTTTATCAATTTCAGTGTTATAATCAAAATCAAAGGTTAGACCTAGCTCTGTCACTGCTGCCGCTGCCTGATCCTTTGTCATATTTGATAAGTCAGGCACCTTTACCTGTGTATTGGTAATCTTTTTCTTAACAAACAATTTAACCGGCTCGCTGATAGATGTTTCACTGCCTGCCTTTGGTGTTGTATCCCGAACGATAGTTTCAGCTGTGTTATCGTCGCTAATATAAATAACCTCTGGAGTTAGGTTTTTAGCCTTTAGCTTTGCAATAGCCGTTTCCTCTGGTTCACCGTTAACGTAAGGTACATTAACCAAAGTTTCCTTGCTGTTAACTGTTAATGTTATAACAGCATTTTCCTTAACCTTTTTAGAGCTGGCATTAGGTTCCTGCTTTAATACAATACCCTCTGCCTGGCTTTCGTCATAGGAATGGATGACATCCCATGTAAAATGATATTTAGAGTCATTTTCTATTTCACTAAATTTCATGCCTACAAGATTAGGTATTTCAATAGAATCCGTTTTTGAACTTTCGCAGGATTGGAACATCGCCAACACAACGAACAAAATGGCTACCATAGCAAAGGATATTACCACACCTAAAACCACATTAACAGCAGGTGAGCGACGTTTTTCTGCCGCCTCTTGATATTCATTAAACGAATCATCAAAATCAATATCACTATCTACATTTCTGTGGTCACTGACAGCTGCCTTATAATCATGTGTGTCATCATCTGTAGCATATTGATAATCAAACTTTATGCTTGGGTTCTGTCTAAATTTATCAATATCCTCTAACATTTCTTTGGCTGATTGATAACGCATTGCTGGTTCCTTCTGCATAGCCTTTAGGGTGATTTCCTCTAAACCTGCTGGTATGTCAGACCTAATATCACGAGGTGGTTTGGGGCTGGACTGTAGCTGCATAATAGCTACTGAAACCGCATTGTCGGCTTCAAATGGCAGCTGACCTGTTAACATCTCATACAGCATAACACCAATAGAGTAAACATCGGACTTGCCATCTGTTAAATCTCCACGAGCCTGTTCTGGTGCAATGTAATGTACAGAACCAATAGCCTTATCGGTCATGGTACGGGTTTCAGTATTGGAAAATCTGGCAATACCAAAGTCAGTAACCTTAATGGTACCATCCTGCAGCAGCATTATGTTTTGAGGCTTAACGTCACGGTGTACTATGCCACGTTCATGTGCGTGCTGCATTGCCTGTAATATTTGAACAGTAAAGAAAACTGCTTCTTTCCATGTAATTTCATCCTGCTGGTCAATATATTCCTTTAATGTAATACCATCAATATATTCCATAACAATATACTGTATTACATCTCCAAAGCTGACATCAAATACCTTTACTATGTTTGGATGAGATAAAACAGCAATGGCTTTAGATTCATTTTTAAATCGACGAATAAATTCATCATTTCTAGCAAATTCTTCTTTTAAAATTTTAATTGCCACTACTCTATCATCTATAGAGTCATAAGCCTTATACACCATTGCCATACCGCCAACGCCAATAAGCTCATGTATTTCATAACGACCGTCAAGTTTTTTTCCAGTGTATTTATCCATGTATTTCACTCCCGTTAGAAATTATCCATATATTATGGAAACCGTGATATTATCACTGCCCCCTAAGTCCTTTGCAGTTTTAATAAGCTTGTCTGCCAATTCGTCCCCAAAGCTGTTATGTGCCATATCCAAAATTGCTTCCATTGAAATGTAATTTGACAAACCATCTGTACATAGTATCATTATGTCACCCTTTGTAAAGGGTACTTCAATATAATCCAGATGGATGTCAGGGTTAATACCTAATGCTCTGGTAATGTAATTTTTATTTGGATGATGCTGTGCCTCCTCAGGCGTTATTTCCCCTTTATCTACCATCTGCTGCACAACAGAGTGATCAACAGTAATCTGTTGTATCATATTGCCCCTAATACCATATACACGGCTGTCACCAGCGTGAATAACGTGTGCTGTGGTATGGGTGGCGAGGACAAGCTCTAAAGTAGTACCCATACCGCTAAGAGCTTCATCATCTCTTTGCATTTTGTAAACCTTGCTGTTTGCTTTCTGTACAATGTCCGTTAGGAAGTCAACAGTTTGGTCATCATTAAAGTTAGGCTGATAGCCCTTGTTTAACAGCTTTTCTACAGTTTCAGCCGCCACGGTACTGGCAACATTGCCAGCGTTAGCTCCACCCATACCGTCACAAACCACCGACCAAGCAGTATTGTCCGACAGAGTCCCAAAGCGACAAGCATCTTCATTATTGTGTCTTACTAGACCAATATCACTTTGTGCAAAAATTTCCAAGCTGTTTCCTCCTTTGCTCAAACCTTGCTAATATTTCTATGCTTCACTGTCAGCCTGTGGGACATAGTTCCTTTTTAGCTGACCGCAGGATGCATCTATATCAGAGCCTAATGTCCTGCGTATAGTAACAGTGATGCCGTTTTTATCTAAAATTTTACTAAATTCAATAAGCCTTTGCTTATTACTTTTTCTGTAGTTAACGCCGTTAACATCATTAACAGGGATAAGGTTAACGTGACAGTTCATACCCTTTAGCTTGTGGGACAGCTCATAGGCACAATCATCACTATCGTTTATCCCATCTATCATTGCATACTCAAAGGTAATACGTCTGCCTGTTTTGTCAACATATTTTCTACAGGCATTAAGCAACGTGTCTACAGGATATTTATTATTAATTGGCATTGTCTGACTGCGTATATGGTCGTTTGGTGCATGTAAAGAAATAGACAGTGTTACTTGCAGGCTTTCATTCATCAAATCATATATACGTGGCACAACGCCACAGGTAGATAGAGTTATATGACGCATTCCAATGTTTAACCCTTGTGTAGCTGAAACCAAACGTAAAAACCTTAATACATTGTCGTAATTATCCAAAGGCTCGCCCATACCCATTAAAACAATATTGGATATGCGTATATGGTTATCCTGCTGGGCTGTTTGTATTTGTGCCAGCATTTCAGAAGCGTTTAAGCTTCTGGAAAAGCCACTTTTGCCAGTAGCACAAAAGGTACAACCCATTTTACACCCAACCTGTGTAGAAATGCAAATGGTGTATCCGTGGTGATAATCCATTAAAACAGATTCCACAAACTCCCCATCATAAAGTTTAAATAAATACTTTATTGTACCATCATAACAAGAAATTAACTTTTTTTCAATACTTGCTACAGAGATGTAATAAATATCGCCAAGCAGGGTGCGAATATTTTTAGGTATATTAAGCATTTCATCAAAGGAGGAAATACCCTTTTCATGCAGCCATTTATATATTTGTTCAGCCCTATAGGCTGGCATTTCCAGATCGTTTACCGCTTGTGTAAGCTCATCTAGCGTTAATGATTTTATGTCCTTCATGGTATTTCTCTCCCCTCTAAATTATTTATTTTATTTTTTTAAACACGCTGATAAAAAAACCATCTGAACCCTGTGGATTTGGAAACAAGGTCAGCTGATTGGCAGGTTCATCTATCACACGTTTAACCATGTCACCTAAATCTATAGGAACAGGTGCAAAATTTGGATGTTCCTGTAAAAACTTATCAGCATTGTTGTTGTTTTCTTTTTTATTAAGCGTACAGGTAGAGTACACCAGCGTACCGCCCACCTTAACAAAATCAGAGCAGCTTGACAAAATATCATACTGCAGCTGTGGCAGGGTATCTATACCTGTGTCTTTTTTATATCTTATCTCCGGCTTACGTCGTATTATACCCAGCCCAGAGCAAGGCACATCACATAGAACCTTATCTGCTTTTTCAAGTGGCTCTGTACAAACAGCATCACGCAGCCCCACTTTAATAATATCTATACCTAGGCGTTCAGCACCTGCTTCTATTAGTTTAAGCTTATGGTCGTACAAATCAAAAGCATTTATTACCCCATTATTATCCATTCTTTGTGCTATAGTAAAAGCCTTTCCCCCTGGTGCGGAACAAAAATCATATACCTTATCACCGCTAACAGGGTTTAATACCTTACAGCACAGCTGTGACGACAGGTCTTGAACGTGAAAATATCCAAAGCTATACAAGGCTAAGCTTTCTATTGAACCTGTATCCTTTATGACAAGTGCGTCCTCAATAATATCAGTCGGGCTGGCAGAAACACCACAGGTTTCAAAATCTTTTTCTAAATTTTCTGCTGTTACCTTTAATGTATTGACTCTAACATAAACAGGTGGTCTGCCGCTGAGATTTTGTAAAATATTTTCTGTTATTTCTTCACCATAGCTATTTAACCACAATGAAATAATATCCTGTGGGCAGGAATAATAAACACTATAATATGATAGCTTATCCGCCTTTTTATCGGGAAGCTGATAATTTCCCTCTGCTCTGGACACCGAACGAAGGACACCGTTAATAAAACCAGTAGCACTAAATAGGTTCCTTTTCTTTGCCAGCTTTACACACTCGTTTACTGCAGCGCTGTCTGGAACCTTGTCCATATAAGCTATTTGAAAAACACCCATTCGCAAAATGTTAAGTACATCAGGTTGAATCTTATTCAGCTTAGTTTTAATAAACTTTGAAATTATATAATCAAGAGTAATTTTCCTTTCAAGCACACCATACACTATGGCACAGGCAAAAGAAACATCACGTTCATCTAAATCTGATGCTTTTATTGCGTTATTTAAAGTTATATTTGAATATGCGTTGTCGTTGTCTATCTTCATTAGTATGCTTAGTGCTGTTTTTCTAGGATTACCCATAATCACAATTCCTTTGTTTTATTCAAAAATGCTGTCTGTGGTTAGCCTATAGCCACGTGCAAAATCCTCTGCTGACATTCGTTTTTTACCCTGTGGCTGTATCTGTAAAATCTCTACTGAGCCAGTACCACAGGCAACAGTAACAGGTTTAAGAGAAATTATCTGTCCTGCCCTGCCGCCTTTATTGCACAGGCGTGTGGTGTAAATTTTTACAGCCTTACCATTAATAGAAGCTGTGGCAATCGGCCATGAGTTTAACCCACGAACCTTGTTGTGAACCTCGCTGGCACTTTTTGTCCAGTCAATTTTACACATAGACTTATCAAGCATAGGTGCGTAGCAGGACAGGCTGTCCTCCTGCTTTTCAGGTACAAGCTCGCCTTTTTCCGCCTTGGCAAGTGTCTTAACAATTAGCTCTGCCCCCATATGAGCAATTCTGTCATACAGCTCCTCAGAGGTTTCGTTTTCACCAATGTCTGTTACTTCCTTTAGCAACATATCACCTGTATCTACGCCAACATCCATATACATAGCAGTTACTCCAGTTTGCTTGTCACCGTTTAACACCGACCACTGGATAGGTGCCGCACCACGATACCTTGGCAGTAACGAGCCATGAATATTAATACAGCCATATTTAGGAAAATCAAGAATTTCCTTTGGTAATATTTTGCCAAAAGCCACAACCACAATGACATCGGGGTTAAGCTTTTTTATTATGTCTAAGGCTGTGCCATCCTTTAATGTAGCAGGCTGAAACACCTCTATATTATTTTCTAATGCACATTCCTTAACTGGAGGTGGTGTTAGAGTGTAGCCTCTGCCCTTTGGCTTATCAGGCTGAGTAAACACACCACACAGGCTGTGACCAGCATTAATTATGCTTTTTAGCGGTGGCACAGCAAAATCCGGAGTACCCATATATAAAACCTTCATTTAGTTAAATCCTCTCAGCGTTATATAAATAAAATCAACTGTACAGCTCTTCTAGCTCTTGATCATTTAGCATTCTTTTAGCACGCTCTTTAAAAATAACTCCATCTAAATGATCCAGCTCGTGACAAAAACAACGGGCAAGCAGCTCTGTACCGGATTTTGTGAATACTTTGCCCTTTCTATCCTGTGCCTTTACAGTTACATTTAGTGGTCGTACAACTATACCCCATTGTCCAGGACAGGACAAGCATCCCTCTGACCCCTCCTGCTCACCGCTTTGTTCAACAATAGTAGGGTTAATCAGTTCTATTAGCTCATCATTTATATTAATTACAACTACTCTACGCAGAATACCAACCTGTGGTGCAGCCAAGCCAACACCTCCAGCTAGGCTTAGGGTTTCTGCCATATCATCCAGCAAAGTAGCCAGCTTATCGTCAAATTTCACTACAGTGTGACACTTTTTTTCCAATATAGTGTCGCCCTCTGTTACAATATTTCTAAGTGCCATAAATATCATTCCTTATCATAATTTACAATATAGAATCTGGGTTAATATCCGCATATGCGGTTACCGATAAATAACGACTATCCCTACCAAAATCACATAATAATTTTGACAGCATTTCACGAAATTTCTTACTGTTTCTGAACTTTAATACTGTTTTATATCTAAATTTATTATTAACCTTTGATATGGCAGCTGGTGTAGAACCAAGGACACGCAGAGGAATATCGCTGTATTTACTTTGTGCTAAATCTACTAAATCTTTAGTAAAATCAAAAGCCGCTTTTTCCACATCATCTTGATTTTGACCAACAAAGCCTATCATACATATATCTGCATATGGCGGATACAGCATAGCCCTTCGCATCGCTATTTCACCGCTGTAAAATTTATCATAATCCTGTTTAGCCGCCAGCATAATAGTTGGGTTTTCAGGAGTAAATGTTTGAATTATTGCCCTGCCCTTTAGCTTTCCCCTGCCTGATCTGCCAACCACCTGTGTCAGCAACGCAAATGTCCGTTCAAAGCTGCGGTAATCGTCATTATAAAGCATTTGGTCAATGGACAAAACACCTACCAATGTAACATTAGGGAAATTAAGACCCTTAGCAACCATTTGGGTACCTATCATAATGTCGTATGCACCATTTGCAAAGCTTGTAAGCTTTTCCTCGTGAGAGTACTTTGCCATAGTGGTATCGGTGTCTAAACGAAGTATTCTGGCATTTGGCAACAGCTCTGAAAGCATTTCTGTAGCTTTTTGTGTACCCATACCAGAAAAACGCAGTCCATGGCTGTGACACACAGGACATTCATCTGTCATGTCCTGCGAGTAACCACAATAATGACACATAAGTCTGTTGTTGGCTGAATGATAGGTAAGCGATATAGAGCAATGGGGACAAGCAACAACCTCTTTGCAGCTTCTACAGGCTACAAATGTATTGTAGCCTCTGCGGTTAAGTAATAAAATAGATTGTCTGCCTGTTGACAAATTGTCCTCTAACCCCTGTAAAAGCACCGAGGATATACCTGTGGTATTCCCCTCGTCCTGTTCTATGTTCATATCAGCTACAACCACATCTGGTAATTTAGCTGTACCATAACGCTGTGTCAGGGTATTTATTGAATACCTGCCTGTTGTACAGGAATAAAAGGTTTCTACCGATGGTGTGGCAGAGGATAACAGCAATAAGCACTTATTACTGTTACAACGATATTTTGCCACATCACGAGCGTTATATCTCGGCGTAGTTTCTGACTTGTAGGTATATTCCTGCTCCTCATCCATTATGACAAAGCCAAGATTATCAAATGGTGCAAACACGGCACTGCGTGTGCCAATAGCAATTTTAGCTAAACCGTTTTTTACACGTTTCCACTCGTCTAATCGCTCACCTAAGGATAACCCGCTGTGGAACACAGCTACATCATCCCCATATCGGCCACGAAACAGGTTTATAAGCTGTGGTGTTAGGGAAATCTCTGGCACCATTAAAATGACGCCCTTGTTATCCTTATACACCTGATCTATCACCTTCATAAACACAGACGTTTTACCAGAACCTGTTACACCGTAAAGCAAGGAAACATTAGGCTCACCACTGCGGTATTTATTTAACAAATCCTCATATGCTGTCTGCTGCTGTGGTGTCAGTACAATTTCTGAATTATCCTTTTCTACCTGAGTTCTTTTAGGCGTCCTAAAAATTTCCTGATTAAAGTAAACCGCAACAGCCTTCTTTACCAGTGCGTTTACAACTGCTGCAGTAGTGCCTGTAAAATAGCATATTTCCTTAACAGAAACAGCACCCGCCATTTGTAATATTTCCACAACCTCATTTTGCTTAGGTGTCAGCTTACAATTTGGCGGATTATCCTTTAATCTTACCATTTTCAGCATAGCATCATTTACTCTGCGGTTTGTTTCGCCCTCTTTAATTAGTATGCCTTTTTTTACCATTTTATCTGGTATTACGCTGTTATCTTCCAGCTGAAGAGCTAATAATAATTCATCCCTTTTCACTGGCTTTTTCTGTGCTAAAACATAAGCAATAATTTTATCCTCTGTTGGTGATAACGTAATTTCTGTAGTATCTAATCCCTTTACAGCGGTGTAAACGCATGAAATCTTGTAATTAATACCAACAGGCAGCATCGCCTTTACACAGTCATAGTATCTGCAATAATACCGGTCCTTCATAAAGGATACTAGCCCTAAAAGCTCCGTTGTTAACACAGGTGCTAAATCTAAAACCTGTGTAATACTTTTGTAGCCCTCTGTCGTGGTATCATCAGCCTTCTGCACATACATAACCATTCCTTGAGTTGTTTTGTTACCTCTGCCAAATGGCACCAGCACACGCATACCTGATTTTACTGTAATAATAAATTCCTGTGGAATAATGTAGTCAAAGATTTTATCAAAGTGGTACATTGTATTTTCTAATACTACACCTGCAATAACAGCCACCCTTACTACATTCCCTTCACGTCAATTTTAATCGTTAATTTCTGGTTCTAAAACATTATACTTGTGAGCCTTAAATTCCTCAATAGCCATTAGTACAGGCTTTTCCTCTGTTACTGTGCCATCCTCCTCAAATTGTGCGGAGATTTCTCTGGCTCTTTTAGCTACGGCAATAACTAAAGCGTATCTTGTCTGTTTGTTTGCTAGCATTTCATCTACTGATGGTCTAAACATTTGAAAGCACTTCCTTTACAAAATTTTCCATGCGGATTGTTCTTAATTTCTCGGCCTTTATAATCTGCTTTATATCATTAACACAGTCATCTAAACTGTCATTAACTACAACATAATTGTACTTGGTTGCCTGTTTTATTTCTCCTATAGCTGTGTGCATACGCTTAGCTATAACGTCGTTGGTTTCTGTACCCCTGCCAGTTAGTCTGTCCTGTAACACAGCTAAGGTTTGCGGCATAATAAAAATGCTAACTGCATTAGGACATGATTTTATTACCTGTAACGCACCCTGCACCTCTATTTCAAGGATAATATTTTTACCTGTTTGTATTGTCTGTTCAACATAATCCCTTGGTGTGCCATAATAGTTATCACAATAGGTGGCATACTCTAAAACCTTGTCGTTGTTTATTAAATCTACAAACTCATCCTTTTTCAAAAAAAAGTAATCCTTACCATGCTGTTCGCCCTCTCGTGGATTACGAGTGGTAGCAGATACGGACACAGCAAACTCGTCCTGTGATTTTAAAAGCTCCTTTACTACTGTACCCTTTCCTACACCTGACGGTCCAGAAATAACGAGAACTAAACCCTCTTTATTCATTATCAGAAACCTCCTCTACTGATGCTCGGTTGCCTAAGCTTTCAGGGTTTTTGGCTGAAAGCACTACATGGTCACTGTCAGTAATAATAACTGACTTGGTTTTTCTGCCGTATGTGGCATCTATCAGCATACCTTGTTCTTTAGCATCCTGCACTATACGCTTAATTGGTGCAGAATCCGGTGATACAATAGCTATTATCCTGTCACCTGATACCAAGTTACCAAAACCAATATTTATAAGCTTCATATAATCTACCCTTATTATCTTATGATTCGTTATTCAATATTCTGAACCTGTTCACGTATTTTTTCAAGCTCTGCTTTAATGTCAACTACAACATGGGCAAGCTGTGCATCCTGTACCTTTGAACCAATGGTGTTAGCTTCACGGTTCATTTCCTGTAAAATGAAATCAAGCTTTCTGCCTACTGCACCCTGTGCAGACATAATCTGCTCCATCTGCTTAAAGTGACTTCGCAAACGCACTGTTTCCTCATCCACTGCTACCTTGTCGGCAAAAATAGCCGCTTCGGTTAGTATTCGTTGAGCATCCACCGAAGCACCGCTTAGCAGTTCATTCATTTTGTCCTGTAAACGTGTACGATACTCTAAGACCGTTTGCGGTGAGCGCTGCTCCACCTGTGACACTAATTCTAATATAGTTTTACTGCGGTTTTCAAGGTCCGTCTGCATACGCTTACCCTCAGCCTGACGCATGGACACAAACTTATCTATAGCGTTATCTAGGACTACCTGTACATCCTCCCATAGCTTATCCTCGTCCTCAGCAGCCTGATGAACAGTAAAAATATCGCTGTATTTAGCAACTGATGAAACAGTAATATCATCGGAGATATTATATGCTTGTCCAAGCTCCCGCAATGCGTTAATATAGCCCTGTGCCAAGCTATGATTAATAGACACAACAGACTCTTTTTCATCATCAGCACCAATGCCAATATACACATCTACCTTACCACGGGATACACGTTGTTGAATATATGTCTTTGCCTTTTCCTCCAAAAAGCCAAAGCCCCTTATTGTCCTACAGGAAAATTCAAAATATCTATGATTGACAGATTTTATTTCTACAATAATTTCTCTGCCCGTCAGCACCTGTTCACTTCTGCCAAAGCCTGTCATACTTTTAATCATAATAATCACCTTATATATCGCAATGGGTACCCATCGCATAATCAATTTATTTTAACATTTTTATTGTAAGATTGCAACATCTTATTGCAATATACCCATTTATATACAACAGGTAGTATATATAGATATATTTATAAAATATTTCACATTTATATAAGCTGAAGGTGCATAGCTAAAGGACATAAATAGTTGCAAAACATCAAAAAATATGGTAAAATTTCAGATATACAATTACTACACTGGAGGAACCGTAATGTCAGGACATAATAAATGGAGCACAATAAAGCAAAAAAAAGGTAAAAACGATGCAGCTAGAGCTAAAGTTTTTACAAAGATTGGTAGAGAGTTAGCTGTGGCTGTACGTGATGGTGGCAGTGGCGACCCTTCTGTAAATTCAAAGCTAAGAGATTGTATTGCAAAGGCAAAGGCCAATAACGTACCTAACGATAACATTGAACGAATTATTAAAAAAGCATCTGGTGATGGCGATACTAATAACTATGAGGCTATCACTTATGAAGGTTACGGTGCAGGCGGCATAGCCGTAATTGTAGAAACATTAACAGATAATCGTAATAGAACCGCTGCTGATATGCGCCACTATTTTGATAAATTTGGCGGTAACATGGGTACACCTGGCTGTGTATCATTTATGTTCTCACAAAAGGGCGTTTTAGTTATTGAGCGTGAGGAATGTGATAAGGACGAGGACGCAGTAATGGAGGAAGCCTTAGAAGCTGGTGCTACCGACCTTGAGGCTGATGATGACGTATATACAATCTACACAGAGGCTAATGATTTTAGTGCAGTAAACGAGGATTTGACAGCTAAGGGCTACACCTTTGTATCCGCTGAGGTAGAGATGGTACCCAGCACATACACAAAGGTTGACGACGAGGAAACTGTAACAAAGCTACAAAAACTAATGGATATGCTAGAGGACAACGACGATGTCCAAAACGTATGGCATAACTGGGAAATGGAATAATAACATTTCAATCGTATATTTAACATTTAGGCGGTGCATTGGATGTACCGCCTTTACTATTAGGAGCAGCCATGAGAGAAATAATAATCAACAAAAACGAGGGCAACCAACGTTTAGACAAATTTCTGTCCAAACGTTTTAAAGACATGCCAAAATCATTAATGTACAAATACATTCGTACAAAATATATCAAGCTAAATGGCAAACGCTGCCATAAGGATTCCAAATTAACTACTGGTGATGTGCTGACATTATATATAAAAGACGAGTTTTTTGAAAGCAAACCTAAAGAAACCTATGATTTTTTAAAAGCACCTATAAAGCTTGATATAATATTTGAGGATGAAAATATTATTTTAGTTAACAAGCAACCAGGTTTAATTGTACATCCAGACGAAAATTATCACTTTGATTCCTTAATATCACGCATACTGCATTATTTATATGACAAAAAGGAATATAATCCAAAAGAGGATAAAGCCTTTACCCCAGCCCTAGTTAATAGGATTGACCGCAACACAGGGGGTATAGTAATATGTGCTAAAAACGCTGAAGCACTGCGAATACTAAACGCAAAAATGAAAAGCAGAGAGCTGACAAAGCTTTACCTGTGTTTAGTTGCTGGAAGGCTCTCACGAAAAGAGGGTACGCTAACAGGGTACCTAACAAAGGATGAAAAGAAAAACAAGGTAAGCATAAGCAAACAAAAAGCCATCGACAGCAAGGAAATAAAAACCCTGTACAAGGTCATAGGTGAAAAAGGCATTTTTAGTTTGGTTGAGGTGGATTTATTAACTGGTCGAACACACCAAATTAGAGCGCATATGTCATCAATAGGTCATCCTTTAGCTGGTGACACCAAGTACGGATATAAAATGAGAGGCACTAATGATAAATACAAATATCAGGCATTATACGCATATAAGCTGACCTTTAAGTTTACAAGCGACAGCGGTATTATGAAATATTTAGATGGTAAAACATTTGAAGTGAACAAAAAAGATATATGGTTTTTACAATAATATCACAGCTATAATTTTTTATAGCACATACCTATCCACTTGTATAAAAATATAAAAGTATATATTCTTATGTATTGTCATTTTTTGTATTTTCTGATAAAATAAAACAAATACGGTTTAAGGGGTGCTATAATGCTAAATCATATAATAGATTTGGAAGAGCTATCATTTAGCGACCTACAAGAAATTGTTAGGCTGGCAGATAAAATAATGAAAAATCCAAAAGAATACAGTGAAGCCTGTAGGGGCAGGATTTTAGCTACGCTGTTTTATGAGCCATCTACCAGAACACAAATGTCCTTCCAGACTGCTATGCTTCGTTTAGGTGGACAAACCATAGGCTTTGATAATCCAATGAACTCCTCCGTTGCTAAGGGCGAAACAATAAAGGATACCATAAAAATAGTTAGCGGTTACGCAGATATTATCGCTATGCGTCACCCATCTGAAGGTTCTGCCAAGGCGGCATCCCTATACTCTAGCGTTCCAATAATAAACGGGGGTGACGGCGGTCACCTGCACCCTACTCAAACACTGACTGACGTTGTCACGCTGCACCATGAAAAAGGCCGGTTAAACCATCTTAATATTGGTTTATGCGGTGATTTAAAAAATGGAAGAACGGTACATTCGTTAATTAAGACTATGTCCCACTTTGAGGGGAATAAATTTATCCTTATATCCACAAAAGAATTAGGAATTCCTCAGTATATAAAGGATGTAATGAACCGCTCCTGCTGTGAATATATAGAGGTAAAAAGCTTAGCTGAGGCTATGCCAATGCTGGATGTTCTGTATATGACTAGGATACAACGTGAACGCTTTCCAAGCGAGGAAGAATACATCGCCCAACAGGGTGTATTCGTTTTAGACAAAGAAAAGCTGTCACTGGGTAAAAAGGATTTGAAAATTTTGCACCCATTGCCACGAGTTGACGAAATTACCAACGAGGTAGATAACGACCCTCGTGCTGTTTACTTTAAACAGGCTGTATATGGTATGTATGCCAGAATGGCACTAATACTGCTGACGCTGCAGGATGCTAAATATACCTACTATACAGGAAAAACAATTATTGACAACACCGGTTGTACAAATTCACGCTGTATAACCCATACAGAAACCTATTTACCACGCAAATTTAAAGCTCACGGAGATTTACTGGAATGTGAATACTGTGATGCCAGAAAATTAGGACAATAAATAAAATGGCTCTATAATAAATGTTGAGGTAAGAAAAAATAGAGCCTACTAAAAAATTAAAAAAATTTAGGCTCTATAATAAATGTTGGGGTAAGAAAAATAGAGCCTACTAAAAAAATTAAAAATAATTCAAAAAAAGTAGAGCATATTTAAAAAAAATCCTTTAAAATAGAAGTGCTAATCAGCTATTGAAAGGATGACAAATATGCTCTTAAATTATTATATCGAAAAACTTACAGGTTTACAAGACATTGAGATTAAAAAGATTGAAACTACAGGTGATTCTACTCACTTATTTTGCGAAATAAAACGAAAACCACATAAATGCCCTCACTGTGG
>CZCA01000122.1_pt1 | contig 18722 bp, 18 predicted proteins | sample 591981 | NCBI WGS metagenome assembly CZCA01 (sample SAMEA3556810, study PRJEB10932) | anaerobic digester metagenome
CTGCAGCACTGTGTTGGCGCGGCGTGCGGCTTCGACCAGACCACCCATCCGCTCACGCATCCTCCGCAACTGTTCGATACTGGTGTTAGGCTCGATATTGCTCAGGCTGGCGACGGCCGTGCGCAGCGCGCCAAGCGCGTCACACATGGTGCGCTGACCATCGCTCAGGGATGGTGCATTCGGCGCCGTGCAACCCGCCGCGATGCTCAAAAGCAAGGCAATCGCCATCAATCTATGCAAAAAATACAGCATCCGTCTTCCTTTCACTTACGCAGGTCAAATACAGTATACTAAAAGTTCGTGCGCGGGAATGGTGTGCAACACATTGCTGCCGTTAGCGCCGCACGACCAACCATCGATCGCTCACGAGTCGCCAGGCGGAAGGATTGCCTCCCGACCTAGCGGACCAAACCTTGAAGGATGCCTGCCATGGGTCTGCAACGCACTGCACGCGGCCGTCAAATCGTCCGGCTCATGCTCGAGCTGGACAAACCGATCCAGCCGATCAGCGATGCCGAGTTAGAGCATGAGGTGCGCACAAACTACCGCTGGAACTTCACCGTCAATTTGATCGACGGCGCCGCATTCTGGTTCGGCCTGAGCTTTATCTCGGCAACGACCATCTTGCCTTTATTCCTCAGTAAGCTCACAACGGCGCCGATCTGGTTTGCGCTGCTGGCAGTGCTGAGCCAGGCAAGTTGGTACCTGCCACAACTTTTCACCGCTGGCGTCACCGAGCGCCTGGCGCGCAAGAAACCAATCGTCATCAATGTCGGCCTCTTCACCGAGCGGCTGCCGATCTGGCTGCTGCCGGTGTCGGCGTTGCTGGCGCCAGCCCAACCTGTACTGGCGCTCATGCTCTTCTTTTTGGCCTATGCCTGGCACGGCTTTGGCGCCGGCATGATCGCGCCCGCCTGGTCAGACATGATCGCACGCATCTTTCCGGTCGACCGCCGTGGATGGTTCTTCGGCTTCAGTTCCTTCGTCGGCACCGGACTGGGTGCGGCCGGCGCCATCGTCAGTGGCTGGATGCTGGCAACCTTCCCTTATCCCCAGAATTTCGCTTACACCTTTCTCGTCGCCGCCATCGCCATTACGTTGAGCTGGGTTGCATTGGCGCTGTCGCGCGAGCCGGTGCAACCCATTCCGGCGCACATTCGTGCAAAGGGCGATCAATCCTGGCAGAAGATCAAAGCTATTGTGCGTCGAGACCACAACTTTCGCAACTTCTTAAGTTCGCGCTTGCTGGCAAATCTGGGCAGAATGGGCGCCGGCTTTCTCACGGTAGCGGCGATTCAGCAGTGGCAGGTCAGTGACGCCAGCGTTGGGCTGTACACAGCGGCGCTGCTCATCGGCCAGACACTGGGCAACCTGGCCGCTGGAGTGATCGCTGACCGCCGCGGCCACAAGTTTACGCTGGAGCTGGCGCAGTGGGCAAGCATCCTGACCTTTGGCATGGCGTGGCTGGCGCCGGGACCGGACTGGTACTATGCGATCTTTTTTGTCATGGGAATCGTGAATGGCATCTCGATCGTGTCAGGGGTGCTAATCGTCATGGAGTTCTCACCACCCGAGCATCGCCCGACCTACATTGGGATGGGCAACACCGTCACAGGCGTCGGCGGCGCCATTGCCCCGCTGATTGGCGGGTTGTTGGCGGCCTTCCGTTACGATTGGCTCTTTCTGGCCTCGGCGCTGCTCAGCGCCGCCGCGCTAGTCATGCTCAGCGTCGGCATGCGTGAACCGCGTCGTCACATCCAGGCCGACCCACTGGAGGAACTGAACAGCCAGGGGTGACGGCTGTACAGAACGTGGCGCCTGCAACAGGAACAGACATCGCACGCGCCGGTCGCACGCGCCACGCACCTTTACCTTTGCTCCAACCTGTCTTCCCTTTGCGTCTGCGTACTTCCCTACTTCGTCAGCGGCTCAAGCGGCTCTGGTCGATGGCCGTAGGTGGTGTTCGGGCGCTCGACGGGTCGCGCCCAACGCACGGCGTTGCTGATCACGCGCAGCACCTCTGGCTGGTGATAGGTTGGGTAGGTCTCGTGGCCGGGACGGAAATAGAAGATGCGCCCCTGTCCGCGCCGGTAGCAACAGCCGCTGCGGAAGACCTCGCCGCCCTGAAACCAGCTTACGAAGACCAGCGTCTCTGGTTCCGGAATGTCGAAAAACTCGCCGTACATCTCCTCATGCGGAATCTCGAAGTATTCACCGATGCCGTCTGCAATCGGGTGGCCAGCGGCGACGACCCACAGGCGTTCGCGTTCGCCCGCCTCACGCCACTTGAGATTGCAGGTTGTGCCCATCAACCGCTTGAAAATTTTCGAGAAGTGACCGGAATGTAACACGATCAATCCCATGCCCTTTAGCACGCGGTCGTGCACTCGCTCCACGATTTCGTCGCTGACCTCGCCGTGCGCCATATGCCCCCACCAGATCAGCACATCGGTATTGTCCAGAATGTGCTCGGTCAGGCCGTGATTGGGTTCATCCAGCGTGGCCGTGTGGACGATGCAGCCATGCCCGCGCAGGTAGCCAGCAATGGCGCCATGAATGCCCTGCGGATAGATCGCCGCAATTTCAGGATTTTGGCGTTCATGCCGATATTCATTCCAGACCGTCACGCGTGTTTGTGTTGCCATTTTTTGCTCCCCTCAACCATTGATTCAAAGATAACCTAATTTTTCTGCAATTTCTTATGCTGAAAAACTTTTCTCTGCAGATGTGAATGCTTCGGCGTCATGCGGCGTCACCGGCGTGCCCCCGCGTTGCGCCGAAGTGCGGATCATGTCCCAGAGGATCGCCATCCGCAAGCCAACTTCCGGTGGGCTGGGGTTGTCGATCTCGCCGCGGCAGACGCGTAGAAACTGCTCCCAGGGGCCGTGCGACACCGGCACCTCCACCGGCGCCAGGTCGGCCCCACCGGCGCGTTGCACTTCCAGCCGCTCACCCCATACACCGGTGCGCAGGATGCCCTGGGTGCAAAACACGCGCACGTCGGAGGCGCAGGACTCGATCGTGTCACCGCAGCCGCTGAGCGTGATCAAGACGCCGGAAGCCAGGCGCGCCATCACCGCGCCCAGAATATCGACCGGACGGCCGCGATTGTCCAGCCATGCCGCCACCTCGACGACCGGCTCTCCGGCTAGGTCGGCGACGGTGTTGAGCAGATGGGCGCCAGTGTCAAACAAAAAGCCACCGCCGGCAATCGCAGGCGTCTGACGCCAGGTGTTCTGCGTGTGGCGATTCCAGCCTTGCCACACGACGCCATGGATGTTGAGAATCTCACCCAATTCACCGGAGCGCAACAACTTGACGGCGGTGCGAATCTGGGGTGATAGGCTGCCGTTGAAAGCCACCACCAGCCGTCGCCCGGTGTGGTCGCGCGTGGCGATCAGGCTGCGCGCTTCAGCGGCGTTCATCACCATCGGTTTCTCCAGCAACACATCCAGCCCGGCTTCCATACACGCCTTCGCCTGATCGTGGTGCAGCGCATGTGGCGTAATGATGAAGGCGGCGTCGAGCGCGCCAGCGCTTTGCGTCAGCAGGTCAGCCAGGTCGGGATAGTTGAGCGGCGGCGCGACGCCTGCATCGCGGAAGAGTACAGCGAAGCGCTCATAGGTGCTCGCCGAAGGTTCGCAGACGACGGGAATCTGCACGATGTTCTGGTGGCGGAGCATGGCAGCGGCATGATGGCGCGCCATACCACCACAGCCGACGATAGCCACACGTAGCGGCGACTGACCGGTGGCGGACTTTTGGGGCAGCATGACATTCTCCCTGCAACTACTGACCTTGAGGTTAGCTGTTCATCTTTCAGGAAGCCCCAACGCTTCCTGAAAGATTGTGAACAATAGTGCCACAGACAACGATGGATGTCCAACACATCCCTAACGATGATGGTGTGGGGTGCGTGGGGTTATTGCGTGGGGTGTAGGGCGTGGCGTAATACGCAACACACATGACGCACTACGTTGATTTAGGCGCGTCTACATGGTGTTGATTTTGGCCCTGGGCAGGTTTGTTGCGTTTTCGGTGCATCAGGTATAAAGGATGTCATGACGCCGCCTATCGCCTTGATCCTCGCCTCTGCTAGCCAACGTCGCCAGCAATTTCTGCGCGACCTGGGACTAACCTTTACCATTCACGTCGCCGATATCGACGAGACGCCATTGCCGCAGGAGGCGCCTGCAGCGATGACACAGCGCCTGGCTGAAGCCAAAGCGCGCACCGTCGCCGATTGGCTGGCGGCAACGCCGACCGACGCACTCATTATTGCGTCGGACACGACCGTGGCGTTGGGGGGTGAAATCTACGGCAAGCCCATCGACGCCGCCGATGCCACGCGCATGTTGCGCGACCTGCGCGACCGCAACCACGTTGTAATCAGCGCAGTCAGTGTGTTGCGGCTCCCCGATCGTCGCCAGGCGACGCGCGTCAACGTCACCACCGTGACGATGCGCGCCTACACCGACGCCGAGATCGCCGCGTATGTGGCCTCTGGCGATCCGTTGGACAAGGCCGGCGCGTATGGCATCCAATCACCGAGCTTTGCGCCGGTCTGCGCACTCGATGGCTGTTACGCCAGCGTGATGGGGCTGCCCCTGGATGACCTGTGTGAGTTGTTAGCGCAATTCGACGTGCACCTGCCTCAACGCGTGACAAACGTCTGCTTGCAGTTCAACCCCTTTACCTGCTGCGCCGCAAAGGCATCGCATCGGACGCATATTGAGTTTGATTGAAGAGCTAACCGGTCGCCAACAAGCGCTTGCAGCGCCATCACACACGCTGGACTCGCCATCGCTGACACGCCAAGAGAGGTCGTCATCGGCGGGACATACGCTGTGGCCGAATGGCGCAGGTCGGCGCTGCCGTCGCCAGGCCAATGTGGGCGGCGCACCCCATCGGCTGAGCGCTGTGGCAGCCAACCAGGTTCGGTGAGTCCACTTCGACAATGATAGATCATGAGATAGACAATGACGCCAACGAATACGCGTCTGCGCTGAGTCAGTTGCGTTGGAGACAGCAAAGGTGAGGCTGCTCGAAAGGTGAGGCTGCTCGCAACGCACTAGATCGGTGCACTCTGCAAGCATACTTCGTAGAGATCGCGGGCAGGCGGGCGGGCGCATAGCTGTTGCACGCGAGCAAACTGTTCCTGAAAGATGCGGCTTTGCTCGTTGTTTTGCAGGTCGGTCATGCTCTCCCACAGGCCGATTGCCAGGACTCTGTGGGCAGCGCTATCGCTCAGCATCGTGATCAAGCGGCAACCCGGCTGCTGCTGCATCAGTGGGATGAGCGAGTTGGCGGCAATGTGAATGAGCTCGTCGAGTTTGCCAGCCTGAAGTTGAAAACTGATGACTTGTGCGACCATCATTGTGGCTCCTTTCCATGCGCGCGGCGAACAGCGCGTGGCTGACAGCACAGCGGCGTTGCGTACAGCGCTCACTTCTCTAAGAGCACTTTCAGCCTTTGCAGGCTCACTGCGCACGCCTGTTCCAGACCGCCATTGCCGGCGGCATTGACCATACGGGCGGCGGTGGCAGTTTGAGGCCGATAGCAAAAGCGTTGAGTAAGGCGCGTGCCCTGCTGTTCTGGCTGCAAGGTGATCTCCCACTCAGCGCGGTTGAACCAGCCATCGCCCTTGCGCAACCCGGCCTGCCAGGCGATGCGCACGCCTGGCTCCAACGCCGTGATCTCGGCTTCACTGTTTGGCTTCACGCCACTCAGCACGCCGGCCATGAAGTAGCGCATCATGTTGAGCTTGCGCAGCAGAGGCACGGGTGGGGCGCTCTCTTGGGTGATAAAGATCGTTCCGACGCCGATGGCGCCCGGCGTCGCCTGAGTTACTTTCGACAGGTTGGCAACCCACTCAGGATGACGGGTGAAGTCGACCAGATAGTCGTAGATCACCTGCGCCGGTTGCTTGATCAGAACCGACGTTTCGCCGCAGCTTTCGGCTAGCGCCGCCGTTGCACTTTCTTTCCGTTCTTGCACCATGATCATGGTCTCTCTCCTTGGTGAAATTGTACGCTTGCTTTGGTGATTGATTAGCCCTTAAGCGGGCAGCGCACCCAGCTGGCGCATCAGCCCCATCTGATCAAAGACAGCCTGCAGTCGATAGACTTTCCCCTCCCTAAGAGAGAGGATGGCAATGGCCGGCACTGCCACTTCCCGGCCAGTGGGCGGTATTCCCGCAAAGTCGCCGGTTTGGGCGCCATGCAAGGTGAAATGCACCGTGACTTTGTCGGCTTCGGCCACCGTCTCTTCGATGCGGTGATGGAGATTGGGGAATGCGCGGTAGAACATGGCGCCGAATTGACTGTGGCCTTCTCTGTCCATCGGCGGAAAGCCTGCGATCTCGGCTCGATAGTCGGCTGCGCACAAATCTGCAGCTAATGCCCCTTGCTGGCGATCCTGCTCGGCGAAGAATCGAATTCCTATTTCCTTGATGTGTGTGTAGGACATAGTTTTCTGGCTCCTTGTGCTGAATCCGGATGTTGGTGTGTCGGCATCGATGTCGACGTGATATACACAAGATAGCGGAGTTTGTTGCAGGGCGACATCGTGATAACTACCGATTCGGCCGGCCACGGCATACGTAGGTTTTGCCCTGAACACCGTACGTAGCTGACGTACGTAGCTGAAGGGTGTTCGATGACAGCGGCCTAGCGAGGGAGCCTTTGTTCCACCACCCACGCTGCGATCTGGCTGCGCGAGGAGAATCCCAACTTGTTGAGGATATTGCCAACGTGCGTGCTGGCGGTGCGTTTGCTGAGTACGAGCATTTCAGCGATCTCACGGTCGCTCTTGCCCTGGGCAACCAGCGCTGCCACCTCAAGTTCGCGCGCAGTCAAGCCTGCGGGCGTTCGCCGGACAATCGCCGTTGGGGGGTGTACAGTGAGATGAACGGGTAGACAACTTGCGGCATGAGACAGGAAGGCGTCGTGCAGCGCTGGATCGGGCAACGTGCCGGCCAGGGTGTCGATCAGAGTGCGGGCAGCGGCGATGTGGGCGTCCGCGCCATCACTGTCACCCAACGCGGCGGCCAATTCTGCTAACGCTGCTTCGATTCGCCACAGAAGCGGGTGCGCGTCCAGGTCAACTGCACTACGCCGGGCGGTCAGCAAGGCGTCGGCGCTGGCGTCAAACCGTCGTTGCCTGAACAGCCCGACGCCGCGCAAAAAATGGAGGCGCGGCGCCACGGCGGCGTTGTCGCCGGCGCCGATCTGCGCCCACGAAATCAACGCGTCGCAGATCGCACAGGCTTGCACCGGGTCATTGCGGGCCAGCGCCAGTTCAGCACGCACAGCCCAACAGAGGCGCTGCGTGAGTGGAAACGGGTCATCCCCCGGGGCGGCTGGCAGCGGAGGCTCGCCAAACGTGGCTGTCAACAACCTGTCCGCCTGGTCGAGCGCCTGACGTCGCACATGGGTCAGCGCCAGCAAGGAAGCGGCGTTGCGGCTGCTAAAGGCGATGTTCCCACGGCGCGCCCATGTCACTGCCTCTTCCAGGTGTTGCTGCGCCAGGGCGTACTGACCGAGATCGAGATAGAGCGCCCCCAGCGCCATGCTCGCCACCGTTGCCCAGCCGTGCTCGACCTCCTGGGTGATCTGCAGTGCGCGTTGGGCCAAGGTCAGCGCTTCGCCATAGACGCCAGCTGCGCCGTAGGCGAAGGACAGGGTAAGCATGGCAAAGGCTTCACCCGGTCGCCACTGGATGGCGTGGGCAAGCTGCAACGCTTCCTTGCCGGTGTCGATACAGCGCGCCAGCGGCGCAACGGCCACCATGACATTCAGCGCCGTCGGTCCTCCAAAGGCCAGCCAGGCGAGGCTGGAGGTGAGGCCGCGCCGGTCGCCGACGGCGCGGAAGTGTTGGGCTGCCTGTGTGTAGAGCGCCATACCGAGGCGTAGATCGCCGCCCAGGTGAGCGGCGCCTGCCAGCAGGTCGAGGGTGGCTGCGACGCCCGCTTGGTCATCCATCTGCTGGAAGATCGCCAACGCCTCTTCATGATACCGTTGCCCTGTGCGCGGGTCATCCATATTGACGTGCCAGTTGCCGACGCGATTGAGCGTGCTGCCCAACGCGGCTGGATCGTCCAGCATCCTGGCAACCGCCAGCGCCTCCTGAAAATATGCGCCGGCGCGGGCAAAGTCGCGGCTGGTCCACAGGAAGCCCAGATCGAGCAGCGATTGCCAGATTGCGCGCCGTTCGTCAGCAGCTTGCGCCGCCGCCAGCGCAGCTTCCAGGTCGGCGCGGGCGGCGGCGAAGTCCCCCAACATCTCATATGCCTGCCCGCGTGTGCGCAGCAGCGTTGCGTCCTCGGGTAGACCTAGTTGCGCCGCGGCGTGCCGTGCCCGTGTACATTGTTCTACGACTGCGCTAGGCGCGTGGAAGCGCCGCGCCTCTTCACCGGCGCGGCGCGCGTAGTGCAATGCCTTGCTCCACAGAGCAGCAGCTTCACAATGGTAAGCCAGGCTGGCGCTCCGTGACGTAGCAACGTCACCTAGCAGGCTTTGCTCATTCTCCTCCAGCTCTTCCAGCGCCGCTGCCACAGCACGGTGCAGCAGCCGTCGTTCGCGCGCCAGCAGCGAGTTGTAAATGGCTTGACAGGTGAGGGCATGACGAAATGCGAAACGATCGGGCGCTTCCTCCAGGATGAGTTGAGCTGCGATGCCTTCTTTGAGCAGCCGCACCAGTGCCTGCTCATCGCGCCCGCTGGCGGCTTGTAGCAGGTCGAAACGCCATTGCTGTCCGATGACTGCAGCCAGGGCGTGCACCTCACGTGCTGGCGGCGTGAGGTGAGCCATCCGCTGTTGAACAGCCACGCGCACAGTGCGCGGAATCTGTAGTTGCCCGAGCGGCTTGCGCCCCCACTGTCCGCCCAGTTGAAAGATATCGCCTTCGCTCACGCAGGTCTTGAGCACTTCTTCCACAAAAAATGGGTTGCCGGCGGTCAGCTCATAAAGCGCTTCGACAAAATCAACTTGCGGCGAACGGTTCAAGCCAAAGATGGCCGCAACCATGTCAGCCGTTTCTTGTTGGGTTAGCTGGGTCAGCTGCAACTCGTTTGCCAGGCGTTCCCGATCCAGCGCCGCCAACAGCCGGCCCAACCCTGGGGCAACTTCATCATGGCGGTAAGTCAACAGCAGTAGGGTCGGCATTGAGGCAAGTTGGCGAGTGTAGAAGAGCAGGAAGTCCAACGTCACATCATCACACCAGTGCAAATCCTCAAAGATGAGCAGTTGCACCGAAGCGGACAAAACCTGCGTGAGTTGCTCGAAGATGTGGCGCCTGGAGTGGTCGGGCAATTCGTTCGATTCATCGATCTGGCCAGCGAGGCTGGCCAGCAATCCGGTTGGCAAGACAGTTTGTGCAGACGGCGACCGCCACAGGTCGAATAGGGGGGCAAAGGGCAGGGTGCGGTCGGTCTCGAAGCAACGACCCTGCAAGACTTGCAGTCCCAACCCTTCCGCCTGACGCCGCACTTCGCGCACCAGCCGCGACTTTCCTATCCCAGCCTCGCCGCTGATGAGGGCGATCTGGCCGTGACCGGTGTGCGCGCGCTCCAACAGACGCAATAAGGCTGCAAGCTGAGCATCGCGACCGACCAGAACGGGGCACAGGATAGGGCGCGTCATGGGTTCAAGCATCAAGACTCCGTCTCTTGCCTTTTTAGAGACTGTTTAAATATTTACCAACCTCGACTCCAAGGCGCAGAGGCGCATAGATTCGTCGAGGAAAGCGACAGGGAATGCAGCTATTTCTCTGCGCTTTTTTGCGTCAAGCCCGGCAAAATAGGGTGTATGCTGAAGTTGTTCATACAGTGCGTCTCGATCTGGATGGCTCATTGCGCTATGATCATATCACACACAGCGTGTACAATGAAGGACATCATGATCCGTTCACTTCGTCTGCGTCTTGGCTTCCTCTTTCTGGCTTTCCTGCTGCTGGTGATTGCTGCGGTGACAGTCACCTATGCCGCCGTCGCTAGCCAACGCCATGACGCGCTGCTGATCAACCTGGCTGGCCGCCAGCGCATGTTGTCGCAACAGCTGACTTGGTTGGCGCTGACTGTGCCGGACGATCCGCTGCTCGCTGCCAATCGTCAGCGTTTTGCCGAGACGTTGGCTGCGTTGGAGCAGGGCGGGGCTGCGCTCGATGCCAGTGGTCAGCCTGTCGTGTTGCCGCCTTCGAGTTCAGTCAGGAGATCGTCGCCCAACTAGAGCTTGCGCAACTGCTCGACTCAGTCACCGATCGCGCGCGGGTGCTCATGGCTGGCTCCGCCGCCGCGCTCTGCCTACTCGATGAGGAGGCGATGACCCTGCGCCTTGCTGCGGGCAGCGGCGCAGGTGTGGCAAAGCCCGATCTGCGCCAGCCCGTGGACGCTGCGTTGCCCCGCCAGGTGATCGGCGAGCGGCGCACGGTCGTAACGGAGAGCGCCTGCGCCAGTTGTGGCTTTCTGCGCAGCGTCGCCGCTGGTCAGTGCGTCGCCACACCCCTGCGCGCTGCTATCGGCGGCCGATTACAGCTTTGCCGATATCATGCGGCTATCGTGCGGCGGAACACCTACGTGATGGTTCTGTTGAATGATCAGCGCTGCGGCAGCCACTGAATAGAGACCAGATGTTGTAGCTTGGCAAATTCGGGATCGCCGGTCAGCAAGGTGGCCTGTCGTTGCTGAGCCAGGGAGACAGCAAAAGCGTCAGCATAGGAAATGGGGTAGTGCGCCTTCAAGTGTGCGGCAGCCAGGACATGGGTGCGGTCAACTTCCACGACCATGATTGGCAGTTGATCGATCATGCCGATCATCATTTGTGCCTGCAGTAGACCACGTTCTCGCTCGACGATGTAGAGGCATTCACCGTAGTTGATGAGCGAGAAGAGCACCTGGTTGGCGCCCTGGCTTGCGTTCATCAGGAGTTCCTCCACCAGCGCTGCCCCGGTCTCATCCTCCAGATACGCCAACAGGGCAAAACTATCCAACACGTAGCAAGCAGCGCTATCGCTCACGGGATTGCTCCTGCGCACGCTCCTCAAGCAGCGCGTTCACAAGCGAAGTGTCACCCTTGAACATTCCGCGCGCTGCGCGCACCGGGTCCATGGCGGTTGGCACGATCATCAGCGCATTGCCGTAATCCACAAACGCAACACTGTCGCCAGGATGCAGGTCATATTTTTTGCGCAGCGCTGCTGGAATCACAATCCAGCCTTTTGATGAAATCGTGGCGATTGTCATCGTTAACCTCTCAGGGGAATTATACATCGACACAAAGAGTATAACAAATTCTATGATTTATACAACTTTACCTGCATTTCGTTATACCTGACAAAACACAAGTTCTTCTCTGTTTCAGTGACGACAAACGATTTCCAAATGCTCGCCATGCAGGATGGCGCCGGACATCGGTATTGCCTCGATTGCGTTGCAGATGGCGCGCCAATCCAGGCGACTGCCAATGGCGCCGACGGGCAGCACTTTGGTTGGCGCCGACGCCTGTTGCAGCTGCGCCGCCAGGCGGGCGTGGTCCTCCTGATCGACCGGCTGCACGGTCACGCCGCTGGCCCGGCGCACGCCTTGCGCAATGCCAAAAAGCCGACCCGCAGCGGCAACGTCTCGCCCAACCAGTGCATCCGCCAGCTTTTCCAGCGCTGACGCCACCACCTGCGCACTCTCGGTCTGCAAGCCGGTGGCCAGCGCCGGGCGCAGCACAGCCTCAGCCTGTGCGTGCTCACCTTGCAGCAAGTGCACCTGCCCCAGGTTGATCTCAGCGACGGCGATAAAATGCGGATCGCCCACACGCTGAAGACGCTCCAGACTGCCGCGATAGTGGGCTGCCGCCGCATCCAGGTCGCCCTCCATGCGCGCAATCTCCCCCAGGTTTATTAGTGCAATGCCTGCCAGCCAGTCATCGCCGACCATCGTCGCCTGTTCCAGGCTGGTTTGGGAGAAGAGACGCGCCGCGTGCAAATCACCGCGATTGGCACTCAGCACACCCAGCCCATCCGACGCGTAGGCGAACTCGCGACGGTCTGCAGCTGCTCCAGCCGGCGTGAGCGCTGCCAAGAAGCACGCGCTGGCCAGGTCATATTGAGCGCGATAGAAGGCAATCGTCCCTTTGCAGTTGAGAAAGCGCGCCCAGAGTCCTGGGTCGCTCTCCAACCTGCCCGCCTCCAATTCGATGCTGTCGAGCCAGGGCGCAATCTCGGCGAGGTGGCTGCGCGCAACAAAGAAGTGGCGCAGCGCCACGACAATGCGGATGGCGCTGGCGATGTCGCGTTGCGTGATGCTGAAGTGGATCGCTGTGTAGAAATTGTGGCGTTCCGCTTCCAGCCGCTGTAGCCAGTGCGTCTGTGCGGCGCTGTGCAGCAACGGCGCCGCCTGCTCTGCCAACGCCACACACCAGGCAAGCCGCCGCTGCTGGGCGTCGTCGAACTCACCCGCCGCCGTCAACAGCATGGTTGCATATTCGCGCACGGTTTCCAGCATGCGGACCCGACGCACCTCCCCCACGCTCTCCAGCCGCACCAGGCTTTTATCGGCAAGCGCCTGCACGACCGGCAGATCGATGCCCAGCGCCGCCACCCCGTCCAGCGCTGCGCCGCCATCGAAGACGCTGAGCTGACGCAGTGCATGCTGTTCCGTCGGCGTGAGCAGCGCATAGCCGTGCTGCAGCGCCGCCGTGAGCGTGCGCTGGTCAGGGCTGAGGCTGGCAGCACGCTTGCCCAGCAACGCCAGACGGTCGGTGCGCACATGCGCCAGCAACTCTTCGGCGGTCATCTCCTCGGCATGCGCGGCGATCAGCTCGATGGCAAGCGGGAGGTCGTCGAGCTGACGGCAGAGTTCGCCGATGACCTCTTGCTGCACCGGCGTGGGTGTATAGTCCGGCTGGTGATTCCGCACGCGCACGATGAACAGTTCAACGGCGCTGCGGCGGTCGAGCGGCTGCACCTGGATGCTCTGCTCGGCGCGCAGCTTGAGCCGGCTGCGCGAGGTGACGAGGATGCGCAGGCGGGGACACACCTTGAGCAGGTCAGCCACCAGCGCCGTTTGTGTCCCGACCAGATTGTCGAAATTGTCGAGAAAGAGCAGCGCCTCGCGGCGGCGCAACTGCTCGCTCAGCCTGACTGCGGGCGGGCGGCTGTCCTCCACCAGGTGCAGCGCCGATGCAATCGCAGCAGATGCGAACTCAGCGCCGCTCAAGTCGCCGAGCCAGACCGTGTACGCGCCGTCGGCGTGAAAGGGCGTCAGCACGCGCACGATGGCTTGCGCCAGGCTCGTCTTGCCCACGCCCGGCGGTCCGACCAGCGTGAGCAGGCGGCCCGGATGGGTCATCAGCCGCTGCGCCAGCGCATCGATCTCCGCATCGCGCCCCAAAAGCACGCCAACCGTCGCGTCATGCGCGGCGGCTACGTCTGGCGCCGCCAATGCCAGCAAACGGTCGAGCAGGCGTGCGTCACCGGCTGTCGCCAGCGCCGGCGCCAGTTGGGTGCGCACCAGCGCCGCCGTCGGACGGCGCTGCCCACTCTCCAGCGCGCTGATCAAGGCGACGCTGCAACCAGCCTTCGCCGCCAGCGCACCCTGCGTCAAGCCGGCGCGTTTGCGTAGATAACGCAGCACTGCACCGAAATCTGCTGCACCGTGCATCGATCACGCTTCCTCTGCCAGTGCGTCGATTGACAACGTCTGCCCGGTCTGCCATGCCGTCGCCAATGCGGCGGGCGCAAGCCGGGCGCTGACCGCATCCTGCACCCGCCGATAGTCCGCCGCGTCGCAGGGCGCCAGGAAAGCCGGAAAGCGGTCGAAGCGCTGCCAGGCCGCGGCGAGCAGCGTGGCGGCTTGCACGTCATCACCTGCCGACGCCGCCAATGCGCCCAGCCCGGCCAGACTGCGCCCCACCATGCGCTCATCGCCCTGGGCATGGGCGAGCGCCAGGCTGGTGCGATAGTGTTGGCGTGACGCCGCCGTTGCGCCGCGGCGCCGGGCGATCTGGCCGAAGTGGTGCTCGGTGAGCATGACGCCCTCTTGCAAGCCCAGTTCGTCGAAAATTGCGCGCGCCTGACGATAGGCGCTTTCGGCGCCGTCCATATCGTCACAATACCAGCGCGTTTCACCCACCACTTCATGCGCCCACGCCAGGTCGCGCAGGCGATCGAGCGTCGCCACCACCAGCAGCGCCTCCTCGGCAAGCTGGCGCGCTTCTGCGTAGCGCCCTTCCAGCCCGTCGACCACAGCAAGCTGCATCAGCGCGTGGGCGCGGCCGTTGGCATCATCGGCGGCTTGATGCAGCGCAAGCGATTCGGTGAAGTAGGCGCGGATGCGTGGGTCGCTGCGGTCGCCATAGCCCAGCACCATCGCCGTCGAGCTGAGCAGCGTCGCCAGCCAGCCTGGCGCGGCGAGGGTGCGCACGAAGGCCATCGCCTGTTCAAAGCAATCCACCGCAGCGGGGGAGTCGTGGCCATCGAAGTGCAACCATGCCAGCTCGTTGAGCGTCGCCGCCTGCCCGCGTTCATCCTGCAACGCCGCAAAGATCGTCAGCGCCTCCGCCAACCGCGCGTGGGCGTCGGCATGGTCGCCCAGGTTGTGCGCAAGCTGTCCCGCCGAAAGCAGAGCATAGCCACGCGCCGCATCGCTGACGGTGTCCACTGCCAGCGCCTGCGCCAGCCACGCCCGCCCTTCGCGCAGATGCCCGCGCGCGTACCAGAATTCTCTGAGCGCCGCCGCCAGCCGCACCGCCTCGTGCGCGCCCGCGTCGATCCAGTAGCGCAGCGCCGCACGCAGGTTGTCGAGATTACGCGCCAGCAAATCAAGCTGTGTCTGGTTGGGCGTCGGGGTGCCTTCCGCCAGCGCCAGGAAACAGGCGGCGTGGGCATGGCGGGCGGCAGCCTCCTCCCCGGCTGCGCGCAACTGCTCGTCGGCGTAGGCGCGGATGGTGACCAGCAGCGCGTAGCGCTCGCGCTGGTTCTGCTGCAACGCCTGATGCACCAAATTCTGCTCGACCAGTGTGCGCAGATCAGCCGGGGTGAAGCCAAGCGTCGTGACCGCCTCCGCATCGAAGCCGCCAGCAAAGGGCGCCAGCCAACGCAGCAGCCGCTGGCAAGGCGGCGTCAGGAGCAGATAGCTGCGGTGAATGGCGTTCGCCAGCGTGCGATGATGGGCGGGCAGGTCGCCGGGACCGTCGGTCAGCATGTCGAGGCGGCGGTCGCGCAGCCGCGCCAGCAGCGCTGCGGGCGGATAGACGCTGACCTGCGCCGCGCATAACTCAATCGCCAACGGCAGGCAGTCCAGCTCGCGACAAATCTGCGCCACGACTTCCTGGTGTGTTGGCAGCAGCTCCAGATCAAGATCACGGGCGCCGACGCACGCGGCAAACAGTTCAACGGCGGCGGCAAGCGCCAGCGGCGCAACGGTGAAGCGCTGCTCCTGGCGCAGGTGCAGCCGCTGCCGGCTGGTGGCGAGGATGCACATGCCGGGACACGCCGCCAGCAGTTCACTCACCAGCGGCGCGACAGCCAGCAACTGCTCCAGGTTGTCGAGCACAATCAGCATCTGCTTGCGGCGCAAATGGGCGATCACCTGCGGCAGCGCCTCGTTGCGCCCCAGCTCCAGGTCGAACGCCAGCGCCAGCGTTGCGGGGACTGCGGCGGCGCTTTCGACTGCGCTCAAGTCGATGAAGGCGGCGCCGTGCGTATACAGCGGCGCCAGACGATGTGCGATCTCCAGCGCCAGCCGCGTCTTGCCGACGCCCGGCGCACCGGTCAGTGTGAGCAACCGTCCCTGATGTCCAGCCAGGCGGCGGCAGACCAGATCAAGGTCACGCCCGCGCCCGACCAACGGCGTCGGCGGCGCCGGCAGCGGCGCGGGCGTATCGACTTCCTCGACTGTAACGGTGATGCTGCGTGTGACGGTGGCGGTGACAGGGTGGTGTTTGCCGCGTGCGCTGGCGGCGGCGGCGACCAGATGCGCGGCCAGCGCGGGGTCGTCCTGCAGCGCCAGCGCGGGGACAAAGCGTTCGGTCACGACGGTCACATCGGGGAGACGGTCGCCCTGCTCCAGACTACAGATCATGGCGACGCTGTAGCCGACCGCAGCCGCCAGGTCGCGCTGCGTCATGCCGGCGCGGCGGCGCACCTGGCGCAGGAGACCGCCAAAATGGGGTGCGGTGGGTTGGGGTGCGGACGTAGTGCGGCGTCCGCTCATGTTGCCTCGATCATGCGGGGAATTGTAGCGCGTTGGTGGGCAAGGGGCAAGCGGCCCGCGCACAGCCGCCCGGTGAATCAATTCATCGGCTGATAGCTCAAGTCCACTCATGAAATTTAGCAAACAGATTCGGTAACCGTAGGTTCGGCTTCCAGCCGGACGTTTCTCGTCTGCCACACTGTCACGCCGGAGGCGATGACCTACGGGAGAGGACGCTCCGTGCATGGAAGGCAGCAACATCGATTGCCGGGTTATTTTGTTAATCCTCATGAGCCGACTTTCGCTTTCAGCCTCGATTTCAATCGAAGGCGGCGCCGCCCCGTATCTGAAGTTCACCCATATCGGGATATTGGGCCAGGGATTGAGCATCGTTTGCTCACACCGTCTTTGTAGAATTTTTGTGAAAAAATCGCTGGCGTTTCCCCACGCGTCCCCCTACACTGCCCGGTATGAGACGCAAACGCAGGAAGGTCGTGGTGACGGTGACGGAGACGTGGACCTTTGTCTTCGATGAAGCCGGCGACCTGCCGGCGCCGCCGCTTGACCTGCCGGCGCTTGCGTCTGTCCCCGCACCGCCGCCGGATGAGGCGATGTTGCCGCCTGATGCGCTCGACGCGCCGGTAGTCGACGCACCGGAAAGCAGCAGCACAGCCGGCGAGGATGCGTGAGTGACGTTGCCCGACCTATAGTGCACAAGGAGAAACCGAAATGAGTAGTTCGATCAACCTGTCTTCAGTCCGAGCTGCCTGGTGGCTGCCAGGCTTGCTGCTGCTGATGGTGCTCAGCCTCAGCGCCTGCCAGCCGGTGCAGGCGCCCGCTGCCTCCGCCATCCCCGAATTCACTATCGCAGTGAGCGATGACGCCGTGAGCGCACCGGAGGTCGTCCCCGGCGGCATCGTGCGCGTGACCCTCCAGAACACCAGCCGCGTCCCGATGGACATTGGCCTGGCGCGCGTGCTCGAAGGCAGCACGCCGGAAGAAGTGATTGCGTTGGCGCAGGGCGGCGGCGAAGCCATCATCCCGCTGTTGACCAAAGCCAGCTTTCTGGGAAGCTTCAACCCGGTTGCGCCGGGCAGTGAGCGATGGGCCTACACTGACCTGCGCACCGGTGTCTTCGTGGTCGACGCCACCGAGCATGTCGAAGGCATGCCGGTGACTGGGGCGCCCCATCTCAACGCCGTCTTCACGGCCGATGAGATTGTTGGCACGACCGAGCCTGTCGCTGACGTCGTCGTGGACATGGTAGATTTCGCCTACACTATGCCCGACGAGATCCAGGCGGGACCACAGCTTTGGGAGTACACCAACAGCGGCGAGCAGTGGCACATGATGTTCGTTGTCGATCTGGCGGAAGGCGCTGGCGTTGAGGATGTGATGGCTTTCCTTGGCGACCCCGCCGCAATGCCGCCCGGCCCGCCGCCTTTCGAGTTTGCGCCGGATGCCGGTATTCCCCCCATCGGCGTGGGCGAGCGTGTCTGGCTGGAGTCCAGCCTGGCGCCCGGCGAGTACCTGGTCGGCTGCCCGGTTCCTGATGTGGCGGCGATCTTCGCAGGCGAAATGCCGACGTCGCACGTGGAGCACGGCATGGTGAAGATGATTACTGTTGTCGAGTGAAGGTAAGAGGATGCGGTGAGGAAACCTTCCCGGAAGCTGCCAGCTTCCGGGAAGGTGGGCAGTTCACGGCGCGTCGAGCACGTCGCTGACCGGCGCGTGGAGGTCGGCGTAGTGGGCGGAGGTGGCAATCTCGCCACGGCGAAAGACGCCGTGCTCGACGTAGCTCGTCTCCTCCAGCCGCAGCACAGTGATCGTCTCAGCCTGCGGGTCAACGATCCAGTATTCGGGGATGCCAGCCTGGGCGTATTCGCTGCGTTTGGTCACCAGGTCACGCTGCGGGTCGTCGGGCGACACGACCTCGATCACCAGGTCGGCGCCTGTCCAGTAGGCGTTCTGGCGGCGTGGATCGTTGGCAGAGGCAATGAAGATCACGTCTGGTTCACGAATCTTGCCCGGACGCAGACGAAGGCGAAGCGGCGCAATCCGCACGGTTCCGCCCATGAATTCGGCGAGATTCAGCAACAGGACGTAGAGAAAGCCAACAATTGCTTGATGCTTGTCGCTGGGCATGGGCAGCACCTCGATCGTACCGTTGGAGAATTCGACCAGGCGGTTGGTGTTCAGGTAGAGATAGTCTTCTTCGCTCCACGCGCCCTGGGCAGGGAAAAGCAAGGCGACTTCCCAGGCCGGTTCAGCTTCGCCGGTAGGAGAGATCAACGGTGGTTCGGTTCTGAGCATGAGCGTTTCTCCTGTTGCAGCCAAACAAACAAGCGCGCCGTTCACAACTGTACTTGCTGCATCGACGGCAGTATAGCAGAGAGCTGACGCCAGAAAAATTGATGTGCGCACCCAAACGAAAGGAAGTCCCTATGCGCCGTGTGCTGTTGAGCCTGTCGATTGTGCTGCTTGGCGCACTGATTCAGCCGTCCACACTCCATGCATTGACGCCTGCCGCCGGCTGTCAATG
>CZCA01004927.1_pt1 | contig 18661 bp, 14 predicted proteins | sample 591981 | NCBI WGS metagenome assembly CZCA01 (sample SAMEA3556810, study PRJEB10932) | anaerobic digester metagenome
CTGCCGCAGCCGGTGCGGCGGGCGCTGCGGCGTGTGTCGCGGTCGGACGCGCGGGGCGTGTGGCGCCTGCGGGTGGCAACTGGAGTTCGACGACCAGCGGTACGCCCGCGAATTCCTCACCGAGTTCCTCGATACGACGCAGGTAACGCTCCCGCACCCATTGCAGCACGAAGCGGTTGGGTGCGAACAGCGACCATGCCGAGCCCTCCCCGGATTCCGCCCGCAGCGTCTTGATCCAGGTATTGAACTGCTGCTGGGGCAGCTCCTGTTCAAGGCGCGACAGGCAGAAGGACCAGAAATCTTGAGTCACGGCGTGGATGGGAGTGAGGTTGGCGGCGATCGGGTTTGCGCTTCGAGATACGGCGAGATTCACGGCAGGGGGCGTCGCTCATGCGACGAGGCTCCTGCGCTGTGGTCCTGCCGGGTGACGTTTCGCTGGGGTCATGTGCCTGCATTGCGCTCGGACGGCGGCATTCGTATGCAGTGGCCTGCGCTTGTTGTGCGCTAGCCTCGGGGGCACGAAAGGCCATCATTGTAATCGGCTGGTCCAGACTTATCCACAGGGGTGATCAAAAATTGTTCTTGACAAACATGGGATTATCCATTTAACTCTCGCGTTTGACCTAACACTGGCAGTCCGATCATGAAACGCACTTATCAGCCCTCCGTTGTCCGCCGCAAGCGCACCCATGGCTTCCTGGTCCGCATGAAGACCCGTGGCGGCCGTGCGGTCATCCGCGCACGTCGTGCCAAGGGTCGTCACCGCCTCGCCGTCTGAGGTGATGTTGCCCACGGGCGCTGACCAGGGATTTCGCAGCGCTCACAGATTGCACAAAACGGATGAGTATTCATCCGTTTTTGCTTTTCGGCGGGCGCTGCGCGGGCGTTTCTACATGCTGCATTACCGCCCCAACGGCCTCGACACCGCCCGTCTCGGGGTGGTCGTGGCCAAGAAGCTCGCCAAGCGCGCGAACGTGCGCAATCTGGTCAAGCGCATTGCGCGTGAAACATTCAGGCGCCATCGTGAGGCGCTGCCGGCCATGGATCTCGTGGTGCGCCTGCATGCGTCCGTCGCAAAGGCGACTCGCGCCGAACTGAACCTCGACCTGCTCGTCTTGCTGCAAAGGTTGCCCCGCCCATGAAGACCGTGTTGATCGCGCTGGTACGTTTCTACCGCTATGCGATCAGCCCGATGCTCGGGCGCAACTGCCGTTTTCACCCGACCTGTTCCGAATACGCGATCGAGGCCATCGAGCGCTACGGCGCCCTGCGTGGCAGCTGGATGGCTGCGAAACGGGTGGGGCGCTGTCACCCCTTCAATCCGGGCGGGTATGATCCCGTTCCCTGACCTGAGACAGAACGAATCCGATGGATCAACGCCGCCTCATCCTCTTCCTGGTTTTCTCCTTCGCCCTGGTCATGCTGTGGGATGGCTGGCTCAAGCACAACCAGCCCCCGGTGGCGGCGCAACAGCCGGCAGCCGTCGGCGCGGCGGCGCCGGCCGACGGTGCAGTGCCCACGCCGACCCTGAACGCGGCGGCGCCGGGTGCGCCCGCTGTCCCGGGCGAGCAGGCCGCCGCCGCGGCCGCGCCGCGCGTGGTGGTCGAGACCGACCTGCTGCGCGCCGAGGTGTCTGCACAGGGGGGCGATATCGTCCGTCTGGAGCTCAAGCAGCACAAGGCGAGCGGCGAGACAGGCGCCAATTTCGTGCTGTTTGACGATGGCACCACCCGCCACCAGTATGCTGCGCAGTCCGGCCTGATTGGGGACGGCCTGCCGACGCACAAAACGGTGTTCCAGTTGCCGGCGAGCGAGCTGCGCCTGAAGGACGGCGAAGATGCGGTCGAACTCCGCCTGCAGGCGCCCGAGCAGAACGGCGTCCAGGTGACCAAGGTCATGCGTTTCGCGCGCGGCAGCTACCTGGTGGACATCGCCTACGAGATCCGCAACGGCGGCGCGCAGGCGCTCGCGCCCCATGCCTACTTCCAGCTCACCCGCGACGGCAATCCGGCCGAGCAGGTGGAAGCCTTCGGCGTGACCACCTTCACCGGGCCGGCCTTCTATACCGATGCCAACAAGTTCCAGAAGGTGCAGTTCGCCGACATCACCGACGGCGACGCCAAGTTTGCGAAGAGCGCGAGCGACGGCTGGGTGGCGATGGTGCAGCACTATTTCGTCAGCGCCTGGCTTCCGGAGCAGGGGCAGCAGCGCGAGTATTTTGCCCGCGCGCTGGGTAACAACCTTTTCTCGGCCGGCGTGATCCTGCCGGTGTCGGCGATCGAGCCGGGTGCTGCGGGCACGGTGGCGAGCCGCCTGTACGCGGGTCCCCAGGAACAGGACAAGCTGGAGGGCATCGCCCCTGGACTCGACCTGGTGGTGGACTACGGCTGGCTGACCGTGATCGCGGCGCCGCTGTTCTGGGTGCTGTCGTGGTTCCACAAGCTGACCGGCAACTGGGGTTGGGCGATCATCCTGGTCACGGTGGCGATCAAGGCGGTGTTCTTCCCGCTGTCGGCCGCGAGCTACAAGTCCATGGCCAAGATGCGGGTGCTCGGTCCGCGCCTTCAACGCATGAAGGAGCTGTACGGCAACGACAAGGCCAAGATGCAGCAGGAGATGATGAATCTCTACCGCACCGAGAAAATCAACCCGCTCGGTGGCTGCCTGCCGATCCTGGTGCAGATCCCGGTGTTCATCGCGCTTTACTGGGTGCTGCTGGGTAGCGTCGAGATGCGTCACGCGCCGTGGCTGGGCTGGATCCAGGACCTTTCGGCCAAAGATCCGTACTTCATTCTGCCGATCATCATGGGCGCCTCCATGCTGATCCAGATGAAGCTCAACCCGACGCCGCCAGATCCGATCCAGGCCAAGGTCATGATGGCGATGCCGATCATCTTCACCTTCATGTTCCTGTGGTTCCCGTCCGGCCTGGTGCTTTACTGGGTGGTAAACAACATACTGTCGATCGCCCAGCAGTGGCAGATCACGCGGATGATCGAAAGTGCAAAGTCGGCCGGCAAGCCCGCCTGACACGATCGCCGCGATTGCGACGGCACCGGGGCGTGGCGGCGTCGGTGTCGTCCGTGTCTCGGGCGCCAGCCTGAGCGAGTTTGCCGTCAAGCTGTGCGGCCGCGCACCCAAGGCGCGAACGGCGCATTTCTCGCGCTTCCTCGATGCAGAGCAGCGCGTCATTGACGAGGGCATCCTTCTCTACTTTGCTGCACCGGCCTCCTTCACCGGGGAGGATGTGCTCGAGCTTCAGGGTCACGGTGGTCCGGTGGTCATGCAGATGCTGCTCGAGCGCTGCCGTGAGCTCGGGGCCCGCCTGGCGGAGCCGGGCGAGTTCACCCGGCGCGCGTTTCTCAATGGCAAGCTCGACCTCGCTCAAGCCGAGGGCGTTGCGGACCTGATCGAGGCCTCGACAGCGGCGGCGGCGCGTTCGGCGGTGCGGTCGTTGTCCGGGCGCTTCTCCGAGGAGATCCATCGTATCGTCGATCGGTTGATCGATCTGCGCATGCTTGTCGAAGCGACGCTGGACTTTCCTGAGGAAGAGATCGATTTTCTCGAGCGTGCGCGCGCCATGCCGCGGCTGGAAGAAATCCGGGCGCAGCTCGAGGGTTTGCTCGATCGTGCGCGCCAGGGCTCGCTGTTACGCAGCGGCCTCAACGTGGTGCTGGTTGGCGAGCCAAACGTGGGCAAGTCCAGCCTGCTCAACCAGCTGGCCGGCGAGGAGCGGGCAATCGTCACCGAAGTCGCGGGCACGACGCGGGATGCGCTGCGCGAGACGATCCAGATCGAGGGGATTCCGCTTCATATCATTGACACGGCCGGGCTTCGCGAAACGGCGGACACCGTCGAGCGCATCGGGATCGAGCGAACATGGCGGGAGGTTGATCGCGCCGATGTGATCCTTCGCCTCGTTGATGCAATGCGTGGCGAGTCGATTGAGGACGAAATCGATAGACGACTGCCCCCAGGCGTTGAGCGGATCACTGTAGTGAACAAGATCGACCTCGCCGGGTGGGCGGCGGGGCGGCACGAAGTGGCGGGCCGGGTTCGTCTTCAGGTATCGGCGCGCAACGGCGAGGGGGTGGATCTGGTCCGGCAGGAATTGCTGCGCATCGCCGGCTGGCACGCGCATGGCGAAGACGTGATCCTTGCGCGCGAACGACATCTTGCTGCGTTGAGGCAGGCACTTGCGCACGTGCGGGCAGCGGGCGGGCAACTAGGCGCCCTCGAGCTGTTCGCGGAGGAGTTGCGCCTTGCTCAGGAGCAGTTGGGCGAGATTACGGGTGAGTTCTCGGCTGATGACTTGCTCGGCGTGATCTTTTCCCGGTTCTGCATCGGGAAGTAGCGGGGATCGGCGACGGGCAGGGCCCGCGCGCTGGGGCGGTGGTGTTTTCGTCGCTCGGCGCGGTCGCCGCGATGCTCGTTTTCTGCGGAACGCCCTGGTTTCACGTGAAACAATCCTATGGATATCGAATTCATCTTCCTTGCGCTCGGTCTGGCGGCGCTCTTTGCGGGCTTCGTCGATTCGATCGTCGGCGGGGGTGGGCTGATCCAGCTGCCCGCGCTGTTCACCGCCTTCCCCTCGAGCGCGCCCGCCGTCCTGTTCGGGACGAATAAGCTGGCCAGCATCGTCGGGACGAGCAGTGCCGCGATCCAGTACAGCCGGCGCGTCGCCATACCCTGGGAGGTGGCCGGGCCGGGTGCAGTCGCGGCGCTGGTGGGAGCCTGGTACGGGGCGAGGGCGGTAGCGTATCTCGACCCTGCAATCCTTCGGCCGCTGATTCTCGTGCTGCTGATTCTGGTCGCTGCCTACACCTTCATGCGCAAGGAACTGGGCGCCGTGTCGACCGAGCCGGAGCACGGCAAGCGGTCCGCTGCACTTGCAATCGGGATCGGAGGAAGCATCGGTTTTTACGACGGCTTCTTTGGCCCCGGGACTGGCAGCTTCCTGATCTTTCTGTTCATCCGCTTGCTCGGCATGGATTTTCTGCGCGCATCGGTGTCCGCAAAGATCCTCAACGTGGCGACCAATCTTGCGGCGCTCGCATTCTTCGTGGGCAACGTCGAGCTGATGTGGAAGCTCGCGGCGATCATGGCGGTATGCAACCTTGCTGGCTCGATCCTGGGTTCCAGGATGGCGTTGAAGCACGGCACCGGATTCGTGCGCAAGATGTTCCTGGGCGTCGTGCTGGTGCTGATCGCACGGCTTGCCTACGACACTTTCCTGCGCTGAATGCCGAGGTGTTTCACGTGGAACACCGCAGAGATAGTTTTGCGAAAATATTGCATTAGTGCTGCATGATACAATCGGTCGCTTCATTCACCTTGATGAGAACTGGGGAAATGAACGGACTCCATCTGATCGCCGATCTCTATCGCTGTCGTCCGGCCGGAGAGATCCTGACGCGCCGGGGCGCACTCGAGGCGCTGTGTGTAAATGAATGCCGTCAGGCAGGGCTGACGCCCCTGGGTGCCTACTTTTATCAGTTCGAGGATGAAGCGCGTGAGCCCGCCGGCGTGACCGGGACGGTGGTGCTTGCAGAGTCCCATCTCGCCATCCACACCTGGCCCGAAACCGGCGATGTGACCCTCGACGTCTATGTCTGCAACTTTTCCCGCGACAACAGCGATCGCGCGCGCCAGGTGTTCGCGCGCGTCCTCGCCTTGCTCGCGCCCGAGGAGATCGTTCGTCACGAAGTCCTTCGCGGCCGCCTGCCCGTGGAGGCCTGAGCCATGAGCGAGCCTGTCTCCCGCCTGCCCGAGGATGTGCTGGCCGAGTCGCTCTGCGAGGACGCGGGCTACTTCCTGCGCGGCGGCACTTTGCTTGAGGCCGGTCGCTCGCCCTGGCAGGCCTACGAGGTCTGGGAGACACCGGGCTTCGGGCGCCTGTTTCGCCTCGATGGCTGCTTCATGACGTCCGAGCGCGACGAGTTCTATTACCACGAGAACATCATCCATGTGCCCGGCGTCTGCCATCCCGGACCGCGCAAGGCCCTGGTGATCGGTGGCGGTGACGGCGGCTCTGTCGAAGAGCTGCTCAAGTATCCAACCATGGAGCACGTCGTTCTCGCTGAGCTGGACGAGCAGGTGCTTGCCATCGCCCGCCGCTATCTGCAGGCGGTCCACCATGGAGCGCTCGATGATCCGCGCGTGGATGTTCGGATCGGTGACGGCATGAAGTACGTCCATGAGGACGGGCCCGCCGCCGGTGATCGCTACGACATGATCGTCCTCGATCTCACTGATCCGGTCGGCCCCGCCGAGGCGCTCTATGCCGCAGACTTTTTCTCCGCCTGCCGTGCGCTGCTGGCAGAGGGCGGGGTGCTGAGTCTGCACATCGGCACCCCGATTTATCAGCCCGAGCGCGTCCGCGAGCTCGTGCAGCGCCTGCGCAGCGTGTTTGCCTGCGTGCGGCCTTACTTCCTGTACATTCCGCTCTACGGTAGCCTGTGGGGGCTGGCGTCAGCCTCCGATGTCGTGGATCCGGCTGCGCTGTCTGCCGTCGAGGTCGACCAGCGACTGAGCGCCCGCGGTATCGTCGGGCTGCAGCATCTGAATGGCGCTACACACAGCGCACAGTTCGCGCTTCCGAACCACCTGCGCGCCTTGCTGGCCTGAGCTGGCCGGGCGTGCCCACGCCCATCCTGCTTACCGTGACCCGCTTGCCCCGCACCGATCGACGCGTCCCACGCGCCCCCACTACTGCCGCAACACGCGCGCACTCGAACGCTCCGCACCCCGCAGCGCTTGCATCCGGCAGCCTTGCCGAGTCTCTCGCAAGGGCTGCCGAGCTTGTGGCCAGCGTGCTGGAAGGCGCCAATCTGACCGAGGCCTTCGAGCGCATGCAGGCCGCCCACGCCGACTGGCCGGACCCCACGCGGGGTGCGGTGCGCGACCTTGCGTGGACGACCCTGCGCGAGTTTCGCCGTGGCGGTGTCGTGCTTGATCGCCTGCTCAGGTCCCCGCCCGCGCCCGTGATCCATGCCTTGCTGCTGGTCACGCTGATGCGGCTGCGGCACCGTCCCGAACAGTCGCACACCGTGGTTGACCAGGCGGTACAGGCCGCTGCAGCGCTGATGCCAGGGCTGAAGAGCCTGGTCAATGGCGTGTTGCGCAACGCCTTGCGCCAGCGCGCCGAATGGGCGGCCTGGGAGCAGCAGGACTCCGAGGCGCGATATGGATTTCCGGCCTGGTGGATACAACGCGTGAAGAACGCCCACCCCGACGCCTGGGAGGCTGCCCTGCAGGCCGGCAACGAGCGTCCGCCGATGGCGGTGCGCACGAACCGGGCAACGAGCGTCCGCCGATGGCGGTGCGCACGAACCTGCGGCGGGCCCGGCTCGAGCAGGTCGAGGCGGAGCTCGCCGCTGCCGGCTGCACGACGCGGCGGCTTCAGAACGACGCGGTGCTGCTCGACCGTGCGCTGCCCGTTGCTCGCCTCCCGGGCTACGCCGAGGGCAGGGTGTCCGTCCAGGACGCAGGCGCGCAGTGGGCAGCGCGCCTGCTTGATCCGCAGCCGGGTGAGCGCGTGCTCGACGCCTGCGCTGCGCCCGGCGGCAAGACCGCACACCTGCTCGAGCGCGCCGACGTGAGCCTGCTTGCGCTCGAGTTCGATCCGCTGCGCGCGCGCCGCATCGAGCACAATCTCGCGCGCCTCGGGTTGCAGGCCGAGGTCCGGGTCGCGGATTGTCGCGATCTAGCGCAATGGTGGGATGGGCGCCCCTTCGACCGTATCCTGGCCGACGTCCCATGCTCAGCCTCCGGCGTCGTGCGCCGCCACCCTGACATCAAATGGCTGCGGCGAGACACGGACGTTGTGCAGTTTGCCGCGCAACAGGCACAAATCCTGGAGGCGCTTTGGCACACGCTGGTCCCGGGTGGCACAATGCTCTACGTCACCTGCTCGGTCTTTGACGAAGAAAACACCGCGCAGATTGCCCGTTTCTGCGCCCGTCATGCGGATGCGCTTCGCCTCTCGATCCAGGGGCGCCCGGACTTCCAACTGCTGCCTACTGCCGAACATGACGGCTTCTATTACGCGCTGCTTCGCAAGCAGGCCTGAGCGGCTGGTGCGCTGGATCCTCGGCGCGCTGGCCGCGCTGCTGACCATCACGGCCCAGGCCGACGGCGTGATCCGCAGCGCCGAGATCGTGCCTGGCGACGGCGGCTATGTGCTCAACGCCGACATCGACCTCGAGCTCAATCCGCGCCTCGTCGATGCAATATCGCGCGGCGTGTCGCTCTATTTCACCACCGAACTCGTGATCGAGCGCCCGCGGTGGTACTGGTTCAACGCTACTGTCGTCGAGCGCAGCCTCGATTACCGGCTCTCGTATCACGCCATCACCCGCAGCTACCGGCTTTCGATCGGCAGCATTCACCAGAGCTTCGACAACCTCGAGAGTGCGGTGCGAACGATGCAGCGCGTGCGCAACTGGCAGGTCGCCGAACTTGATACCCTGCAGGCCGGAGTCTCTCACGAGGTGTCGTTGCGTTTCCGCCTCGACACCAGCCAGTTGCCGAAACCCTTCCAGGTCACCGCGATCGGGAGCAGTGACTGGAACATCGCCACCGACTGGGTGCGGTGGACCTTCCTGCCCGGCGCGCCAGGTTTCCGATGAAGCGCGTCCTGCTCGTCGTCGCCGCCGCGCTGGCTGGCATTTCCTTGTTCCTGCTCACGTCGGCGAGCGCCAACACCGAGCTGTTCGCCACCAGCTATCCCTATCTGCTCGCCCTCAACGGCGCGATGGTCGTGCTTCTGGCTGCCCTGGTCGGCATGCAGCTTCGGCAACTGTGGCGCGAGTACCGCAGCCGCCAGTTCGGCTCGCGCCTGAAGCTCCGCCTGGTGCTGCTGTTCGCGCTGATGGGCGTCGTGCCGGGGCTGGTCATCTATGCGGTGTCACTGCAGTTCGTCGTGCGCAGCATCGAATCCTGGTTTGATGTACGCGTGGATTCCGCGCTCGAGGGTGGCATCGCGCTCGGCCAGAATGCTCTCGACTACCTCGTGACCCAGGTCCGCGGCAAGGCCGATGACATGGCCCTCGACCTAGAAGGCGCCGCGCAGGGGGCGGGCACGCGGCTCAACCGCCTGCGCGAACAGGCAGGAATAAGCAGTGCCACCATCCTCTCGGCCAACGGCCAGGTGCTGGCCACGGCCTCGGAGTCGGGCCAGAGCCTGATTCCGGATCTGCCCGGCCCGGCGGAGCTGCGCCAGGCCCGCCAGGTCAGGCAGTTCCATTCAGTCGACAGCCTGGCGGACGGCCGCCTCGTGATCCGCGTCATCACATCGATCCCGGTGCGCACGCTGGCGGGCGATGCGCGGCTGCTGGTGCTGAGCCAGCCCGTACCCGAGTCCTTCGGCCGCCACGCCGACGCGGTGCAGGAGGCCTATCGCGAATACCAGCAGCTGACACTGGGACGTAGCGGCCTCAAGCGCATCTACACCGTTACCCTGAGCCTGACCCTGCTGCTCGCCCTGCTTGGTGCCCTGGCCGTTGCCGTGCTGATTGCCCGGCGCCTGGCTGCGCCGTTGCTGATCCTGGCGGAAGGCACGCAGGCGGTCGCCCAGGGCGACTTCAGCCCGCGCCAGGCCCTGCCTGCCAACGACGAGCTCGGCGTGCTGACACAATCCTTCAACCGCATGACGCGTCAGCTCCAGGAGGCGCGCGCCGCGGCCGACCGCAACCGCGCCGAGGTCGAGGCTGCGCGCGCCTATCTCGAGTCGGTGCTCGCCAACCTGTCCACCGGCGTGCTCGCGTTCTCGCCCGAGGGCCACCTGCGCGCGGCGAACCATGGTGCGCTGCAGATCCTGGAGGACGACCTCGCCGGTTTCGAGGACATCACCCTCGAGGCCTGGCCGCGCCATCCCGAGCTGCGCGACGTGCTGCGCGAGGGCTTCGCCACCAACGAGGGTGACTGGCAGCAGCAGATGGAGTTGCCCGTCAAGGACAGCACGCCGCGCACGCTGCTGATCCATGGTTCGCGCCTGCCGGTGAGCACCGGCGGCGGCCTGGTGGTGGTGTTCGATGACATCTCCAGCCTGGTCGCGGCGCAACGCACGGCGGCCTGGGGCGAAGTGGCGCGCCGCCTGGCGCACGAGATCAAGAACCCGCTGACGCCGATTCAGCTCTCGGCCGAGCGGCTCGCCTTCAAGCTCGCCGACCGCCTCGACGACAGCGGGCGCGAGATGCTCGAGCGCGCGACCACGACGATCGTCAACCAGGTCGAGGCCATGAAGAACCTGGTCAACGCCTTCCGCGACTATGCGCGCCTGCCGGCGCCCACGCTCGCCGCGATCGATCTCAACGCGCTCATCCGCGAGGTGCTCAATCTCTACGAGAGCGCCAGCGTGCGCATCCGCACCGAGCTGGGCAGCAATCTGCCGCTCGTGCAGGGCGATGCCACGCAGATCAGACAGGTGATCCACAATATGCTGCAGAATGCGCAGGATGCGCTCTCCGCCCAGGACGACGGCGAGATCGGCGTCCTCACGCGACGGGAGGGCGAGCGCGCAGTGCTGCTGTTCCGCGACAACGGGCCCGGCTTCCCGGCGGAAGTGCTGGCGCGCGCCTTCGAGCCGTACTTCACCACCAAGTCGCGCGGCACCGGCCTTGGCTTGGCCATGGTGAAGAAGATCGTGGACGAGCACGGTGGCGACGTCCGCCTGAGCAACCGCGAAGGCGGCGGCGCCGAGGTGCGCATCCGGCTGCGGCTCGCCGAACATAACGAAGCTTGAAGAAACGCAATGGCAAAAATCCTCATCGTTGACGACGAAATCGGCATCCGCGAACTGCTGTCCGAGATCCTGCGTGACGAAGGCCACGACATCCTGCTGGCCGAGAACGCGAGCGCGGCGCGCGCGGCGCGCAACGCGGTGCGGCCCGACATGGTGCTGCTCGACATCTGGATGCCGGACACCGACGGCATCACCCTGCTCAAGGAATGGGCGGCCAACGGTCAGCTCAACATGCCGGTCGTCATGATGTCGGGGCACGGCACCATCGATACGGCGGTCGAGGCCACGCGCATCGGTGCGATCGATTACCTCGAGAAGCCGATTGCGCTGCAGAAGCTGCTCGCCGCCGTCAAGCGCGGTCTGCAGCGCCCGCAGGCCCCGGGGGCACCGGCGCCACTGACGCTGGCAGCCTTCACCCGTTCGGTGCCGCTGCGCGAGCTCAAGCGCCGCGTCGAACAGATCAGCAGCAGCTCGCGCGTGCTGTTGCTGCGTGTCGGGGCGGGCACGCTGGCCGAACTGGTGGCACGCAGCGTGCAGGCCTCGAATGCGCCCTGGCTCGATCTCACCGGCGTCACCGCCCCGCTCGACATCAGTCAGCTGCAGGCTGCTCATGGGGGCGTCCTCTTCGTCGGTGAGCTTGCGCGGCTGTCACGCGCGCAGCAGAAGAACCTGGCCTTCGCGCTCGATCGTCTCGATCGCTACGACTTGCGCCTGGTGGTCGCCACCGACCGCAGCCTCGAGGGCCTGATCGGCGAGGGTTGGGAGGAGGGGCTGCTCAGCCGCCTGTTCGAAGTCAGTCTTGCGCCGCCGTCGATTGCCGACGTGCGCGACGATCTGCCCGAGCTCGTCAGCCAGCTGCTGCTGCATCTGGTTGAAGCGGGTGAGGTGCCGCTGCGCCGATTCTCGACGGCGGCGCTGAACCAGCTGCGCAACCTGCCCTGGCCGGGCGGTTATCCCGAGCTGCGCGCCGCGGTGAAGTCGCTCGCCCTCGGAACGCTCGAAGAGGAGATCGGCGCCGGTGAGGTACGCCGCCTGCTGCCGGCCGACCTTGCGGCCGGCGCGTGTGGCGTTTCGCTTGACCAGCCCCTGCGCGAGGCGCGCGAGGCCTTCGAGCGCATGTACTTCGAGCACCACTTGCGTCTCGAGGGCGGCAACATGACGCGGCTGGCGGAAAAGACCGGCCTCGAGCGCACCCACCTCTACCGCAAGCTCAAGCAGCTCGGCTTGCAGGCCGGGCGGCGGCATGAGGAAAACTGAGCTTCCCGACGCGTGTGGCCGGCGGGATGCTGCAATGCACAATCCGCTTTGTCGCGATGGAGGGTGGGCGTAGAATCATCCGCTTACATTCAGTCGGGTAGAGCAGGGTGAAGATCATCATTCTGGGGGCCGGCCAGGTCGGCGCGTCGGTGGCGGAGAACCTGGTATCGGAGGCGAACGACATCACCCTGGTCGATACCAGCGACGAGTACCTGGCGGCGTTGCGCGAGCGTCTCGAGGTCCGGACCGTATGTGGCAATGCAGCGTCGCCCCGCGTGCTGAGGGAGGCCGGCGCCGAGGATGCCGACCTGCTGATCGCCGTCACCCAGTCCGACCAGACCAACCTGTGCGCCTGCCGCATCGCCAAGGCGCTGTACAACCTGCCCACGCGCATCGCGCGCCTGCGCTCCACCGATTACGTCGACCACCCTGAGCTGCTCGACGACGACAACTTCGCCGTCGACTTCTCGATCTGCCCCGAGCAGGTCGTCACCGACTACATCAAGCGCCTGATCGCCTTCCCCGAGGCGCTGCAGGTGCTCGAGTTCGCCGACGGCGTGGTGAGCCTGATCTGCGTGCGCGCCTTCGAGGGCGGTCCGCTGGTCGGGCATCCGTTGAAGGCGCTGCGCTTCCACCTGCCCAACGTCGAGGTGCGCATCGCCGCGATCTACCGCAACGGCGAGCCGATCATGCCCGAGGGCGACACGATCATCCTCCCGGATGACGAGGTGTTCTGCCTTGCCGCGACCGTGCACATCCGCCAGGTGATGCGCGAGCTGCGCCGCTCCGACAAGCCGATGCGCCGGATCATGATCGCGGGTGGCGGCAACATCGGCTTCCGGCTGGCGCAGTCCATCGAGCACAACTACCACGTCAAGATCCTCGAGCTGAACCGTACCCGAGCCGAGACGCTGGCCTCGCAGCTGTCGAACGCGCTCGTGCTGCGTGGCGACTCGACGGACGAGAAGCTGCTCGAGGGCGAGGGCATCGACGAGACCGATCTGTTCGTCGCCCTCACCAACGACGAGGAGGACAACATCATGTCCGCCTCGCTCGCCAAGCGCATGGGCGCGCGCCGCACGCTGGCGCTGATCAACCGCAGGAGCTACGTCGATCTGGTGCAGGGCGGCCCGATCGACATTGCGATCTCGCCGGCCCACACCTCGATCGGCACGCTGCTCGCCCACGTCCGCCGCGGCGACGTGGTCGCGGTGCACAGCCTGCGCCGCGGCGCCGCCGAGGCGCTCGAGATCATCGCCCACGGCAGCCGCAAGGACTCCAAGGTGGTCGGGCGCGCGATCGAGGAGATCGCCCTGCCGCGCGGCACCAGCATCGGCGCGATCGTGCGCGACGTGAAGAACGAGGACGGGCGCGTGATCCGGCGCGAGGTGCTGATGCCGCACCACGACACCGTGATCGAGGAGGACGACCACGTGATCGTGTTCTGTACGAGCAAGAAGCTCGTGCAGAAGGTCGAGAAGCTGTTCCAGGTCGGCTTCCACTTCCTCTGAGATGCAGACGACTCTTCGCCCCTATCACCCCGCGCTCAACGCGCTCGGGCTGATCATCATGATCTTCGGCCTGCTGATGGGCTTTCCGCTCGCCGTCTCGGCCTGGGTGGGGGATGGCGCCACGCTGGCCTACGACCAGGCGCTGTTCGTGACCTTCGTTGCCGGCTTGCTGCTGTGGGGGGCGACGCGCACCGAACGCCGCGACCTGCGCGTGCATGACGGCTTCCTGCTGGTGGCGGCGACCTGGGTGGTGCTGCCGCTTTTCGGCGCCTTGCCGCTGCTTGCCTATATCCCCGAGCTGCGCTTCACCGATGCCTATTTCGAGGCGGTGTCCGGGCTCACCGCCACCGGTGCGACCGTGCTGACCGGACTCGACGACCTGCCGGTGTCGATCAACCTGTGGCGCACCTTCATGCACTGGGTGGGCGGCATGGGCGTGATCGTGCTGGTGGTGGCGATCCTGCCTCTGCTCGGCATCGGCGGACGCCAGCTGTACAAGGCCGAGGTGCCCACGCCGATGAAGGACTCGAGCCTCACGCCGCGTATCGCCGAGACGGCCAAGGGGCTGTGGCTTACGTACGTGCTGTTGACCGTGGCCTGTGGCCTCAGCCTGTGGTGGGCCGGCCTCGACGGCTGGGATGCCGTGATCCATGCCTTCAGCGTTGCCGGATTGGGCGGCTTCTCGAACAAGGATGCCTCGCTCGGACACTTCGACAGCCTCCAGGTCGAGATCGTCGTCGTCGTGTTTGCGCTGCTGGCGGGGCTGAACTATGCGACCCACTACCTCGCGCTGATGCGGCGCTCGTTCCGCCCCTACCTGCGCGATCCCGAAATCCCGTTCTATTTTCTGGTGCTCGCATTCAGCACCCTGATGCTGACCGTCTATCTGCTGGTCCAGGGCGTGTTCACGGATGTTGGCGAGGCATTTCGCTACGTCGCCTTCCACGTCGTCTCGATCTCGACCTCGCTCGGCCTGGCTACCCACGACTACACGCTGTGGCCGATGTTCGCCCAGATCTGGATCCTGTTCCTGGGCAGCTTCATTGCCTGCTCGGGCTCCGCCGGCGGTGGCATCAAGATGATGCGGGCGATGATCCTGTACAAGCAGGTCTTTCGCGAGATCGTGCGCTCGCTGCATCCGAACGCCGTTCGCCCGGTACGCATGGGCACGAAGCCGGTGTCCGAGAACATCCTGCACGCCGTGCTTGGTTTCAGCTTCATGTACATGGTGTCGATCGTCACCCTGACCCTGGTGCTGTCGGCCACGGGCCTCGAACTGGTCACCGCCTTTTCGGCGGTGGTGGCCTGTCTCAACAACACCGGCCCCGGCCTCGAGGCGGTGGGCCCGGCCTCGAACTACCAGGCCCTCGAGGCCTTCCAGAAGTGGGTGCTGGCGTTCGCGATGATCCTTGGCCGGCTGGAGATCTTCACTTTCCTGGTCGTGCTCACCCCCACGTTCTGGCGGCGCTGAGCACCGCTGCGCGCCGCAGGTGGGCGGTCGCTTGACCGCCGACAACCCCAGAGTCCGCCTGGACAGGCGATAATCGGCCCTTGAGCACGATTGCCCGAACCGATTGCCTGCACTGAAGGACTCGACGTGAGCCGACTGAAGAACGACACTTTCCTGCGCGCGCTGCTGCGCCAGCCCACCGAATACACCCCCGTCTGGCTGATGCGCCAGGCCGGGCGCTACCTGCCGGAGTACTGCGAGACGCGTCGCCGCGCCGGCAACTTCCTGAATCTGTGCAAGAGTCCGGCGATGGCCTGCGAGGTTACCCTGCAGCCGCTGGCGCGCTACGACCTCGACGCCGCGATCCTGTTCTCCGACATCCTCACCGTGCCGGATGCGATGGGACTCGGGCTCTACTTCGCCGAAGGCGAGGGGCCGCGCTTCGAGCGCCCGCTCAAGGACGAGTGGGAGATCCGCAACCTCTCCGCGCCCGATCCCCACGCCGAGCTGCAGTACGTGATGGATGCGGTGAGCGAGATCCGCCGCGCACTCGACGGCAGCGTGCCATTGATCGGCTTCTCCGGCAGCCCGTGGACGCTGGCCTGCTACATGGTCGAGGGCGGCTCGTCCTCCGACTACCGCAAGGTCAAGAGCCTGGCCTACAGCCGGCCTGACCTGATGCACCACATCCTCGACGTCACCGCCCAGGCGGTGGTCAAGTATCTGAACGCCCAGATCGAAGCCGGCGCGCAGGCCGTAATGGTGTTCGACTCCTGGGGCGGCGTGCTGTCCGAGGCGGCGTACAGGGAGTTCTCGCTGCGTTACCTGGAGCAGGTGGTGGCGGGCCTGATCCGCGAGCGCGATGGCCAGCGGGTGCCGAGCATCGTGTTCACCAAGGGCGGCGGGCTCTGGCTGGAATCGATCGCCGCCATCGGCTGCGACGCCGTGGGCCTCGACTGGACCATGGACATCGGCCGCGCCCGCGCCCTGGTGGGCGACAAGGTGGCCTTGCAGGGTAACCTCGACCCCAACGTGCTGTTCGCGCCGCCCGAGGCGGTGGCCGCGGAGACCCGCCGCGTGCTCGATGCCTTCGGCAATCATCCCGGCCATGTCTTCAACCTCGGCCATGGCATCTCACAGTTCACGCCGCCCGAGAACGTCAGCGTGCTGGTCGACACCGTACACGCGTACAGCCGCGAGATCCGTGCGCGCGGCTGAGCGCGGCCGTCTTGGGGGGCGATCCGGCACGGCGCCGGCCGCCGCCTGTCAAGCACAAAATTGCGCTTCTGGTGCTTGACTTATGCACATCCAGCCGTTCCAGGCCCGGTTGCCGTGGAGAAATCGGGCGCCATCCGTGAATTTTAATAAGTCATTGAAAAACAAAGAATAAAAATTCGCGTAATGTTAAGGCAGTGTGACGAAAAGCCTTATGTGGCGCCGGTTTGGGGCTGATTCACCCAGCTTTTCAACAAACTTATCCACAGGTTTTGTGGACAAGCGAAAAGGGCCATTTGCGGCCAGAGACTTGATGCGCGTTTCCTCCATCACGTCTTACAAAGCGCGCATAAGCATCTGAAGTAAAAACAGTTCTGTCGAGCTCACCGCGAAGCCATGGCCATCGTCCGCGTTGCCCTGCCTATCCCACTGCCGCAAGTGTTTGATTACGCTGCGGCAGATGCCACCGAGGCGGACATCGGGCGGTGCGTGAAGGTGCCGTTCGGTCGTGGCGAGCGCAACGGACTGATCGTCGACCTTGGTGAGGTGGGCGAGATCGACGCGGCGCGCCTGAAGGTGGTGCACCACATCCAGCGCAGCGTGCCGGCGCTGCCCGCCGACTGGCTGGCGCTGGTCGGCTTCGTCGCCCGCTATTACCACGCGCCGCTTGGCGAGGTGGTGGCGCTCGCGCTTCCTCCGGGCCTGCGGCGCGCCGACGGGGTCAGCGATGCGGACGAGGATCCGCTGCTCGACCTCAGCCCGGCGGGCCGGGGTGCGCTCGCCGCTGCCAAGCGGGCCAGCAAGGCGCTCACGTTGCTGCAGGCGCTCGCGATGGCGTCCGGGCCGTGGCGACGCAGCGTGATTCGCGCCCTGGACGGCGGCGAGGCGGTCGGCGACCTGCTGCGGCGCGGCTGGCTGATGGCGGCCGTCGAGGACAGCCGCGCCGCGCACGGCACCGGCACGCTGCCTGGCCTCACTGCGGAGCAGGCCGCCGCGGTCGACGCAATCCTCGCCGGCGGGCCGGGTTTTCGCCCCTGGCTGCTGCACGGCGTCACCGGCAGCGGCAAGACCGAGGTCTATCTGCGCCTGGCTGCGCACATGCTGGCGCAGGGCCGCCAGGTGCTGATGCTGGTGCCCGAGATCGCGCTCACCCCGCAGCTCGAGCAGCGTGTGGCGCAGCGCTTCGCCGCCGCCAACGTGGTCAGCCTGCATTCCGCGCTCGCCGACGGCGCGCGCTCGCGCGGCTTCGTGCAGGCGCTCACCGGGCGCGCCGACATCGTGCTCGGCACCCGGCTGGCGGTGTTCGCGCCGCTGCCGCGGCTCGGGCTGATCCTGGTCGACGAGGAGCACGACGCCTCCTACAAGCAGCAGGAGGGCGTGCGCTACTCGGCGCGCGACGTCGCGGTGTGGCGCGCGCGCCAGCGCGACGTGCCGGTGGTGCTCGGCTCGGCCACGCCCTCGCTCGAGACCTGGTATCACGCGAAAAGCGAACGCTATGCGCTGCAGACCCTGAGCCAGCGCGCGGTCGCCGCCACGCTGCCGACGGTGCGCTGCATCGACACCCGCCGCATCAAGCTCGACGAGGGTCTCAGCCCCGCGCTGCAGGCCGCGATCGCGCAGCGCCTCGAGCGTGGCGAGCAGAGCCTGGTCTTCCTCAACCGCCGTGGCTACGCGCCGGTGCTGTCGTGCCCGTCCTGCGGCTGGGTCAGCCGCTGCCCGCATTGCACCGCCAACCTCGTCGTGCATCTGGCCGACCGCCGCCTGCGCTGCCACCACTGCGGCTGCGACGGCCCCATTCCGCACGCCTGCCCGAGCTGCGGCAACCAGGACATCCAGCCCTTCGGCCGCGGCACCCAGCGCATCGAGGCGCGCGTGGCGGAGCTGTTCCCGCAGGCGCGCGTGCTGCGTGTGGACCGCGACGCTGCGCGCACCCGCGCGCAGTGGGAGAAGCTGCTCGACACCATCGCCGCCGGCGAGGCCGACATCCTGGTCGGCACGCAGATGATGGCCAAGGGCCACGACTTCCCCAAGCTCACGCTGGTCGGCGTGATAGGCGCCGATTCCTCGCTGCACGCCGCCGACTTCCGCGCCCCCGAGCGCCTGTTCCAGCAGCTGATGCAGGTCGGCGGCCGCGCCGGGCGCGGTGCGTTGCCGGGCGAGGTGCTGATCCAGACCGAGTACCCGATGCACCCGCTCTACCTGCAGCTGGCGAAGCACGATTTCGACGCCTTCGCCCGCATGGCGCTGCAGGAGCGCCGCGCCGCGGGCTTTCCGCCCTTCACCCACCAGGCCATGTTGCGCGCCGACGCGCCAGCGCTCGAGGACGCGGTCGAATTCCTGCGTCACGCCCGCCGGCTTGCCGAGGAACGCGCGCCCGAGGCGCTGCGCCTCTACGACCCCGTGCCGATGCGCATGACCCGGCTGGCCCGCCGCGAGCGCGCCCAGCTGCTGGTCGAGGGCGACCAGCGCGGGCCGCTGCAGGCC
>CZCA01002911.1_pt1 | contig 18630 bp, 21 predicted proteins | sample 591981 | NCBI WGS metagenome assembly CZCA01 (sample SAMEA3556810, study PRJEB10932) | anaerobic digester metagenome
TAACGCCATCGCTTGTTTTACTTCCTATTTTATTGGGTTACCCCAACTATTGACATAGAGCCTTTTTTAATTGGTTTACCAAAACTATTGGCATAGAGCCAAAAAAACGCATTGTACTATTAATGTACAATGCGTTTAATTTATAATTTAGTAATTATTCTGCATCCGTTGCTTTAGCAGAGTCTTCAAAATCAGAAGCTTCATCTGCCTCTTTATCATTTAAAAGCTCTCTGATAGACAAGCTTACACGCTTTTTATCGAAGTCAATAGCTGTGATTTTAGCTTGTACCATCTGACCTACTGACAGCTCGTCCTGAGGTTTTTCAATTCTACGGTCAGCAATCTGAGAAATATGGATTAGGCCGTCAATACCAGGGATAATTCTTGCAAATGCACCAAATGAAGTCATACCTACGATTTGTGCATCAACGACAGTACCAACAGGATAATCATTTTTCATAACTTCCCATGGATTTTCATCCTGTTTTTTATAGCCTAGAGAAATATTACCCTTCTCATTGTCTATATCCTTAACGTAAACTTCTACAGTATCACCAACGTTAACAACCTCTGAAGGATGTTTAATACGATTCCATGATAACTCAGAAATGTGAATCATTCCATCTACACCACCGATGTCAACGAAAGCGCCATAGCTTGTTAATGACTTAACAACACCTGTATATACCTTGCCAATTTCGCAGGTTTTCCAGAATTCTTCCTTAATTTTATCTCTTTGCTCCTTTAGTACGGAACGAATAGAGCCAACGGCACGTCTTCTGCCCTTGTTAATGTCAATAATTCTAAAGTTAACTTCTTTCTTTAGTAAATCTTCTAAAGCATCGCCTCTAGAAGCTGTAGCTTGAGAAGCAGGAATAAATACTCTAACACCGTTAGATACTACTATAACGCCGCCCTTGATGACCTCTGTAACAACACCTGTTAAAACAGCATTCTCTTCTTCAGCCTTAACAATCTCGTCCCAGCCTTTTAAAGCATCTACACGTTTTTTAGAAAGTGTAATCATACCTTCCTGATCGTTAGTACGCATAATGAGCAAATCAAGAGTATCGCCAACCTTAACAAGGTCTTCTGTTGTAGCGTTAGGATCATTAGTAAGCTCACTTAGCTTTACAACACCAGCTTGCTTTCTGCCAACATCTACAAAAATCTCGTTAGGAGTAATTCTCTCTACGACGCCCATTACCCTCCCATCTGTATTAAAACTCTTGAGATTCTCTTCTAGCATCTCAGCAAAGTTACATTCGTTGTCAGTTGTTTCACTGGAATTGTTTAAAATATCAGTCATTTTATCCAGTACCTCCTTTATTATCCTTGCCGGAGCAGATGCACCGGCGGTTACGCCTATGTTACAAGCGTTTTTAATAACATTTTTAGGTAGATCACTGCTGTTCTCTATCAAAAATGTTTTATCGCAAACACGGTTACAGATGTCAAAGAGCTTGCAGGTATTAGAACTGCTTCTGTCCCCTATAACTACCATAAGATCAGATTTTTCTGCAAGAACCTTAGCTTCATCTTGTCTTTCCGACGTAGCACTACATATTGTATCAAAAATTACAGCATTTGTATATACCTTTTTTACTATTTCTAAACATTTTTTCCATTCTGATACGTCAAAAGTTGTTTGTGCGACAAAATATATGGGTTTTTTTGTTAATAATGGCAATTCTTGTGACAATTGTAATAATTCATCATGATTTTTAACAACATAAAACTCGCCGCTGCAATGTCCCTGAATACCCATGACTTCAGGATGATTTTTATCCCCCACAATCAATACAATATGATTGTTTTCACTTGCCTTTGCTACAGTTTTATGTATTTTCGCAACAAAAGGACAGGTTGCATCTGTACATTGCAGGTTTAGAGATTTTATTTCCTCGTATGTGCTGTATGGTACACCGTGTGAGCGTATTACCACGGTAGAGTTTGTTGTTACCTCCCATGGAGAGCTGACAATAGACACGCCTTTTGCCTTTAGCTCGTTTACCATTTCTGTGTTGTGTATAATTGGACCTAAAGTACAAACGTGCTTCTTTTCATCTATCAGTTTATAGACCATATTTACTGCTCGGTTTACACCAAAGCAAAAACCAGCTGATTTTGCAAGTGTTATTTTTGCCACCATCTACTACCTCAATCAAATTTACTTTCTTCTCTTAGTTTGGCTACTTTTTCCATAATTATTTTGCTGGCGTTTCTAAATTCTCTAGGTGTACCTTCAATTACACCTAATTCCTGTGCAGTTATTGGCTCGCCAAAAGAAATTTGTGTTTTTCTAAACCATCTTACCAAGCCCTTTTGTGGTGTTATACACGCAGGAACAATGGGAGAATTTGATTGATACGCTATCATAACAGCGCCAGATTTTGGACGTAAAAGTTCCCCGGTGCGTGAACGCTTACCCTCAAAAAATATGCCCATAACACCGCCATCTTTTAATATCTGCTCTCCCACGTTTATGGCTGTCATATCCCCCTCACCCCTATGTACAGGAAACGCACCTAGCCTTGAAATAAGTGAACCAAAAAATGGATGGTCAAATAAATCAGCCTTTGCCATATAACGAATACGTCTTTTTTGTCCTAGTCCTAAAAATACAGGATCAAGATAAGAAATATGGTTTGAACAAATAATATAATTTCCTTTTTCTGGTAAATTATATCTATTTGTGTAATGAGTCCTAAAAAATAATTTCATAAACGGTGCACACACTGCTCTGCCAAAGGCGTACAAACTGGTGCTTTGTCTGGCAATAGACATAGCGTGTTTTTCAGCGTCACTACTAATGTTTTTTTTCATAATAGTTATACCAATCTTTCTTTGATAATAGATATTAACCTACCAACGGATGTTTCCAGAGCTTCGTCCGATGTATCAACCAAAATGCTGTCAGGGGCTGGTTTTAGAGGAGCAATGGCTCTATGGGAATCATTATAATCCCTTGTCTGTATATCTTCGAGTATGGAGCTATAGTTAACATCCATACCCTTTTCTTTTAGTTCATCATATCGTCTGGTTGCTCTACACTCTGGTGATGCTGTTAAAAATATTTTTATTTGTGCTTTTGGCAGCACAACAGTACCAATATCTCTGCCATCCATGATTACATTGTTAGTTACAGCCATATTACGTTGTAAATCCAGTAGAAAGGCTCTAACAGCAGGTATAGCAGAAACCTTAGAAGCCATCATAGAAACCTCAGGAGTTCTAATATCGTCAGAAACATCATTTCCATTTAATAAAACTCTCTGCTCATTGTTTATAAATCTTAATTCAAGCTTTGTGCTATTAAGCAACATCCTTACCTGACTATCATTTTGTAAGTTTGTTCCAACATTCTTAGCATTTAAACCAATGGAGCGATACAATGCACCTGTATCCACATATATATATCCCAGTTCCCTTGCTGCTGTTTTGGCTATGGTGCTTTTTCCAGCCCCAGCAGGGCCATCTATTGCTATAGCTATCATATATAATCTCCTTGTACAGTTAATATTTTGAGGCACTGATACCCGCTAAATACCCAGTGGAATATGCAATTTGCAGGTTAAAGCCACCTGTATAAGCATCTACATCTATTACCTCTCCTGCAAAATACAGGTTACCTACTAGTTTAGATTCCATCGTTTTGGGGTTAATCTCTTTAACAGCTACGCCCCCTGATGTAACAATAGCTTCATCAATAGGTCTAAAGCCACGGACATTAACAGGTAATTTCTTTAAGACAGAAACCAACCTGCTACGCTGTTCTTTTGTTATAGAGTTGCATTTTGTATCAAATGGTATACCTGACAGCTTTATTATAACTGGTATCATAGTGGCTGGTAATAGCTTATTAAGAGAATTGGCCAAATCTTTGTTTTTAAACAAATCAAAATCACGTAAAATACGTTTATCCAGCTGTTCTGTTGACAGTGCTGGCTTTAAGTCTATATTTATAGTGTAGGTAGCATTATCCATATTTCTCATATGTGACGACGCACTAAGAATAATAGGTCCGCTGACACCATAATGTGTAAACAGCATTTCCCCAAAATCGGTAAATATCTCCTTGTTTGTATTGTCATCTATAACGGAAATGCTAACGTTTTTTAGGGATAGTCCCTGCATTTCTAAGCAATAGCCATTGGCAGAAATCAGCGACACCAGCGACGGCTTAACAGGCACTATAGTATGTCCTACCTGTTCAGCCAATTTGTAGCCCTGCCCTTTTGACCCAGTTAAGGGATAAGACTTACCTCCTGTTGCTATTATAATCTTATCAGCTAGTATTTGTCTGCCTGATAAAGTCTGTACACCTATAACAGTATTATCCACAACTATTAACTGTGTTATTTCTTCGTTAATTAGCTTGCATTTGGTTTCCTTAATAAAGTTATGCAATGTATCAACAACATCAACTGCTTTGTCAGAACAAGGAAAAACCCTGCTACCACGTTCCGTCTTTACGTTAAGTCCGTGGCTTTCAAAAAAGTCAATCGTATCCTGCGGTGTAAAGCTGTTTATAGCACTGTATAGAAATCTGCCATTGGTTGGCACATTACCAATAAAATCCTGGGGTGTGCAATTATTAGTAATATTGCAGCGACCCTTACCTGTTATCATTAATTTTCTGCCAACACGCTTATTAATATCGGCGATGGTTACATCACAACCACATAAGGCGGCGTTTCCTGCTGCTATCATGCCTGCCGGACCTGCTCCTATAACTAATATTTTTAAAGCCATTATTTTTGTATCTCCTCATCTTCGTTGCTATTTCCGTAGACATCGTATTCGTCCCACACACGTTCCAAATCCATAAAGGTTCTTATAACATCATCTTTTTTAGCCAATACAGTGGCAACTATCAGCGCGTTTATTAAGCTTAAGGGTGCAACCAGAGAATCTACTATGCTTGCCATATCGCTACGGGCAAGCAATACATAGTCAGCCGGTGCAACCAAAGGTGAAATCATACTGTCTGTTAACGCTATTACACTGGCACCCCTATCAGATGCGAAATTCATAGCCTCTACTGCTGTTGTAGAGTATCTTGGAAAGCTAATACCAATTATAGTATCCTTCTCACCAATTCTAAAAAGTTCCTCATAAATCTGTGCTTTGCTAGTAGTAGAAATCACACGAACATTTCCAAAAATAAGTTCAAAATAATATGCTAAGAAATTGGCAAGCGCAGATGAACTTCTTACTGCGAAAATATAAATATTTTTTGCATTTACAACTGCGTCAACCGCCTGTCTAAAATCCCCACGAGAGGTTTCCTCTATTGTTCGCTTAATCTTGTCTATATCTTGATTTAACACACTTTCCAACACGGTTTCTGTGCCTATTCTGTTGGTAGTAACTTCAATACGCTGTACTGAGGTTAGCTTATCCCTTATCATTTCCTGCATTGCATTTTGCAGCTTAGGATAGCCATCATATCCTATCTCCGTAGCGAAACGAACAACTGTTGATTCACTAACACCCACAGTTTCACCTAGCTTAGCTGCTGTCATAAAAGCTGCTTTATCATACTGCTCCTCTATGAATTTAGCTATGAGCTTTTGACCCTTTGAAAGCTTCGGCATTAATACCCCAATTTTTGTTAACAAGGATTGCATTTCAAATTTTTCTCCTTTAATATACCTACCTAATAGTAATTTCATACTTTAAAAATCTACCTTTCATTTTAATACTATTTCTTGCAAAAATCAAGGTCAACACTCCTAAAATACAGTATATTTTGCAAGGAAACCAAGCCCAACTTTCACAATATTTAAAAATTTGCAAGAAAACCATTTTTATGGTAAAATTATGGCGAATTTTCAAGTAAAGGAGAATTAATATGATTGCTATAATTGACTATGGTGCAGGCAATTTGCAAAGTGTTGTGAAAGCACTAAATTTTATTGGCTGTGACACTGTAATTACAAATAAAAAAAGTGATATACTAAATGCCGATGGTGCTATACTCCCCGGAGTAGGTTCATTTGGCGATTCTATGAATTGCCTGAACAACAGCGGCGTTAAAGAGACTATATTTGATTTTATAGATACAGGTAAACCGCTACTTGGTATTTGTCTAGGTTTACAGCTTCTGTTTCCTAGTAGTGAGGAAAGTCCTGATATAAAAGGTCTAAGCATTTTAGACGGAACGGTAACGAAAATACCAAATTGCAATGGTCAGCTTAAGATTCCCCATATGGGCTGGAATTCATTGGAAATAAAAAACAGCGGTGGATTGTTTAAGGGTATCAGCGGAAATCCATATGTATATTTTGTTCATTCATATTATTTACACGCAAATGATAGAAATATTGTTACAGCTCAAACAGAATATGGCACAAGCATAGACGCTTCTGTCCAATATAAAAATGTTATTGCAACACAGTTCCACCCAGAGAAGAGTGGCAATGTGGGACTGCAAATGCTTAGAAATTTTGTGGATATGACAAAACAATAAAGGATGTGAAACACAATGTACGCTAAACGCATTATTCCCTGTTTAGACGTTAAAAATGGCAGGGTAGTAAAAGGAACAAGCTTTGTTAACCTGCGTGATGCTGGAGATCCAGTAGAGGCAGCCATTGCATATGATAAGCAAGGTGCTGATGAGCTTGTATTGCTGGATATAACAGCATCATCAGATGCCAGAAATATAATGATAGACATCGTTAGCGAGGTTGCTAACAGTATTTTTATACCTTTTACAGTGGGTGGTGGAATACGAACTGTTGATGATTTTAACCAATTGTTACGGGCGGGTGCAGACAAAATTTCTGTTAATTCGGCTGCAATACTGCGACCAGATATTATAAACGAAGCTGCATACAAATTCGGCAGTCAATGTGTAGTAACGGCAATAGACGCAAAGCGTTCTAATAACGGCAGCTGGGAAGTGTACATTAATGGTGGCAGAAAGGCAATGGGTCTAGATGCTGTGCAATGGGCTATAGAGGCAGAAAAACGTGGTGCAGGGGAAATTTTGCTAACCAGTATGGATTGCGATGGTCAAAAAAAGGGGTATGACCTAGAGCTAACAAAAGCAGTGTCTGAAAATGTTGGAATACCAGTAATTGCTTCTGGCGGTGCTGGTGCTTTAGAACATTTTAAGGATGCTTTTACAACAGGAAAAGCTGATGCGGTATTGGCTGCATCTCTGTTTCATTTTGGTGAAATTCCTATTCCAAAGCTAAAGGAGTATTTACATAACGAGGCTATATCAGTGAGAATATGACTAAAGGATAATTTGGAGCAGCATAATTATGCTGCTCCAAATTTTTATTGTTCATAAAATTAATGTTAGCTGTTTAAAAGTATTACAAGAAGATGCATATTAAACATTTCTTATTTAATATATTTTTCTAATAAAATTGTAAATGCTATATGGTATCGTTTATGTGTTATTATGATTAATATTATAATATTAAAAATTATATTCTACCAAATTTGTAATAGGTGCTGCATAATTAAGCTGACAGCAGTTATACCTATCCAACAACAAAATCCCATAAATATCGGCTTTCCACCAGATTTTATCAATTTGACAATATTAGTATTCAGTCCTATAGCAGCCATAGCTAGAATTATAAAGAATTTGCTAAGTTCCTTTATTGGTGCAAAAAATGAAGCTGGTACGCTAAATACGTTAGTAGCTACTGTTGTAATGACCGATGCTAAAATAAAAAAGATAATAAAAAATGGAAAAATCTTTTTAAAGTTAACTTTATTAGTGTTGCCCTGACTTTCCTTTTTTTCCTTGCGTGTACGAACAAAAGCTAAAATTAACGTAATAGGTATAATGGCAAGGGTTCTGGTTAATTTTACAGTTACCGCCTTATCAAGCGTAGCTGAGCCTAAACTATACATACTGTCCCACGTAGAGGCACAAGCAGTTACAGATGAGGTGTCGTTTACAGCAGTTCCCGCAAATATGCCAAACGCCTCACCACTTGTTTGAGAAAAACCAATCAATGCTCCTAATGTTGGGAAAATAAGTGCCGCCAAAATATTAAACAAAAATATAACAGATATAGATTGTGCTACCTCTTCATCATCCGCATCAATAACAGGTGCAGTTGCCGCAATGGCTGAGCCACCACAAATAGATGAACCAACGCCAACTAGGGTTGAAATTTTTGATGGTATATTCATCACCCTGTGCAGTACAAAGGCAATGACCAATGATGTTGTTATAGTAGCAATTATTATGGGTAAAGATTGCTTTCCCGTTTCTAAAACCACCGACAGGTTAAGTCCAAATCCTAATAATATTACGGCGTATTGCAATATTTTTTTAGATGTAAATGAAATACCATATTGAAATTTTGTTCTATCCTTAATAAATAACGTAATAATCATACCTAGCAGTATAGCAAATACTGGTCCCCCTATTATTGGAACATAACTACCTGCTATCCATGCTGGCACTGCAATTAATAAACATAATAAAAATCCCTTCCAGCTGTTTTTTACAAAAGTCATTTTGCTATCCCCCTCATGTTTCTGTATATATGGTAACAGATATGTCTTATAAAGTAAAATTATAAATATTTATATAATCATAAAATTATGTTATAATAACGTAAAGGAGTGTTAATATGCTGGATTTTAGAATATATACGTTTATAGAGGTTTGTAAATATATGAATTTTACAAAAGCCGCAGAAAGCCTAAACATTACTCAGCCAGCGGTATCTCAGCACATAAAATATTTAGAACAATTATATAGTGTTAAGCTGTTTACTTTTACTGGCAAAAAAATGTCATTAACCCAATATGGAAGGTTAATTCTAAATACTGCGACCACGATGAAGCACGATGAAATATTTATGCGGGAAAAAATTGACGAAAAGAAAAATAAAAAAAGAAAGTAAAATTAGGTGTTACAATGACCGTGGGAGAATGTGTAGTGCCAAATATTATTGCCAAATATACAAAGGAATATCCAAACTCTGAAATATCTGTAACTGTACAAAATACAGATTATCTATTAAAAATGCTTGATAGTGGTGAGATAGACTTTGCTATTGTAGAAGGTTATTTTGAAAAGAGTAAATATGATTATTTAACCTATTCAACTGAAAAATATGTCTGCGTGTCAGCACCCAGTAATAGTTTAGCAGATAAAAAAAATATAGGCATAGAAAATCTATTTACACACACCCTGATTGCCAGAGAAATTGGTTCTGGCACAAGAGAAATTTTATGGAAAAATCTGCGGGAACAAAATTATTCGGTGATGGAATTTAATAATATTATTGAAATCAGTAATATTAATGCAATTAAAAAAATGGTAGAGTCTGACTTAGGAATAACATTTTTATATAAAATTGCTGTTGAAGAGGAATTAAAACACGGTACTTTACAGGAAATCCCCATTAAAAACTTTGATATATATCACGACTTTACTTTCATTTGGAGAAAGAATAGTATTTTTATGGATAGCTATATGGAGTTTTTTTATATTTGTAATAAGTAATTATCACTGTTACAGGCATAATTATCAGAAATTTTTATAATAATCTATAAAAGTATTGTATATTAATGGTTACATCCCTAGGTTGTACTGTATTTTTGTTTATCAAATCATCCATTAGTGTACTGGCGTATTCTTCAATTTTAACAAATGGAAAAACTATTAATAAATTTATGAGAAAAATAAGGCTGCATAAAATAAACGTATAAAGGATGAAAAGCTTGAAGAAAACACTAACCAAATTACGGTAAATATCAACATTAGTGCTGTATAAATCCAATGAATAATAAAAATCTTTCCTGATAATCTTAAAGTTTTCCCACGGTTAGGACAAGTTGATTCTGTAAGGAACGCACCTAAATACATTTTTTACAAAGCCAATACAATATTATACCGACCCCCAAAAGTTAGACCTAAAAATCTAACTTAAGGAGGAAAGATTGGTTCAAAAGCTTGCTCTGCAAGTAAAATCTTACACTCGAAAGAGCAGAAAATATTCATCATATAAAGGCGTTGTTGGTAGAACTGCAAAAAAACAGAATAAATAGACGATTTAACACCAGCATGGTACATCAAAAAATAACAACAGATACAACAGAGTTTAAATATTATGCTGTATGCGTCTCCAACGCTTTCTACTGCTCATTATTACAAAGAAAGTTTTCTTAAAATATTGCACTGCAAGGATCGTTTATCTGCCTCTAAACAAATGAATAAATGGATTTCTTCTGCTCTTGACTGTGGCATTCCTCACTTTGTTAAGTGTGCAAAAACCATTTAACGCCATCGCTTGCTTCACTTCTGTTTTATTTGGGTTACCCCAACTATTGACAGAGAGCCTTATTCATAGCGGCAAGACGCTCTGAAAAAGTCGCTAAAGCGTAAAAAGAGGTGGCAGCCCAAAAGCTACCACCCAATAAAAATATTTTTGTTATTCTAATCTCTAATAAAACAGTAAATAAAATCCACATATAGCTAATACGTCATTTTATCAGAGCTTAGTATTAATTCACCTGACAATAAAGCTGTGTCTTATTTTGTTCCAAAAATTCTATCACCTGCGTCCCCTAAACCAGGAACAATATAGCAATCATTATTTAAGGCTTCGTCCTTAGCTGCACAGAAAACCTGTACATCAGGATGTGCTTCAGTCAGTGCCTTAATACCCTGTGGGGCTGCAACAATACACATAAATTTTATGCTTTTTGGGTTGCTTTTTTTAATGATAGAAATAGCATCTACCGCAGAGCCACCTGTTGCCAGCATAGGGTCTAGCACAAAAACATCACGTTTATCTATATCAGCAGGTAATTTGTTATAATACTCAACAGGCTCATGGGTGGCTTCATCACGATACAAGCCTATGTGACCAACCTTAGCAGCTGGAACCATTTCTAACACAGCATCTAGCATTCCACACCCTGCACGTAAAATAGGCACAAATGCCAGCTTTCTGCCAGCTAACACCTTACCCTTTGTAGTGCCAATAGGTGTTTCTATATCTATTTCTTTCAAAGGTAAATCTCGCATAGCTTCAAAACACATAAGCATTGCTATCTCGCCTGTTAGCTCACGAAACAGCTTGCTGCCTGTGGCTTTGTCACGCATATGAGTAAGCTTATGCTGTATTAATGGATGATCAAAAACTGTAACCTGATTTTCCATATGAAAGCCCCCTATTATTTCTTGTTTTTTTGTTTTTCTTCAATATCGTTCATCATAAAAACTCTGTTCATATGACGACCACCATCAAAAGGAGTGTTTAAAAAAATGTCAGCTAAATGAACAGCTGTGTCAGCATCTACGACCCTGCCACCCATGCATAACACATTGGCATCGTTGTGACGACGTGTCATCTCAGCACAGAAGTCATTAGTTACAACTGCGGCACGAATACCATTAACCTTATTAGCAACCATAGAAACACCAATACCAGTACCACAGCATATTATTCCTGTACTACATTCCTTGTTGGCTACCGACTCAGCTACTTTTTCGGCATATATTGGATAATCTACTGATTCAGAGCTGTCAGTACCAAAATCCTTAACCTCAAAGCCCGCCTTAATTAAATGTCCTTTAATTGCCTCTTTAATTTCATATCCACCGTGATCTGCACCTAAAGCTATCATTGAAAACGCTCCCTTATGTAATTTTTTGTGTTTTTAGGAGCGTTGTAAGAGATCGCTCCGATATATAAAAAATCATTTAGATTTTTCGGCTAATTTTTTCTTTAATTCACGTTCTGCTTGTGGCAAACGCAAATATGATGGTATAAGTGTTGCTGGCGTTACTGTTTTGTTATGGGCAATAAGTTTACTAGCCACAGCTGCCACACCGCTTGCTTTTTGAAACAGTAAGTGACTAGGTGCTACGGTAATATTACGCACATTAGGTGACAACAGCTTGTATGCAAGGCTTCCACCATCACCAACTAAGACAATATTAGTATCTCTATAATTATTTAACAAATCCTCTGCTAAATCGTTGTAGGATAACGCTCTGTCCTCACACAGGCGTGTAACCTGTGTACCAGAGGTTTTAAAAATAGCATTATAAAACTGATTACATCTGGCATCCATTACAGCACAGACAACAGCATCTGTACCCAAGTAATTGTAAGCAATAGCTTCTAAGGTTGACACTGGCACACATTGTTTGTTATCTGCCATAGCCATACCCTTAACCGTAGCAACACCTATTCTAAGCCCTGTAAAAGAACCAGGTCCAACAGAAACAGCATAATAATCAATGTCAGATATGCTTTCTTCTGTACATTTCATCATAGAAACAATCATAGGCATTAAAGTACTGCTATGTGTAAGCCTTGTATTAATATAGCTTTCACCTATTATCTTTTCATCCTGTACTAATGCCACACCAGCACTGGTGGCAGAAGAATCTATAGCCAGTATTTTCATAATTCATCTGCTCCCTCTATTTTTATCTCTCTGTTATTCTCAAGCTCGCCCTTTGACAGCTCCACACGGATGTATCCGTCAGGCAGAGCATTTTCTATATTTTCGCTCCACTCTATTACTAATACACCTGTGTCCAAATAATCAAAAAAGCCTGTAGAATATAAATCCTCCCAGCTGTCAATGCGGTACATGTCAAAGTGATAAATATTAAATTTACCACTATACTCGTTAACAATGGCAAAGGTTGGACTGGAAACTTCATTATCAACCCCTAAGCCTTTGGATAAGCCACGAGTAAAGGCTGTTTTGCCCATACCTAAGCCGCCAAACAAAGCAATAATCTCTGTGCCGCTTAGAGTGCTAGCTAAAGCTTCACCAATATTTTCAGTATCCTCAGTGCTGTTACTGTAATAAGTTTTTATCAAGGCTTCTCAATCCTGTTCCTAGAATAGTCCGGAAATTTTTCCGGTATCATCAACGTCAATTTTTTCAGCTGCTGGCACTTTTGGCAAGCCGGGCATAGTCATAATGTCACCAGTATAAACAACAACGAATCCCGCACCGTTAGATAGACTAGCGTCTCGAACTGTTATTGTAAAGTCCTTTGGAGCACCTAACAGCAATGGATTATCTGATAATGAATACTGTGTTTTTGCTATACAAACAGGTAGCTTGTCGCCACCTAGCTCAACTATTTTTTTAATTGCTTTTTCAGCCTGTGCTGTATATGCTATATTCTTTGCACCGTATATTTTAGTAGCAATAGCATTTACTTTTTCTTTTATAGTCATATCTAAAGGATAAATTGGAGCAAAGCTTGATGGCTTTTCCACTGCGTCTACAATTTTGTTGGCTAGGTCTACACCCCCAGCTCCACCTTTGCCAAACACCTCTGATAACGCAAAATCTGCACCCTTTGAAATGCAATATTCCTCAATAAATTTAAGCTCTGCATTTGAATCAGTGTGAAAACGGTTAATGGCTACTACCACTGGAACACCGTATTTTCTCATATTGTCAATATGAACACCAAGATTTTCTATACCGTCTTTTAATGCAGACAGATTCTCCTTAGATACATCACCTTTTGCTACACCGCCATTATATTTCAATGCACGGCAGGTAGCAACAATAACAATAGCGTCTGGCTTTAGTCCTGCATATCGGCATTTAATGTCTAAGAATTTTTCTGCACCTAAGTCTGAACCAAAACCAGCCTCCGTGATACAGTAATCACCAAGCTTTAGCGCTAACTTAGTAGCACGTATAGAATTACAGCCGTGTGCAATATTTGCGAAAGGCCCACCATGCATAACCGCTGGTGTACCCTCCAGTGTTTGTACCAGATTAGGCAAAATAGCGTCCTTTAGCAGAGCTACCATAGCACCCTGTGCATTAATATCCCTAGCATATACGGGAGAACCGTCATACTTATACGCTATTAAAATTCTGCCTAGCCGCTCCTTTAAATCCTTTATACTGTCAGACAAGCACAAAATTGCCATAACCTCGCTGGCAACGGTTATGTTAAAACCATCCTCACGTGGAACACCGTTAACCTTGCCCCCCAAACCAACAATAACGTTTCTAAGGGCTCTGTCATTCATATCCAAACAACGTTTTATAAGTATAGAGCGTTGATCTATACCAAGTAGATTTCCCTGCTGCATATGGTTATCCAGCATAGCACACATCAAATTGTTGGCAGAGGTAATTGCGTGCATATCACCAGTAAAATGAAGATTAATATCCTCCATAGGCAGTACCTGTGCATATCCACCACCCGCAGCTCCACCTTTTATACCAAAAACAGGTCCTAAAGATGGTTCTCTAAGAGCTATAATTGCTTTTTTGCCTATCTTTGCCATGGCTTGTCCTAGGCCAGCTGTAGTGGTAGTTTTACCTTCACCTGCCGGAGTTGGATTTATGGCTGTAACTAGAACTAGCTTACCATCCTTTTGGTGTTCTAATCTTTTAAACAAATTTTCATTTAATTTAGCTTTATATCTTCCATATGGCTCTGTTTCTTCTTCCTTAATACCTAATTCCTTTGCTATTTCGGCAATGGGTTTAAGCTTAGCTTGTTGAGCTATTTCTATATCAGATAACAAAGAAAACACCTCCAATTTATTACTAATATTGAGTATATCACAAAACGAAAATGTAGACAACCCTTTGTCAAATGAAGTCAAAAAAAATAGAATTATTGCAAACATTTGGATTATCTATATTAATCTATAATTAGTCAAAAGCATTACCTTTTCCATCATACATAGCTATATTTAGGCTATATGCTAAATTTTATTTAAAAATAAATACTATAAAAATAGTTTTAATATTATAATAACTATTGACAAATATCCACAACAAAACGAGGTATTGGAAAAATTCCAATACCTCATTTATTTTTACAATTCAAAGTATGCTTTTACAGGCTATTAAATAAACACCTAAAATATATTAGTACATACCGCCCATATCAGGAGCAGCTGGCATTGCTGGTGCAGCTGGTTCCTTAATATCTGCTACTAATGATTCAGTCGTTAATACCATAGCAGCAACGGAAGCAGCGTTTTGTAAAGCAGAACGTGTAACCTTTGTTGGGTCAATGATACCAGCGGCAATCATATCTGTATATTCTTCCTTTAGAGCGTTAAAGCCATATCCAACTTTATCAGCAGACTTAATATTTGCAACAATTACAGAACCTTCTAAGCCTGCATTAGCTGCAATTTGACGAATAGGCTCTTCCAAGGACTTCAGAACAATAGACATACCTGTTTTCTCATCACCCTGAGATGCTTTAACAAGCGCCTGTACAGCTGGAATAGCATCCATTAATGCAATACCACCACCAGCAACAATGCCTTCCTCAACAGCTGCCTTTGTAGCTGCTAAAGCATCCTCTATTCTTAGCTTTTTCTCTTTCATTTCTATTTCAGTGGCAGCACCAACCTTGATAACCGCTACACCACCTGCAAGCTTTGCCAGACGTTCCTGTAATTTTTCACGGTCAAAATCAGAAGTAGTTGTTTCTATTTGGCTACGAATCTGACCAACTCTAGCTTTAATCTGAGCAGAGTCACCAGCACCATCAACAATAATTGTGTTTTCCTTGTCAACCTTTACCTGTCTAGCACGACCAAGCTGTTCTAGTGTAGTATCCTTAAGCTCTAAACCTAGGTCGGCAGAAATAACCTGACCACCTGTTAGTGTAGCTATATCCTGCAGCATTTCTTTTCTTCTGTCACCAAAGCCAGGTGCTTTGACAGCTACGCAAGTAAATGTGCCACGCAATTTATTAAGAACCAAGGTTGTTAATGCCTCACCCTCAACATCCTCAGCAATAATCAACAGCTTTTTGCCAGCCTGTACTATTTGCTCTAGCAGTGGCAAAATTTCCTGAATATTAGAAATCTTCTTATCAGTGATTAGCAGATATGCGTCATCTAATTCTGCTACCATTTTTTCTGTATCTGTAACCATATATGGTGCAATATAGCCACGGTCAAACATCATACCCTCTACAACCTCTGAATAGGTTTCAGCAGTCTTAGATTCTTCTACTGTTATAACACCATCTGTGCTTACCTTTTCCATTGCCTCTGCTATAAGCTTACCAATATACTCATCAGCAGATGAGTTAGAAGCAATGCTGGCAATATCTTCTGTACCATTAACCTGTTTGGAGTTTTTCACAATTGCGTCTACAGCAGCAGTAACTGCCTTTTGAATACCACCCTTTAAAATCATAGGGTTAGCACCTGCTGCAACGTTTTTCATCCCCTCACGGATAAGAGCCTGTGCCAATAGTGTAGCGGTTGTTGTACCGTCACCGGCAATGTCATTTGTTTTTATAGAAACCTCTTTTACCAGCTGAGCACCCATATTCTCAAAAGGATCATCTAGTTCTATTTCTTTAGCAATGGTTACACCATCATTTGTAATTAGTGGTGCACCAAATTTTTTATCTAAAACAACATTTCTGCCCTTTGGTCCTAATGTGATTTTAACTGTATCAGCCAATTGGTCAATACCGCTCATTAAAGCTTTTCTTGCGTCCTCGCCATAAACAATTTGTTTAGCCATAATATATATTCCTCCTATATGTTTAATCTGTTTTACTTATTCTTCAACAATAGCTAAAATATCAGACTGACGTACTACCGTATAATCTTCACCGTCAAGCTTCACAGGCGTGCCTGCGTACTGACTTGTAATTACTTTGTCGCCAACCTTTACATACATTTCAACTTCTTTACCGTCTACTAGTCCACCAGGTCCTACAGCAATAATATCTGAGAACTGTGGCTTCTCCTGTGCAGATCCTGCCAAAACGATACCGCTTTTTGTTGTTTCCTCTGCTTCTTCAGGTTTTAGGACAACTCTGTCCAATAGTGGTTTAATAGTCATATAGATTGCCTCCTTAAGCAATTAATTGTTATATTAGCACTCTGTTACCTTGAGTGCTAAAAGTATAATAACCTTTTTTATATAAAAAATCAAGAGAAATTTTGTAGCTTAATAAATTGTTTACAATTACCATTTTTTTATTCAGGCGAAAAGGCATTGTACTAAAAACATATACAAAGCAGTACCGCCACCTACGCTTAACAGCATATTATGCTTCCATTTATGTACCAAAATAATTACAACTACAGTAATAAGCTCTGGTAAACCATAAGGGTATGCTAACACATTGGTGGATTTTAAACAATATACTACCAGCATACCTATAACAGCATATGGCAATACCTTCCCTAGATATAATATATACGGTGGGATAGGTTTATTAGAACGAAATATAATAAAAGGAAGGGAACGAATTAAAAAAGTGACCGCTGCAATGACTAAAATAGTAGTTATGGATTGTATCGGTGTTTGTGTCATTGCTCCAGCCTCTTTTCCAGTGGCTTTTTAACAGCTGATAATGAAATTAAAATAATAGCCATAGATGGTATTAGAAAAAAATCCGAGCCGAAAATCAACAAACATATCACAGTACCTACAACTCCAATAATAGCAGATAGATGATTTTTTTGGTTTTCCCATTGTTCTACAAATATAACAACAAATAATGCAGTCATAACAAAATCAATACCTTTTGTATTAAAGCTAAATAATTCACCAGCTATACCACCTAAAGTACACCCAGTTATCCAGTATATATGATTAAGCAGAGTTGTAAAAAAATAAAATCTATTTTTGCTAACGCTGTCTGGTACAAAAGACGAGCAGACCAGTGAATATGTTTCATCGGTTAACCCAAATATTGCATATATTTTATATACACCTAAATCTTTATACTTATCTATTAAAGATAGACCGTAAAAAAGATGACGTGCGTTAACGGCTATTGTCATAATAACAGCTGATAATATATCAAATTTGTCCGAAAGCAGATCAATCATAACAAATTGCATTGACCCACAGTATACCAACAATGCCGATATGCTTGACCACCAAAATCCATATCCCTTATTTGATAATAATATTCCAAAGGCCGCACCCATAAAGACATATCCCAGCATTACTGGTATAGTCTTTGGGAAAGCAGCCTTTATCGCCTTTCTATTCAATTAAGCTTCCTCCAAAATGCAATATTTTAAATATAATCTTCAGTTGATATAATACACACAAAAATAACTATTTTACTTTGCGTCCTATAATCATTGAATGATTGCTAGCACCCAAAATGCTCTTTTCACGACAGGTTTTATAGTGATAATCACACCATATATTAAACTGTTCGTCGTTTAACCTATCAATTTTTTCGCCTAAAGTAGTAGAAATACCATCTTGTGCAAAATGGTCAACTATCTCTAAAGAATGATTACGTAATAGCTGTTCCATCTCCTGTGGTGATGCATAATACGTATCAGTCCAAAAACAATTTGGGCTATCATGTCTTAATGTACCTGTATTAACAAGCTGGTTACCTAAGTCATTTAACAAATATTCTGTATTACCAGTAGCAATAAATGGAAAAATAAAATATCTGCTAATATACGTTATGGCTAACAGCCCATTAGGCTTTAAAACCCGTAAACATTCCGATATACATTGCTCACGTAGTGCCTTTTCAGTTAAATGATAATACGGACCCATATTTAGGACAATATCAAAGGATTTATCTGAAAATGCTGATAAATCACAGGCGTGAGCACGGAAATCAATTTTGAAAAAAGTAGAGAAATGAAGTATAATAAAGATATGAAA
>CZCA01001345.1_pt1 | contig 18622 bp, 15 predicted proteins | sample 591981 | NCBI WGS metagenome assembly CZCA01 (sample SAMEA3556810, study PRJEB10932) | anaerobic digester metagenome
CCGGACCGGGTCCGCCAGATTAGCCGTGCCCTGACCGACGAACAGTTTGCCTATTTTCAGCGTGGCCCGGCGCCGCCGCGGCCTCATGTGGTCACCATGACCGAATATGAGCGCAGCCATCCTCTGCCGGTAGCTTTTCCTCCGGATTATCTTGGGAATACCCTCGGGGAGCTATACAGCGACTCTGGCTGGTCCCAGCTGCGCATTGCCGAGACCGAAAAGTACGCTCATGTCACCTTTTTCTTTAACGGCGGGTGCGAAAAAGCTTTTCCGGGCGAAGAGCGACTGCTAATCCCCTCCCCAAAGGTGGCCACCTATGATCTGCAGCCGGAGATGAGCGCTGCCGAAGTGGGCGAGGCGGCGGTGCGGGCGATTGTTGAAGGGCGGCACCATTTGCTGGTGGTTAATTTTGCCAATGCAGACATGGTTGGGCATACCGGTGTTTTTGAGGCGGCGGTAAAAGCGATTGAGGTGGTGGACCGGCAGCTGGGGTTGATTGCGAAGGCTGCTTTAAAACAAGGCTGGCGAGTGATTATCTGCGGCGATCACGGCAATGCCGAAATGATGATTGACGAAAACGGTGGTAGGTATACCGCCCACACGATCAATCCGGTCCCCTGCATCTTGTTGGGTTGCGGCCCGGTGCAGTTGCGGCCGGATGGCTGCCTGGCGGATATTGCCCCGACCATTCTAGAGCTAGCCGGCCTGCCGCAGCCGTCACAGATGACCGGGCGAAGCCTGATTCGGTTTTAATAATTTTCCATAAGTAAAAGGAGAGTATCGTAATGGAAGATCGAATTAGAGAGGTTAAAGCACGGGAGATTCTCGATTCTCGTGGCAATCCCACCCTTGAGGCGGAAGTTTTGCTGCAGGGCGGATGGTGCGGACGGGCGGCAGTTCCTTCAGGCGCCTCTACCGGTGCTTTTGAGGCGGTAGAACTGAGGGATGGCGAGAAGGAGCGCTATCTGGGCAAAGGTGTGCTCCGGGCGGTGGCCCATGTCAATGAGCAGATTGCACCGGTTCTATGCGGATTGAGCGTTCTGGATCAGCAGCATCTCGACCGGGTCATGATCGAGCTTGACGGGACTGCCAATAAAGAGAAACTCGGCGCCAACGCCATTCTCGGTGTCTCCATGGCGGTGGCCCGGGCGGCGGCGGCGATGCTCGGCCTGCCCCTTTACCGCTACCTGGGCGGCCTTCAGGGAAACTTGTTGCCGGTGCCTTTCATGAACATTCTTAACGGGGGTGAGCATGCCGATAACAACGTAGATATCCAGGAGTTCATGATCGTCCCCGCCGGAGCAGACAGCTTTACCTGTTCTCTGCAGATGGGAACAGAGGTGTTCCACCATCTGAAAAAGATACTCTCTTCCCGCGGTCTTAGTACAGCGGTCGGCGATGAGGGTGGTTTTGCACCAAATCTTGAGTCGAACGCCGCCGCCCTGGAGGTGATCACCGAAGCGATTGATGCCGCCGGCTACCTTCCCGGAGAGGATATCTACCTGGCACTCGATGTGGCCGCCACGGAGCTGCTTGAGAACGGCCGTTACAAGCTCGAAGGGAAGGCCTATAGCAGCGAAGAGCTGATCGAATACTACCGCAGCCTTGGGCAGCGTTACCCGATCATCAGCATTGAAGACGGCCTTGGCGAAGAAGACTGGGCCGGCTGGGACGCTTTGACCAGGGCCCTGGGAAAGAAGATGAAGCTTGTCGGCGACGATCTCTTTGTAACCAACCCGTGCCGCTTGACCACCGGAATTGAAAGAAGAGTCGGTAATGCCATCTTGATCAAGCTGAACCAGGTGGGCACCCTGAGCGAAACTCTGGAAGCAGTAGACCTGGCGCATCGCTCCGGCTACAGCGCAATTATTTCGCACCGTTCTGGTGAAACCGATGACAGTTTTATCGCTGACCTGGCGGTAGCGGTTGGAGCGGGGATGATTAAGGCCGGGGCTCCCTCCCGGGTAGATCGCGTAGCCAAGTATAATCAGCTTCTGCGTATCGAAGAATTACTCGGTGAAGGCGGCCGTTTTGCCGGCCGGGCGATCTTATAAGCAGGCTGAGCAGGCCCGATAATTTGCCGGGCCCCAGGTTCTGTGTTAAAATAATGGTGAGCTCTGTTTATAGCGGGGGTGGCTGTTATGCTGATTAATGTGCTGACCGCGATTTATATTCTCGTCTGCATCGCTTTGATCGTCACGGTACTGATGCAATCAGGACGCAGCGCCAGTCTGGGAGTTATTGAAGGCGGCGCCCAAAGCCTCTTTGGCAAGAAAAAAGGCCTCGATGAAAAGTTGAGCCGGGCGACAACTTACCTGGCCATAGTTTTCATGCTTTTTACGATCGTGCTGACGATTTTACGGTAAGGTCATTTATGGCAGAAAAACGGGGAGCAGGGTATTGCCTGCTCCCTTGCTTTGTTCAGCAGGCGGCGCCGGTTAACGGCAACAGTCGGGCTCTGCCCTGCACTTTTACTTTAATGCAGCTAAGGGTATAATGTAAACAAGTTATTAGTGGAGTAATATTTTGGAGGAGAAATCGATGGAACGCGAAGAAGCCTTACGTTTAATTAAACAAGAGGTTAAAACTAAAAATTTGATCAAGCATATGCTGGCAGCTGAAGCAGTAATGCGCCGTCTTGCCGAAGAGCTGGGCCAGGATGAAGAGCTCTGGGCCCTGACCGGTCTGCTGCACGATCTTGACTATGACCGGACGATGGATCAACCGGAGCAGCATGGGCTGCTGGGCGCCCAAATTTTGGAGGAAAAAGGGTTGCCGCCAGAGCTGGTCCAGGCGGTAAAAGCTCATAACGAGGTGCTTGGAGTAGAGCGGCAGACCCTGCTGGATAAAGCCCTCTATGCCGCCGATCCGGTTACCGGGCTGCTGGTGGCGGCGGCTTTGATTCATCCGCAGAAAAAGCTGGCGGCAATCGATCTTGATTTTGTGATGAACCGCTTCAAAGAGAAGAGCTTTGCCCGGGGTGCAGACCGGGGGCAGATTGAGAGCTGCAGCGAGCTTAATCTTTCTCTGGAGAGGTTTATGACCCTTAGTCTCGAAGCGATGCAGTCTATTGCCGCAGATCTGGGGTTGTAATTTGCTTAAATGAAACCTAAAGAGAAGAAAAAATCATTACCGGAGCTGCAAGATAGAATCATGCAGCTGTTGTCGGGCCACCGCCAGCGTTCACTAACCCTGCAACAACTAAGCGGCGCCTTGGGCTTGCGGAAAGAAGAAAGAACTACACTCTTGGAGCAGCTGCAGCTGATGCAGGGTGACGGATTACTGGTTAAAACCGAGCGGGGACGTTACGGGTTGCCCCGGCGGCTGAACTGTATCACCGGGGTTCTCGAAGGAAACCGAAGGGGATATGCTTTTCTGAGGCCCGATTCCAAGAAGGAAGAAGATGTTTTTATCAAGCCCGGCCGGATTAATGGAGCGGTCCACGGAGACCGGGTCCTGGTCCGCCTGCTCTCATCCGGCGGTGGCCGTCGCAGCCGCGAAGGCGAAGTGGTGACCATCTTGAGTCGCGGGAGCGAACGGCTACTTGGGACTCTGGAGCGGCGGGGTAAAAAGTATTACGTGGTACCTGACGACCGTCGCCTTGGCCGAGCGGTAAATCTTTCACATGGCTTGAAGGGGGCTCGTCGCGGAGAAAAAGTGATGGTAAAGGTCGATTCCTGGCAGAAAGGGAACCAACCGCCCCGCGGCCATCTCGTAGAGCGGATCGGGATGCCAGGTGTGCCACATACAGAGCAACTTCTTTTTGATCGCCGGCATGAGCTGCCTGGAGAATTTCCGCCGCAGGTCTTAAAAGAGCTGGATTCGCTTCCTCCCGCGGAGGCGATCGGGCTGATTGCCTCCGAGGAGAAGCGGGTTGATTTGCGCAACCTCTTCATGGTGACCATCGACGGCGAAGAGGCGAAAGATTTTGACGACGCCGTTTCCCTGGAGATGCTTCCGGAGGGAGGCTTCCGCCTGGGAGTGCATATTGCTGATGTGTCGCATTATGTTCGTGAAGGGAAGGCTATCGACCGGGAAGCACTGAAGAGGGGCACCAGCACCTACCTCGTGGATCGGGCCGTGCATATGCTCCCGCCTCTGCTCTCGGAGAATCTTTGCAGCTTGAAGGCAGGCGAAGACCGCCTCGCGGTAAGCGTGCTGATCGATCTATCGGCTACGGGAGAGCTGCAGCAGTACCGCTTTTTCCCCGCTCTCGTGCGGGTGGCGCGGCGCCTGACTTATCCGCAGGTAGAGGCATACCTCGCAGGCGGAGTGGCGCCGGCAGGCGATCAATCCTTTCCTGGCGAGATACTCGGGCAGATGGACCGGCTGGCAGTGCAACTGCGGCAGAGGCGTCTGCAGCGTGGGGTCCTCGACCTCGATATCCCTGAGCCGCAGTTTGTTCTTGACGACGCGGGGAAGGTTCTCCGCGTGGAGCGCCGCCAGTTGGGGCGTTCGGAATCTCTGATCGAAGAGTTCATGATCCTGGCCAATGAAGTGATCGCCGCTCATTTTGCCAGGGAGCAGTTACCCCTGATCTATCGGGTCCATGCCGTACCGGCAGAGGAGAAGCTAACGGCCCTGCGTGAAACCCTTCTTCTACTCGGTGATCCTACCGCGGCGGAATTGCGCCGGTTTAAACCGCATCATTTAAAGATGCTTCTGGAAAGATCCCGCGGCCGGGTCACTGAAAATCTCATCCGCAACCTGGTGCTGCGCTCCCTGCCCCAGGCCCGCTACACTACCGTGAACGAAGGTCACTTTGGGCTGGCTTCGCGCTGCTACTGCCATTTCACCGCTCCGATCCGGCGCTACCCCGACCTGGTTGTGCACCGGCTGTTAAAGGAATCGCTTGAACCGGGTGGGTTTAGCGAAGGGCGGCTCATCATGTTGCAGTCACAGCTGCCGGCGATTGCCGAACACGTTTCAGAAAGGGAACGGGCGGCGATGGAAGCGGAGCGGGCCAGCGAGGATCTTAAAAAGGCGGAGTACATGGAAAACAAGCTCGGAGAGGTCTTTCCCGGGATTATCAATGGAGTGACCAATTTCGGTCTCTTTGTTGAGCTGGAGAATACCGTTGAAGGAATGATCCCCCTGAGCGAGCTGACCGATGACTACTACGTTTACCAGGAGCGGTCGGCTGCCGTGGTCGGAGAGCGCACCCGTAAAACTTACCGGCTCGGTGATCCTATCCGCATTAAGGTAATTCGTGTGGACAGTGCCGCCGGAAAGATTACTTTCACCTTGGATCAAGGTTAATTGCTCACACAATTAACGAGGTTCTCCTTATTTGAGAAAAATAAAGGAGGTTTCAGATAGATGGATCTCTATGAAGCGTTGGAAGGAAGGCGTAGCATCCGCAGATATACTACGGATCCGGTATCTGACGAGGTTCTGCAAAAGCTGTTACACGCCGCTCGTCTGGCCCCTTCCTGGAGTAACAAGCAGTGCTGGCGCTTTATCATTGTTCGAGAGCAGTCCCGCAAAAAGAAGCTGGCCGCCTCTTTGCCGGATGGAAACCCCTGTAAAAGGGCGCTTGCCGAAGCCCCTGTAGTCATCGTTCTCTGTGCCGACCCCCAGGCTTCGGGCCGGGCGGACGGGAAGGACTACTATCTGCTTGATGCCGGCTTGGCCATGCAGCAGCTGATGCTGGCTGCTCATGCTGAGGGTTTGGGCACCTGCTGGGTAGCCTGGTTTGAGGAGGCCACAGCCCGCGAAGCGTGCCAAGTCCCCCTGCCTTACCGTGTCGTTGCCCTTACTCCCCTGGGTGTACCCGCTCGCAGACCGTCTCCTCGCCCGCGTAAAGAACTTGGCGAAATTGTTTTTCACGAAGAATGGGGAAACGCTTAAAGTAACCAATTAATCTAATCAACAAACAAAGGAAGGAAGACAAACGATGAAGGAAGTACTCCAGTTTTTGCAGGAAAATGCTCCGTTTTATATAGCTACTGTTGATGGGGATAAACCGAAGGTCCGTCCTTTTGGTTTCGTGATGGAGCATGAAGGTAAGCTCTGGTTTTGCACAAGTAATCAAAAGGATGTCTATAAACAGTTACAGACAAATCCTTGTTTCGAGCTAACTACGGCAACGCCTGACAGAACATGGATACGCTTAAAAGGGAAGGCGGTATTTAAGACTACCCCTGCCATAAAAGCAAAGGCTCTAGAGCTGGCGCCTGCTTTAAAGAAAACCTACTCTGTAGATGACACTATCTTTGAGCTCTTCTACGTTGAAGAAGGCGAGGCTGCTTTCTGCTCGATGAGCGGCGAATCTAGAACGGTCAAGCTCTAGGGGGTATCCTCTCTCGAAGAACCGAGGGCGACAGGGTAACTGTTTTTACTTTCAGTCCCTGCTGAACAGAATACGGGCTCTGGGGCTGGAGGCTTTGGCGGAGAGGGGCGTGTCCTGCTGAAATTGCGGCACACGCCCTCTTTTTACCTGGATCTGCCGGTTAATGTTAAAACGTCGGCGATGAACGCTTTTGAAACCCTGGTTAGGAAACAAACAGGATTAAACAAAAATATGGGTTGCTGGAGTTTGAGTAAGGTAAAAGCAGGAATCAAGGGGGAGAGAGAGGAAGGCAGCTGTATAAGCACCGTCCGAAGCGCGCGATAATTGAATAGGATGGAGGGAAATAGATGCCTGCAGAAAAAACACGATGGGCTCAGGCGGTCGAATTTCACGGCCACAGTTGCATGGGGTTAGCCGTAGGTTTTCGGGTGAGCGAAGCAGCCTTACTAGCCCTGGGAAGTTCAAGAGACCTGGATGAAGAGTTGATTGCGGTAGTGGAAAACGATAGTTGTGCTGTTGATGCCATTCAAGTCATGACGGGGTGCACCCTGGGTAAAGGCAACCTTATTTACAAAGATTATGGTAAACAGGTTTATACTTTTGCTTTACGTCCGCAGGGCAAGGCTGTACGCATAGTTGTCAAGAGACGGAGAGAGGAGCCCTCTCCCCGGTTCACGGAACTGCGACATAAAATATCCCGGGGAGAAGCCACGGCCGAAGAAGAAAAAATATATCGCGATTTGATGGCGGAGAGGATAAATGAATTTCTATCCCGGCCCCTGGAGGAGGTTTTAGAGATGCATGAAATCGAATTTACCCCTCCGGAGAAGGCCAAAGTGTTCGCAACGGTTAAATGCGGTTACTGCGGTGAAGAGGTCATGGAACCGCGGGCCAGGATTAAGAACGGTCAGGTTGCCTGCATCCCTTGTGCGGTGCAATATAGCCGCGGTTGGGGAAAAGAAAATTAGCAGTTCGAATTTTTCAAAGTCAAGAGGGGCGTTGAACTTGCAGTTCAGGGATGACTGTCTGGTCAGCACGCGTACAGGGGTCTACCGGGGTATTCAAACCGGAGATGTGCAGGTTTTTAAAGGGATTCGCTATGCCCTGCCTCCCTCCGGTGAGCTCAGGTTCCGCCCGCCGGTTCCGGTTCCCCGTTCTACAGAAATATTTGATGCACGGTCATTTTCGCCGGTGGCTCCTCAGCCCGGTCGGCTGGCGAAGCACAGCGGGGCCGACTCTCTTTCTTTAAATATCTGGCGCCATGTAAAGGCGAACGGCCGGTCGCCAGTGTTTTTTTATGTGCATGGCGGCTCTTTTACCCGGGGCAGCGGCCGGGAGCTGCTTTATGACGGGACCATCTTGGCTCGAGACCAGAACATTGTTGTCGTAACCATCAATTATCGTTTGGGCGCTTTCGGCTTTCTGGATTTTTCTTTTCTGGATGACAGCTACATTGCTAATCCCGCCTTGCACGATCTGGTGCTGGCTTTACGTTGGACCAGTGAAAACATTGAGGCTTTCGGCGGCGATCCGGAGAAGATTACAGTGGCCGGGCAGTCCTCCGGGGGGTCACTGGTCTCCGTCCTGCCGTTTCTCGACGGGGTTACTGACCTGTTCAGCCGCCTGATCCTCTCGAGTGCCATCCCGACCTCTTTTGTGCCAGCTGCAGTAGGACAAGATCTGGCCGAGCGCTTCCTCGTTTTTTTCCGGATTAAGGATAGCGCTGGTCTGCGCCGGTTGACAGATAAACAAATTATCGACGGGACCCCTGCTTTTATGCGTAAGTGTGGCCTGGGTGTCGGAACCTTCCGACCGGTTATCGACGATCGGTATCTTAAGGCTTTCCCGATTGATCTTCTACGGCGGGGTCGGTATCAACCGGTACCTATGCTGATCGGCACTACCCGGGATGAACTTTCCTTACTAGAAATACCTTTCCTTCGCCGTCACTGGAAACTGGACCATATTATCAGCGACGGACTTTCCCGGGAGGCAGATGCTACCAGGAAAAGCATAAGGTTGCTTTATGAACGAGAATACCGTAAGCGGGAAGCCCGGATTCAGCTTCTTTCCGATATGATCTTCCGGTCAGCGGCCCTTTTTTACGCAGAAGCCGCCTCCGCTGCCAGCCCGGTGTGGCTCTACCGCTTTGACTTACGGCCGGTAGTGATGCGCTTAAGCGGTCTCGGAGCGGTTCATTCCAGCGACCTTCCTCTTATCTTCGGCAATCTTCGTGAAGGGGTTGGCAAGCTCAGCTTTAGCTTGCCGCGGGATCGGGCTGTCGCCCGGAAGCTCTCTCGGGAAATACAGGCGGATCTGGCCAGCCTCATGGAGGAGGGAACCCTACCCTGGGCCAGGGCGTTTACAGATGACTATATTGCCAAGTGCTATGATCTACCGGTCCGTTACGACCAGCCAATTCCCCAGGAGATATACCACCGCTACCGGAAGACGGCCTACTATGCCGGAAATATCTTTTGAGCGCTACAATCCTGGCAAGGGCAATCTTCTCTCTAGCGTCAACTACGCGTTGAAGGATACCGCCCGATTTTCCTCCGGCCTATTCCCGGTCTACCGCCGTTTCACACCTGGCAATTAGCCAGCCATGGGCCAATTTCCACATTTCCCCGATGAAAAGCGGGGATAACGAAAGAACAGTAACGATAAACCATGCTTTGGCATCTAGTGGGATCACGCGGAAGATAGCGGCGGCAGCCGGAATTAAAAGAATGGCCAGCTGCAGGGCTGCAGAGATAAGTACCGCTCCCAGAAGCGGTCGGTTAGCGAAGAAATTACGCCCGGTAACGGAGTGATGCAGCGAGCGGAAATTAAAAACATGGACCAGCTGGCATAAGGCCAGGGTGGCAAAAGCCATGGTCCGCCCTTTTTCCACCGAGAGATCACTTCCAATTCGAAATGCTGTCAAGGTGATTAAACCGATTAGCAGCCCGAATACGGTCAGTGTGCGTAACGACCGGGCATCGAAGAGCCCGCTTTGGGGATCGCGCGGCGGGCGGCGCATTATATCACTCTCTTTGGGGTCTACTCCCAGGGCCAAGGCCGGCAGGCTGTCCGTGATTAAATTGATCCAAAGGATCTGGGCCGGCAGCAAAGGCAAAGGCCAGCCTAGGAGGATTGCTGACAGGATGGTGATAATCTCACCGGCGTTGCAGGAAAGCAGAAAGAAAATCGCCTTTTTAATATTTTCATAGATGACCCGCCCCTCTTCAACGGCCCTCACAATAGTGGCAAAGTTATCGTCGGCGAGGACCATTTCGGCCGCTTCTTTGGCTACGGCGGTGCCGGTTTGGCCCATAGCCGTACCGATATTGGCCTGCTTCAAAGCCGGCGCATCGTTGACCCCGTCTCCGGTCATCGCTACAATCTCCCCGTTTGCCTTTAGCGCCTTGACGATGCGTACCTTATGTTCCGGCGCTACCCGGGCAAAGACCCGGATCTCATTGACCCTGGCGGCGAGCTCTTTGTCGCTGAGCTGCTCGATCTCCAAGCCGGTGATGATCTCCTCTTTCTTTGAAGCCAGTCCCAGCTCTGTGGCAATGGCCAGCGCCGTATCCGCATGGTCACCAGTGATCATCTTCACCTTTATACCTGCTTTGCGGCAGATTTCAATGGCTTGCTTGGCCTCGGAACGCGGCGGATCGATCAGTCCCATAAATCCGACGAAGATAAGTTCTCTCTCCATCTCTTCAACCGGCATAATGGTATCTTCCACCAGGGGGCGAAAGGCAAATCCGAGAACCCGTAATGCCTCTCCGGCCATCTCTTCGTTACGAGAAAGCAGCTCTGCTTTTTTAGAAGCGGTTAGCTCTTCAATCCCTGAAGAGGTTAACAGGTGGCGGCAGCGCTCCAGGATTAAATCGGGGGCTCCCTTAGTCAGGAGCCAGAACCGGCAGTTTTTTAACTCCGGCCACGACAGGTTTAGCTCACCGCGATGCACTGTGCTCTTTAGCTTACGCGTTGAATCAAAGGGATACTCATGAATTCGTGGCAGAGCAGCCGTTAGTTTCTCCCGTTCCAGGCCAGCCTTGGCGGCGGCAGTAAGCAGGGCCCCCTCGGTCGGATCACCGATGACCTTGAACTGTCCGCCCTCTTCAACCAGGCGGGCGTCGTTATTCAACAGGCCGATAGTGAGAAGCAGTTGCAGGTGGGGGTCTTGACGGGGGTCAATAATTTGCCCTTCGTGTAAAAAATCTCCCTTGGTTTGATAACCTTCTCCGGTAATCTGGAAGGCCCCTTCGCTGGAGACGACCTGGCGGACGGTCATCTCATTCTGGGTCAGCGTACCTGTTTTATCAGAGCAGATCACCGTAGCCGCGCCTAAAGTTTCCACTGCCGGGAGTTTGCGGATAATAGCCTGCTGCCGGGCCATGCGCTGCACCCCCATTGCCATAACGATGGTGATGATGGCTGGTAACCCCTCGGGGATACTGGCTACGGCGAGGCTGACCGAGGTAAGAAACATCGGTAAAACTTCGATTCCGCGCAACACACCAAGAATAAAGACCAGGGCGCAGAGAATAATAGCAAGCAGCCCCAAACGGCGGCCGAATTGGTCCAACTTTTTCTGCAACGGGGTTTTTTCTATCGGGGCCGTCTGGATCATCCCGGCAATTTGGCCAATTTCGGTATTCATTCCTGTAGTGGTGACCAGAGCCCGCCCCCGGCCGCTGGTCACGATAGTACCCATGTGAACCAGGTTTCTCTGTTCGGCCAGCGGCAGCGGCTCCTCGGAGACAAAGGCGGCATCTTTCTCTACCGGGATCGATTCACCGGTTAAGGCCGACTCATCAACGGTGAGGCCGGCTGTTTCGACAAGACGGGCATCTGCCGGAATATAGTCCCCGGCTTCGAGTAAGATCAAGTCACCGGGGACCAGTTCGCGAGCCGGAATTACAAAAACGGCTCCTTCCCGGACTACCTTTGCGGTAGGCGCACTCAAGGTTTTCAGGGCGGCGAGCGACTTCTCAGCCCTGTATTCCTGGATTACTCCCAGGACGGCATTAAGCAGGACTACAGCTAATATTACTATGGCGTCAGTTGTTTCACCGATTGCCAGCGAGACTGCTGCCGCGGCGATGAGAAGTAAAACTAGAAATTCCTTGAACTGGCTAAAAAACATCCCCCAAATGGTGGTTCCTTTTTGCTCCTGCAGTTCGTTGAAGCCGTATTGTTTCTGCCGCTGATCCACCTGAACATGGTTTATACCCAGGTTGTCATCAGATTCCAGGAAGTCGGCGGTGTTTTTGGCGCTGAGAGTATACCAGACAGTTTCCATGAGGCTGCATTCCCTTACAATTAAATTTTATCCTTCCAGAACAAGAAAAAAACCTTTAACAGATCTTTCATGTTAAAGGTCTGGCTGCTTGCGTGAGTTGCAAGTGATGGACCAGGTATCGCTACCGGGATGTTGATCCATCGACAGGTTTATCCTGCAGTTACTCCCCTTTGCCCCACATTATAACTTCCGGACAGGATTTGGTCAATCAAATTATCATCGGGGCGAGCATGGTTTTTCTCTTCTGGATAGAGAATGGCCTGGCTCCGGATCGGATGCAGGGACGAACCTGAGCTCGCCTGCCTGGCAATTTTATAGGGCCAACCCGAGCCAAACGCCGTAAATAATCCCCATTTGGCCCATAATGTAGGTTAACCAGATCCAGAGATGGGGTCTTTTCAGCATTACCCTGCCGATATCGGTGATCCCGATAATCGTATCCGAAATGTAGAAGAGCACTGCTCCAAGTGGAATGATCCACCACCAGCCGCCCAACTTGAAGGCTACGATGAAGCTGCAGTAGGCCATCGTTCCGACGAGCAAGGCATAGATCAGGGAGCCGCAATTCAAGGCCGGTATTTTATCGGGATTGCGGATAAATCTTACCCAACCGGTTATTGTAACCAGCCAGACTACGGCCGAGCCAATCCAGTACCAGGTTGAAATTAAGACGCCGGTGGGTTTAAGTAGAAGATAGAAAGCAGCGATGTAAAAACAATGGGCTCCTCCGAAAGCGGTCATCCCGCCGAGCAGCGGAACCGGCAGCGGGATCACCTCTGCGTTAAACAGGTCTCCGAAAAAAGAAAGAATCATTCCCAAAAGCACCAGGTTACTGACAGTGCTTTTCAGGGTTAAAGAAACTATGAAAGCAGTAAAAACCAGAGATAGGCTGAGGATGATTCTTGCCCCCAGCGGAAGGCGGATCTGCCCGGGATCATCGGAGACGATCTGCATACCGGCGTAAAACCCCCAGCCCAACAACAGCAATTGCGCCGATGCCAGTATTGGTAAGATGAGATGAAATTTCAACAAAATCCCCCTTTGCCAACCACCCTGCTGTTAATACAATTACAAATATACCATATCATTGTAGAATAGTCTAACTTTTATAAATTGTCGATCATTTATGGATGACCCCTTGACGAGAGGTTTCGATGGTGTTATGATAATAAAAAGCAGTAATATGCAGACGAACCCTATTCGTTTTTTAAATTTCAGCGGTAGGGTTTATTTTTTCAACAAGGCTCTTTTGGAGGGAACGGGAAAATGGGGAATTTAATTAGCCGTAATCGTAAAGCTTACCACGATTATCATATAGATGAAACTTATGAGGCTGGCATCGTGCTTACCGGAACAGAGGTCAAGTCTGTCCGGGCAGCAAGAGTTAACCTGAAGGACAGCTACGCCCGGGTTGAAGACGGCGAGCTTTATCTTTTCAATATGCATATCAGCCCTTATGATCCGGGGAACCGCTTTAACCACGATCCGCGGCGCACCCGGAAGCTGCTGATGCACAAGGCGGAGATTAGCCGCCTTGCAGGCAAGGTAACAGAAAAAGGCTACACCCTGATTCCGCTGAAAATCTATCTAAGGCGGGGCCTGGTCAAGGTGGAGCTGGGCTTGGCCCGGGGGAAGCGCCTTTATGACAAGCGGCGGGCGATTGCCGAGCGGGATCAGCGCCGCGAGATAGAGCGTGATCTTAAGGAGAAGATGCAGAACTACTAAGTGATTCAGTAATGAAGGTCCGCTCAACCCGGCATCAACTGCTCCAATTACGGTAGCAGTGCAATTGAACTGACAAGTGCCGCGATTCACAGGGTTTTATAAACGGCGGCTTGTTTTTGTGGCTAGATCGGTTATAATGTAAATGAGGCAATCTAAAATTTGGGGGCGTAAGGATTCGACGGGGGTTGTGGGGACAGGAATTGCAGGTTCGGGACCATGACCCGGTAAAAACATGGAACGGCTATAAACGCCAACGATAATCTAGCTTACGCTGCTTAATTAAGCAGCGCGTCCCTTCCCTCCCTGACCGGGGGCGGGAGCAGGGGCGTCAATAAACCGGCCTACCGCTGCAAGCGGCTGCTCCATCGCTGCAGGGGGAAATACAACGGAGATGGCAGCGGCGAGTCCGGCTCTGGGGAAGCGGCGCTGCGAAAATAAAACCGGAGCTAAACCTGTAGAGATTCCTGTAATCTGACCTTCGGACGCGGGTTCGATTCCCGCCGCCTCCACCAATACGAAAGTAAGCGCGAGCCATGATGGACATGGTGCTCGCGCTATTTTGTTTATGGTTATTTTTTATATAGAAATGTCAAGATTCGCCTGCATTAAAGCGAAGAGACTGCTAAGATGAATCTGTTTTGCTCCTACGGTTCGGTCAGGACAATTGCCCCGGCCGGCTGATTATTGAACAAGAAATTTAATTTTCAACGGGGAGGCAGATTAAACTTTTACCTCCCCGTATTCTCTTTGGATTGCTCTTAATTTATTACATTCCCAAAATAGCCACGCTGCAAACATTCTGGTGCGGGACGCCACCGAGGTTATGGGTTAGCCCCAAGCGGGCGTTTTTGACCCGGCGCTCCTCAGGCCAGCGCTGCAGCAGCTGGCTGTAGATTTCGTAAAGCATGCGTAGCCCCGAGGCGCCGATGGGGTGGCCAAAACACTTCAATCCGCCGTCGCTTTGACAAGGTAGCTCTCCGTCCAGATCGTAGAAACCGTTTAAAATGTCATCGGGAGCTTTACCGGGAGGCGATATGGCCAGGTCCTCCATGGTCACCATCTCGGTGATAGAGAAGCAGTCGTGGACCTCAATTAAATCGAGCTCTTCGCGGGGGTTGCTGATACCAGCTTCTTTGTAAGCCCGTTGCGCCGCTACCCGGGTAGTCATGATATGGGCACCGTCCCAGCGGTGATAGATCGCCTCTTCGCCGGAGCTGACCGCGATTTGTAGTGCTTTTACCAGGACCGGACCCTGGCTTGGTTTGATCCGGCGCGCAATTTCAGGCGTGGTCACAATGGCCATGGCCGCTCCGTCGCTGACACCGCAGCAGTCAAAAAGCCCCAGCGGGTAGGCCACAAAGGGTGAAGAGGCGATCTGCTCTTCACTGGCTATGCGCCTTAAATGAGCCCGGGGGTTCTTGGCGCCGTTTTGGTGGCTTTTCCAAGAGATATGCGTAATTGCTTCTTTGATCTTCTCCATGGAGACCCCATATTTCGCGGCGTAGGCAGTGGCCAGCTGGGCAAAAAGGCCTGGTGCGGTAGCGTTGGGCGCGATAAACTGGGATAGTTGCCCGAAAATAGGAGAGTCCGGCAGGCCGCCGTAACCGACATCCTTTAATTTCTCCACGCCGGCGGCAAGGGCGATCTCATAAGCTCCCGAAGCCACTGCGTAACAGGCCCCGCGGAAGGCCTCGGTCCCCGAGGCACAGAAATTTTCCACTCGGGTGACCGGAATGAAGGGCAGGTGCAGCGCATTGGCCAGGTAGCAACCGCCCTTGCCGATATTAACCTCGTCGATATGATTGCCGATCCAGGCGGCCTGGATCTCCCCTTTTTCAATGCCGGCATCGGTGAGACATTCACGGAATGCTTCGAGAAGGAGATCGTTTGAATCGAGCTCCCAATGTTCACCGAAGACGGTACAGCCCATTCCCAAAATGGCTACTTTGTCTCGAATCCCTGCAGTCACTTAAGGCACCTCCTTTGTTGCTGGAACGGCTTTCCAGAAGTAGAAAGTCGTATCCCGCTTCGGATCGTAGTACTTGATCCGGAAAGTAAACTCCACTGGCCGTCCAACCTGTAGGTCTTCAAGGGTGCAGTCAGTAAATTCGAACATGGTCCGCCCTCCCCCGTTGAAATCAACATGGCCGTAGATCGCCGGGGGGTTGATTGTAGCGGCAAGCGTATCTGAAGTGTAACTGACGATCTTTCCACCCTTGTCCGAGAGGTTGAGCGGTGCCATTTCATCAATTGCTCCGCAGTCGGGGTTAACGCAGATCCGCTGCGGCGGATACTGCTGTGTGCCGCACTTGTTACAGTAGCTTCCCTGTAAACCATGGATCGCCTTGCGGCTGCGCCAGATCATTGACCAACGCGTTACCTGCTCCTCTTCGCCGCGCAGGCCAAGATCCACGGGAACCATGTCTCGCCAGGTCAGGTACTTAGTGTAATTGTCCAGCTCGGCCCGGCGGGTCAACGTATCGGAAAAACGCTTTCGGTCGTTAAACCGGGCAATATCCGGAGTCACCTCGAAGTAAAGCGCGTCACAGCCGCTGCCGTAGCTGACGAGAAGTAGTTTGTCGCCGGGTGAGGCCTCTTCCAGGGCCTTGGAGAGCATCAGCAGCGGGTGGGCCGTGCCGGTATCACCGCTTTCCTGAAGCAGGTCGTCTTCAACCTGTGCCGGCTCCAGGCCTAGTTTTTTATTGATATTTCTGCGGGCTGCTCCGTAGTAACAGGGGTAGATCACTTTGGCAAAATCAGAAGGTTTCAGCCCCTGCTGGCGGCAAAGCCCGGTGATCGCTTCGGGAATAAATTTCTCGTAGCCCATATCCCGTACCCAGCGGTCCTCCCACTGCCGGTTATATATCGTGTTGGCGCCGCGGAGCTGATCGACGAAGTCATAGGACAGCGAATAAGAGTCCTTGAAAATGGCGATCGGCTTTTCGCTGCCTACTAATACGGCGGCGGCGCCGTCACCGAAAACCATCTCTTGCAGCGAGCCCATCTTACCGAGACGACAATCGGCGGCGCAGACCAGAGCCTGCCGGTCTCCGTGGGCCTTGCTAAATTCCAAAGCCGCCAGCAGGGCGCTGCTGCTTGACTTCAGCGCTCCTCCAAAATCGGCGCTGCGGATCTCTTCAGGGGCGCAGAGTGCCCCGGCGATGATATTGGCACACTGCCGCTCTTTATAAGGCGCCGTAGTAGTGGCAAAATAGAGAGCGCCGAGTTCGCCGGGGTTGTATCCCTGCAGGCAGCGTCTTCCCGCGGCGGTGGCCATGCTAACGGCATCTTCGTCAAAATTAGCCACCGTTTTTTCGCCCGCTGCATTCATGATTAAACCTTGATTTAACCATCCAACGGCGCTAAAAATGTTCATTCGATTCAGCCGGTAGCGGGGAAGATACCCGGCATAAGAGATAATACCAATCATAGGTTAATCCCCCTTATTCATGGATTTAGCCAAACGGCCGCGTTGGTCAGACAAAATTCGCCTCGCTCGGCGCTCTTAGATCGAATAATAACCCGGTCAGATTCTTCCTGCCACATCTCGGTAACGATCCTTTCTCCGGGAAAAAGATGCCGTGAAAAGCGCACTTTCATTGCTTTAAACTTTGCCGGATCGTTATTGCAGTATTCGCGGAGTACCGCCCGGCAAGCAAAACCCATGGTGCAGAGCCCATGTAAGATCGGTTTAGGGAAGCCGCCCATGGCTGCAAAAGCGGGGTCGGCATGAAGTGGGTTAAGATCACCGGAAAGGCGGTAAAGTAGCGCCTGCTGCGGTAAAGTCGGAAGCGAAACGATTTTGTCCGGTTCTCGCTCCGGCGGGATAAAGCCTGGTTCAGGGCCCTTTTCCCCGCCAAAACCTCCTTCACCGCGGATGAAGACACCAAATCTATTTAAAAAGAGCGGTTCTTCTTTTTCATCTTTTGTGACTACTTCGATCTCAATCAAGGCCCCCTTGCCCTTATCGTATAGTGCGGCTACTTTGGGGTAAGAAGTTAGTTTCCCCTCTACGGGGATTGGCTGATATAGCTCCAGGTATTGTTCTCCGTGGAGCAGCATGGCCAGGTTTATATCCACCCCTTCAAGACCGATAATACTGGTTAAAGCCGGAAAGGGGGGAATGACTCCGAATGTAGGCAGGACCTGCAGTTCATTCTCATAGACAAACTTTAACTCATCTTCTGCGGCGCCAGCGCCGATACCAAGAGCATAGAGAATAACATCATGGTTTTGGTAAACATATTCCAGAGGGTTTAGTTTTTTGCCGACAATTTGCGGATTGATCGGCATCTCGATCACTCCTTTTATCGAATTGGTCTCTTAAACGGACATTTTGGAAAGAATATGCCCGGTTTGCTCCATCGCTGAACCAAACTCGCGGCCGCCTTCTACGGAGCTGATCTGCTCAAACTGTTCAGCAATCATTTCCGGGGTAATTTTGGCTTCAGGGTCAAAGAAGACTCCCGGTCCTTCAATTATCGCCGCCCGGCTGTAGTAGCCCCCGCCAGCAGAAAAGATCTTACCGCTGACCTGGCATAGCTCCGAGCTAAGGTAGGCGACCATCGGAGCGACATACTCTGGCTTAATCTTATCGATGACGTCGGGCGGCATCACCGTGGCGGTCAAGCGGGTGCCTGCAGTGGGCACAATTGTATTGGCCAGGATGCCGTAACGCGCTCCCTCTTGGCAGACGCAGTTCATCAGGCCAACAATCCCCATCTTTGCCGCACCGTAGTTGGTCTGTCCGAAATTACCGTAAACGCCTGCAGCCGAGGCTGTAGAGACAATTCGCCCGTAATTCTGTTCCCGCATATGGGCAAAAGCGGCTTTTGTACAGAAGAAAGTACCATTCAGGTGAACTTCGATTACCTTGAGGTAGTCGGCAATCTCCATTTTTAGCAGGCTTTTATCGCGAAGGATCCCTGCATTGTTAATTAATATATCAACCTGACCATAATTGTCGATAGCCGTTTGAATAATTTTCTGGGCGCCTGCCCATTCAGAGACGTTTTCGTAGTTGGCTACAGCCTCGCCGCCCGTGGTTTTAATCTGGTCAACTACCTTTTGTGCGGGAGTGCTGTCGACCCCCTTTCCGTCAAAAGTGCCGCCGAGGTCGTTTACCACTACCTTGGCACCGCGACTGGCTAGCAACAAGGCGTATGCTTTTCCCAGCCCTCCGCCGGCCCCTGTTACCACCGCCGTCTTGCCATCAAATTGAATCTCGGACATTAAAACATCTCCTTTTAAGTAATCTAGAGTACAGTTTACAATATATTCAGGATATAAGCAATATTCAAAAGATCATA
>CZCA01002711.1_pt1 | contig 18607 bp, 20 predicted proteins | sample 591981 | NCBI WGS metagenome assembly CZCA01 (sample SAMEA3556810, study PRJEB10932) | anaerobic digester metagenome
CGCAATAAATGCTCGTCACACGTCAGACGCATTACTGTCTGCCAGTGACGCCTGACGTGTGACGAGCATTTATTGCGGTCGCATGCGCAGTAGCCGCAGCCCATTTGCCACCACGATCAGCGTGCTGCCTTCATGCCCGACTACGCCAAGCGGCAACGGCAGTAAGAATCCCTTGAAGAAGATCGGCAGCAGAATCGTCGATAGCACCAGAAAGATGATCACGCTCACCGAAAAGATGACATTCTGGCGAATGATGCGGTTGGCGCGGCGGCTCAACTGCAGGGCAAAGGGCAACATCGCCAGATTGCTTGACATCAGCACCACGTCAGCAGTTTCCAATGCCACGTCGGTGCCGCCCGCGCCCATGGCAATGCCGACATTGGCTGTCGCCAACGCTGGCGCATCGTTCACGCCATCGCCAACCATCGCCACATTCCCGTGCTGACGCAGTTCCTTGACCAGTTCCAATTTCTGTTCGGGCAACAGGTCGGCGTGCACCTCGTGGATGCCTGCCTCGCTGGCGATGTAGGCGGCCGCCGCTCGATTGTCGCCTGTCATCATGACGATGCGTTCGATGCCGCTGGCTTCGAGCTGACGCACCATCGCCGCCGCTTCCGGGCGCAATGCATCCGCTACAGCAATGTAACCCATCACTTCCCAATCGCGCTCGGCGCCTAGCGTATCTTCCACGGTGCTGCGCCGCACGACCAGCATCACCGTCTTGCCTTGCCGCTGCAACGCTGCACCAATCATGCGAATGGCAGGCGACAAGTCCATATTCTGATTCATGAACAGGCGGTCGTTGCCGATATAGATCGTTTCAATGTGATCGGGGCGAGCAAAGCGCGCCATGATGCCTTCGCCAGCAATAGCCTTGAAATCGATCGGTTTCTCCAACTCCAACCCCATCGCTTGCGCTTTTTCGATCACCGCCTTGGCAATGTGATGCTCACTCAACGTTTCGGCGCTGGCGGCCATACGCAAAAGGTTCTCGACCGAATGGTTGGTCAATGGATGGATATTGGTGACGACCGGCTTGCCTGGCGTCAGCGTGCCAGTCTTGTCAAAGGCCAGGATGTTCGTCTTGCCCAATAATTCCAGATAAGCGCCGCCTTTGAAGAGCACGCCCTGACGCGCCGCCGCTGCGATGGCGCTGAGTGCGCTGGCCGGCGTGCTGATCACCAGCGCACATGGGCTGGCGACCACCAGCAACGTCATCGCCCGGTAGAGCGTTACGCCGAACGGCTCTCGCAGGAAGAGCACGGGCAGGACAATCGCCAGTAGCGTGGCGCCGATGACGGTGTAGGTGTAGGGTTGGCTGAAGCGGTCGATGAATTGCTGCGTCGGCGTGGCGTCTTCCTGCGCCTCAGCCACCAGGCTGATGATGCGGCTGAGGGTGCTTTCCGACGCCAGCTTGGTGACTTCGACTTCCAGCGCGCCGCCACCGTTGATCGTACCGGCGAAGACCTGGTCGTGCGGATGTTTGCTCACAGGGATGCTCTCGCCGGTGATGGCGCTCTGATCGACGCTGCTTGTTCCACGGATGATGACGCCATCGACCGGCAGGCGGTCGCCCGGCTTGACGATCACTACGTCGCCAATGACCAGTTGCCCGACTGGCAAGATTTCCTCGTGGTCGCCGCGTCGCACCAGTGCAATTTCGGGGCGTAACTTGCCCAGCGATTCGATGGCCTTGCGTGTGCGCCCCATCGCATAGGTTTCCAGGGCGCCGCTGAGTGTGAAGAGGAAGAGCAATAAGGCGCCCTCCGTCCACTCACCGATCAGCGCCGCACCCAGCGCCGCCGCCAGCATCAGGAAGTCGATGTCGAACTTGCCTTGTCGCGCCTGCTCCCACGCGCCGAGCACACCCGAATAGCCACCGGCGACAAACGCGACCAGCGCTGCGATGGCGACCCCCCAACCCGGCAGCGTCTCTGTCACCTCGCCGCCGAGCCAGCCCGTCAGCAGCGCCACCAACGTCACCAACGCCAGCACAAGCTCATAGTTTTCTTTCCAGAAGGCCAGGGTGCGCCACTCTGGACGCGTCCCTGGTGCGATAATCGTGTAGCTGCTTGCACTCTGTGCGGTCGAAGTTGTCATCATCCTTCCCTTTGCTGTTGCGTAGTTGAGTTTGCCATCTCGCGAATTTCTTGCACCCGCTGTAACCGACAGTCATCACAGAACCCAACCAGGTCGATCTTGGCGGCAGCGGTCTGAAAGCCGGTCTCCGCCAGGACGCGCTGCGCCAGGGCGTCGATGCCGGGGTCGCCAAAATAATCGACAATCTTGTGACAGCGCAGGCAGATCAGGTTGACGTGCGGTTCGGGGTTGGTCTCATAATGCGTATGATCGGAGCCAAAGCTCAGTTCGACGATGGCGCCAAGTTCCTGCAGAGTGTTGAGTGTGTTGTAGACAGTCGCCCGGCTGATGTCAGGATGCGTGGTTGCCAACGCCTCAAAGACCTGGTAAGCCGACGGATGGCGATCGGTGTTGGCCAGGTATTCACAGATTGCCCGCCGTTGTGATGTAAGTCGCAGCCCAGCCTGCTGCAGGGTGCGCAGAAAATGATCGAGTTTTGCGGCATGGTTTGCCGGATGAGTCGTATGATTTGTCGTCAAGATAGGCGCCTCTTGTCTTTGCCTGCAATCTTCCTTGCTTGAATTAGCCATTGCTGTCGATAAATCTTGATAAAATCAGATGGAGTTTAGAATCAATCCAAACTGCTTTGATATTAGCATAGTGCATGGCTGTTGTCAAACAGCTTAGACTCATTCAAAATAACTTTGTTGCGACATGATCCGCATCGGCTTGAAATAAGCAGGCGCCGCGTTGTCGATGGCAAGGGCGAAATGTCCCGCAAGTTATAGGTGCTTTGACACCTCAACCGAAAACTGCTAAGATCGCCACGCTTTTTTCCCAGATTCTAAAAGGTGTAGCAAGGTTGCTATGCCGACAACGACCAGGACTGTGAAACATTGGGTGTTGCAATGCGCTACATGGTTACAGGTGGCATCTTGTTGGCGACGTTTGGCTGGCTCATTTTGAGTTATCTACCGGGGATTGCGGCGGCGCTGCCACAGGTGGCTTTCACGGGTGCAGCGGCGCAGTCCGCGCTGCCATGGCTGGCAGGGGTCACCGTGTTGGCGTTTTTGGTCATTCAGGTCGACCTGGTGCGCGCTACCCTGCGGTGGTTTGAACCAGCGGCGGAGCCGGTCATAGTGCAGGCAACGCATGAATTCAACTTGCGGCGCAGGTCTGAGACCTTTTGGACGGTGTTGCCGCTGCTGGGCACGCTACTTTTGGGTCTTTGGCTGGTGATCGTCAGCTAGATCACTTGACAGCCGCCCTGACCTGCCACAAACTCTAGGCGTTTTTTATTCGCACTTTTTGCATGATCGATAGATAAGATAGTCGAGTCATCCGCCAGAACGCAACAGAAGGAGTAAAGATAGAAACTATGCTGAAATTGCCGCAATCATATGCTGATCGCAAACACTTCCTGATCGTCGGTGCATTGGTTGTGATCGGCACGATCGTCCTGGGCTTTTTCCTGTTGGCGATTCTGCCTATCAAGGCGCAGGCCTCAGTGCAAGCGGAGCCGATCCGGTGGCTATTCCAGCTGCACATCTGGCTGATCGCTTTTCTCTTCTCGTTAGTTGTCGTCTTCATGCTGTACGCACTGCTTGTTTTCCGACGGCGCAAGCATGATGACTCGGAAGGTGAGCACTTTGAGGGCAATACGGCGCTGGAAGTGATCTGGACGGTCGTACCGTTGGTGCTGGTCGTCATCTTCTCGTTTATCGGTGTGCAGACGCTGCGTGGCGCCACCAGTGGCGGTGACGAAGTTCAGGTCAAAGCGGAAGGCTTTCAGTGGTCTTGGGCTTTTAGCTATCCAAACGGCGTCACCAGTGCTGAGATGGTGCTGCCGGTGAATAAGCCTGCGCTCATCACGCTGCAATCGCGCGATGTTATTCATTCGTTCTGGGTGGCGGAATGGGGGCCAAAACAAGACCTGGTTCCGGGTATGACGACATCGCTGCATATCACACCAACCGAAATCGGCGAGTTCCAGCTTGCGTGCGCCGAACTGTGCGGGCTGTCACACTGGAGCATGACGGCAAAGATTCGGGTTGTGCCCGAAGCGGAATACACTGCCTGGATGGAGGAGATGTTGGCTGCGCAGAACACGCAGACTGCCAGTCGTTGACATTGCGCTGATTAGACGCTTATTAGCAGCAGGTCATTCCCTGCGTTTGACCGGCTACGTGGCTTTACCGAGGCAATTTCCTGACAGTGGAGCGGATGCGTGAAGGGGAGAATCAAGTTATGCGATTAACGTCTCTGGGTTTGGTGCGCGGGTTGATTGGCTACTTTGTCGGCCTGGCGGTCGGCATGGCCGCTGTTGTGATTCTGCGCCTGGCCTTTGGCATGTCGGCATGGGATCAAGAGGCAGTCTGGGTTGGTGGATTGATTTCTGCCATCATCGGTTTCCTGCTCGGCGTCGGCGCCATGTCGGATTGGCTCAAGTGGACGCGCGGCATCGAGACGTCGTTGCACCATGGGCCGCCCGCCGACAAACCGGCCTGGACGCGCTACTTTGGCGTCGATTACAACCACAAGGTGATCGGCATTCAGTATGGCGTGACCGGGTTGTTTTTGCTGGTGGTGGGCGGGAGTTTTGCTCTGGTCTTCCGCACCGAACTGGCGGACAGCGGCATTTCCTTCCTGCAGGCTGGCACTTATAATACTTTTCTGAGCATGCACGCCTGGGTGGCGCTGGCATCGATCCTGCTTGGCATTGGTGGCATCGCCAACTACCTGGTGCCGCTCATGATCGGCGCTGAAGACATGGCCTTCCCTCGCCTCAATGCCTTCGCCTACTGGATCAACGTTCCGGCAATCGTGACCTTGCTGATCAGCATGTTATTTGGCTGGGATTCAGGCTGGACGGCCTACCCACCTCTCAGTCTGCTGGGCCCGGTCGGCTACCAGATGGTTTTCCTGGCAATTTTCACCATTGGTCTTTCCTCGATTTTGGGGTCCCTAAACCTGATCGTCACCATGTTGATGATGCGTCCCAAGGGCATGACGCTCTTCCGCATGCCGATTCTTTGCTGGGCGATCCTGGCGACGAGCATCATCCAGTTGACGGCGACGCAGCTCATCGGTCAGGCTTTCCTGATGCTCTCCTTCGAGCGCTCGTTGGGCATGCCCTTCTTCAAGCCAATCTATGATGCCGCCGGCGTCAACATTGGTGGGCAGCCGATTCTGTTCCAGCACCTTTTCTGGTTCTACTCCCATCCGGCGGTCTACGTCTTTGTGCTGCCTGGTCTGGGCGTCATCAGCGAGCTGCTGCCGGTCTTTGCCCGCAAGCCACTCTTTGGCTACCGCTGGGTGGCGCTCTCCAGCCTGGCGATTGCGCTGGTCGGCTTCCTGGTTTGGGGGCACCACATGTTCACCTCTGGTTACCAGCCCTACCTGCGCGTGGTCTTCATGATCTCGACGCTGCTGGTGGCGGTGCCCACAGGCGTCAAGTTCTTCAGCTGGCTGGGCACGCTCTGGGGCGGACGCCTGACCTTCCCGACGCCGATGCTCTTCACGCTGGGCGCCATTTCCGTCTTCCTGATCGGCGGTTTGAGCGGCCCCATCCTGGCGACGGCGGCGACTGACCTCTTCTTGCACGACACCTATTTCGTGGTCGGTCACTTCCACGCCACAATCTTTGGCGGCTTTGTCTTCCCGTTCTTTGCTGCGATCTACTACTGGTATCCCAAGATCACCGGGCGCATGTATAACGAGACGTTGGGCAAGCTGCACTTCTGGCTGATGACGCCGGGCTTCTGGCTGATGAGTCTGGCGCAGATGACCGCCGGCACAATGGGCATGCGTCGCCGCATCGCCGATTACGACCCGGCGTTGGGCGTTGAGAATGTGCAACTCCTGGTGACGATTGCCGGTTTTGTCATTGCTTTCTCCATTCTGATCATGATCTACAACTTGTTCACCAGCGCCGAGATTGGTGTGCTGGCGGGCAACAATCCGTGGCGTTCACGCTCGCCGGAATGGCAGATTCCCTCGCCTGTGCCGGAGCACAGCTACGCCAAACCGATTGCGGTCGTGGGTGAGCCATACGACTATGGCCTCGCCGGATCAAGCTACATCGCTATGGCCGGGGCTGGCGACGACTAAGTTGAGAGGCTGATGGGTGGTGAGGTCGGAGCAATCACCGTTCCGGCCCCACTTATATCTGCTTATGTCTGCCAGACAACCAGATTGAGGATAAAGGGGAAGAAAACGTGCTAAAACAAAGCGGATATGGCATCGTCATCGTGATTGGAGTGGTGTTGGCAGTGTTGACGGTGCTGGAATATCTCATGGCGATCAATCACGTCGGCGCGGCGCTCTTGATGTTGGTGGCGGCGCTGAAGGCAATTCTAGTCATTTACTTCTTTATGCATGTCAGTCGCCTGTGGACGGCGGAAGGGGAGCACTAAATCATGGCTGCGGTGACAACTACGGCGCAAGCCGCTGCGCTCCATCACGATACACACGCCGGGCATGACAACTACGCCGCCCAGTTGCGGATGAACCGGCTGGGGCTGTGGCTCTTTTTTATCTCGGAAGCGTTTCTCTTTGGCGGCTTGCTGGCCACGCGCTTCTTCTTGTGGGGCGCCGACACGCGTCCAGAACTTGACCAGACGATTGGCCTGATCGTCACCTCCGTGCTGCTGATTAGCTCGGTTTCGATGCGTCTGGCCGAGACTGCGATGGAACGCGGCAACCGTCGCGCCTTCTCTATCTTCATTCTGCTCACAGCGCTCTTTGGGCTGATCTTCCTGGGCGGCGTAATGATTTACGAATGGGGCCTGTTCCCGGCCATCTATAAGGGGCACCTGACGCCGTGGGACAACAAGTATGGCGCCGTCGTCTTCGCCATGACGGGAATGCACGCCCTTCACGTCATTTCCGGCATCGTCTTCATCCTGATCGTCTGGAATCTGGCGCGTAAAGGCAGCTTCTCGCCGGAGCGTCATTGGGGCGTCGAGTCCTGCGCCATCTACTGGCACTATGTGGATGTCGTCTGGATTTTCTTCTATCCGGCGCTTTACCTGATCGGAAATGTCGTGCATATCGCTGCACACTGAGCGCGTGGCGCAACGATTCCTGTAACGTGATGCGTACAGTGAGCTGTATGCATTACGCATCATTTTTATATGTGAAGGTTGGTCAAGGAAGTACAGACAATGCACCCAATGGTGACGGCGCTCTTGGCGCCGTGGGAATTACGCTGGGAAGTGCTGATCCCGCTGTTGGTGTTCGGCGCCATCTATGCAATCGGCTGGACGCGGTTGCGCCGCCAGAGTCGCCGCCAGCAGGTCGCCAGCAAATGGCGCCTGACGATGTATTATATCGGCATCGGTTCACTGGCAGTGGCGTTGATGTCGCCGATCGACTGGTTGGGTAGCCAGCTATTGACCATGCACATGATCCAGCACAAGATTTTGGTGATGCTGGCGGCGCCGCTGATCTGGTTGGGCAACCCCTATCCGGTGGGCATCTGGGGGCTGCCGCGTCCGTTGCGCAGCGCCGTCACCCTGGCGCTTGCCGGCGACACCTGGTTTCGGCGGGGGTTGACGGCTGTCAGCCAGCCGGCGATTGCCTGGCTCATCTTCACCTTTATCTACCTGGGCTGGCACGATCCCAGCCTCTACGACCTGGCGTTGCGCCATGAATGGGTGCACAATCTGGAGCACCTGACTTTCTTCCTGGGTGCGATGCTGTTTTGGTGGCCGGTCGTCAATGGTGCACCACGTCTACACAAGAGCCTGCCTTACTGGGTGCGGATTCTCTACGTGTTGGCTTTCGTGCCGCCCAACGCCATTGCGGGCTTTGCGATTGCCAACGCGTCCGAGGTGATCTATGCCTATTACAACTCGGTGCCTCGTCTTTATGGCATGACGGCGCTGGAAGATCAAATGATCGGTGGCGCCATCATGTGGGTGTGGAGCAGCGAGATGATGATCGACGCGGCGATCATCATGTTGGGCGTTATCTCTTATCAAGAGAAGCGGCGCAAACAAAAACAACAGGCGGCGACGGGCGCACTGACGATTCCTCACCCTCAACCGCAGATTAAGGCAGCCGGATAAGCAATGTCGCGCCTTCTCCTTCTTCCTGAGCCGTGGCAGCGTATGCTGCGGCTGTGGTTGCTGTCCATCCTGGCAGTGTGCCTGCTGTGGCCGCAGTCGGGGCTTGCGCATGGCGGCGGCGCACCGCAGATCACCGATGCTCCTGCCGGCCCTTATCGTCTGTTTGCCTGGAGCAGCCCCGACCCCTGGCGGACGGGAACCGCCGCTCACATCACTGTCGCCGTCACCCTGGTGGACGCCGCCGGCCAGATCACGCCGGTCAGCGACGCCACCGTCACGGCAGTGCTGAGCGCAGAAGGACAGGCGACGCCGCATCTCCAATTCGTGGCGACGCCCAATGCCACTGCCGCCGGTTTTTACGAGGCTGACGGTGAATTGCCGACGCCTGGCCTGTGGCGCGTCGAGATATTGGTCAGCGGCGCGGCAGGTGCAGGCAGCGGCGTCTTCACCACCACCGTACAGCCAGGAAGCGCGAACAACTGGTTCGTTTGGGCGGGCGCCAGCATTGGTGTGGTGCTTGTGGTAGGATTCTTTGCTTGGCGCTGGCGCACAGTGCACAGGAACTCTGCGCAAATGCAGCGGGCATGAACTGCCCGACAGGAGTCACGCATGTATATCCTCAAAATTTTTAGCAAGAAGTGGATTTTATTCACACTTTTTGTTGTAGGGATGATGGTTTTGTTCGTGTATCTGGGATTCTGGCAGTTGGATCGACATGCCCAGAAGCGCGCATACAATACCTTGTTGGCGGAACGCTGGCATCAGGAACCGTTCGATCTGAATCAAGAAACCTTGCCCGATGACCTGAGCAAGCTGGAGTATCGGCGGGTGACGGCCACCGGTTACTTCGACTATGCCAACCAGCTGGTGTTAAAGAGCCAGGTCTATCGCGACGCCCCCGGCATCGTGCTGGTGACCCCTTTCGTTTTTGCCGATGGTCGTGCGATTTTGGTGGCGCGGGGCTGGGCGCCGGGCGAGTACAGCGCGCCCCAACGCTGGCCCGAACTGGAGGAGCCGGCAGGTGCGCCGATGATCGGGCTGATCCGTCCGTCACAGTCGCCGCCTAACGGCGCCGCCTCCACGCCGCCTGCTACGCCGCAGACCGAGTGGTATCGCATCGACATTCCGGCCATCCAGGCGCAGATGCCCTATCAACTGGCGCCGGCGTGGATTCAACAACTGCCTGAAGCAGGACGTCCGTTGGATCGCTTGCCGGTGCGCGAGGAGCCGCTGACACTGGATGAAGGCAATCATCTGAGCTATGCCGTGCAATGGTTTTCGTTTGCCGTCATTGCTGGTTTTGGCTATATAATGTTTGTACGCTTTCGCGAGCGGCAGGCTGCATTAGCTTTGCGCAACCCTGGTCAGACGCTTGCAGCAGCGCCGGGCGATCCTGCTTCGGGTAGTGCTTCGGCTGAGATGACAACCGGCGCAACGTCTGTAGTGGTTGCCGGGAGCAAACGCGAGAGTACGCCAGCGGCGCAACACTAGACGGTGCAGCGCAGGGTGTGGCGTGGCGCTCCCTTCGACAGGCGAAACCATCAAGGTAGATCGGTAAAGAAGAATCAAATGCTCAAAAGCACATCCGTTGAAGAGAAGACGACGCTCGAACCGGAACTGACGCGCGAGCAAGCATTGATCCGGCTGGCGATCAGCGACTATGTGATGCTGACCAAGCCGCGCATTATCTTTCTGTTGCTGGTCGTGACCTTTGTGCCTATGTTTCTGGCCGGGCCAACCGCGCCTAGCGGCTGGCTGATCCTGTGGACGATGGTTGGGGGCTTTCTGGCGGCGGGCGGGGCGAATGCGCTCAATCAGTATGTTGATCGCGACATTGACCACGTGATGGTGCGCACGCGGCGGCGCCCCTTGCCTGGCGGGCGTATGACGCCAACGCAGGTGCTGGTCTTTGGGATTTTGATGGGCGCCGCCAGCTTTTTCTTGCTGTGGTGGCAGGTCAATTTGCTGTCGGCGCTCATTGCGCTGTTTGGCCTGCTGTTTTATGTTTTTGTGTATACACTGCTGCTGAAACGGTCGAGCACACAAAACATTGTCGTCGGCGGGTTGGCCGGTGCGGTGCCCCCGTTGGTAGGGTGGGCGGCGGTCGCCAACGAAATTTCCCTGCTCCCGCTGATCATGGTGGCGCTAGTCTTTTACTGGACGCCGCCGCACTTTTGGGCGCTGGCTTTGATGCGCCAGAAGGAGTATCGAGCCGCAGGCGTGCCAATGCTGCCCGTCATTGCAGGGGAACGTGAGACACATCGTCAGATTGTGCTCTATTCAGTGCTGTTGCTACTGATCAGCGTGCTGCCAGTCTTTTTGCAATTGTTGGGGCCTGTTTATCTGGTGCTGGCCTTGATCTTGAATGGCGTCTTTCTTGGCCAGGCTGTCGACATCTGGCGGCGCCCGACTAACGCCAATGTCTGGCGGCTCTATAAATTCAGCCTGCTCTACCTGGCGCTAATTTTCCTGGCGATGGGCATCGATCACCTCTTTTTCACCGCCCCTGCCAGCGCCGTAAACTTTGCCTTGCGCCTGCCGTTCTGACCAGGCTGTTCAACCAGATATAGAAAGGGAGAATTTTCGCAAGTCACAATGGACGATTCGTTATCCAGACTTGAGAATCTGTCTCCCCCTCTTCCTATCCTACCCTACCTCTCCACCCACACCGGCGTTGGGTGAATATCGGGTTCAGGGCGCGGCCCCGGGTCTGGGCGACCACTGCCCGCGAGCCGGCTAATCGCACGCACGGTCATATCGTGATCACATTGAATCTGGCAAGATAGGCGCACGCCCGACAGCCCGCGCTCGGCGAGTTTTTGCTGTTCCGCGGCTGTCATCCTGGTCGGCTCACCGGCGACGAACTCGACCCGGCAGGTGGTGCAGCGACAATTGCCGCCACAAGCATGCAATTGATCGATGCCTGCCTCATCTATCAGCGCCAGCACCAGCCGCTTGCCTGCCGGTACATCGAACGTTCCTACTGATTCCACCGTTAGCTTTGGCATGACTTCCCTCTTTCGTTACGGTTTGATGACTTTTGATGACAAAGATGCTCTCCCTCCAGATTTTCCGCGATTGCGCTAAAAGCGTTGTATGATTGGTCACATTTTGATAGACAATTGTCTGCGCCTGCCCTAAGCTAGGCGATTGTTCACCATCGCAGGCAAAGGGTTCATAATATGACGGCATACACAACACTGCGCCAACCTGCTGGAATGACAGCATTCGTCGTGATCTGGGTCGGTCAGTTCGTCTCACTGCTTGGCACGTCGATGACGCGTTTTGCTCTGACGATCTGGGCTTTTCAGGTGACAGGCGAGGCAACGGCGCTGGCGCTTGTTGGCTTTTTCTCATTTGCTCCCTCCGTGATCTTCAGCCCTATCGCTGGCGCGCTGGTGGATCGCTGGAATCGCAAGCTGATGATGATTCTGAGCGATCTGGCAGCCGGACTCTCCACTGTCGTGATCCTGTTGCTCTATGTGAGTGGGCGATTGGAAATCGGGCATCTCTACATTGCGGGCGCCTTTGCCGGCGCCTTCGAGGCATTTCAATTCCCTGCTTTTTCGGCTGCCATGAGCGTGATGGTGCCGAAAACACACTATGGCCGCGCCAACGGACTGGTCTCCCTAGCTGACTCCGCCACCACGATCGTGGCGCCTGTGCTGGCGGGCATTTTGCTGACCGTGATCGGCGTTGGCGGCGTGATGACGATCGACGTTGTCACCTTTGTGCTGGCGGTGGCGGCAGTCTTGCTGGTGGCAGTGCCGGCGCCGGCGCGTTCGCTTGAGGGCGCCGCGGCGCGAGGCAATCTCTGGACGGAATCGATCTACGGTTTCCGCTATATCTGGCAGCGCAAGAGCCTCCTGGGCGTCCAGCTCACCTTTACCATCAGCAACTTTTTCGACGCGATTGGCATGATTCTGATTGCGCCGATGATTCTGGCGCGCACCGGCAACAATGAACTGGTGTTGGGCACGGTGCAATCGGCGCTAGGCGTAGGCGGGCTGGTGGGCGGGTTGGTCATGGCCGGATGGGGCGGGCCACGGCGACGAATTCACGGCGTTCTGCTCGGCTTCATCGGCAGCAACCTGCTTGGCATGACGCCGCTCGGTCTTGGACAGGGCGTCGTGCTCTGGTCCATCGCCGCATTCGTGATGTTCTTCTTCCTGCCCCTCATCAACAGTTCCAACCAGGCGTTATGGCAGGCGAAGGTGGCGCCCGATCTGCAAGGGCGCGTCTTTGCCACGCGCCGGCTCATTGCGCAGATCAGCGGGCCACTTGGCATGCTGATCGCCGGGCCGCTGGCCGACCGCGTCTTCGAGCCGGCGATGCAAGGCGACACGCGCTTGAGCGCCATCTTTGGCCCTATCTTTGGCGCCGGGCCAGGCGCCGGGATGGCGTTGCTGATCGTCATTGTAGGTGTGCTGGGCGCCACGGCCGGGTTGGTCGGTTACGCCGTGCGCGGCATTCGTCAGGTCGATACGTTGCTGCCGGATCATGATGCGGTTACAGCCTTCGGACATGCATCTTCGCAAAATAGTATTTGACGCAGGAGCGCCAGGCGCGCAGCGCATTAGCAAATAAGATGGCTTGACGGGACGCAATGTCATTGCTGGCTCTCATCTTTGCCTGCGTTGCATGGCCGACTGACAGCAGATTGCAAAGCCTGTCGCCGTTTCCAGACTTGACGATCTGTACAGGCGACAGGCATAATGAGATGATTTTTTGATCGGTGCGAGGCGGGGTGCGCTGGCTGGTGCACCAGGTGGCCGTCTCCAGTTTGGGAGCACGCAATGGAATTTTTCACAGACCTATTCCACATCTTTTTGCACGTCGATGAGTATCTGGGCGACATTGTGCGCGCCATTGGCGTCTGGACTTACGTCCTGCTCTTTCTCGTCATCTTTGCAGAGACCGGGCTGGTGGTGACGCCTTTTCTGCCGGGCGACTCGCTGCTCTTTGCCGCTGGTGCGATCGCTGCACTGGTGCCAGATACGCTGAATGTCGTCTTGTTGATCCTCGTGTTGAGCGCAGCCGCCATCCTGGGCGACACAGTCAATTACTGGATCGGCCACTGGGTGGGGCCAAAGGCTTTCAGCGGCAAGGTGCGCTTCCTCAAGCAAGAACATCTGGAGCGGACGAATGCTTTTTATGCAAAGCATGGGGGCAAGACGATCATCCTGGCGCGCTTCGTGCCCATTGTGCGCACTTTTGCTCCCTTCGTCGCTGGCATTGGCGCTATGAACTACTCGAAATTTATTGTCTACAACGTGGTCGGCGGGATTGCGTGGGTGACCATCTTCACCTTGCTGGGCTACTTCTTTGGCAACGTTCCCTTTGTCCAGCACAATTTCGAGTATGTGATCATTGCGATCGTGCTGATCTCCCTGGTGCCAGCGGTGTGGGAAGTCATCGCGGAGAAATTGCGCATCCGCCGCGAGACTGCAACTGTCCTGCCGACGAAAGAAACGGCTGACTGATAACAAATTTAAGTTGATGAGCGCTCGCCCTATCCTGGCGCCCCCGAAACAGCCAGGATGGGGCGCTCCTGGCTATCAATCGATTCAACCCACACAAACATCAAATCGTTGACATTGGTCTGCGTCGGCCCTGTCAGCAATAGATCGCCTGTTGCGCGCAGATAGGGATAGGCGTCGTGGCGACGCAGCGCCAGCCCGGCGTCCAGCCCGGCGGCGCGCCCGCGCGCCACCGTCTCGCCATCGACCAGCCCGCCGGCGCCATCGGTGGGGCCGTCGCTGCCATCGGTTGCCAGCGCAGCGATGCTGACGCCGGGCAAGCCTGCCAGCGCCAGCGCAGCGGCCAGCGCCAGCTCCTGATTGCGGCCGCCATGACCGGGCTGGGCGTCCAACGTCACCGTCGTCTCGCCACCCAGGATGAGACAGGCCGGGGGCGTTACTGGCTGTCCACTGCTGCGCACCTCCTTTGCCAGCGCCGCCACCACCCTGGCCACCTCGCGCGCTTCCCCCTCCACAAAGGTTGTCAAGATCAGAGAGTGATAACCAAGCTCTGCTGCGCGCTGATGGGCCGCCGCCGCCGCCACGCGATTATCGCCAACGATGACAATGTGGGCGTTGGCGAAGACTGGGTCGCCCGGCTTGGGCGTGTCGGGCAGAGCGCCGTGCACGCCGGCCTGCAATCGCGTCCACACCCGTTCAGGCAAACGTGGCGCCAGATCATATTTCTTCACCACTGCCCAGGCATCATGCCAGGTGCTGGGGTCGGGTACGGTTGGTCCGCTGGCGATCACATCGAGTGGGCTGCCGACGACATCGCTTAGCACCAGCGTGACCAGCGTAGCGGGGCTGGCGGCGCGCGCCAGTTGACCGCCTTTGACCAGACTGAGATGCTTGCGCAGGCAGTTGATCTCGTTGATAGTGGCGCCACACGCCAGCAGCGCATCCGTCGTCGCCTGTAACTCAGCCAGGGTGAGATCGGCGGGCGCTTCGAGCAATGCTGAACCGCCGCCCGATAGCAACACCAGCACCAGGTCGTCGGCGTTTGCGTCTTCGAGCAGCGTCAGGATGCGGCGTCCAGCGTCTAGCCCCGCCTGATTGGGAATGGGGTGTGCAGCTTCCACAATCGTGACGTGTGCAGTCGGCGCGGTGTGCCCGTACTTGACAACCACAACCCCGGCATGGATCGCCGTCCCCAACACATCCTCCACAGCGCGCGCCATGGGCGCACCAGCCTTGCCCGCCCCCACCACCCACACGCGACGATAGCGTTTCAGGTCATACTTCCGCCCATCAATCCAGAGTTCATGGTCGATGCGCTGCAAACGTGCGTATACGGCCTGGTAAGGATCGACGGCTGCCAGCCCTGCCGCCATGATCGACAGATAGCGTTCACGCGCTGCGCGGTGACGTGAGAGGATAAGCGGATCAAAAGGCATGTGGACGACTCCTGGAAAAATGGCAGGCGACAGATTCATCTTCTTTCGGTACAATGATGCCATCAACCTGCATTACCTGACAACGGAGCACCTATGGATATTACCGTCGGCACCTTCAATCTCAACAACCTGTTTTCGCGTTACAACTTTCGGGCCGAGGTCGAGATCGTCCGGCAAGGCGGCATTGAGGTGGATGGCGATGTGCGCTTCACCTTTGTCGAGCCGGTCGGCTATGTCTTCCGCACTTACTCCGGCAAACTTGTCCAGCCCAAACCGCCTGCAGAACGCAAGATAATCGCCGATCGCATCAAGGCGATCAACGTCGATGTGCTGGCTGTGCAGGAAGTGGAAGACATCGGCGTGCTGCGCCAGTTTGCCCTGGAGGATCTGGGCGGGATGTATCCCTATCAGGTGCTGGTGGAAGGCAATGACCAGCGCCTGATCGATGTCGGGCTGCTTTCGCGCTACCCGATTGGCGCGGTCACCTCCTGGCGTTTTGCCGTACACCCGGAGGCGCCACATGATTTCATTTTTAGCCGTGACCTGCTGGAAGTGGAAATTCTAGAGCCAAAGCGCCGCGACCGCATCTTCACCGTCTTCAACACCCACCTCAAAAGCAACTATATGCGTTGGGGTGAAGACCCAGCAACAGAGATGCCGCGTATCCAGACGCGGCGACGCCGCCAGGCGGAGAGCGTGGCGACCATCGTTGCCGCGCGCACACGGCCTAACAGCAGCTATGTCGTCACTGGGGACATGAACGACGATGTCACTGCCGAAACCCTGGCAGCATTTCGGGGCGCAGGATGGATCAACGGATTGAGCAACCCCAAAGAGACGCGTCCTGCCAAACGTGAGCAACAGACGGCGCACAACCCGTCGCACCCTGCCTGGACGCACCGCTACAAAGCCAGCAAGCAGGCCCCGCGTTTCGAGTTGTACGATCAGGTCTGGCTTAGCCCGGCGCTGGCGCGCCGGCAGGTGGAAGCCTGGATCGACCGACGTAAGAGTCACTCTGGCGACGGCAGCGACCACGACCCGGCCTGGGTGACTGTGCGTGTCTAGATCAACCCGATTCCCAACACATGATTGAGCAAAGGTTAGCAACTGATGAGTACACTCGATTTCTATCTCAAGCGTAAATCTGCTGTATTGGCGCAGCGTCGCGCTGACTTCACAGCCGCACCGGAAAAGGCGACTGTGCGCATCCAGGCCAAATCCTGGGTGGCGGGCAACACCGGTGCGCGCCCGGTTAAGATGGGCGAAACCCTCTTCATCACCGATTCGGCGCCGGCGCTGGCAGGGCATGCCCTGGGCCCCACGGCGCCGGAGATGTTGCTGGGCGCCCTGGCAAGCTGCCTGGTGCACACCTATCTGATCCAGGCGGTGTTGCTGGACATCCCCATCGATGGCGTGGAGATCGAGGTGCGCGGCGCCGTGCCGATGGGCGGCGTCGTCGGGTTGCCTTATGATCAGCTGCCGCAGATGGAAGCGATCACTTATACCGCCAATGTCATCACGGCGGCGTCGGCGGAGGAGGTGGAGCGAATGCATCAGGCAGTCGAAGAAACCTGCCCGGTGCTGAACACCGTCCGCTATCCGACATCGGTGACGCGCCAGCCCTGACGGCTGCACTGCAAAGATGCAATGGCGCAGAAGAGAAACAACCGGGAGGGCAGGCATTTCTTTGCGTCTTTGCATCTTTGCGTCAACAAAGCAAGCTCCCCATGGCCGCTTCATTTTGAGGAGCAATTGAGAGCGATTCTCGATTTGATTGCGATGCACCGTCTGCTTATAATCGCCGGAATCTCCCTTCATTTTCGGAGCATCATTTGATCATCAAAGGAGAATCGAGCCATGTGTGTCCCTGCCTGCACCCAAAAAATCGCTGCTGACGTCAGCCGACGCAGTTTCTTGCGCCGCGCCGCCGGGCTGGCCGCCGTGACGGCGCTGGCTGGTTGTGCGCCTTTTCCGCCACGCCGCCGGCTGGCACCGCGGCCGCCGCCAGCCTGATGCCAGCCGGCCATACCTTCAGCCGTATTTTGGACCTGACCCATACGCTGGCGCCCAGTTTTCCCACCTTTGGCGGCGCCCAGCAACTGGAGTTGGAAACACTCTTTACGCTTGCCAGTGACGGTTACAATATGTATCGCTGGCTGTTGGTCGAACATACCGGCACCCACATGGACGCCCCCTTCCACTTCTCCGATGGCCCTAGCGCCGACCAGATTCCGGTCGAGGAGTTGATGGGGCCGCTGGTGGTGGTGGATATTCGCAGCAAGGCGGAAGCAAATCCTGACGCTCAACTCACACCCGATGACCTGGCGGCGTGGGAGAACGAGTATGGCCCCATCCCCGATGGCGCCATTGTCGCAATGAATAGCGGCTGGGACGCCTTTGTGGGCGACAGCAAGTTCCGCAACGCCGACGATGCCGGCGTGATGCATTTCCCCGGTTTTCACATCGAGGCTATCGAGATGTTGCTGAGCGAGCGCAATGCCAAAGGTATCTTTGTGGATACACTCAGCCTGGACTTTGGGCCATCGCCCGATTTTGCCGTGCACTATCGCTGGCTGCCGGCGGGGAAGTGGGGCATCGAGTGCGTGGCGAATCTGAGCCAGCTCCCTGCCAACGGCGCCATCGCCATTGTCGGTGGGCCGAAGATTGCTGGCGCCACTGGCGGCCCCTCGCGTATTTTTGCTCTGGTGTAGCACCGCGTCGCTCGCTGCGGCAGGCGCCCCTCCCGACCGGCGCCTGCCCGATGTGCAGTTTGCTCCGTTGTAGGCCGGCATTGCCTCTTGCAGGGGAACATCTATACCGCAGCATTCGTCACCTGATGCGTGTGGCGTTGCGCGCTGCCAGGTCGTTGGGGCGCGTCGGCATCCATCCGGTATAATCAAATGCACTGTAGGGCAGAGTTCCATCAAGCAAAAAAGGAGATACAGATGAGTTGGCGATTGGGTATGGTGATCACAACGGCGGTGACGATGATCTTTGCACTGGCGGCGTGCCAGCCGGTGCGTGACACGCGCACCAGCGCAGGGCCGGTGGAAAAGACGCTCTATATTGGGGCGGAATTAGTCGACTGCGTAGGCGTTGCGCCGATGAAGTGTATGCAAGTGAAGGAGAATCCCGAGGACGCATACCAGTTCTTCTACAACGAGATTGAAGGTTTCACATTCGAGCCAGGCTTCACTTATGAAGTGCGCGTGCTGGTCGAGCCGGTGGCCAATGCGCCTGCCGATGCTTCCAACCTGAAATACACGTTGATCGAAATTGTCAGCCAGGAGCCGGTTGCAGGCGCTGACGCAGCGGGTGCAGTAGCGGAGACAGCGCTTGAGGGCCCGACCTGGCAGCTGACGGGCGTGGCTGATGCCAGTGGTGTGGTAAGCGCCACGCCCGCGGGCGTCGAGGCGACGGCCACCTTTGCCGATGGCCGTGTGAGTGGCAGCGGCGGTTGCAACAACTACAGCGCAGCGTACACCCTCGACCTGTCTCTTATACACATCTCCGAGCCCACGAGACCGTACTAGATCTCGTA
>CZCA01002167.1_pt1 | contig 18560 bp, 20 predicted proteins | sample 591981 | NCBI WGS metagenome assembly CZCA01 (sample SAMEA3556810, study PRJEB10932) | anaerobic digester metagenome
ACGACTTCCTCGCCGGCAAGCAGAGCCCGGTGTTCTTCGGTTCCGGTATCAACAACTTCGGCGTGCAGGAGATCCTGCAGGCGCTGATCGACTGGGCGCCGCCGCCGCAGGCGCGTGACGGCGGCAGCCGCATGGTGCAGCCCGCCGAACCCGCCTTCACCGGCTTCGTGTTCAAGATCCAGGCCAACATGGACCCGAAGCACCGCGACCGCATCGCCTTCTTCCGCATCTGCTCCGGCCGCTACAGCGCCGGCATGAAGGTGAAGCACGTGCGCGCGGGGCGCGAGATGAAGCTCGCCAACGTGCTCACCTTCATGGCCAACGAGCGCGTGATCATGGAAGACGGCGTCGCCGGCGACATCGTCGGCATCCACAACCACGGCCAGCTGCAGATCGGCGACACCCTGACCGAAGGCGAGAACCTCGGCTTCAAGGGCATCCCCTACTTCTCGCCCGAGATGTTCCGCGCCGCCCGCCTGCGCGATCCGCTCAAGTCGAAGCAGTTGCAGAAGGGTCTGCAGGAACTGGGCGAGGAAGGCGCGATCCAGGTCTTCGAGCTCGAGGGCGGCCAGATGCTGCTCGGCGCAGTCGGCGTGCTGCAGTTCGAAATCGTCGCCCAGCGCCTGAAGGACGAATACAAGGTCGATGCGATCTTCGAGCCCGCCGACATCCACACCGCGCGCTGGCTCACCTTCCCCGACGACGTCACCCGCCGCAACTTCGAGCGCGAGCAGGCGCTGCGCCTGGGCAAGGACATCGACGGTAACCCGGTGTATCTGGCCACCAGCCGCTACAACCTGGAAGTGACCGCGGAGAAGTGGCCCAAGGTGACCTTCCACGCCACCCGCGAGCACGGCGAAGTGCTGGGCTGATCGCCGGCGTCCGGGCGGCGAACGCTCAATCGTCGCCCGCTCCCGGCACGTCCGCCGGAGCGGACTGCGCCGCCTCCACCCAGTAGGTCTGCTTGTGGCCGTGCGCCTCGAAGGCGCGCACGGCCGCTTCCGCATCGTCACGGCACGCAAACACCGTCACCAGGAAGCGGTTGTCGTTGTCGTCGAGCCGCCACAGCGCCCAGCGGGCGCTTTTCGCGCTCGAATCGCGGGCGTCCCTCAACCTGCAGCCTGGGTTCGATACCCCATATCGAACGCCTGCTGGCGTTGATGGCGTATCGCCAGGAGGTGGACCACCCCCTCCATGTGCGCATAGAGGATCAGATGTTGCGACATCACGTACTCGCGAATACAGGCCGCAGTGCCGAAGTCCGCGAGCACGCGCTCCAGCCGCCGGACGCGCACTTCGGCTTCCGCCGAATCTGCTGTCCGGCCAAGGAAATTGCGCCCGATGGCAGGATGGGCTTCCAGGGTCGGGATGACCGTGTCAGTCAATTCTTCAAGCAACGCGTCGAACCCGCCCACAACTTCGATCTTCTTCAGGAAGCGCTCGATCTCATCCAGGTTGCGCTCGAAGTTGCGGGTGATCCGCACGGCGGCACGGCGGTTCATGCGCGAGAGCGGCCTTGCCTGCGTTCGGCGAGAACTTCGCGTGCGTCACGGCTGAGGCCTGCTTCGACGTCCTCGAGCCCGCGACGGGCCTCGTCGAGCAGCAGCAGATGGATCTGAGCTTGCTCGAGTCGATGGTAGTAATCCAGCCGATGCGCATCGACCAGCGCCACATAGCCTTCGCCGTTCTTGGTGATGATCTTCTCGGCACCCGCCTTGACCTGATCGGCCAGCTCGGACAACTGCGCCCTGGCCGTGGTGAGGGAAACGATGTCCTGCGCGAGAATGGGCATGGCCTTACCTCTTATGCAGAATTCCGGCTCTTATTCTAGCCTGCTCGACTGCATTGTCACGCCTCGACAATCCGCCGTGCGAAGGCCTCGACCTGCGTCCAGTCGGTGAAGTCGGTGACCGAGCGCGGGTCGGTGGGGCCGCCGGTGATCCACATGATCAGGCGGATCATGTTGCGGTCGAAGAAGCCGTAGCGCGGGTATTCGATCTTGCCGCCGAACACCTCGACCTGCTGCGGCTGCCAGCGGATCTGGCCGAGGAACTTGCGCACGTAGGGGTTGGTTTCAGCCTGGCGCTTGTGCGGCTTGCGGCCGACCGCATTGACCGAGAAGAAGGCGTTCGGCCGCGCCTCGAGCGCCGCCTGATGGCGGTCGATGAAGGCCTTCACCGCGGGGCGATGGTGGCCATAGCGGATGCTGGCGCCGATGACCACGCGGTCGCTGGCCTCGAGCTGGGCGGCAGTGGCCGACTCCACCTCGGCGAGCTCGACCTCGTGACCGGCTGCGCGCGCGATCTCCGCGATGCGCGCGCAGATCTCCAGCGTATGGCCGTCGATGGTGGAGTAGATGATCAGCAGTCGCATGGCCCGCACCGACCAGCCGTTCAGTTACCGGTGACGATGCCCTCGACCACCTTCTTGCCTTCCGAGTACAGCGCCACCTGGCCGTCCTCGAACTCCACGTTCATGCAGCCGGTGTTGCCCTTGAGCTTGCCGTCCAGCCATTCGCGGCAGTAGCGCGCCTGCTCGTCCACCCACCAGCGCGCCTTGGCACCCGTGGTGTCGGTGAGCGTGCCGTCGGTGCCGAACTTCAGCGTGTAGGCCGATTCGGTGCGCAGATACACGCCGATGAAGGTGGCGCCGGTGAGCAGCTTCTCGACCTCGGCCTTGTCCTTCATGAAGTTCTGCGCCAGCGCGCCGGTGGAGGCGGTGGCCAGCGCGGCGGCGGCGAGCAGGCCACGGACGGTGTGCGAGGGTTTCAGCATCGTTGTCTTCCTTGTACGGGTAAGGATCCGGGTTGATCGAGCGGAGGCGCCTGAACCGGGGTGCCGATGAAGCGGGCTCAGCCGCGCGCGCCCAGGCGGCCGACGAGTCCGCGCAGGGTCTCCTGCAGGTCGGCGGGCATCACCACGATCTTGGCGCTGCCGGACTCGCCGAGCTTCTCGAGCGCGCCGATGTACTTCTCGCCGAGCAGGTACATCATCGGCCCGCCCTGGTCGCCGATGCTCGCCGACACGCGGCGGATGGACTCGGCCGAGGCCTCGGCCAGCATCACCTGGGCATTGGCGTCGCGCTTGGCGGACTCGAGCCGCGCTTCGGCCTCGAGGATGGCGGCCTGCTTGGCACCCTCGGCCTTGGTCACCGCGGCCTTGCGCTCGCGCTCGGCGGCAGCCTGCAGTTCCATCGCGCGCTGCATCGATTCGGAGGGCTTGATGTCCTGGATCTCGACCGACTTCACCGTCAGCCCCCAGTCCACCGCCTCGTCGGCGATGCTCTCGCGCAGCCGCGCCTTGATCTTGTCGCGCGACGACAAGGCCTCGTCAAGCTCCATCTCGCCGACGATCGAGCGCAGTGTGGTCATGATCAGGTTGCGGATCGCCTCGGCGAAGTCGGTCACGCCATACACCGCCTTCACCGGGTCGGTGACCTTCACGAAGGCGATCGCGTTGGTGAGGATCACCGCATTGTCGCGGGTGATGACCTCCTGCTCCTGCACGTCGAGGATGATGTCCTTGGTCACCAGCTTGTAGGCGACGCGGTCGAGGTAGGGGATGAGGATGTTGAGCCCGGGGCGCAGCGTGGCGTGGTACTTGCCCAGGCGCTCGACCACCCATTCCTCGCCCTGCGCGACCAGGCGCACGCCCTTGGCGATGGTGATGACGACGAAGATCAGTACGGCGATTGCGATGGCCAGGCCTTCGGATACGAACACGTTGTAGTTCCTTGTTTGATCAGGCTTTCGCCACCTTGACGAAGCTACCCTCGACGCTCACCACCCGCACCCGCTCGCCGGCGGCGATCGCGGACTCGGCCATGCAGGCCCACTCCTCGGCACCCAGCACCGGGCGCTGGAAGCGCACCTTGCCGCGCTCGAACGGCGCGACCGCGCTCACCAGCAGCCCGACCTCGCCGATCACCTCGCCGGCCGCGGTGCCGACCAGAGTCTTGTGCTGCGAGCGCCTGAACACCCGGAACCACAGCACCGTCATCGCCACCGAGGCCAGCACCCAGAGTCCGATCTGCGCGCTCAAGGCCAGGCCCGGCGCCACCAGCAAGGCCAGCCCGACCAGCATCGCGCCGAAGCCGAACCAGATCACGAAGAAGGCCGGTACGGCCAGCTCCAGCAGCACCAGCGCGAGGCCGGCGATCTCCCAGTGCCACCATTCGAGGATCATCACGTCGTTCATGGCCAGACTTTAGCGCAGCTCGCCTGCGAGCGGATTCGCAAGCACTGATCGGACCCTGCGCATGGTTTATGAAGCGGTGGGAAAGCTGTGACCGGAGCCGGCAGCGGTTTGTGGATAAGTCGCGAATGCGGCACCGAGGCATTTTTCATCCACAAACCGTACTAGCCTGCGCCAGCGATCGTGCACCGGGTTTTTCTTCTTGCAAGCAACTGATTCATTGATCGAAAGTGCACTTGTCCACAGAATCGGGGCGTACATCATCTTTATGATCTTTTAAATCTTTAAATTCTGTGTACACCAAAAAGCGGACTGCTTCCTGACGCCTCTCACGAAGGCGTCAGGCGCAGGAGACCTCAGAACGGCGGGTCGTCCGCAGCAACCGGCTTGTCGGATTGCAGACGCGGCAGTTCGCCCGTGATCCCGGCGGGGACAACCGCCTCCGCGCTCAGTTCACCCCCAAGCGCGGCCACCACGGCCGGCAGCAGATGGGCGAGCTCGCCGGTCATCAGCGCGAACTCGGCGTTGAACAGTGCCTCCGCATCGTCCTTGTCGGCCTCGCCGACCTGGTCGCGCACGACGTCGAGGAAGTCGAGGCGCTTGATCTCCAGCTTCTCGGTGAGCACGAAGCTGATGCGGTCGTCGAAGGTCAGCGCCAGCCGGGTGGGCAGCTTGCCGGCCTCGAGGTGGCCCTTGACGTCGTCCCCCTCGAGCGGATGACGCGCGTAGCGCACCGCGGCCTTGTCCTCGGCCACCGAGCGCAGCTCGCAGTCCTGGTCGATGGTGAAGCCAGCCGGGGCCTCGCCGCCGGCCAGCCAGTCGGCCATCGCCGACATCGGCGAGCGCTCGGTGCGCAGCAGGGTGAGCGGAAAGCTGTCGAGCGTGTGGCGCAGCTGCTCGAGCATGTCCTCGGCCTTGCTCTGGCTGGCGGCATCGACCACCAGCCAGCCATTGACCGGATCGATCCAGGCGAACATGCGACGACGGCGGGTGAAGGCGCGCGGCAGCAGCTCCTGCGTCACCTGTTCGCGCAGCTCCTTGAGCTGCTTGCGGCCGAGCTTGTAGCCCTGCTGCTCGGCCAGCTCCTCTGCGCGCTCGTCGGCCTCCTGCTTGACCACCGCGGAGGGCAGCAGGCGGTGCTCGAAACCGAGGCAGACCAGCCACTGGCCGCCGACCGCGTGCACCAGCACCTCGTTGCCGAGCGGCGACAGCCAGCCGCGGCTCTCCATGTCCTGGCTGCCGCAGGGGTGGAAGGGCTTCTTCGCGAGCTGTTCCTCGAGGCGCTCGGCCGTCATGTCCCAGTTGGCGGGCAGGCGATAGATCTGCAGATTCTTGAACCACATGGCGGGGGTGTTTCCTGTTGGTGAAGTTGGAAGGGAAAAGGCGTGCCTGCAGACCTGACTCGCGAGAGGAGGCGTGTCTGCGAAGCGAGGCGTGACGGGGTTCGCGAGCACGGCTGGGCGCACGCGGCAGCGTGCAGCAAGCGACGGCGTGCTGCTGGTGCGTCCGGGTTTACTGCGCCAGCCCGCCGGACTCGGCGAGCATGCGGATCACGCGCACGGTGTCGATGTCGGACTGGTGGTAGGCCGAGCGCACGAACTCGGCGTAGCGCGCATCCTCGCCGCCTTCGGGCAGCGAGGTGTGGTAGGCAAAGCGCAGGAAGAACGCGCCCGGCGCCGGCTCTTCGATCGTAATCGTGAGGCTGCCGCCGGCGTGCTGTTCGTTGGCTTCGGATTCGAAGCGGATCCAGCGCAGCGCTTCGAAGGTGACGCAGTCGCGGATGACGGCGTTGCCGAAATGCAGATCACGCAACAGGCGGCTCTCACCGCGCTCGATGATCCGGCAGGCTTCCAGGCCGGGGAGGAAGGCGCGCGCATCCTCGGCGCGGCACAGCAGGCCGAACCATAGCTCTTCCCGGGTGAGCGGCGCCTGCAGCGGGTTGGCGAGATCATTGACCTCGATCAGGTGTTCGAATTTCAAGGCAGTCTCCTGAACGGGCAGGGCGGCAGTTTACCCGCTCGCACCATGGGCCGGGATAACATGCGCGCCATGCAACTCGAACGCCTCCTACATGCCCAGGGCTTCGGCAGCCGCAAGGAATGCCGCGCCCTCATCCGTGCCGGTTACGTCAGCGTCGCCGGCGAAGCCTGCGACGACCCCAATGCCGAGTTCGACCCCGGTAGCCGCGATGGTTCGCCAGGCATCGAATTCAGCGTCGATGACGAGCCCTGGCGCTTCCGCGCCCAGGCCTACCTCGTGCTGCACAAGCCCGCCGGCTACGAATGCTCGCAGAAGCCGACCTTCCACCCTTCGGTGTTCACGCTGCTGCCACCGCAGCTGCTGAACCGCGGCGTGCAATGCGTCGGCCGGCTCGACCAGGACACCACCGGTCTGCTGCTGCTGTCGGACGACGGCCAGTTCATCCACCAGTGGAGCTCGGGCAAGAAGCGCACGCCGAAGGTCTATGAGGTCACGCTCAAGCACGCGGTGGAGCAGGAATTCGCCGACCGCCTGGTGGCCGGGGTCGAGCTGCACGACGAGCCGGCGCCGATCGAGGCGGCGGCCTGTGAGCTGACCAGTCCGACCACGCTGCGGCTAACGATCTGCGAGGGCAAGTACCACCAGGTCAAGCGCATGATCGGCGCCGCCGGCAACCGCGTCGAGGCGCTGCACCGCAGCCGCGTCGGCGGGCTGGACCTGCCGGGCGAACTGGCGCCGGGACAGTGGCGCTGGCTGGAAGCCGGGGATCTCGCGCGCCTGGCCGATTTCGCCTGAAGCGCTCGGCCAGCTCTTCCGCGCGAGCGGGCACGCCCGCTCCTACACCCGCTCCCACATTTCCCCCCACCTGAGGGTCCGAGTCAGAGACCCGGGCGGATCAGAAACGCATCTCCAGATTCACGCCGAGCGCCCATGAGCGCTCGCGCTCGCGATCCTCTCGCTGCGGCCAGTAGTGGCCGACGATGAACTCGCCGACCAGCCAGTCGCGATACACCGGCTGCGTCCACTTCATCCGCACGCCGTACTCGTCGACGTTCTCCTCGGCGCCGGTCTCGCCGGTCACCACCATCTCGCCGGACAGGATCCGGTCGTCGCCGTAGCGCTTGAACAGCCCCAGACTGCTACCCCATGCGAAATCGTCGGTTTCCTCGGAGATCGTCGTCGAGTTCTGCCATTGCAGCGCCAGCGTCGGCGTGAAGGCATGGGCGTAGTCGAGCGCGGTGGTCGAGCCGAACTTGTCCTTGGTGTTCCAGAAGATCGTCTCGCGGAACTCGATGCGGTCCTGTGCGCTCAGCTCCCACTGCTTGCGGTAGCGCGCATGGGTGTAGAGCTTGAGCCCGCCACGCACGCCGATGCGGAAGTCCAGGTTCTTGCGCAACGCCACGCCCAGGCCCGCGAAGCCGGTCTGGTCCTCGCGCCGGCGCTCTTCCAGCAGGAGCTGCTCGCGGGTAAAGGTCTCGGACTGGTCGGTCAGGAGCTCGCGCTCGTTCTGACGGCCGATGAAGAAGTAGGCCTTGTCGCGCAGGTTGGGCAGGTCGAAGCGCGCGCGGAAACGCACATTCGTATCCCAGCCATCATCCTGTCGCCAGAGGTTGCGCAGCCCGAGGCGACCATGCGTGACCTTGCCCCCATCCGTGAAGGGCCGGTCACCGAACCAGTCGTTGACCGACTCGCCCAGCCACAGCGAGAACCCCCGCACCTGGCTGCGGGTGGTGTCGAGGATGCCTTCCTCCTGCGCCGCTTCGGGGCTGACAGGATTCGGGACGGAGGCACCCTCTGCCGCACCGGCAAGAGGTGCGGCCAACATCAGGAGTAGGGGTACGGCATGTCGTCTTGCCACGGTGAGACTCCCTTTGACTGCAGCGCCGGGACTGCAGGATGAACGGTTGCTGACAGGCTCATGCGGCCTTCCCTATGCCGGCCTGGTGATCGCCGGGATTCTACCTGCAAGCCCGCGGGCCTGCCCGGCGTGATCCGTGGTCCGAGGTTTGTTCTATGTTTTTCTATTGATTTAAATAACAAAGAAGTAAACAGTGCGCGAAAATCTGTGGATAACTGCTCGGATGCCATGGCAGTCGCCGTCTTCAGCTGCGGAAGAACAGGTTGATAAGGCGCTTGGCGGCGTGTGTGCGCTTTGTCCATCGTTTTGACGCTTTCTTCCGCAGGCATGCTTGTTCACATGTTGTCCTACCCCTTTGCGCAGGATTGTTCACCAGGATGATGGATTCCGTGTCCGACCCCCGTCCCAAGTGGGAGATCTTCTGCCAGGTTGTGGATAACTTTGGGGATATCGGTGTCTGCTGGCGCCTGGCAAGGGATCTGGCTCGGCGTGACGCCGCCGGCGTACGGCTCTGGGTGGATGATTGGGCGGTGCTGACACGCATCTGTCCGGCGGCGGCGGGCATGGATCCAGCGTCGGGCGGAACGCTCGATGGGGTGAGCTTGCGGCACTGGACACCCGCGTTTGCCGCGTCCGTGCCGGGGGAGATCGTGATCGAGGCCTTCGCCTGCGAACTGCCCGCGGCGCAACTCGAGGCGATGGCGGCGATGGCGGTCGCGCCGGTGTGGATCAACCTCGAGTACCTGTCGGCCGAGGACTGGGTGGCAGGCTGTCATGGCCTGGCTTCGCCGCATCCGCGCCTGCCGCTGACCAAGCATTTCTTCTTTCCCGGTTTCGATGAAAACACGGGCGGGCTGCTGCGCGAGGCCGACCTGCTGGCGCGGCGCGACCGCTTCCTCGCGCAGCCACAGGGGCTGAGCGCCTGGCGGGGCGCGCGCGCGCTGCCCGCCGGTGTGGACGAGGGGCTGGTCGTGTCGCTGTTCGCCTACGAGCAGCCCGCCATCGAGGGGCTGCTCCGCGCCTGGGCGGCAGGTCCGCTCCCGGTCCATCTATTGGTGCCGACGTCCCGTGTCCTGCCCGATGTCGCGGCGGCGCTCGGCTACGCCACGATGGACATCGGCACCCGCGTCGAACGCGGTGCGCTCTCGGTGCAGGTGTTGCCCTTCACCGACCAGGATGGCTACGACGAGCTGCTCTGGGCCTGCGATCTCAACTTCGTGCGTGGTGAGGATTCCTTCGTGCGTGCGCAGTGGGCGGCGCGACCCTTCGTGTGGCAGATCTACCCGCAGGCGGACACCGCGCACCACGACAAGCTCGACGCCTTCCTCACCCGCTACCTTGCGGGGCTGCCGCCTGCGCCAGCCGATGCGCAGGCGCGCTTCTGGCGGTCATGGAACCAGTGCGCCGGGCAGGCCACGCCCGCGGCCGCATGGCCCGCCTTTGCCGAAGCGCTACCGGCCCTTGCGCCGCATGCCCGGGCCTGGTGCGAGGCACAGGCAGAACGGCCCGATCTTGCGAGCCGCTTGACAAAATTCTGTTCGCACATCAGGGACAGGGCGGGGTAGAATCGCGCGCTAATTTTTTCAAGGACATGCGGCCACGAGCCGCGTCGAACAATTCAGGAAACAGCATGAAAACCGCTCAGGAACTCCGCTCCGGCAACGTCGTCATGGTCGGCAGCGACCCGCTGGTGGTGCAGAAGGCCGAATACAACAAGTCGGGCCGTAACGCCGCAGTCGTGAAGATGAAGTTCAAGAACCTGCTCACCGGCGCACCGTCGGAATCGGTCTACAAGGCCGACGACAAGTTCGAGGTCGTCGTTCTCGACCACAAGGAAGTCACCTACTCCTACTTTGCCGACCCGATGTACGTGTTCATGGACGCCGACTACGAGCAGTACGAAGTCGAAGCGGACAACATGACCGACGCCCTCAAGTACCTCGAGGACGGCCTGCAGTGCGAGGTGGTGTTCTACAACGGCAAGGCGATCTCGGTTGAGCTGCCCAACAGCGTGGTGCGCGAAGTCGTCTATACCGAGCCCGCCGTCAAGGGCGACACCTCGGGCAAGGTCATGAAGCCGGCCAAGATCAACACCGGCTTTGAGCTGCAGGTGCCGGCCTTCGTCGAGATCGGCGACAAGATCGAGATCGACACCCGTACCGACGAGTACAAGAACCGCGTCAAGTAAGCGCGTTCCGTCGATCGCAGCAATGGGCCCGCAAGGGCTCATTTGCTTTCCGGATGTTGCAGCGTGAAATCCACGCATTGTTTTCCGTGTCGGATCCCGTAACCTCAGGTCTTCATTCTTCACCTTCGATTACGCGCCGCCGCCCCATGAAAACCTTGCGTCCCCTCCTCCTCGCACTCGGCCTGAGTCTGCTGGCCGCCTGTTCACCCGAGCCTCCGCCTGACGCAGCCCCCGCCCAGGAGAAAGCCAGGGAAGCGGGTCGGGAAGCGGTCGAGGCCGCACGCGAAGCTGCAGACAAGGCCGGCGAAGCGGCAAAGAAGCTCGGCGAAGCCGGTGCCGCAGCGGTGCAGGCGGTGGTCGAAACCACCGAGGAGAAGGTGCGCGAGGGTGTCGAAGCGACCGCTGGCAGCGAGGCGACCGTGCGCGATGCCAAGGAAGCGGCCGAGCAAGCGGCCCACAGGATTGCCGAGGCGACGCGCGATGCCGCACAGCGCTTGAAGGAAGCGGGGAAGGACGCCATCGAAAGCGTACGCGCGAAGGCCGACACGGCGGGCGAGGAGGCTGACGCGGATGGGAAGGCTGAGGGTGAACAGGCGCCCGCTCCGGTCGAGGAGCGCCCCGCAGATACGGCCGACACCGGCGTCGCGCGCTGAGCACCGCCGAGCGGAGATCGGTGTGCCAGAAGGCGGCTCGGAACGAGCGCCTCGGTCACGAGCTCCGGGCGCGACCAGAGCCTCAAGCGCTAAGGCTTCCGGGCACTAAGATCACGCCCTTGAGGCAGTCCAGCATGCGTTACGTGATCTTGTTCCGGCTGTTGCTGGTTTGCTGTGTGCTGGCGGTGCCCGGATTCGGCGCGCTCGCCCGGGCCGAGGCGGGCAGCGGATCGGCCCAGGCTGCGATCGGCCAGCGGCTGGCTGACGGGCAGGTGATCGAGGTCTTCGTGCGTGAAGGCTGTCCGCACTGTGCCGATGCCAAGGATTTTCTGGCCGAGCTGGCAGCGCGCCGGCCCGAGGTCCGGATTGTCTATCGGCAAGTGGATCGCGATCCGGCCGCACGCGATGCGCTGATCGAACTCAGCCGCCAGGTGGGCGCCTGGCCGCCCGGCGTGCCGACCTTCGTGATCGGCTCGCGCGTGCTCGTCGGATTCGATGACGCCGAACACGTCGGCGCCGAACTGGTCCGCCTGCTCGACGAGGCCGCGCCGCGCGCACCGCCCGACACGGTCGAATCCAGCCTGTTCGGCACCCTCAGGGCGAGCGAGATCGGCCTGCCGCTGTTCACGCTTGCGCTCGGCCTGCTCGACGGTTTCAACCCGTGCGCGATGTGGGTGCTGCTGTTCCTGCTGTCGCTGCTGGTGCGGCTGCAGGACCGCCGCCGCATGGCGATGGTGGCGGGCACCTTCGTGCTGGCCAGCGGCGCGGTCTATTACGCCTTCATGGCCGCCTGGCTCAACGTGTTCCTGTTCGTCGGCATGAGCGAGGCCGTGCGCATCGGCCTGGCGGCGCTGGCGATGCTGATCGGCTTCATCAACGTCAAGGATTTCTTCGCCTTTCGCCGCGGGGTGTCGCTGTCAATCCCGGAGACGGCGAAGCCGGGCCTCTATGCGCGGGCGCGCGCCATCCTGAAGGCGGAGTCCCTCCCCGCCTCGCTCGCCGCGGTGGCGGCGCTCGCGGTGGTGGTCAATTTCGTCGAGCTGTTGTGCACCGCCGGGCTGCCGGCAATCTACACCGCGGTGCTCACACAGCATGCGCTGTCGCCGCTCGCGCACTACGGCTACCTCGGGCTCTACATCCTCGCCTACATCGCCGACGATGCGCTGATGGTCGGCGCCGCGGTGCTGGCGCTCGGCAGCGGCAAGCTCGACGAGCGCGGCGGGCGCCGGCTCAAGCTGCTGTCGGGTGCGGTGATGCTGGCGCTCGGGCTGGTCATGCTGCTGCGGCCGCAGTGGCTGATGTAGCGCGCTCAAAAACGCCGCCGGTCGATGCGGCGGCAAGGCGCGTTCGGCACGGTAGGCCTTGGACATTGTTGGTCGCACCGGAATGATCTGCTCGCATCCGCCCTCTTTATCCTTCGTGGACAAACGGCGATCATCGACGCTCTTGTTCCGCCCGCCCCGAGCATGAGCGATTCCGCCGCCTCCGTCCCTCCGCCCTCCAGCCGTGCCATCGTCGGCCAGTTGCTGCACCTTGCCTGGCCGGTGCTGATCGCGCAGTTGCTGTCGATGACCATGATGGTCGCCGACACCGTGATCGCCGGCCGCTACGGCACCGAGGACCTCGCCGGCGTCGCCATCGGCAGCAGCTACTACATCTCGGTGGTGATGCTGCTCACCGGCACGCTGCAGGCGGTGGCGCCGACCATCGCCCACCATGTCGGCGCGCGCCGCCAGGAGGCGATCGCGCCTGCGCTGCAGCAGGGCTTCTGGCTCGCGCTGCTGCTCGCGGTGCCGGGCGTCGCGCTGATGCTCAGCCCCGGCTGGCTGCTCGAGCTGGCGAGCGTGCCGCCCGCGGTCGCCACCAAGGCCAGCGACTACCTGGCGGCTACCGCCCTCGGCCTGCCGGCGCTGCTGCTCTATCGCACCTTCTACGCCTTCAACAATGCGGTCGGCCGGCCGCGGGTGCTGATGGTGATCAGCGCCATCGTCATGACCACCCATATCCCGCTCGCCTGGGCGTTGACCAACGGTGCGTTCGGACTCGCCCCGCTGGGCGGGATGGGTTGCGGACTGTCGACCGCGATCGTGAACTGGCTCGCCTGCGCCTGCGGCGTCGCCTATCTGAGCCTGAACCCCGGCTACCGGCCGTACCGGCTCTTCCATGCCTGGCAGCCGCCACAGCGCAAACCGCTCGGGCAACTGCTACGCCTCGGCCTGCCGATGGGGATGTCCACCTTCATCGACATCAGCTCCTTCACCCTCATCGCCATCCTCGCCGCCCGTCTCGGCACCGAGACGGTGGCGGGCCACCGCGTCATCGCCAACTTCACCGGCATGATCTACATGCTGCCGCTGTCCTTGTCGATCGCCACCATGGTGCTGGTCGGGCAGTCGGCCGGCGCGCAGGACTGGCGGCGCGCCCAGCGTACCGCCCGCCTCGGCATGAAGCTGGCGCTCGGTTTTGCGCTCGTGATCGGCGTGCTGCTGTGGATGCTGCAGAAGCCGCTGGTGGCGTTCTCGACCACCGACCCGGCGGTGCAGGCGGTCGCGTTGGGGCTGGTTGTATGGCTGCTGCTCTACCAGGGTTTCGACGCCCTGCAGACCGTCGCCGCCCACGCCCTGCGGGGCTACAAGGTCACCCTGCTGCCGATGGTGGTGCACACCTTGTGCTTCTGGGGCATCGGCCTGACCGGGGGCTACTGGCTGAGTTTCCACGCGCCCTGGCGCATCGACGCGCCTTCGGTGGCGGGGTTCTGGCAAGCCTGCGTGCTGGCCACGATCGTGGCGACGGTGCTGTTCGGCACCATGCTGCGCGGGGTGGCGAAGCGGCATGTACGCGAGGTGCCGGGCGTGGCGTAGCGGCCGCGGGCGGGGCGTGCCCGGGGCCGGCCGCTTCGGCACGTGGGCTGGCGCAGTGCGCGGCGCCTCAATCCGAGCCGCGCCGCCACACGGCGGCGAGCGCGCCGAGCTTCTGCCAGGCCGACAGGCGCTCGTCCGACACGGCATCGAGGAAGTCCGACAGGCGCTTCGATTTGACCATCGTATATATCGTCAGCCCGGTTGATACCACGAACACCAGCGCGAAATAGAGCAGGCGCTCGCTCATCGGCGATTCGGCCTCGGCGAGCAGGTTCATGCCCAGGAAGCCGGTGGTGATGGTGCCGATGAGGCCGAAGATCGTCACCACGGTCAGCCGCACCACGGTGTTGGCCTGGCGGCGCAGGCTGTCGGCGTCGAGGTAGCTGTTCATGTCGGCGGTGCGCTCCTTGACCTCGGCGTAGAGCGCGTCGGTGCCCAGATGCGCGCTGGTCATGCGGAACAGCGCGCGCGTCTGCGCCTGCTCGGCGATGTCGTGGAACCAGTAGCGATGCGTGAAGCGCAGGAAGCCCTCGAAGCTCGCCCGGATCGCGCGCTTGAAACGCCGTACGCTCGCCGGGTCGGCGACGTGCAGGCGCTTCAGCGCCTCGACCAGGCGCTCCGAGAACATCAGCAGCGATGCCTTCTGGAAGTGCGCGATCAGGAACAGCAGGAAGTGCTGGTGACGGAACTGCGCCAGCACGCCGCGCTCGCGGTCGGTGAAGAAGGCCGACTTCGCATCGCCGACCACCACCAGCGCGTGGCCGCTGCACAGGTAGCGGGTGTAGGGTGCCGCGCCGCCGGCGGACCAGAAGCGGTCGTAGCAGTAGCGGCGCTCGAAATCGTCCAGATGCGGTTCGGCGTAGGGCAGCGTGTCGCCGGCAGCCCTGTCGGCCCTGGCCTTCGCTTCCATCTTGTGTTCGTCGCGGGCTTCGCCAGGCCCCGCGCCGGTGACCAGGCCGAGGCGCACGAAGTCGTTGCGGGTGAGCGCACGCGGATCGTCGACCGCGACGTAGGCGGCCAGCGGCATGCGGTGATACTCGATCTGGCGGTAGCGCAGCAAGCCGCCCTGCTCCGCGTAGGCGCTCGCCAGCGGCTGCATCAGCCAGGCCCAGTGCGCGGCAATGCGCGGTGCGCGATGGCGGCTGACATGGGTCATGAACGCGGCACGCTCGTGCGCATCCGTCTGCGCCAGCACGCTGCCGTCGCGGCCGATCCATTCCGCGCTCGCCAGGCTGTGCAGCGCGCGTCCGTCCGTGTTCCAGCCCGAGGGGTAGGCGCGCCCGGCGCGGTACATCAGCTCCTGCACCTGCGACAACGGCATGTCGTTGCCAGCGACCTCGACGTTCAGGATCACCACATCGACATCGAAGAAGAAGTACAAATGCACATGCACCACGTCGAGCGTCACCGGCGTGTCGGCCTCGCGCGCGGCGACGCGCACCGCTGCGATGTCGCGCCGCCGGAACACCCGCATCGGCGGTCCGGCATCGGCGTCCGAATCATCGCGTCGCAGGCGGCCCTCGCCGTACAGGAACTGCTGCACGTACGGCAGGAAGGTGACGAACTCGGTGTAGTGGCGCTCCTGGAAGACGCTGCCTTCGAGCTCGGCGTCGTGCTCCAGCTCCCGCCACGGGCAGGCCTCGCCCATGTCGCGCAGGATCTGCCACGGCCGCTGCTGCGCGCCCGACTGCGCGCCCGAGCTCCCCGCGACCGGCAGCAGCCGCAGCGGCCACAGCAGGGCGAGGCGGAAATGCTGCACGACGGGTTCGGCGGTCGGTTCGGTCATGGGGCTCGTCTCCGTCGTTGCAGTTCTTCGCGCGCGATGACGCGTGACAGGCGGAATCTTCCCTAAAGTCCAGGGCCTGTCCAGTAACGCAGCGCAGATGTGCATCAGGTCTATCGTGTTCGCGTGCGGTGACGGAATCGCGCCACCGAAATGGCGCGATTAGCGTGATCGCGCCATAATCGCGCCACCAGGTTAATTAATCGCGCCATCCGCCCGCATGTCATCCGCCGACGAACTCCTCGGACTCCTCCGGCCCGCCCCTGAGGGCCTTTCGATCACCGCCCTGCTGGAGCGACGCCCCGATCTTGCCCGCCGTACTGTTCAGCGCTGGCTTAAAGAACTGGTCGCGCAGGGCAGGATCAGCGCGCTGGGCAGAGGTCCATCGCGTCGCTATAGGTTCGCGGCCGAACCCGCCGAGCCCACCACCGACGCTACGGATCGCTTTCCCGAGCACATCCCGCTGTCCGCCGACAGTCGCGACATCCTCGCCTATGTCGATCAGCCGCTCACTGCGCGCAAGCCCGTGGGCTACCAGCTCGAGTTCCTCGCCGCCTATCAGCCCAACCGGACCTGGTATCTGTCCGCGCCGCTGCGCCGCCAGTTGCACAAGATGGGCGACACCGGCCAGACGCGGCTACCGGCCGGCACCTATGGCCGCGCGGTGCTCAACCGCTTGCTGATCGACCTGTCCTGGGCATCGAGCCATCTGGAAGGCAACACCTACAGCCGGCTCGACACCCGCGAGCTGATCGAGCGCGGCCGCGCCGCACAGGGCAAGGCCGCGCTCGAAACCCAGATGATCCTCAACCACAAGGCGGCAATCGAACTGCTGGTGGAGAACGCCGACACCGTCGGACTGAACCGCTTCACCCTGCTCAACCTGCACGCCGCCCTCTCCGAAAACCTCCTGCCCAACCCGGCCGACGAAGGCCGGCTGCGGCAGCACGGCGTCGAGATCGGCAAGAGCGTCTATCGCCCGCTCGGCGTGCCGGCTCAGATCGAAGAAGGTCTGGATCTCCTGCTCGACAAGGCCAACCACATCGAGGATCCCTTCGAGCAATCCTTCTTCGTGATGGTGCACCTGCCCTATCTGCAGCCGTTTGCCGACGTCAATAAACGGACCTCTCGACTGGCCGCAAACCTGCCGCTGATCTGTGCCAACCTGTGCCCGCTGACCTTTCTCGACGTCCCCGGGCAGGCGTACAGCCGCGCCGTGCTCGGCGTCTACGAACTGACCCGGATCGAGCTGCTGCGTGATCTCTACCTCTGGGCCTACGAGCGCTCGACGCAGGAATATCTGGCCATCAAGCAGGATCTGACCGAGCCCGATCCGCTGCGCCTGGCCTGGCGCGAAGTGATCAAGCAGTCCGTGCGCGAAGTCGTCCGCCAGCCCGGGCGCGCGCCGCTCGACGTCATCGATGCGTGCTTGTCCGCGCATGAGTTAGGTGCCGACAGGGACAATGTCGAGTCACTGGTCATCGACGAACTGCGCCGGCTGCACGAAGGCGTGCTGGCGCGTTATGGCCTGCGCCCATCCGAGTTTGTGGAGTGGCAGTCGAGACAGCGAGCAACGTAATGTCATGGCGCCGGTCGGTGACGCGCAGGCCGGCAAGGAATCCACCGCAAGCAGGCCCTGGTGCTCGACACCGCCACCGGCCAACGCTGGCTGATCCCCTACGCTGCGATCAACCTCGATGGTGCCGACGTCGAGATTCGCGAGAAACCGCGCCAGGGCCTGGGCCGCAATGAAGTCGCCATCGGCGATCGCGTCGGCTTCGTCGGCCGGGACCAGCAGGAACGCAGCGGCCGTGTCATCCGCCTCAACGACAAGACCGTCACCCTCGACTGCGCCGGGCAGCAGTGGCGCCTGGCGTACAGCCTGCTCCACCGCGTGGTCGATGCCGACTCGGTGGTGATGGACGGGGTCGAGATTCTCGGGCCGGCAAGGTAGCGGCGGCGTGAGTAAGGTTCGACATTCCACCAGTGCGGAGAACGATTTGCTTGAGGCTTGGCTGTTTATCGCGGAGCACAGCGTCGACGCCCTACGTTGTGTTTTATTTAGCATGACTCTCCGACCCACAACGCGGCGCGCTCGCAGGACACGGACCCATGGACAAACTCAAGCTGACCTACTTCGACTTTTCCGGCGGACGGGCAGAGCCCGCAAGGCTGGCCCTGCACCTCGGCGGAATTCCATTCGAGGACAACCGTTTTGCGTTCGGTGATTTCGCCGAGGTCCGCAAGACCACACCGCTGGGCCAGGTGCCGACGCTTCACGTCAATGACGTGCAGGTCACCCAGAGCGACGCAATTACGCGCTATGCGGGAAAGCTGGCCGGGCTCTACCCTGAAGACGCGCTTCAGGCCTTGTTGTGCGACGAAGTGATGGGCGCACTGGAAGACATCAACTTGAAGCTCGGGGCGACCTTCGGAATGACCGGGGACGCGCTCAAGCACGCCCGCGAGGCCCTGACGGCGGACATATTGCCGCGGTATCTGCGATGGCTGCAGAACCAACTCGAAAGCCACGGCGGCGAGTTCTTTGCCGACCATCGCCTGACCGTCGCCGACCTCAAGGCCTTCGTCATCCTGCGCTGGCTTGGCTCCGGCAAGCTGGACCACATTCCAGCCGACCTGGTCAAGACCGTGGCACCAAAGCTCGCGGCCTTCGTCGACCGAATCGCGGGGATTCCTGCCATCGCCGCGTATTACGAGTCGCGCGGCGGGTCGTGATCGGGGTCGTTGTCGATGTCGCCGCCGATGCGTGGGCAGCGTTGGGGGCGGACCGTGAGAACTCAATAGGGCGGTGATCGCCCAATTGAGCAGGCGCGTCACGGTTGGCGCTGGAGCACCGGGGGGTGTTTCGACTGGAATGCGTTCGGCAGGGGGCTGTTCGTTTCGGTCGCTTCCTGCCTTTTCAGCCATTGAGGCCGACCGCCGCCTGATCGCCACCGGCCGCTACGGGGCTGTCAGCCCGACCTCACACATTCGGCCATCAGCTGCCGCACGTCGTTCCGACAAGGTGGCCGTTCGAAAGGCTC
>CZCA01006997.1_pt1 | contig 18446 bp, 24 predicted proteins | sample 591981 | NCBI WGS metagenome assembly CZCA01 (sample SAMEA3556810, study PRJEB10932) | anaerobic digester metagenome
CTCACGCAGGAGTACACCGCCGTCATCTGCATTGCCGACCGCTCATTGACTGGCTTGCCGGAGGTGCTTCCGCCAAGGAAAAATCGGTAGGCACTACCTGCCGTGCTGTTGGTAGGTGCATCTCTCGACCTAAAAAGTCCACTGAATATTCTCATAAAATCACGCTCCTTTCAAAAATTGGATATAAGAAAAGCACCTACCTCTCGATAGATGCTCTACTTGAAAATACACTTTTTATTTTTCTATATTCATTCCAACTAATAACCCATTAAGCACTTTAGAAATAAACAGACATTACCAGCTTTATTCTTATCCTTACGATTTAATGAACTAATAGAAAATCGATGCGGATAAGGTGATGCTGTTTTTACATCAAAATATGCATAACCACATTTTTCATCATAACCTAAATTCACAATCTTGCCGTAAGGATACATCATGGCTTTCCCTTGAATTAGGAGGTATACACTTTTATCTGTCATAGCCACACTCACGTTACTGCCAATCAAATTATCCGTTTCAGTCCATACAGGTTTCTTTTCATACCGATATCCTGTTTCCACCATTCTACATCTGTTTTTTGATTCAGAGATATTCAGACCAGATTCCACATAAACAATGGTTTCATTCGTTCTGATTGCTGTTATATTAAAAATTTCATATCTCACATAATTTTGATACAATTCACTTGATAATGCAATGCTTATAAGTTCTTTTTTTGCATCCGCTACATGAATGGTTTCTTGATTGTATTCGTTTACTATCTTTTCCATCTTATTTAGCAATGCTTGAACTTTTTGATAACAGGCATCGTGATAAGATTTCAGAAAACCTGCGGGTTCATTACAAAAAACACATCTCATTACAACACCCCCTTGTACATACTTTTTCTTTAGTATAGCACAAAAGAGTGCAGCCGAATTATGATTTTTTAAAATCATAGGCGGTTGCACATCTGCATCAGATAAACAAAATTCCTCGCTCGTCATAAACCGATGCACCACTGTCGGCACCACAGCGAATGGCTCTGTCCAGTCCCATAATCGTGGCAATGGCACCGTCAATCTTCTCCGTGGATTTTTCCTTGTCTGCCTTGATGTTTCCGGCAGGGTCGGTTCGGATGAAGATGTTGTCCATGTTCCATCTTAGAACCGGGTGGCCGCCGTGGGCGATTTTCTGCTCCAGTGTCAGTTTCATCAGTTCCTTGGTGGGAGGACTCATATCCTTAAATCCCTGTCCGAAAGGTACTACGGTAAATCCCATGCCCTCAAGGTTCTGCACCATCTGCACAGCACCCCAGCGGTCAAAGGCAATCTCTCGGATATTGAATCGTTCGCCCAGTTTTTCAATGAACTTTTCAATGTAGCCGTAATGCACCACATTGCCCTCCGTGGTCTGCAAATAACCCTGCCGTTCCCACACATCATAGGGGACATGGTCACGGCGAACACGCAGGTCAAGGGTTTCTTCCGGTATCCAAAAATATGGGAGAATGATGTATTTATCCTCATCATCCTGCGGAGGGAATACCAGTGCAAATGCCGTAATATCCGTGGTGCTTGATAAGTCAAGTCCGCCGTAGCAGACACGGCCTTCCAAATCGTCCTCATTCACGGCAAAGGAGCATTTATCCCATCTGTCCATCGGCATCCATCTGATTGCCTGCTTAACCCATTGGTTCAAACGAAGCTGGCGGAAGGAATTCTCCTCGCCGGGGTTCTGCTTTGCCGACTCACAGGCGGCTTTGACTTTATCAATCCCAACCGTAATATCAAGGGAAGGATTGGCTTTCTTCCACACCTTGGGGTCTGTCCAATCGTCTGCTTCATCCGCACCGTAAATCACAGGGTAGAAGGTAGGGTCGATTTTTCGTCCTTCTAAAATATCCTTTGCTTTCTGATGCGTTTCATAACAGATGGAATGCGTATCCGTCCCAGCTGTTGTAATAAGGAAATACAGCGGCTGCATACGGGCATCGCCGGAACCCTTTGTCATAACATCAAACAGTTTTCGGTTCGGCTGGGTATGCAGTTCATCAAAGACAACTCCGTGTATATTAAAGCCGTGCTTGGAATAGGCTTCTGCCGATAGCACTTGGTAAAAGCTGTTGGTCGGAATATACACGATTCTTTTCTGCGAGGTCAGTATTTTCACTCGCTTGGACAGTGCCGGACACATCCGCACCATATCCGCCGCCACATCAAATACGATGGTAGCCTGCTGTCTGTCAGCAGCACAGCCGTAAACCTCGGCACGTTCCTCACCATCGCCACAGGTCAGAAGAAGTGCGATTGCCGCCGCCAGCTCCGATTTGCCCATCTTCTTTGGAATTTCCACATAAGCTGTATTAAACTGCCGATACCCGTTGGGTTTCAGCGTTCCGAATAAATCACGGATAATCTGTTCTTGCCAGTCAATCAGTTCAAATGGCTTTCCTGCCCATGTACCTTTGGTGTGGCAAAGGCTCTCGATAAAGGCAACAGCGAAGTCCGCCGCACCCTCATCGTAGTGGCTATCCTTTACCTTGAACTTGGTAGGTCTGTATTTTTTCAGTTTTCGCAAATGCCGTCACCTCCGTTTCATGGCATAAAAAATGACCTGCCATCGGCAAGCCTTGGTAACAAGATACAGAGCCGTTTGGCTCCGTTCTTGGAATGTTTTATTGTTTTTCCTCTTAGAAAAGTTCCTCAATTTTTCTGAGTTCTGCTTTCAGTCGAGTTAAATCCTGTGCAATGCAGGTTCTGCGAAAACCGTTTTTGCAGCTTTTTCCCTCACGGGTAAGCTTTTCAATTTCAGCTTTGCGTTTGGTAATTACCTCGATTTCGTTTCCGTCCTTAGCGTCCTTGTAATCTTTCTCAAATCTTGTCATTTTCGTTTCCTCCGTTTGTGTTGCTTTCCCTTTCGGTAGTACACATATTACCGCTATGTGCCGACTATATCCACTCATTTCTCGGCATAATCTACACAATCTTTTGGGAGGAAAACTGTGTATTTTACAGCAGTTATCCACGCATGGAACGATGGACGGTTTCGAGAATTTCTTCCTGCTCGGACGGCTTTACACCAATGCTCTCCAAGGCTTCTCTGGTGCCGCAGTCCGGGCAGATGAGGGTTGCGCTGTCTGCCCTCGAAAGAGCAGGTACACCGTGATATGCTTTGCCGCAGCGTGGGCAGATTTTAAGTTCAGTGATTTCTGTTTTCATATCCAAATGCCTCCTCTGATTTTAGCTGTGCTTCTGCAAGAAAATGTTCATCAAAGCCAAAGCTGATGTACCCCTCAAGGCAGACGCTGACATAAGCAAGTGACGGAATGCCGATGCTCCGCTCCTCGTGCATGATATACACAAAGCAGTCACGGATTCTGGTCTTGCCGGACTTGATGCCTTTAATCGGCAGCTGCATTTCCTTCTTGTAATAAAAGGTGGGGAATCCCTCGTAGCGGTCAAGAGCCGCTTCATCCTCATCGGTCACCGACCAAACTGCTACTGGAACGCTGCCCCCAGATTTGGGTTCAATGGTAAGATACGCTCCTGTGTGGCTGCCCTTGAAAAGCAGCTCATAATCCTTGATTTCTGCTGTTCCAATGACTCGTGCCGATGGGCATCGCATCCGCATCTGACGGACGTTTAAGTTGCTGCCGTAGGCAAGGTAGTATCGTTTCTTCATAATGGTATCCATCCTTTCCGAAGGAATCACCCTTCTACCACCTTAAGACCGCCGAAGCGGTCGGAGGTAAGGTGGCAGGAGGCTAACTCCTGCGATTCCTTCAAGCGGCTCTGCCGTTTCTGAAGGCTGTATCTCCTGCAAGTTTCTTGGTAAGGGTTTCTCTTGCTGTTTTGAATTCCTCTCCGATGAAGCCAAGCCTTAAGAGCCAAGTCCTCATGGCGTATTTCGGATTCTCATTCTGCTGTGGCTTGGGACTGGCAGTCTTTACTGTTTTCGCCATTTGGCTGAGTGCAAGGCAAAGCTGAATGTAGCTTTTCAGCTGTCCGGCATGAAGTCCGTTTAGTTTGCCGTCTGCCGGGGCATCAAATTGGAAAAGTCTGAATTCAATTGTTCCCTTGGTAAAGGTTGCGTGATAGTTGAGCATATGGTAGCGGCTGTCGTTGTAATGGTGGTCTCTGCCGTAGTTGGCTCCGTTGGAGGAGTACCAAATGTCTGCAAGTGCCGCCATCGTCTTTGGCTTTTTCTTGTTGACCTGCTCCAAGAACCGTGGGTCAACCGTTTTGCAGTAGCGATGCATCCTGCCCCTGTCGAGGTCAAGGGCATCGGCTATCAGGCTTTCGTGGCTTGCCATGATGTTTGCAAGATTTCTCATGGTCTGTGGGGTATGTCCGTTTGCACCGATGTGAATGTGAACTCCGCAGCCCCTCGTGGCATCGCTTTTTGCTCCTGCGTGGCGAAGGATTCGGATAAGTTCCTGCAAGGTTTCAATGTCGCTGTAGTGAAGAATTGGGGTTACCAATTCGCATTTCTCGCTGTCGCACCCTGCGATGCTGACATCCTTTTGAAATTTCCACTCTCTGCCATCTACATCCCAAGCTGACCAAGTGCTGTAGCCGTTGCGTCCGGCTGTGTTTTCGTGTCTGCCTGTGCCAAAGTAGGTGGCTGCAAGCCTTGCTGCCTTATCCCTTGTAATGCCATTCATCTCGACCTCAACTCCGATGGTCTGCTGTTTCATTTCTTCAACCTGTCTTGTAGTTTTCTCGCTCATTTTATGTACCTCCGTTTGGTTTGTTTTCCTTTTGGTAGTACACATATTACCGCTAAAACCACTATATATCCACTCAATTCTCGCCATATACTACACAATCTTTGGGGGGCGAAATTGTGTATCTTACAGCAGTTATTCATTGCTGATTTTCCTGCATTTGTCCTCGCCATAGACCACATGAAGTCCGCTTCCGTTGTCCCAGCGAACCATGATGGAGGCGGTATCATCCACCCCTGTTACCGTTCCTTTTGTGCCGATTGGCGAAGCCTGCATATCATCCATCTGGGTAAGTTCCACCCTTGTTCCAACGGGGTACTGACTGCGTACCCGCTCCACAATTTCTTTACTCGGAAATCTCATCGTCTGCCGCCTCCTTTTTCACATCATTCTTGAATGCACTGCTGCCCGTCAGATTCTTTAGCAGGATTTTTCTGTCCCGTTTATATTCTGCTCCCACAAATCCCAAGCGAAGGAGCAGGCATCGGAATGCATATTTTTCATTCTCCACTGCCTTTTCGGTGTTGGAGATGCGTTTCTGCTCCCGGCTCATTTTACAAAGGGCGGAAATGAAGTCGGTATAGGCTTTGACCGTATCGGCATCCAAGCCGTCTGAAAACCAAGGGAAGGAAATCTTCTCTTCATCAATGATGATGGGAATTTCACTGATTCCCAATGCCTTCTTGATAAGACTGCCCTTGGCTTCCAAGAGGTTGGTAAGATTGCCGACCAATACCTTATCCAGCGGCATTGCCACCGTAAGCCCGACTGTTTCGCCTTGTGGCTCGGTTTCCGGCACTCCGTATGCAGGCGGGCAGTCCTCCAAAGGCTCCTCACAGCCCGTTTCCGGCTGGGGTTCATCGTATTCTGAACTCTCGCAGTGGAAACCCCTCTGGTCGAGTTCTTCAAGCACTCGCTCGATTTCCTCGCTGTCTGCCATATCGTTGAATGTAAGGTTGCCCTCACGGGTTACGGTAAAATAGTCCACCGTGTATGCATAGGTTGGGGTTTTCATGTAGACTGCCTTTGCCCCTGTGATTTCTTCCAGTGCCTTTACAAAAGGCTTTCTGTCAGTAATGTTGTAAATAACCTTCATGGTAAGTACCTCCTTTGTTTTTCGGTACTACATATATCACTCTAAAAGCGATAAATAGCAAGTCATTCTGTAGGAGAATATCTCACAATAAAAAGTCCGGGAGTTGTGAATAGTACACGATGCCGGAAAGCACGAATACCACATTGGGAAGTGCCACTCCGTTGCCCCACATCTTATATTCCGCAGAATCGGAATGCGGGTCTTTCAGCCATTTGATGATCTGCTTTTCTGTCTTTGGCTTTGAGGAAGTTCCCATGATATGACGATGGGTTTCAAATACCTCCGTCCACCACTTGATTTCTTCCTCGGTCGGTTCTGCCGTGCCAAGGTCACTGCACCACCAGTCTGGAAATCCCTGCAGTCTTGCACATTCCGTAGGGGTAAGCCTGCGGACAATGTATTCTGGCACATCGCTCACATCGTTTACGATAGGCGGGTCTTTATAATCCGTAGCCACCAGTGTGTTCGCTAGCTCCTCTTCGGCAGAGGTAAAGAACGATGCCTTACTGGAAGAATAGACGGGTGCCGCCACAGCACTTGGTCCCTGTGCATTCAATGTGGAATTGATACCATCCTCTGTAATACCCATCTTCCTTGCATAATTCTGACCGCAGTTATAACTTTCACGGTCAATGGCATACACCACCGCGTGTTGCTCGATGGTATTCAGCGTATACATGACATCAGATTCCTTATAGCCATCACCCTTGTGAGACGGTCTGCTACCGTTACCCTCCACCACAACAATACCGCCTTGATTGCAGGCAGGATTGCCGCCGTTGGCATCAAGGGTACGGGAGGTATCTGCTTCATAAATCCCACTGTGGGGATTGTCCGATTTCATGGAATTGCTGTCCTTAGAGCAGATGCCGTATGCCTTTGGCACGAACAGTGTCTGGTCATTATTACAACCGAGCGTTGCAGATAAATCATCCTGAATCAACGCACCCTTGCCGCCGCCCTCACATCCGCTTCGGATTTTCAGTGTTTTCGGTGTTTCCAATACAAACGGCTGATTATTTCCGCCAGTACCATAAGTAGAAAGAACCGTAGGAGCCTGTTCCAAGGGGCCTGTATATCTTGTGTCCTGACTATGATTTTCAAACACCAGCGGAGGGTGGTTGGACTCTGCACGAAGTGTGCAGGTCATGCCCTCGGTCACATCCATACGGTTGCCGCCTTGGTCATTTAAGCAGACTGTGCCTGCCGCTCCAGTGCAGCCTTCAAAATCTCCGGCAGTTCCTTGCCACGGGCAGATGCCCTTCGGAGGATACCCTGACACGCCCTCTGACTCAAATAATATTTTTCCGGCACATTGGCCTGCAAAATCTGCGACAAGGTAGATACGCTTTCTTCTTTGGGGAACTCCCCAATACTGCGCATCAAGCACTCGCCATGCAAGGGAGAACTGCTCTCCCATGATTTCTCCTGCGTTTGTCCATTTTTCAGACTGAGGAACAGAAAACTCCTCGTCTTTGATTTTGCAGATTTCTTCGAGGACTGCCTTGAAGTCCTCGCCTTTGTTACTGGAGAACGCTCCGGGGACGTTTTCCCAGACCACAAATCTTGGATACTTGCCATTTGTCTTACACCTCATTTCTTTCACGATTCGCACCGCTTGATAAAACAGACTGGAACGCTCACCGTCCAGTCCGCTTCGCTTGCCTGCCACCGACATATCTTGGCAGGGACTTCCGAATGTGATGATGTCCACGGGCGGAACTTCCGCACCATTTAATTTGCTGACATCACCGTAATGCTGAATCCCCGGCAGTCTTTTTGTAGTAACACGAATAGGAAAAGGCTCAATTTCCGATACCCACTTTGTGGTAATCCCAGAAATCAAGCCTCCCAGTGGAAATCCGCCGCTGCCGTCAAACAGACTCCCCAGTGTTAAGTTGTTATTCTCCATCGGCACTGACCTCCAAATCCTCAAAGCGGATGGTCTTGCCGTCACGCACCACAGATACATTTTCTGCACTGCCGACCTGTTCGATGTATCTTTTTACGATGACATCACAGTATTTCTCATCCAGTTCAATGGTATGGCAGATTCTGCCCAGCTGTTCGCAGGCAATGAGTGTAGAGCCACTGCCGCCAAAGGGATCGAGAACAATGCAGTTACTCATACTGGAATTCTTAATTGGATAGGCAATCAGCGGAATCGGCTTCATGGTCGGATGGTCACCGTTCTTCTTTGGCTTATCAAATTCCCAAATGGTGGTCTGCTTTCTATCGGAATACCACTGATGTTTGCCCTTTTTCTTCCAACCATAAAGACATGGCTCGTGCTGCCACTGATACGGAGAGCGTCCTAACACCAAGGACTGCTTTTTCCAGATACAGCAGCCGGAAAGATAGAACCCAGCATCTTCAAAAGCCTTACGAAATGCAAGACCGTGTGAGTCGCTGTGAAATACATAAATGGAAGAATCCTCTGCCATAGCACCATACATCTGTGTATAGGCATCAAAGAGAAATTTCTCGAAGGCTTCTTCGTTCATACTGTCATTTTGGATTTTCCCAGCACTGCCTTCATAGTTGACGTTGTAAGGGGGATCGGTTACCACAAGATTGGCTTTCTTTCCGTCCATGAGAACGGCATAGGTTTCTTCCTTGGTGCTGTCACCGCAGACGAGCCTGTGATTTCCAAGCAGCCACACATCACCGCTTTTTGTAACAGGCGGTTTTTGCAGTTCTTCATCTACATCGAAATCATCATCCTGTGCATCCCCATCTTCTCCTGCGAAAAGTTCAGCGATGTCTTTTTCATCAAAGCCAGTCAGACCCACATCAAAGGAGTCTGCCTGCAATGCTTCAATCTCCACACGCAGAAGTTCTTCATCCCAGCCTGCATCCATTGCCATGCGGTTGTCAGCTAAGATATATGCTTTCTTCTGTGCCGGAGTAAGATAGTCCACAAATACACATGGTACTTCCGTGATGCCTTCTGCTTTCGCACCGCAAATTCTCCCATGACCCGCAATTACATTATATTCGTGGTCGATGATGACCGGGTTGATAAATCCGAACTCCCGAATACTGGCACGGAGTTTATTAATCTGCTCCGCTGAATGGGTACGAGCATTATTTACATATGGTATCAATTTGTCGATGGATACCAATTCCATTTTTGTTGTAGTTTTTGACATAATCCGCACCTCCTTAATACAGACCCCATTCAGCAAACTTCTCAAAGCCGCCGATGGCATCAATATATTTTCTTGCTTCTGCTACGATGTCTGCATAGGGAATACCGTCCACTTCACTGTCACCGATAGCACATACAAGCTGCACAGGCTCTCCTGTTTTCTGTGCTTTTAGGAACGCATAAATATTGACGGACACATCCGCCTTGGATAAGTCCTTCCCATGCAGTCCGCCGCCTGTGACACTGTCTGCCATATCAGAACCCAGCTTACGGTTTGTGGCTCCCGTATCTACATCCGTACCGCCAGTCCAGCCACCGAGCGGATTGACCTCTGCACCCGGATATGTGTTTTTCAGTTCCTCACTGTCGGCATTGCTCTGACAGATAATCAGCCTGACACCGTCCAGAATGTACTTGCCGTCCGATGTGTAGTTTTCATAAATGGAATGAGCAATCCGTGATAGTTCTTTCTGCTCCGCCGTCAGTGGCATTCCCTTGAAGATGCCGTTATCCCCACAGCGAACACTGCCGGATTGATTCTCCGAAAGATGTGTATCCTGCGGAACAATCACAATATCTGTTTCCACTTCTCCTGCAATGCGGGTAATGGCACTGCAAACATCTGCCTCATATAACTGTGCTGTGGTTTCAATAATCGCATGACATTTGCCATGCCCAATCAATACCTCCACAGCAATTTTAGGATTTTCCTCTGCTCTGTATGCCAAGTCCACTATGGCTCCGGCAATCCTATCCGCCACCTTGTCTGGATGGCTTGGGTTCACTTTTTCTATCATGCTGTCACATTCCTTTCCTTGCACGGAGCAGACGCTCCATGACATCATTCTGTGGTGCTTCATCGCTGTATTCGGTATTGCAGTTTTCCTTTACGATCTGGAATATCTCATTCCACAAACGCACCGCTTGGTTCATATAGTTAATCCCAATATTGATAAATGGGGAAGGGATAGGCTTCTGTGTGGTCGGATGCTTTGAAAGGAACCCCAACTTGCTGGTCATTTCCTCACACTGAATCCAACGAGCCGATGCCATTGCATATCGTTCCAAAAGCTGACTGGATACTTTCTGACTGCATCCGATCCTTTTCAGCCACTCCCATGTTTCTCTGTAAATATCAGCGGCCTGCAGTTCACTGCCGTCACGCTGTTCTGCTGATAAAAAATCGTGTGGCTTCGGCATCTCCACACCTTCCATCTCAGGAATATCCAAGACCTCTAATGGTCTGCCTCCCGGATTTCCATTTTCATATTTCTCTTTTACGGCAGATTTCTTTCGTCCAGCACCAACTCTGGCACCTCCTCTGCCGCCTGTATTATTTGATTTTGTAGGCATATTTTCTCGACCTCCTTTATTACCCTTTTGAAAACGCCCTTTTTGTGCGTGAAGGGGGGCGCCGTTTTCCCAGTATTGGACCCGTGGAGATAAGTTGACCCCCCTCCCAGTCAGTTTCTTTGGTTTCTGTCACCAATCTCTGCATGAATTTTGTTATGGCAGGAACGGCAAAGGCTCATCAGATTACTTCTATCGTGCGTTCCACCCTTGGACACAGGCACCTTGTGATGCACCTCATCCACAGGAACTAATATCCCACGCTCAAAGCACTGTTCACAAAAGGGATGAGTCTTTACATAGCTGTCACGGATGCGTTTCCACGCTCTGCCATACTTGCGGCGTACTGACGGGTCACGGCTGTACGTCTCGTAGTTCTTATCCATTTCCTTTTTGTGTTCCAAGCAGTAGCTGCTGCCTTCCTCGGCATACTCAGGACAGCCGGGGTAAGCACACCCTCGTCTTGGTTTTCTCGGCATTCATCTCCACCTCCTTCGTGGCATAAGAAAAGCCCTGCAGGTCGGTGTGACCCACAAGGCTTGACTTTTTCTCCTATTTCACTGTCTTAAGTATAGCACACAAGTTTTGTGCATAGTAGTGAACTATACTGCACTCTTTTTATCTTCACGATATTTTAGGATTCTTTTAATCGCCGGAACAAGCTTTGTAACGTTGGTGTTTATATTTTCGGTGTCTATGCGTATTACATTCCAACCCTCACCCAATTTATCAGCAATCACTTCATCTCGTATTGTTTGCGCTTTTTCATTATCCTTTGTATGGAATGGCCGTCCGTCAATCTCCAAGGCAACCTTAAATTCTGGGATGATAAAGTCGACACTGTATTCATATACGCTAACTTGGTGATTGATTTTCAACCCACGCTTTATCAACTCCACTGCTGTCATAATTTCCTCTGTGCTCTGAAACCAGCCCGCCTTATAAAGATTCTTTTGGACAATCTCCAGTGCCTTTTTGTATTTGGCTATATCCGTAACTTTTGAAATTCTTTTAATCGCTGTATCAAATTTCTTCTGCTTTTTATCCACCTGCAACACTTTCTTGTTTTTTACGTGTTCTTCTACCAACAGTTTCTTACAATCAGCACACGTATATTCCGTACCTCTAATGTAAGACCAAGTAGAAACGGGGCTTCCACAAATCCTGCATGGTGGAAAATACCACCCGAATCCATCGTGTTTTTCCATCGGAATGTTATCTTGTATCGCTTCAGCGTATCCCATTATCTTTCACCTCCATTTGCTTTTCAAATTCCTGTAGTGCCTTACCATGCAGCTTGTATATCCACCTTAGGCTATAGTGCATTTCGTTGGCTATTTGCTCCCAAGTATAATAACTGAGATATTTTAGTTCCAACACGGATTGATAATCAACATTCTCCAGCCCATGTATCAGTTCCATGATAGTGGCTTTTATTTCTACAAGCGCACTAATTTCTCTTGTGATTTTTTGCTCCACGTCTATAATTTTATCAATACACCTCACATAAGGAGCCTCTATATTTCTATTTGGATTGTAATGTGCTTCAAAATTACAACCTGAAATCCTACCAGACAAATCTCTCCAATGTTCCAATTCGCGGAAATCAAAATTCATCTGTATCTCAATTCTTTTTACCTGCAACAAATAATCTTTCGCTGTCATATCCTTACCTCCGAATTTTTGTATTCCTCTCGGATTGGCTTGGATTGTCATAGGTTGACTCTGATTTTCATAGATTGGCTTTTACGGCATCAATCAAGGCGGATTGGGTACTGTCCTTGTCAGACAGTGCTTTTAAGATGCGTTCATCAATGGTGCCTTTTGTTATGATGTGGGTAATGACCACGGTTTCTGCGGTCTGTCCCTGTCTCCAAAGTCTGGCATTGGTCTGCTGATATAATTCCAGCGACCATGTGATGCCAAACCACACCAAGGCTGAACCACCCTGCTGTAGGTTCAGTCCGTGACCTGCTGATGCCGGATGGATAAGACCCACAGCAAATTCTCCCTTGTTCCATCTCTCAATACTGCCGGGAGAAGATATCCTTGCGTACTCCACTTTTAGCCTATCCAGCAGTTTTGTGATACGCTCCACATCATGCTTGTACCAATATGCTACGAGAATTGGCTTGCCGTTTGCCGCTTCGATAATATCCTCCAGTGCATCCAGCTTTCTCTGGTGTATCTCCAAGATGCTCTCATCATCGGAATAGACTGCTCCGTTTGCCATCTGGGACAGCTTGCCTGTCAGCGATGCTGCATTGGCGGCTGTTATCTCTCCATCGGGAAGTGCCAATACAAGGTCTTTTTTCAGTTCCTCGTATTTCTTCTTTTCCGATTCAGACAACTCCACCTCCAGCTGTGTGCTGATCAGTTCCGGCATTTTCAGATGGTCGGTGGACTTCATGGAAATCGTAATGTCGGCAATCTTGTCATAAATCTGTTGTTCGGCATTAGGCAGTGGCTTGTAGCTGTAAATCATCTGCCCATTCCTCTTATCCGGGGAGAAATAGGTGGTTCGGTACTGACCGATAAATCTGCCAAGCCTTGCACCCATATCCAGCAGTTTAAACTCTGCAAATAAATCCATCAGACCGTTACTGCTTGGAGTGCCTGTCAGACCCACCATTCTTTTTACCTTTGGCCTTGCTTTCATCAGTGCCTTGAACCGCTTGGACTGGTAATTCTTGAAGGATGAAAGTTCATCCACAACTACCATATCAAAATCAAATGGCACACCACTTTTCTCAATCAGCCACTGTACATTCTCACGGTTGATGATATAAATATCCGCCTGTGCTTTCAGTGCCGAGAGCCGTTCTGCTTCCGTACCCACTGCCACGGAATATTTCAGCAGATACAGATGCTCCCACTTTCCAATTTCAGCACCCCACGTCACAGAAGCCACACGCAGGGGTGCAATAACCAAAACCTTATGCACTTCAAAGCTGTCAAACATCAAATCGTTAATGGCAGTCAATGTAGTAGAAGTTTTTCCTAACCTAAGCCCATATCCAACAGCAACGCTGTTATTTCATGGTTTTCAATATAGTCAATCGCATATTTCTGATAATCATGTGGAATGAACTTCATTTGGCATCACCTCCAATCTCACAAACAATTTTTTCAATCTGATTCACAGCATCCAGTACATACACTCTGTACCCAAGTTTTTGTAACATTCCATGCCTTGCAAGCTGCAATGGCCTTGGCTTTTCTCCCGGTGCTTTGACTTCCACAAAGGCAAACCTGCCAAAGGGAAGAAGCACCAAGCGGTCTGGCATTCCATCAAAACCCGGAGATACGAACTTCGGACAAATGCCGCCCTGCTTCTTTACCGCTGTTACAAGTTTTTGTTCAATCGTTTTTTCTCGCATTTCTCATACTCCTCCCAGCATTCCTCGAAAGTTTCAAGGCACTCTCTGCAGGCATTCTTTCGTTCCAAATGACTGCGAATCAATCTGTGCCATCCATCAAATTTACATGGACGGTTTTTCGGAAAATTTTCTTTGTTCCTGCGCATATCCTGTGCCAAATCACCTGAAGGGCTATCCTCGTTTAAATGGTTTCGAATCATAAATGTATAAAATGTCATAATTGAAATTCCTCCTGATTTTTGATTTCTGTCCTTTTTGTCACGCTGTCCTCTATGGGGTAAGAATGAAAATATAAATAAATAAATTATATTAAAATATGTATCTATATGTATCTGTTACTATAAGGACAAATACACGCATACATACGCTTACGGCATAGGGACAGAAAGGACAAAAAGGACTAATGTAGGTTCTTACTGCTCATAAATGTGTGGATTTACAAGATACGTCTGTGCGGGCGGTCTGCCCTTGCCGGAATAGTTTTCATCTTCTTTGGATGCAATATATCCATAATCCGTCAGTCTGGTTAAGACCTGCTGCACATCTTCTGCCTTTTTGAAATTACGGCAGAGTCGCATAATATCCCTGCGGGTAAATTCTGTCAGGCCGTTTTCCTTTACCACCTCGACCACCTTTTTGCTTTGACTGATAATCGGGTCTGCACCCATAAGCATAAAGGCCGCCTTTGCGTGTTCAATAAAGTATTCTCCGATTTTGATGGCATTGCTCATAGTGGTCTTGTCTACCACCAGCGGCTCCGGCACATCTAAAAAATCATGGCTGCGGCGGATTGATGCACGGCACAGCAGGGCAGAGATACGCTGAATGTTTCCCACAAGTTTTCCTGCCCAATCCACAATATCTGCGTAGCCTTTGTTCAGTTCAGGCTCCAGCCTTTCAGCGAATGCTTCTATCATGACATCTGCTTCCTCAGACAATGTAATAATTTCAGCACCATTCTCACGCTCATCCTCCAGCAGATTTCGAATACACATTTCATATTCATGATAGACCTCATCGGGAACGGACTCGGAACGATACCGTCTTTTCCCAACAAAGGATGCCGGGATACAATATAGAAAACGTGCTGTCAGACCTCGCCCACGAAAGGTACCGTTCTGCATCAGTCCCGATAAGACACTCGGCTGTACCATCAGCAGTACCGTCAGTGCCGGATTCATGATGCTTTCACTGTTTCTGCCAATACGGTCAACACGAATGCTGTCCCCGGAATAACCTTTTAACATCACATCGATATTAACGGTCTTGGAATATGCTCCTGCGAGAGTGTCAAATATACCGCCCTCGGTGGAAAGAATCGCCGCCCGCCCATCATTACTGGCAAGCACCGAGGTCAGCTTTTCTGTTGTAATATCATCAACATACAGCTTCATTGGCTTCATTTCTTTATAGCCTGCAATTTCCTCTGCAATTCTTCGGACCTCTTCCGCATCAGCTTTACCTTTGGATGCCTGATCCTCCACTACCTTCTGCCTGCGTTCCAGAATTCTTTTCTGCATTTTGCTGGACTCGATTGCTGCTGAGTTCTGTGTATTGCGTTCTGCTTCAAACAAATTCAACGGTCGAATCATCGCATTTTCCACAGCAGACTTACGCTCCGAAGGATTCATAACATCCAACACAAATGTATTCACAGGCTCTATCCAGTCATCCTTTGCCATTATTTTGAACTTTCCCTGCATACAGACCGACAAAACGGCAATCGCTGCCGTAGCTGCCATATCCACGGGGGTCTGTGTGCTTTCAGAAAGTGCCGATGCATAATCTCCGATTGCCTTTGGCAGCGTTTCTATCGGAAATGTCGGAAGGTTATATTCATCAAATGGGATTGGAACTTCCCATTCCGGCTTTTTGTTGTACTCTTCTGGGGGAATATATCCTTCCTGCTTTGCTAAATTCTTTCCAAAACCCAATGCACTGTTCCAAATGGTATCCAGTTCACTTTGGGGTAAAGGTGGTACACATTTTTCTGATTTCTCTATAAAAATACGATGGGCTTTCTCTGTTCCACCAAAACGCTTTACTATCTTTCCAGCAAAAAGGCTCATTTCTTTATTACGGGAGCCTTCTGTGATATTTTCCATACTGCGGTCAAACTCAGCAAAATCCTGTTCGTCCAGAAATTCCTCAATGGTTCTGCTGCCCTCATGCCAGATGATGTTTTCTGCCGGACAGCCATATATAAGCCTTGCGGCATCCATTGCACCCTCATCGAAAAAAGGTGCATAGGCATGAATCCTCTGCTTCAGCTTCGCACATTCGTCTGCGCTTGCAATATCTTTATGCGGGAAATATACATGGTGTCTTGGTCTTGCAGACTTTGTCCCCTTAACTTTTCCATCATGACGGCTTGGAACGACAATAAAAGTAACGTCCGGGAATAAGGTCTGGTACATCTCCGGGCGAATCCATTCTTTCGGATTATCCGTACCCTCGTTATCACAGTCCATAATATCTGCATTGCTGCAAATATAATCAGGCACAGAGCGGTGTGAGTTCTTAAATTTTGCACTTACATGGTCACGGCAAATAGCCACCTTAAAATCCTCTTCATTGTCAATTTCAGCCTTGTTGGGATAAATAGTGTTCTTTTCGTTTCCTGCACAATTTGCCGTGTATAAAGTAAACTTCATTGCACTAAACCTCCTTCAATTCACTGCTAAAATAACGCAGTCTGTAATTTTTTCTCTTAGCTCTCCTGATTTCAGCATCCATTCCGGCTGATATACTTTCTCCGAACACCCACACCTCGCTGCAGTGGCTCATCAGCACATTCCCAAAATGCAGTCCCATCTCACGCTCCGTTATATCGTTATCGTTAAGAAACTGCGGAAACAGCAAATGCGGAGCGATGGGAATGTATCCCTGCTCCACAGCATATCGGCTGTACTTTCGTGCATTTGCAATGTTCCCGGCAACATCTCCCGAAAACGGGGAGCATACATACACCATTGGTCTGTATGCTCTTGCCGCTTTGGTTTCCTGTTCGATATTGGATAAAGCACCATAGGTGGTTGGGTCAGGATAGCCTTCGCTGTTATACCTGCTCACACCCACAAACATGACCCCCCATCAACTTTTTGCTGCAGTTCTTACACAGCACCGCCGTACCGAAAAGGTCAATCTCACCATCGGCAAACACCTCTGCCAAATCAACCTGCACCTCAGAGCCACAGTGCGGGCAGCGGCAGAATACATTCTCATCGTTAATTTCAATGGACACCTCCATTGCATCGTTCAGCTGTTCTTTCACATAAAACATATTATTTGTCCTCCTCTAATTTGGTTTTGTACCATTCCAGATGGCGTTTACGGTCTTCATAATTTGGAAACGCTACAAGCAGTCCTACATCAACCTTCTGCAAAATTTCCAGCATCTCAATCTGTTCTTTTGACAGATATGGTCTGATGCTATTGCCCTTTTCAATATCATTGGCAAGCCTGAACTGCTTCGCTGTCATGCCCAGCACAATGCGATTTAACATATCGCACTCATTGCTGAAGTGATAAGGCTTCGGAGCATCGTGGAGCAGCTTGATGTTTGCCGTAAGGAGTGGGAACTCCTGTCTTGCCGACACCAGTGCTTTGATGAATTTCTCCATCTCATTGAAACGCTTGATGTACAGTTCCTTGAACTTCATAGCCTTCTGCCCGGTGTATCCCATAACAAGCATCGTGAATCCGTCACGAGTCATTTGGTAGCTGGGCAGCTTTCGTCCTGTAGAATCTTGATATTTATCAGCCATAAAGTTGCTTTTTACAAACTCCTCACTCAACCCAGATTTGGGGTCAGTGATTTTTACAATATCTCTGAGAACATGGTCATGTCTTTTCTCAAAGAAGCCAGCTACAAACAGGCTGTCCACCCTCGCTGTGTCATGAGTATCGGCAAAGATGCCGTATTCGTCTTTCGGTATTAATTCTTTCATCAAAAGAACCTCCTATTTTTATTTGGAGGATTAGTCCTCCTACCTCATAGCCACGGCAGAAGGTCAAATCTGACGGTTTTGAAAAAATATCCGAAGTTTTTTCTCGGCTCTCTTTAATTTCTGAGTGATGTTGTTTTCGCTGTCACCACAAAACAGGGCATAATCTTTGACAGACATTCCATCAATACGAACAGCTATAAACATATTCGCCCAATCCTGCTTTTTACCGAGAACCTGTCTGATACGCTGGCACACATCTTCATACTCATAACGGGAAGTGCGGTTGGCTTCATCAGAATAATCAGGCACTGTTTCCATGCCATCGGACTCATCGTCTGTTTCATCATCTTTGCGAAATGGAGTCTGTATCTGCCCACGGCGACGATGCTCTCTGTGCCAGTTGTTGTAAAGCGGCTTATTAAACTGCTCGTCCATGATTTCCTGAACATTTCTGCGTTTTACACTTTCCTTGTCCGCTTCCTCTTCAAGACGATTCTGATAATCTGCCTCAATCATTAACGTGCAGTCCTCGTCCGGCACCTCAATGGTCATTGATACTGGCGGTTTGTTTTCATTTGTGTTTTCATATTTAACACTGATTTTCATAGATTGCCTCCTTCGCCGGAGGCAATCATGGCAGGGTATAAAAATAGGTCTACATATGGAGATACACAGACCCGTAAATGCAAAAGAGCGCAACGAGGTAAGGGTATCTCTTTGCAGGCTCGTCCACTGTCTTTATCACAGTGAATCGAAACCTATGAGATATCCTGCCAAGATTGCGCACTCCGGCATGATTTTCTTTTTT
>CZCA01000878.1_pt1 | contig 18437 bp, 22 predicted proteins | sample 591981 | NCBI WGS metagenome assembly CZCA01 (sample SAMEA3556810, study PRJEB10932) | anaerobic digester metagenome
AAGGTTAGGCTATTCCAATAGAGCAATCGCAAGAGAAATACATTGTAGTCCCTCAACAGTTGGATATGAGCTTCAACGTGGTACAGAAGAGTATTCTGGCAGAGGAAGAAAACCGAGTTACCCAGCAAAGCGTGGTGGTAAAATATATCGTCAAAATAGGAGGCGTTGCCGCCGTCCTAAAAAGCATCTTAATAATACGAAATTCATTACTTGGATGGCAGAAATGGTGCGATTGCACAAGTGGTCATTTGATGTTTGTGTAGGTCGTGCAAGGCGATTAAAGCTGTTCCCTAAAGATACCATTCCGTGCACCAAAACACTATACAACCAGCTTTGGGATGGAGATTTACCACTTACACTGTTTGAACTGCCGGAAGTGTTAAGCCGGCGAATACACGGTAAACCACGCATAAACAAGAGAAGCCATGGAAAAAGCATTGATGAACGTCCAGCCGAGGTGATAAAGGGAATGACAGCTCCAACAGTAATATATGCCAATGCTGCAAGAATACCTAAAGTCGGGTGAAAGCTGCCAATAAACAGGCTCATAATAACCGACATTAAAAATGCAATTGCAATTGGCGATATTGTGTGTGCATAAAATACCTCTAAAAGCTCAATATCAGAGGTGATAACTGTGATAAGATTGCCTTTATCTTTTCCCTCCAGCTTTGCAGGGCACAGCTTGCGTAATGCTATAAAAACCTTGTCACGGATAAGTGCCAATAATTTGAAAGCGATAAAATGATTGCAAGCCTGCTCGGCATAATGCAGAGCACCACGCAAAAGAGCAAACACACACAAGCAAACAAAAATTGTGGTTAATGAAAAAGGCAGTGCAAAATTCAAAAGATTTAAGATGCCATATCCACCTAAAATGGTAATAAAGGCAGCGCACAGATGCCCAACCGTTCCCATAAATATTGCAAGAGTCATAAAACCACTTAACGGTTTTACAAGCTGAACAAGGCGCTTTGCAATTGATAAATTATTTCTTGATTTCATATTGCTGCCCCCTTGCTGTAGCTTTCTAATTCACTTTGGGAGTTCCATAGCCTTGCATACAGCCCTTCTCTTTGAATTAAATCTCGGTGTCGTCCGTTCTCTGCTATAAATCCGTTTTCCATAACATAGATGTTATCTGCACCTGCGGCATTTGCAAGTCGATGTGTAATCATAATAACAGTTTTGGTTTTAGACAGCTTATAGATTTGTGTAAGAATTTCGTTTTCGCTTTCTACGTCAATATTTGAAGTTGCCTCATCAAAAATATAAACAGGACTGTCGTGAAGAATGGCTCTTGCAAGTGCTAGGCGTTGTCGCTGACCGCCCGAAAGATTGGCGGCTTTTTCTGTCAAAACTGTTTCCAATCCATTTTCTGATTTTAAGAAATCAGAAAAATTCACCTGCTCAAGCACCTGCCACAGCATATCGTTACTTGCATTAAAGTTTCCCATAAGTAGGTTATCTCGCACAGTTCCTTTAAACAAATAGCTGTCAAATCCGATATAGGTAATATTTTTCAATAAGCTTTCCTCTGATATATCCTTTAGCGGGGTATCGGCTACTAACAATTCACCTTGATAATCTTTATTGCGTCCCATTAAAATAGCGGCAAGGGTAGACTTTCCACAACCGATTTCTCCAACAATGGCTGTTAAACCGATTGGCTGAAACTGAAGTGTTATTCCGTGTAAAATTTCACGATGTTCTTCATAGGAAAAGTGAAGATTGTCACAATAAATCGTGTGGTTATTTGGAAATTCTTTCCCGTTAATGTTATCGTTTTGCGGTAAATCGAGCAGACGAAATATTTTATCACTTGCCGCCATACCATTCATAGCAATATGAAAGAAGCTACCCAGCTGCCGCATTGGAATAAAGAAATCTGCCGAAAGCAAAATTATTGCAAGACAACCTGACAAAGTAACATTGCCTAACCCATATTGCGTAATCGACATAATAATGCCAAGTGCTGCACCGCCAAAGGCAATTACGTCCATAACCGTTACAGAATTAAGCTGCATGGTTAGCACCTTCATTGTTATTTTACGAAAATTTTCGGATTCTCTATTCATTTCTTCGTTCTTAAACTTATCTGCTTTGTATATTTTCAGTGTGGTAAGTCCTTGAAGATTTTCAAGAAAGGTATCTCCCAAGGTTGTATATTGCCCCCAATAACGAGAAAGCATTTTTTTTGCAAAGGTTTGAACCGCTGCAATAGTTACGGGAATTAAGGGAACACAGATAAGCAGCACAATTGCAGACGGCAGATTGATAAAGCTAAGTATGGCAAACAGCGTTAGTGGTGCAATCATACTATAGAAAAACTGAGGAAGATAGGCACCGAAATATGTTTCTAATTGGTCTACACCCTCTACTGCCACTTGTACCACCTCTGAGGTAGACACGCTCTCACTATAGGAAGAACCGAGCTTCAGCAGTTTTTCGTAAATGGATTTTCTAAGTGTTTTCTTTACCGATTTGGACGATAAAAAACCCATTTTTGATGAAAGTGTTGTACAAATAAAGCGGCTAAGAATTGCAATTACTATCACCGACGCCGTTATTATAAATGTTTTATTATTCGCTTGCCTTAGATACAGCTTTTGCAGCATTGAGGTTATGGCAAAAATCATACCGATGTTTGCCATAAGGCTGACCCACTGAAAAGCCACATTCGCTGCTATATATTTTTTACTTTGGCTTACTTTGTTAATAAGCCTTTTATTTATCATCATAATTACTCGTTCCCTTTGTTTGAAAAGCCAATACGGTACTTCATTTTGCATAGGCTCTTATTTATTGATTTTCTTTTCTGTATTCGTTTGGTGTCATTCCCATCACATCCTTGAATGCTTTTGCAAATTTGCTACCGTTGTCATATCCGAAGCGGTTTCCAATATCCAGTACTGTGTAATCGGTTGTTTTCAGTGTGTTAGCAGCTGCGTGCATCTTTTGCGCTCGTATGTAGGAATACACGGACATTCCATATACGCCCATAAAACAATTTTTTAATTGCGTAGGAGAGACATGAAACAACTCTGCTAATTGATCAATTGTTATCTTTTCGCTTAAATGTGCTGTGATAAATTGGCATGCCCGTTTCGCAAGTGAAACTTGAGAAGGTAAATACAAACGTTGTTGTGTTTGCTGAATATCGACTTCCAAGTCGCTTAGAAACAAAAGCAACTCCAATACCTTTATCTTAAAATAACCCTTGCGAATGCGATCACGCACTGAATATAATTCGGAAAAAACATGTTCAATTCTCTTATCAGAGCGTACAACGTAACAATTTGTATCTGTACAAAACTTCTTAATCAGTGAGGATGGCCTCACATCAACGTCATCCAAAAAGCAGGACAGACAATCGGGTGCACGATTTGCGTCAACCATAATTGTAATACCGTGATAATGGCTAGTAGGAAAATAGGATTCGTGACTGGCTTCATCCTTTTTTCCAATTGCAAGATCACCGGGTTCAAGATAGAAATACTCATTCTTGAATCCAACCTCTATCCGCCCTTCGCGGCAATGATTAATCTCAAACATATTACCGATTTTCGCTGTACTAACATTACAGCTTTGAATATGTACATCGTTGTATATTAAGTCAATCCCATCAAAAACATGGTAAGAGGTCATAACCACATCACCGGTTTCGCCGCTAAGGCGGTAGACGGTACATTCATCATTTCGTGACATAATCTCTACATCATTTCCATAGACTTGTTTTTCTCTTTTTGTTGCCTGTTCATCCATTTGCTGTACTCCGTTCTTCAAAAGGAAGCTGCAATAACTCTATCCATACATATTGCTGCCGCCCTTGGTAGTATTTTTTTATCAAATGCTTTACTGCAAATACAGCAACCAAAACAATGACAACTTCAACATATAGCAAACCAAAAATCCGCATTATATAGAAGTACCTGCATAATGATTTTCAATTTCAATCACACATACGGCATTTCTTCGCAAAAGCAAGTCATCCCAGTTTTCAATTGCAGTTCTTGCAATATCCGGCGCATACATAGTCCCAATATTCCTGTTTATTTCGCTCTTGCAGACTGTGGGACTCATTTCTTTACGATATGGTCTTGTGCTGAGCATGGCATCAATTGAATCTGCTACTGTAATAATTCGAGAGCCAAACGGAATCTCATTGCCAATCAATTTATCTGGATAACCTTTCCCGTCCCATCGTTCATGATGTGCCCGAACAATTTTTGAAATCTCCTCAAAGCTGTCGATTTTATGCAGAATGTTATAGCCGATTTTCGGATGTTCCTTCATAAGAACCCATTCTTTTTCGCTTAGGTTGCTTGTTTTGCGTAGAACTGAATCTTCAATTCCGATTTTACCAAGGTCATGTAAATGTGCAGCAATGTGGTATAACGTGCGTTCATCTTCATTTAACCCAAGATAACCGCATAATGCTTCTGTCATTTCTGCCACACGCATAGAATGGCATGCAGTGTAAAAATCCCTTGCTTCCATGGCTGCCACAATTGACAAAATCAGATCATGATATTGCAAAAGATAATTTGTGCTTTCATTCATACACCCCGCACCTTCCATTATTCTATGAGTCATGATGTCTTTTTTCTGAACAGGCTTTTTTTAAAAACGGTTCATAGGTTACAGATAACACCACGTATCCCGTATCACCGATAACGGATTTCAATCGGATTTTATCAAGCACTGTATCCGCAACAATAACACTTTCTCCGCTTGTGTGGGAGGTCTTGATTTTTTGAATTACAAAATTCTTACGAATGCAGTCATTAATATGTGCTTCACACATACCGCACGCCATTCCTCCGATTTTTAAAGTAGTTTTAAACATAGAAAATCTCTCCTTATTCCATATTTTTCAGTGCCTGTGACATTGGGATTTTAGATACCTTTCGTGATAAAATCAGATGCACAACAAGATAGCATAAAATGCCGACACCGATCATTGTCGGATAAATCCACGGGGCAATCCAAAAGCTCATCCAACCATTCAGTTCTCGCATAAAAACATCAAAAAGTCCTCTCATAGCAAGCACATCTAAAGGCAGTGTCAGTAAGAGAGAAGCAAAAACAGCAATTGCTGTTGAGATGTTATAAAGGCTGTTTGCTTCCCTGTCGGTATAACCGAGAATTTTAATCATGGAAATATGCTGTGAATTTTTCTCAACCACAAGCTTTGCCAGCAGATACATCAAAAGCGCATATAAAATTGCAGCAAAACCGCAGACCATGCTAAACATAGAGCCCATGGAATCGTCCAGTTGATTGGCAATGGCAATAAGGTCTGTTTGCGTAATGGTTGTGGCAATGTAATTGTCATCTACATCGGTAAGCTTTTCATTTGAAAAGTAGCCGTTATAATAATCTTGCTCATATCCAAAGGTTTCATTAAATGTGCTTTGTGGCATAAATATCGCAAGTGTTGCGTCATAATCATAACTCCCGGCAATAGAAAAGCTGTATTGCTTTTCATTGCTTTCATCACACAGAGTAATCGCATCGCCGATTTTAATATGGTATTTTTCCATATATCCCGAGGACAGATAAACACCATTTTTGCTTTCAGGGAGCTTTACATAGTCTGAATTTTTCGCAATTCCGAACACAGAAATTTCTTCGCCACCGTCCGGCAGATTGAGAGAAGCCACACAGTATGCTTCAGCCGAAGATATACTTGTTGGGACTTGCGCTTTCAATATGTACTGATAATCGGAAATTTGGGAGGCGATAACCTCTGCTTTAAAATTGGAAAGGAGAGGATTCATTGCAAGCCCAAACATCAAAATCAGACTGGCAAAGAAAATGCCCGCAAACAGAGCAAAATAAGCTGCTCTGTTTTGTAAAATAATACGCATACGAAAGCGTGTTTTGAATTTCCAGTTTGGCAGGTTTACAACACGTTTTTTCTTTTTGTGCTGCAAATCTCTGCGCAGAAAATCAAGCGGGGCAAGGGATAATGTTCTTGTCAGTACCAATACATTGACAAGTGCAATGATAATGCAGGGAACGACCGTGGTTTTCCAAAAGGCTTCGGCGTTCCAAATAGTTTCATATGTGGGCAATGAATAGCTGCCGTAATAAAGGTTTGCGCTGACGTTCTTCATAACGGTATATCCGAGAATATTGCCAATGACTGCCGTCGCAAGTGTAACTATAATCGGCAGCATGATATAATGGCGAAGAAGTTCACCTTTTGTGTAACCGGAGGCTCTGAGCGTGCCAATGGTTGCCGACTCCTGTTCGATAGTACTTTTTGTGGTGACGGCAAATACAAAGGCAAGAACCGCTATTAGAACATATAAAAGCACAGTCATCATCGCTTTGTCAGAGCCCATATCATCGCCCGTAAAGGTGATAGCCTGATTGTCTGTTTGCTTTACAAATCCGGTCAGCGTACCATTTTTCACAAGGATGTTTTTGATGTCATCCGCTTTGTCTGCCGCCTGCTTTTGCGTTAAGGAAGAATCATTGTTTTCCCATGCGTAACAGAAGGTAAGCCCGCTGTCTGAAAGAGTTTCAAAAGCGTTATCCGATACAATCGCAATGCTAAAATGCGTTGCGTCAAACATCATATCCGTATTGTTTTTGAATAGCGCGCTGTAATCAGACAATGCAACAAAGCCGGTAACGGTAAACTCCTTTTTGTCCATTAGCACCATATCTCCGACAGCAATGTCATTATTGGAAGCGTACAGTCGGTCAATGGCAATTTCGTTATCCTTAACGGGCATTTCACCCTTCATCAAGCAGGACAGATTTATCTCGGTACGGGCTTCATATACTCTGAAAATATTTTCGTTTTCCAGCGTAATATCTTTATAAAACAACGGGTAAATGCTGATGTTTGCCTGTTCCAGCTGCTCCGTCAAGGCATTGTCGGCTTTTGCTGCAAGGGTAAAATGACCATCTTCAATGTTGTATTTTTCAAAGCTGTTGTCGTAAGCGGTTTTCATACTGCCGCCGGCAACTAAAAATCCCGAGATAAAGCCGATAGTGACCACAAGGAATAAAAATAGCGCAATATATTTTCCTTTGTCTTGCCACAGCTCTCGGGGCAGGCGTTTAATCAGAGGGTTTTTCATCTTTTTTCCTCCTTACCATTCAAGCTCTAAGGCAGAAGTTTTTGCGGTATTTTTATCATTATGGCGAATCATGCCGTCCCGCAGTTTGATGGTTCGGTCTGCCATATGCTTGATTGCGTCATTGTGAGTGACAATAATCACCGTATTTCCAAACTGCTGATTTACCCGTTCTATCAGCTGTAATATTTCTTTTGAGGTTTTATAGTCAAGTGCTCCTGTTGGCTCATCACACAGGAGTATATCCGGGTTCTTGATAATCGCACGACCGATGGCGCAGCGCTGCTGCTGACCGCCGGAAAGCTGGGACGGGATTTTGTCCTTATGTTCCCAAAGTCCCAGAGTTTTTAACAGCTCATTAAGATTCAGTGGCTTGTCGGACAGATATGCGCCGACCTCAATGTTTTCTTTCACCGTTAAATTCGGTATTAGATTGTACGACTGAAATACATAGCCTAAATGCTTACGGCGATAAAGTGACAGTTGCTTTTCATTCATTTTTTCTACACGCTCACCGCCGATACCGATAGAGCCACTATCTGCGGTTTCAATTCCGCCAATAATATTCAGTAGGGTGGATTTACCAGAACCAGATGGGCCGAGTAGGACACAAATACTGCCTTTGTCTATTTCACAGGTAATTCCGCGCAATACCTTTGTACGGCTTTCACCGTCTCCAAAGGATTTTTTTATATCATTTATTTCAAGATACATTATCAATTGTCTCCTTTATAAGTTGTTTTTTGTACATAACTGCAAGACTGTTTTCTGGTATCTCTGCAAGCAGGGCACAAGTGGCAGCTTTTATGTCAGATTCATCCGAAAGCAGTGCGTCAAGATAGTCGCAAACAACGTCATAATATTCGCTGTATTTTTGTGCAAGACTTTTTCCTTCTTCTGTAAAAGATACGGTACCGTAAATGTCTTTACGAACCAGTTTTCTATCCTTTAATGTACCAATCATTGTATGAACGCTTGGCTTTGTGATATCAAGAAATTCTGCAAGACGAACGCTGCGTATTCCTTGGCCGCTGGGGTCCAGCGAATAGAGTGCTAACAGATATTTAATATTTGCGGCAGTTAGGGCTTGTTTTTGGTTAGCCATAGCTTACCTCCTGTTAAAAGATAAGGGAGTCGCAAGAAAAATTCCTGCGGCTCCCCATGCATCATTTACTGACCGTGATGGCAGGAACCGCCCATTGGGCAATGCCCGCAATTTCCGCCACAGGTTGATTTCCCTTTTTTCTTGTCACGGCGCATAATGATAATCACAGCTACGACGACTCCAATCAGCACAAGTGAAATAAGAATCGTTCCTATATTGGCAATTATCCAGCTTAGCATGGTGATTCCTCCTATAATTTGTTTGTTGTTTATTTGGATACCTTTAGAGATTTTTTAAGAGTAGTTGCTTCCTTATAAGGACGGAACAACATGTAGATGATCAAAGCAAGTAAGACGATTGCAAAGATCAATCCGATCACATTGAGGTTTCCTGTGAAAGCGCCACCGAACTGATTGATCATAAGTGCAATCACATAAGCAAAGCCACACTGATAGGCAATAGCAAACCAAGTCCATTTTGCACTGTTCATTTCACGCTTGATGGCACCGATTGCGGCAAAGCAGGGTGCGCAAAGCAGATTGAACACAAGGAAGGAGAAGCCTGTAATCGCTGTGAAAGAACCTGCAATTGTAGCATATACATTGCCGGAAGCACCATATAGAATGCCCATTGTACCGACGATATTTTCTTTTGCCACGAGGCCGGTAATAGAAGCAACTGTCGCCTCCCATGTGCCCCAACCGAGAGGTGCGAAAATCCAAGCAATCGCACCGCCAATGGTGGCAAGAATGGAATTGGACAATTCATCTTCAGCAAGCATGCGGAAGGTGCCGTCAACCACACCGAAGTAAGTGGTGAACCAGACTACAATTGTGGATAGCAAAATAATGGTTCCTGCTTTTTTGATGAACGACCAACCGCGCTCCCACATACTGCGAAGCAGATTGATGAAGGTCGGCATATGGTAGGAAGGAAGCTCCATAACAAAGGGAGCAGGATCACCGGAGAACATTTTTGTCTTTTTCAGCATGATACCGGATAGAATAATTGCCGCCATGCCGATAAAGTATGCCGAGGTGGAAACCAGTGCCGAGCCACCGAACAAAGCACCTGCAATCATAGCGATAAACGGAATTTTTGCGCCGCAGGGGATAAAGGTGGTGGTCATAATCGTCATACGGCGGTCACGTTCATTTTCAATGGTACGAGATGCCATGATTCCGGGAACGCCGCAGCCTGTGCCGATGAGCATCGGAATAAAGGATTTACCCGAAAGACCGAACTTACGGAAAATACGGTCGAGGACAAATGCAATACGGGACATATATCCGCATGCTTCAAGGAAAGCAAGCAGGAAGAACAAAATTAACATCTGCGGAACAAATCCGAGCACAGCACCGACACCGGCAACAATACCGTCGTTAATCAGTCCAGAAAGCCAAGGTGCAGCACCTGCTGCATCCAGTCCATTTCCAACAAGTACAGGAATACCGGCCACCCATACGCCGTAGGTGGAAGCGTCTGGTGCACCATATGATTCTTTATCCGTGGTGGAGAGATATGCAGAAACCGCATCTTCCAGCACTGCTTTATCCGTATCCGGATATTCAGTTACTTCAAGTGTTTCTTCATCCTCTACCTCATAAGTAATCTTTGCGTCGGCAGGGGTGAGGGTTACCAATTCTTGAAGTGATGCTTTTGCAGCCGCTTCGTCATAGCTTTCCGATTCCATATCGAGAGCGCCGGCAATATCGTCATTGCCGTATTCGGCGATAAACGCGTCGAGAATCTGATCGGTATCGCCGTAGTTTTCCACAGCTTCTTCATATGCCGAGGTGCCAATGCCGAACAGGTGCCAGCCATCACCGAACAAGCCATCATTTGCCCAGTCAGTCATCATTGTCCCGAACGGACCCATGGCAATCCAATAAACAAGGAACATAATCGCCGCAAAAATCGGAAGTCCGAGCCAGCGGTTGGTTACCACACGATCAATTTTATCGGAGGAAGAAAACTTGCCTGTGTTCTTTTTCTTGTAGCAGCTCTTAATGATGGAGGATATGTAAACGTAACGTTCGTTGGTAATGATGCTTTCCGCATCATCATCCAGCTCTTTTTCTGATGCTTTAATATCTGCTTCTATATGAGCCGAAACACTGCTGTCCAGTTTCAACTGTTGCAGCACCTTGTCATCACGCTCAAAAATTTTGATTGCGTACCATCGTTGCTGTTCTTCGGGCATATTATGTACGGCTGCTTCTTCAATATGGGCAATCGTGTGTTCTACTGCACCGGAAAAGGTGTGCATCGGCACGGTTTTTGCAGTTTTTGCAGCTTCAATCGCCGCATCTGCCGCTTCCATAATGCCGGTGCCTTTTAGTGCAGAAATCTCAACGACCTTAACTCCAAGCTCACGGGATAGTTCAGCAGTATTGATCTTGTCGCCGTTCTTTTTCACAACATCAATCATGTTGACAGCCATAACCACCGGAATACCAAGCTCGGTCAGCTGTGTGGTTAAATACAGGTTTCGCTCAAGGTTTGTACCGTCCACGATGTTTAAAATTACATCAGGTCGCTCACCAATCAGATAATTACGCGCAACCACTTCTTCCAGTGTGTAGGGAGAAAGCGAATAAATTCCCGGTAAGTCAGTAACGATCACGCCGTCGTGCTTCTTTAACTTACCTTCCTTTTTTTCGACCGTTACACCCGGCCAGTTGCCGACGAACTGATTGGAACCGGTCAACGCGTTAAACAGCGTTGTCTTGCCACAGTTCGGATTTCCCGCAAGGGCAATTCGTAAATCCATTATTATGTTCCTCTCTTTCATGATTAGCGTTTGCTAACCAACTGTTCAAAAAATTAGGAGCTTCTGCTCCTTTTGTACTGTAAACTACTCGACCTCAATCATTTCAGCATCCGCTTTACGCAAAGATAATTCGTATCCGCGAACAGTGACTTCAATCGGATCACCAAGAGGTGCTACCTTACGAATATGTACGCTGACACCTTTGGTTAGTCCCATATCCATAATTCTGCGTTTAATAGCGCCTTCGCCGTGAAGCTTAACAACCGTTACACTGTCGCCGACCTTGGCCTGCCTAAGAGTATTCATGCTTTCTTCCTCCTTAAAATTTCTTTGTTGTATCATAAGACTTTACCGCTTTACGGAATCAGTCTTAAAATCAAATCATGATTTTCTGTGCCATTTCCTTACTGATAGCCACTCTTGCCTCTTTAACATTGACAATTACATTACCCGCCATTGTAGTTACAACGGTCACATTTCCCCCGGCTACAAAACCAAGGTTTTCGAGATGCTTCTTAACTTCAGGGCTTCCGCCGACTTTCCGAATCATATTTTCTTCACCGACATTTGCAAGTGTTAACGGCATCATAAATCATCCTTCCTCACTGCTTTTAGTTTATTTTGTGATTAGCAATCGCTAACCGTTGACTCTAAACACAGGTTAGCTCTCGCTAACCAAGTATTATATTAGCATATGCTAACCGCCTTGTCAACCACTTTTCTTCAAAATTACGTGTTTTTGTTTCAATTTCAGCAGATTGCAAAATCAGTTAGCTGAAACTAACCGTTAATTTGTATATTTTCACCACAACTCGGTTAGCATAAGGTAATCTTGATTTTCTCATAAATTCATGATACACTATAAAAAAAGTCAGGAGGTCATATCATGCAGTTACAAGAATCGGGAGAAATGTATCTTGAAACAATTTTAATCCTCTCTAAAAAAGAAAAATATGTCCGTTCTTTGGATGTTGCAGAATATATGGGTTATTCAAAGCCCAGTGTTTGTCGTGCCGTCGGTATTCTAAAAAAGAGTGGGTATCTCACAGCTGATACCGATGGATATTTGACACTTACTGAATCAGGAGCAGAAATAGCCGGGAAGATTTATGAACGGCATAAACTTTTGACTGAATTTTTAATTTATCTCGGTGTAGATGAAAAAACAGCAGCAGATGATGCCTGCAAGATTGAACACGATATTAGTGATAAATCCTTTGAGGCAATTAAACGTCACGCTCAGGGGAAATAAGCATGAGTGATATAATGTTACATTTTGAAGAAAAGGGCGATGGCTTTCCGCTTATTCTACTTCACGGAAACGGAGAAAGCTCATCGTATTTTGAAAATCAAATTGCGGAATTTTCGCAATATTATCACGTGATTGCACTTGACACGCGGGGGCACGGCAAAACGCAAAGGGGTTCAGCTCCTTTCACTTTAGAGCAGTTTGCTGATGACCTTTATGATTTTATGATTAAACATAATATTTTGAAAGCACATTTGCTTGGGTTTTCCGACGGCGCAAATATTGCAATTTTATTTGTATTAAAGCATCCGGAAATGGTAGATAAACTAATTTTGAACGGCGCTGATCTAAACACCAAGGGGGTCAAGGCTTCTGTGCAGATTCCGATTGAAATCGGCTACCGTCTCGTATCTCTTATTTCCAGCTTTGATAAGAAAGCCGTAGTAAAAAAAGAAATGCTCGGCCTGATGGTTAGTCAGCCTGATATAAGCTCTGAGGAGTTACATAAATTGTCCGTTCCGTCGCTTGTCATTGTGGGAACAGATGATATGATAAAAGACAGCCATTCAAAGCTCATTTCAGATTCTATACCCGGCTGCCGATTTGTCCGTATACCCGGTGACCATTTTATTGCGTCAAAGAACAGCGAGCTGTTCAATCGGGAGGTTCTGTGCTTTTTATCGGAGGATTAATATATGAGCGACACAATAAAAATTATAGTAGGTTTGCTGATTCCCCTTGCCGGAACGGTGTTCGGAGCAGCAATGGTTTTCTTTTTAAAAGGCGAAATGAAGCAAAAGCTACAAAAAGCCTTGCTGGGCTTTGCCTCCGGCGTGATGATTGCGGCATCAATATGGTCGCTTCTGATTCCGGCTATTGATATGGCAGAAGGTGGTGCTTTTCCCGCATGGATTCCTGCTGCGGTTGGATTCCTTTTGGGAATTGGCTTTTTGCTCCTTCTTGATACGGTGATTCCGCATCTCCATGTTGGTTCCGACAAGCCTGAGGGAAAGAAATCAAAGCTCGATAAGTCCGTTATGCTTGTCCTTGCAGTTACCCTGCATAATATTCCGGAGGGTATGGCTGTCGGTGTTGTCTTTGCCGGAATGGCTTCCGGAAGCGCAACTATCTCGACCGCAGGCGCGTTTGCACTTGCTATCGGCATTGCCATTCAGAATTTTCCGGAGGGCGCAATAATTTCTATGCCTCTTATTGGCACCGGTGCTTCAAAGCGAAAAGCTTTTTCCTATGGAGTGCTATCCGGAATTGTTGAACCGCTCGGCGCTATTTTGACGATTTTGCTCACCTCACTGATTTCATCGGTTCTGCCTTATATTCTATCTTTTGCAGCGGGAGCAATGATCTATGTGGTAGTAGAAGAACTGATTCCGGAATCTCAGTCGGGTGAGCACAGCAATATTGGAACCATCGGGGTAGCAATCGGGTTTGTACTGATGATGATTCTGGATGTTGCACTTGGCGGTTAATATTTAAACGGCAGAAAAAACAAGCGGTAGTTTTATTTGTCCACGCGCTCTTTGCATCGAAAGTGCGCCCGCATTGATTGTTTTATCTATACTACTTTTGTTAGATAATATTTGTTATTCTTCTGTAGTACATCGTTTCTCTTTAAGTTGGGTAGTTCACTTTGTCGGTTCATCATGAACCGCCCCCCAGACCACCGAATAGGCAGAGTTATCCCTTGGCGTAGAATTATATTTTCAAAAATTATGGCGGCAGCTTCAGCGTGTACAAATTGCTGGAGTTACCGCCTTTGTTTCTGTACCGACTCTCTCTTGTGAGAAACCCGGCTCTTTGCAGATCGTCAAGCGCACGTTTGACGGTACTGCGTGAGAGCTTGGTTTCGTAAGCAATGGTCGGGATTGCCGGGAAGCATTTGCCGTCCTTATTGGCACGATCCAGAAGATAATAATAGACCGTAACCGCACGGGACGGTAAATCGCTCTGATAGATAAATGATAGACGACTCATTCGCCGACACCTCCCGTCTTAATGTTCGCTTTCTTTAAACCGGGCGGTGTATTCGATTGATATTGTTTCTGTCCGCCGCCTGCAGGTATATCCTTACTATCGGGCGCACCGGGTAACGGATCATCCTCCAGTTTTGGTTCTTTCTTTATGTCAGCAGTATATTTTTTCACAATCTCATCTAAAAGCTCATTTTTGCCGGCATATTCAACCTTGCGGTTGCCTTTATCTGAAACAGTATATGGGTTGCAGAATTGGATTCCCCATTTAAAGAATAGTTTTAACTTAACTATCATCGGATAGAATCCTGTTTTCATAACAATAAACTGTCCTTTTGGCATGGCTTTCAGCTCATCGGGTGTCATCAATGCTCGCTCTATCATTTGGATAGATTGGCTTGGATCATTCTTGCCACAACTAACTGAACCAGACTGGACGGTACGACTGCCCATTGCTTTGGATAACACTTGAGCCGATTCACTGTTTGGCGCAAACCCGCCGAAGATGGTAAGCTGTGTATTGTCGGTTATAATCTCCGAGCCTTCCTTGCCATAGTTTTTATCAATCTGTGCAAACGACTGAATGATGGCACAGATAGATACACGGCGGGAACGGGAGGCGGAGAACATCATCTCGGCAGACTCAATCTTGGGCAAGGTGCCAAATTCATCTAAATACATCATTACACGGTTTTTAAGCTTACCTCCGGTTTCATCCGCGACAGCAAGGATTTCACGGTAGAGTTGTTGGATGATGAGCGATACCATAAAATATTTACTTGAATCTTCCTCGGGCATAACGATAAAGATTGCCGGCTTGGTATTACAGAATTTTTCTGCATCGATAGCGATATCAAAGCAGAGTATCTGTTCAAGCTCACTATCGAGAAAAGCATTCAAGCGGGAGAGTGCCGTGGACATAACTGAGTTCATTGATTGTTCTGCGGTATTTAATGCCGCCCCTGCAAACCATTTAGCTTTATGCTCAGTGGGTAGTTTGTCTATAAGAATTTGAAACTGATTTTTGCCTTTCATTTTACTGGGTGCAAGCAGTTCCTGAATCACTTTAAATACCGAGACAATATGTCGTTGTTCGGGCGGACAGAGTTCGGCAACGAGCAGAATTGTTGCCATCCGAGCGGGTAGGGTTACGCAGGTCAATAACGGCAATATCGTAGCCATAATAATTCTTTGCAATATTACCGTAGTTGCGGTAAAGATCACCCTTGGTGTCAGAGGTGATGAAGGACATTCCGGCAGCACAGGCATATTCAAGGTTTGGATATAACCAGTAAGCCGTTTTGCCGACACCTGCCACACCGATCATCAAAGCGTGTACATCGGCATCGTCCACAAGGGCGGTTGTCGGTGTGGGAGCATTCTTTTTCTTGCCGAATGAAAACGGCTCTCCGGGAGAATTACAGCCGACAACAATGCCTTGTGCTTCGGGCAAATTTTTGCCCTTTCTCCACAGCTCCGGTGTAAACGGGATATGCTTGTAGGTTTTATGGATTTCCTCTTTTCTTGCCCATCGTGCCGTACCGTGCTGACCGTCACCGACAGTCTTATTCTTGATATTATTCAGATTGTAGATGTGGGCAAGCAGAGAAATTAAACCGAGGACGGTAAACATCACGGCAGCAATGAGGACAAGCGACGCAATTGGGGACATATTATTCAACTCCTTCTACACGGATTGGGTGATAGATTCTATTTGTTTGGGACTTTAAAGTGACACATAAGGTTCCTCTTTTGTGAGCGTGTTTTGGAATACCGTTTTCATCAAAGCCCACAAAGATTGCGTTATGAAATTCAGCATCCTCATAGAGCATTTTGTTGTGGGTGAAGTAGTGGATAATATCACGGTCAATAAATCTCTGTTTTAAGAGATAGGCATAAACACGCCACATATCATTGTTCTCCGGTGGAAGCACAAACGGCTTGGTTGCTTTTTTTGACAAGTTCATAGAAAAATAATTGGGTGCAGCGTCACGCTGCCCGCCGAGGAGCATCTGCACGGCTTCGGGAAAATCAAAATTATAGAATCGGCGGACAAAATCAATCGCTTTGCCGCCCTCACGATCATATTGATGAAACCACTTGTTTTCTCTGACGGTTACTTTCTCGCTTCCATTTTTCCATTCGTATTCGCTGCCGGAGCGTTTCAGCGATTCTCCGTGGCTTTGCAGGAACGACACAAGATACGTGCTTTGCGCCTGCTCAATTTGTTCGGGTGTGAAATGAATATATGACATTTTCGATTCCTTTCCGTACCGTTGAAAGAGACACAATTTTATGATATACTACTTTGGTAATAAAAAACGATAAACTGGAATTTGGCAGGGAGCAAAACTCTAATGTTCGGCACAATGTTTTTTAAAATTAAGCATTTAAAATGTTAATATATGTTGCAGACCTGCATGAATAAGGGATGTTAATATGCGTTGCTTGTAGCAACGGGCAGTTCCTCATATAATAGTGGTAACAACTGAAAGAAAGGAAGTTATCCCTAATGTTAAACCAAAATATTAAAGCAATTAGAAAATCAAAAGGGCTTTCGCAAGAAGAACTTGCTATCAAGCTAAATGTGGTACGACAAACAATTTCTAAATGGGAACAAGGATTGTCAGTTCCAGATTCTGATATGTTAATCGCTATATCAGAAGTGTTTGAAACCCCGGTAAGCACTTTGCTTGGAGAAACTATTGTCGAGTTAAAAGCTGATGATTTAAAAGCAATTTCAGAAAAGTTGGAGATTATAAACTTACAGCTTGCGCAAAGAGAAACCACAAGGAGAAAAACGCTTCATTGGATACTTATCTCATTGTGTGCTATCATAGTAGCAATTACCGCCATATTGATATTATTAAACAGTCCTTACCTGGGTTGGAATTATGCTGACCCTGAAACCGCAGTTTTCGGAGCATCTTTTCACGTATTTGAATGGCTGTTTGTCAGATTAGCACCAATTATCCTTATAGGAGCAATCATTGGAGCTTTCTTGACACGGAAGAACGTATAAAACGTTCTGATTTTGGGGTGCAGTATCCCGATAAAATAAGATATCTAAAAGCACAGCCGAGCGATGGCTGTGCTTTTTCAGTTAATCAAGGCGTTGACCATGCGCTTGTTTCTTTTCATCAATAACACTCTTGAGCTTGCGGTCAATAACACCGGACTTTCCACGCTTGTTATCGTCAAGACGGCTTTGCAGAATCCGGCTCATGTGGTTGAACAACCGAAGCACACCCATACTGACAGTCAAGTTCTTGTTGTGCCGATAATTTTTCAAAAGATTTACCGCATAAACATTGCCTTGTTCCGCTGATGCTGTGAGCAAGGCGAGTGCTTTTTCCGAATCACGCTCCACATCTCTGCCGTAGAGGTACAGTTTTCCCAGAGCATATTGCGCCCATTGATTTTCTTGCTCGGCGGAGGCGACGGTTCGGCAGACTCGGTTTCGGTATAGTCCGGCTCCGGTGTATGTTCATCGGAGATGTCCTCATCTTCAAAGGTCTGACGGTCCAGAACAATATTCGTGGCTTCGGTGATAACAGCATTGCGGATGGTTTTGAAATCGGGATTCTGCGACAGCGGCAGTTTGTCGGGCATGGTGTCGGTGTAGGTTGGGAAGGTTTCAAACTTCTGCTCGTACCATAAATCATAGCGAGAAGATATGCGTTCGTCCTTTGCCATTTCTTCAACAATGGAATTGACCATATTCTTGACATCCACTTTCAGATAACCATATTGCTTTTTGCCTGATGTCCGGGACAGCTTATCCGCAAGTCCTGTCAACAGCTCTTCAACCTTTGGGTTGTCATAACCGCCGCTGTTGATACGACCGACAATTTCAGCAATCAATTTCGCACCGCCTTGCCGCAATCTATTGCGGCTTTCGGTCTGCTTTTCATAGATGCTTGAATCGGTTATAATAACTTGGACAAAACAATGTCGAACAGTTATAATAGAAAAACTTAAATTGCAATAACAAATTGAACACATTAATAAAATAAAGTCACTACTTGTTTGAATTGTATATTTTATCCAGTTGCTCATCAAAAAGTTCTTCAGGAGTAAGATAGCCCAAACGTTTTCTCGGCATAGAGTTAATCTCGTCTGAAAAAGCTCTGATTTCGTCCTCTGAATAATTACTCATAGACTTACCTTTAGGTATGAATTTCCCTAGTAAGCGATTGCTTCGTTCATTGACAGGTCGTTCCCA
>CZCA01004569.1_pt1 | contig 18406 bp, 15 predicted proteins | sample 591981 | NCBI WGS metagenome assembly CZCA01 (sample SAMEA3556810, study PRJEB10932) | anaerobic digester metagenome
CGAGATCTACACTATCCTCTTCGTCGGCAGCGTCAGATGTGTATAAGAGACAGCCCATAGGTAGTGTAGTCGGGAGGAGCGAGCGGGACTATATTCGGTATCCAATCTGCTGTCAAGGTTTTTGTTTCGTTAAGGTCTTCGAATCTATAGCCTGATGGGCTTTGATCGTCTGCTATTCGCTCTGAAAGAGTTACTTCAACGGATATGGGACCAGAGTCTTCTATAGTTACATTTTCGATTTTACCAAATAGCCTTGTGCCGCCTCTTTCAACGTAAATGTTGGCGTTTGACATTAAGTCTATTACTGTGAAATAGCCGTCGGTCCACTCAAATGTGTCTTTGATTTTTTCCATGATCGCGTCGTCTGCATAGTCACGGTGCACAATTAACGCGGCCTGGCGTTGGTATTCATCGGCAAAACGTGCGATGTTGTAATCATCGATGCTACCGTTTTCTACGATGACTTCTGTATTGTAAGGTATCATCTTGATTTGTCCTATGTTGATTTCATCTACCCATATATCCCACGCCACAGGATGGTCTTGGGCACGTTTCAGGTCCCAATCCTCTGGTACCTCAAGTTTGAAGAAGGCTGTTCCCAAAACTTTGAAACCCTCATTTTTTGCTACAGGTTGTGTGTCTCCGAGTAAGGCGATACTCTTACACACCAGGTCAAGTTGCTCTTCGAGTGATAAGTATTCTTTCGCAAGTTCGCTATTGTCAGGGGGATACTGTACATCAGAAGCAAATGTTGCATAGTAGGTATAACCATTTCCCTGCAGCAACATCTTTGCGGGAGCGGGTGATTGTGCAATATCTTCCTCATCTATAAGTTCTCCGATCTGTCTTTGTATTGTTAGGAGGCGGCCTCCTTCATGCTCCCATTCGTCATACACTTTTTTGCAGTATATGACTACGCTATCTTCGTGTTCTTCTACGACATACCGTTCTTCCCATTCGGACGGAAACTCTAAGGAGAATCCCAATTCTGAGTTTTCATATGATATAGGCTTCTTGGGATTTACTGCGAGCACAATAATGACCGAGACTACAACTAGAAGACTTATGATCATTAGCCATGATGAAGGTTTTCGATAGCCGGCAACGTTCTTTATACGGCTTTTGGTGTTGTTTTCGCCGAAGGCCAAAGGAGATGCGAACCTCTGATTTATGGACATGTTTAGCAAGCATGTAGAGTAATCAGCCCTAATATCTTTTCCCCAACGGCTTAATACCATTTCATCGCATGACATTTCCATGTCCTTTGTCATAAGAGAAAAAGAAAGCCACACGATAGGGTTGAACCAGTGAATGGCGAGAGCCAGGAAGTAAAGGGCTTTTACTATATGGTCCATCCGCTTAATGTGATATTCTTCGTGCTTAAGGACATATTCTCTCTCTTCTCCTTGCACTGTCACAGGGATGTATATCTTTGGGGAGAGGATGCCCAATACGAAAGGCGATGAGATGGTATCGACTTCGTATATGTTTCCTTCTACCAAAGTGGCGAATGTGAGGTTTCGTTTTAGCCTAAAGTAAGAGTATATGCCATACCCCAAAACTGCCGTTGCCCCAACTAACCACACTCGAGAGAGCGCATGCCAAATGGTGGCGCTAGACGACTCAGGAGGAGACCAAGGCTCTGATGGGGCTTCATATTCTACAGCATTCCCTGGTTCAGGTGCTACAGGTTCTACAATTTGGATTGCGTCTTGAACGGGTATGTTAGAAGGATCTGCAGATTGGATAACTGCTGAATGGATTTTATCGGTTACCTGCGGCACTGGTACTATGCTCAGGTTGCTTTCTATAGATAAGGGGCATATTAACCGAAACAAGACTACTAACCAAAGGACGTAAGAGAAAACCTTTGGGGCTTTTCTAAGGAGAGGGCGTACTAGCATGACAAAAAGGGCCACTAACGTGCCTACTGCAGTCATGCTCAGCACCTTCAAAAATACGCTGGTCATTTCGATGCCTCCTCAATCATTTTCTTGATCTCGCGAATTTCCTCTTCCGTTAGGGTCTGAGCGTCTAGAAAAGCAGCCACAAAAGCAGGAATCGAATTGTCAAAAGCCTTCTCCAGTAGAGCCTCGATTTCGTATTGTTGAACTTCCTCGCGTTTCACCAGCGCTCTCACAGTTGCGTCCTTGTTTTCCAAAACGCCTCGATCTGATAGTTTCCTTATCATCGTATACGTAGTAGATTTTTTCCACCCAAGTTTTTCATTACAGATCTTACATAGCTCGGTTGAGTTAATGGGTTCATGATTCCAGACGATGTCCATGAACTTATGTTCCGCGTCGAACAATTTGTACTTCTCCTCACCCATATTAATACCTCCCTGGTCTATTACGATAAACCAACCGAGACAAGTCTATTACGATAGACCCCATTTGTCAAGCAGGAATCGAGATATTTTGCGAGATATTTCTGTGAGTTAATAAATGAATCTGAGAGCGCAGGTAGTAGGCTTAAATACGACTATTGGCAAAGGAGCCGGAATTACAGTTCGTCAGCCAACATCACTCTATTACCTCCCCTTCTTTTAGAGAGGTACATGGCCTTGTCGGCCATCCGAATTACATCGTACGGTGTATCTCCATGTGCGGGCCACGAAGCTACGCCTAGGCTGAGATTTAAAGCGATTTCCACCTCATCTGAGCATACAGGTTGACTCTGTGCAGCTGACAGGATTCTCTCACCAACTAGGAATCCACCTCGAGCGTCTGTTCCAGGGCACAGGATTATGAATTCATCACCGCCATACCGTGCTAAAATATCTTCGCCCCGTATGTTTTTCCTCATCACCTCGGACAGATGGCGGAGCAGACAATTGCCTATCTCGTGACCATATACATCATTTATATGCTTTAGGTTATCCACGTCTATAAATAAAATCGCACATGGCTCTTTTTTGGCTGCTAATCTGGGAAATTCTGTTTCTATCCACATTCTAACGTATCTTACGTTGTAAACGCCGGTGAGGGGGTCTGTCAGACTTTCCCGAGTTCTTTCAATCAACTCCTTTTGGAATTCGTTTTGGCGCCGAAGCACCATAACCCCGATGAATACTATAAGGAATGCGAGATTGCCCATATAAGAACAAAGCACCATGGCAATTACGGTTAAAAATGTCCGGACTCCCATTACCCATTTGCGATCTGTGAAAAACGTTTTTGCGAAGGATTGGGTAAAAGAGGTTGGGTTTTCGAACAGATTTGCCCCAGTAAGGAACAGATTGTTGACTACATCGTAACTTAATATCATAAGAATTATTGTAACCACATCTTTATCGGTAGCAGGAATTCCTGGTCTCCAGCCCATACGCATTCCTACAGCCATGGCCGCATAGAGACTCAACGTGAACTGCCCTGCATTGAAAAGGCAGTTGGTTAGCCCGTGATTTCTGGTCCAAAAGTGAAGCAGCATAGAAGGGACAATCACTATGATGGCACAGGCGATACCGTGGCGAAATAGCGCAGCCATGAGCAAGGGGAAACCGGGATTGATTTGTACCCCTGACGGTAGCGACACCGGCAAATGATATGAGATAAGTCCAAGGACTGCTAGCAGCGCTGTAGTGCCCATGTCGGGTAGACTGTTGGAAATTAGCATCTTAATGCAAAGAGTAAGTCCAATTGCGGCAACTGAAAGAAAGTATATTCCCTGGTAAAGGGCTTTACGCCCACTGAGGTTTGTTGTGATCAAGCGATTTGCATATCGGTGTTCGCTTTGTTCTCGGCGCTTATGGGCGCTTGCGTTCTCTTTACTACTATAGCGGGACGGGATCGGTTGAGGGGATGAGTTGGGTGATCGGTTCAAGGGTTATAACACTCCTATTCCTATGCCGCTGCACGTCAATGCCAATTTTGATCTGGCGATCATGAACACCAAAAACACAGGTGAAATTTAGTGAGCGCATGTTAAAAAAATGTTATCACAGTTTGCCCATGGAAGTCTAGACCTACATATTCATCCCATACGTATGTAGATGTTTTTCTCGAAAGCAGGGTTTTCTTCAGGAAAATCTGTTCGGAAATGGGATCCCCTCGATTCTTGCCTGGCATAGGCAGAAAAGGCCACAGCAGCTGCCGTACACCAGAGGCCGAGGTTTTCTGCGCACAGAAGCACCTCCCTTGGAGAGCAGGCTACTTGCCTATTGACGAGCTCGGCTAGCATGTCCAGATCGGATATACCTGTCCTCAACTGCTCTTCTGAACGCACTGGTTGTAGATGTTGGGATGCAAAGCCCTGAATAGACTGACGTACAAATTTTGGCGTCACCCCATTTTCTTTACACTTGAGACATGAACTTAAGGGTGAAATCTGCAGCTTAGAAATTCCTATTCTGGTCGTGCGTTCACCGAGTTTCAGAGGCTGGATATTTTCGCCCTTTGCATGTGCCGCTGCAGATTTTCCAGCTATTATTCCAAATAATAAGCAGTTTGTAAGCGCATTTCCGCCTACTCTGTTGGCGCCATCAATACCGCCCGTTACCTCTCCGCAAGCGAAGAGACCGGGGATTTCAGTTTCGGCGTTCGGGCCTATTGCTATTCCTCCCGGAAAGTAGTGTTGGATGGGATTTACAGGCACTGGACCCTGCCATGGAGGATTAGATTTGGGAAACATTCTCATGATCGTTTTCAGATAGTCATCATTTTCCCACCGTTCTTTTGGAATATCTTCAAGGTGCAAAAGAGTTTGGCTTTTTCTGTTTTGAAGTGCGATTGCTACCGTGCACTTGTCTCTTAGAAAGAGATTTGCTTCTCTTCCTGAAGATATACCTTCTTGTTTTAGCAATGTATCTAAGAAGGGATCCCCATTAGCGTCGGTAAGCCTTGCAATATCAATTATTCCTAAATCCATGAACCAATGGGCACCACCTGGGATATCAATACCGATTGGGTAAAACTGAACGAATTCCATGTCCAACAGATGGCAACCTGCATTTAGCGCCAACATATATCCGTCCCCTGTTATCCTCGGCGGATTATCAGTACGTTCATATAGAGCTCCGCCACCGCCAGTAGCTAGTACTACAGATTGAGCATCTATGATTGAGATGCTTCCTGTTTGGCGCTTGAGCACCTCGACTCCGCAAATTCCTTTATCGTGAGAGATGAGTTTAGTAGCTATGGTATTCGGTAAGAAGCGAACGCCGTTAGCCACACATTTGTTGTAGAGCGCATCGATAAGGGGTTTACCTCCCAATAGAGGGAAAGAAGGGTCCTTTTCTATGCTTAGCCCTCCACGGTAAATACTAAAGGGTACACCTACATGGTCCAGAAATGGAATTATGGAGGGGGCTTGTTGCGCGAAAACGTCCAGAAGTTCGGGAACGCTTAGATTCCTGCCCGTTCTAAGCGTTGCGTCTTTGTGATCTTGAGTGCTTAGTCCGCCTACGCCCAAGGTAAAACCACCGCCTGCGTACACAGTGCAAGTGGCTTTGCCAGGCTGAGTCTTTGAAATGGAAGTAACTCCAACTCCCTCTTGAGATAAAACTAAAGCAGCGGCGAGTCCTGCAGCACCTTGTCCAATAACTACGGCGTCCATTTTTTCACTTCCTCTGTTCGAGTAGGTCGCTGCGTGTCTATTAAATGTTCCTGCCCATGATAGAGGTGACACAAACTACGCTGCCCTTTGTTTTTATGTTGCGTTATTCTGATTATATCACTAAGCTTAAACCGGGCCTCACTTTGGAGTGAGAGCCAAGTTACACAGAAAGTGAAACATTAAGGTGGTTATCTTATCTATTTAGAACATTCCCAGGATAGGCGGTGATTAAACGCATGCGGCTTGACGGTTTTTCGGTAACGCAGATTTTCTCTACTTCCCAAGGTGACGTATTCCGCGTGATATTGCCGGCTCCCATAAGTAACGAGTGTGAGCAGGGAAATGAAAGCAAAGAACAGGATAAAGGATTGTTTCTATCAGGATTTAGGGATTTTCTTACTTCGTATGTAGTTGTTACTGAAAGATGGAACTTAGTTGTAGATGTAGGACCCTCTAAGACGATACCTTCTTTGATTCAAAGCCTATGTGAAATGGGTATAACGTCCGAATACGAAAGAGGGAAAGAGTTATTTGTCCTTTTAACTCACGTTCACATAGATCACTCTGGAGGGCTGGGCGAACTTATAGAAGCTTTCCCTGACGCAAAGGTTTTAGTCCACCCCAGAGGCCGACCTCACTTGGTCGATCCCAGTAGTCTCTGGAAAGGAAGTATCGACACCTTAGGCGATCTAGCTTACGCATACGGGTCCATAAAACCAGTACCTGCAAGTGTGATCTTAGAGGATGGTGCGAACTTAAGTTTGAAAGGGGTCTGGGAATCTCAACATTTTCCTGGCGAAGTGGAAATTATCCCTACCCCTGGGCATGCTTCCCACCATCAATCGTACCTTGTGCATTTAGGAGATGAAACAGTCTTGTTCTTGGGTGAAGCGGCTGGTATTTATCTGGGAGAGACGGTAGGCACATCTGATTTGACAGGAAGCGAAAATCGGATTGAAAGCGTATACCTAAGACCTGCTACTCCTCATCGGTTCTTCTACGACATATACATAGATTCGCTCAAGACCTTGATGCAATTGGAGCCTGACCTTATATGTTACGGGCACTTTGGATACACACGCGATAGAAGTCTTTTGGTTAGCGAGTTAAAGCAGTTAGGCTTATGGAAAGATGTGATATGGGAAGAGTTTTTGAAAGCGTCTGGTTCTCGGGCCGAGTTCTGTCCTTACGGAGATGTGTTTCTAAATCACATATTAGAAAGACTTCTGCAAGAAGACCCTCTATTAGGAGATTTCTGTACTTTACCTGAGGACATAGGTATTAGGGAAACATATTTTCTCGAAAACAGCATCAAAGGTTTTGTAGGGTATATAGAAAATGCGATTGATTAATCAGAACATCGAGAAAGGAGATATCCTTTATGAATGACATAGCCAGATTATTTGAGGTTTGCAAAGCCGCACCGCCTGTCACGTATTTTCGGGAATTAGAATGTCCCCAATGTCACGCAACGTACGATCCTACAGTGCTTCAAAATACTTGCGTTTGCGGAGGACCCCTTCTTGCCAAGTACGATTTGGATTCTTTCAAAAAGGAGTTCGATCCGGCCCTTTGGACACAGCGTCCCAAAGGTTTGTGGCGATATTGGGAACTTTTGCCTGTGAACTCGGTTGAGAACGCCGTTACCTTAGGAGAAGGCGGGACTCCAGTGCTTAAAATGTGTGAGATAGGCAAGATGTATGGGCTCAACAATCTATACATAAAAGATGAAGGGTTGAACCCTACAGGTACTTTCAAAGCGAGGGGCGCAGCGGTAGGTGTTTCTAAAGCTAAAGAGCTTGGAGCCAAAGTCCTCGCCATGCCTACTGCAGGTAACGCTGGAGCGGCCTGGGCTGCCTATGCAGCCAGGTCCAAACTGCGGATGGTAGTAGCCATGCCTCAGGATGCCCCTTTAGTTACTCAGGCAGAATGCCTAGCGTACGGTGCAGACACGTATTTGGTTGAAGGGCTCATTTCTGATGCCGGCAAGTTTGTAAGCAAATTGGTCGCGGAACGAGGGTGGTTTCAAGTAGCTACTCTCAAAGAATCGTATAGGATCGAAGGCAAGAAGACCATGGGCCTAGAGATTTTCCAAGATTTTAAGGGGAAGCTTCCTGCAGCCATAATTTATCCTACCGGTGGCGGAGTAGGGCTAATAGGTATGTGGAAAGGCTTTCTAGAACTCAAAGAGGCCGGATTGATTGAAGGGGATCTTCCCAAGATGGTAGTTTGCCAGGCCGAAGGCTGTTCTCCTATTGTGCGAGCCTTCTTAGAGGGGAAGGACAGGGCGGAGTTTTTTGAAGGGGCAAGCACTATCGCGGCGGGAATTAGAGTCCCTTCGGCATTAGGGGATTTTTTGATTTTAGATGCGGTGAGATCGTCTGGAGGCACTGCAGTATCGGTTACCGATGAGGAGATCCTTGAAACGTGGAAAGAAGTGTCTAAAAGAGAAGGCATGCTCATATGCCCTGAAGGGGCTGCGGCAGTGAGAGCGGCCAAAATCATAAGGGAACGAGGCCTGGTAGGCCCAGATGACCCTGTGCTGGTTCTTAACACGGGTGCAGGTTCCAAGTACACAGAATTACTGCATGAAAAGGCTAAGATGGCGGAAGGATTCTAAGATACAGAAGCCAGATTTTTAAATTTACGATTTGTGAAAAAGAAAGAGGAGATGCTGTTTCCTGCAAATGAATAAGGGTTCGGTTACATGCATGAGAAAGGAAGTGTGTTATGAGAATTTTTGTTGAACTTATGCAGAGCCTGTGGGAGGCTGCCAGAAACGTTCTACCACTTATGTTGATGCTCATAGTATGTCAAGTGCTGATCTTAAAAAGGTCTATCCCAAATGTTCGTTCTTTTGGCGTCGGATTGGCCTTTGTCATACTGGGGTTATTCTTTTTTCTAGAAGGCATCTCCTTGAGTCTCATTCCCATGGGAGAAGAAGTAGGGAGAAACCTGGTTTTACTAGATAACAAGGTCTTTATTATCATAATCGCTTTTGTGATAGGATATGCATCTACGCTTGTAGAACCAGGTTTACAAGCCCTTGCGGCTGAAGTGGAAGAGATATCTATTGGCGCCATTAGGCAGAAGATCCTGATTCATACTGTGGCTATAGGTGTAGGAAGTGGCATGGCTCTGGGTCTTTTGAAAATATTGAACAATATTCCATCGCGGAACATGATAATACCGATTTTAATTATAACGACTGTACTTATACTATTTGCTCCTGAGGAGTTTGTGGGCATAGCGTTCGACGCAGCTAGCGCGACTACAGGGCCAGTTAACATACCGATCAATATGGCAATTGCTATTGGGCTTGCATATTCAGTGGGAGGAGCGGACCCGCTCCTACATGGATTCGGGCTTGTTGGGCTGACTTCTTTGGGTACTATGGTAACTGTCCTTGTGTTGGGAATATTAAGCAGGATTTGATAAACATGAGAAGGTTCGCATAGTCAAGGAGAGGAGATTGGTGATATGAATGAGATACATGCGATAGTTGCCGTAGTTGAACGCGGCAAGGCTGATGTTGTGGTGGACAAGGCCAAACAGTCTGGCGCTGCTGGTGCTACCATATTGTTCGGTAGAGGAACGGGGCAAGAAGAGGTTCAAAAGATGTTTCACCACCTGCATGTAGAGTCATCTAAAGAGATCATTCTGATTCTATGCAGAGAATTTGAAGTAGAAAACATCTTGAACGCGATTGTAGAAGCCGGGAAACTTAGGGAACCTGGAAAGGGTATTGCGTTTACCTTTCCCGTTTTCAATCTTGTAGGGTTAGAATACCGACGATCTTAATGAGAAGTTGGCAGAGGGGTGATTCAGACGACTTCAGATTTGGTAACTGAAGTTATAAATAAAGTTAGGCAAACGATAAAAAAGCATGACATGATCCACGCCGGGGATCTTGTAATATGTGCTGTGTCGGGGGGCCCCGACTCTATGTGTTTGCTCGATAGCCTTCTTTGTCTTTCTCGTGAATTGGATTTCACCATTCACGTAGGGCATCTTCATCATCACATGCGAGGCGAGCAAGCTGATAAAGATGCGGAGATCGTCGCAGATTTTTGCAGGTCCAGAAATGTACCTGTGACTATCGGTCACGCACAAGTTTTCGATTTGGCCCAAGAACTGGGAGTAGGAGTTGAGGAAGCCGGGAGAATAGCCCGGTACCAATTTCTTTTCGACCTAAGCCAAGAAGTCGGAGGCTCCAAGATAGCTGTAGGACACAACATGAATGATCAAGCCGAAACGGTCATAATGAGATTAGTGCGTGGAGCAGGTACCCAAGGTTTGGCTGGAATACCTCCAGTAAAAGGGGAAATAATACGTCCTATTATTTATATACCTAGAGATGAAATTGAAGAATATTGCCGAATAAAAGGACTTCCGGTAATAACAGATATATATAATTTTGATTTAGCGTACACAAGAAATTTAGTAAGGCACAAAATTATTCCTGAAATGAAAGAGTTATTCAATCCATCTATCGTTGAGGTGCTATCCCAAACTGCAGAAGTTTTGCGGTGGGATGCAGAGTATTTAGAGCATGTAGCGGATTGCGCTTTTAAGCGCATTTCATTCAAAGAGGGCAGAATGACTTTTGTAGACGAGGGAGATTTGGCAAACCTACCAAAAGCTATAAGTTCGAGGGTTTTGGAATCTGCGTGGCGAGAATGTGCTGAACAAACTGAGAATTTGCATATTCGGCATGTGATCCGGCTTTTGGACGAAAACGAAAGCACGTTGACTTTAACTGGGGGAGTGATAGCCCACAAACACGATGGGTATATAGGTTTTTACCCGCCTCCTCCTGAAGATCTAGACGTGCCTATTCAGGTTCCTGGGATCACGGTTATTCCTGAATTGGGGATTTCAGTCAAAACCCGAGTGTTCGATAAGCCTGATGGGTTCATCCAAGAAGACGGAAGAATTGCCGATCATGCCGTGGAAGGAGCTAATTCTTTTAATTCTGCATTTACAGTGGAATTAAAAGCGTTGGCAGACTACAATATATGTGGTGACGTAATAAGAGTTAGAACTAGAAAGCCTGGCGACAGGTTTAAGCCCCTAGGGATGGATGGTAAGGAGAAGAAGCTTCAAGATTTTTTGGTCTCTGCGGGCATTTCGCGATACTACAGGAATTTCATTCCCATATTTGTATCGGGCGAAAAGATTGTTTGGGTAGGTGGATTTAGGTTAGACGAGGAGTTTAAGGTTACAGAAGATACCTTGAAAATACTTGAGATAACCATTGAGCCATTATTGCGGCAAAGGCAGAATTGTGCTAACATTTAACGAGTTAACCTATGATAAGCAGAAACAAAAAACATCTCTACTTTGAAAACTAAGGTTAGTTTTTCCCATGCAGATGGTGTTTAAAAGGAAAGGGGGATTTGCTTGAACAACAAAATATGGAAGAGCCTTCTTATATATTTGTTGCTTATGTTCGTAGCGATTTCTGTGGCTGATCTTTTTGCCCCCAAAGAGGAATATGTTGATCTAGATTTCAACCAGTTTCTTTCGTATATAGAAGCTAGGAAGATAGCTACTGCTGAAATTACAGATCAGAAATCCGAGATTTGCAGTGTTACAGGAACCCTAAAAGATGGAACCAAGTTTAACTCCGTCATTCCAGTAGACACTGAGCTATATCAAAGGTTGGTAGAATCAGGGGCAGTTGTAGAGCTTAAACTGCCTCAGGAGCCATCTTGGTGGATAACCCTAATTGCGAACTTGATTCCTGCTCTTTTGATGGTGGGATTGTTCGTTTTCATGATGCAGCAAACTCAGGGCGGCGGAAAGGAGTTACATTTGATGATGTGGCTGGGTGCGAAGAGGCTAAAGAAGAACTTGCAGAAATTGTCGACTTCCTAAAGCATCCTAAGAAATACCTGGAACTAGGTGCAAGGATTCCCAAGGGGGTTTTGCTATTTGGGGCACCGGGCACAGGTAAGACTTACATCGCAAGGGCGGTTGCAGGCGAAGCGGGAGTTCCGTTTCTATCTATCAGCGGATCAGATTTTGTGGAAATGTTTGTGGGAGTTGGCGCCGCAAGGGTAAGAGATCTTTTTAGCGAAGCCAAAAAGCAGGCGCCTGCCATTGTATTTATAGATGAGATCGATGCAGTTGGTCGCATGCGAGGAGCAGGGATGGGTGGCGGCCACGATGAGCGAGAGCAAACTCTGAACCAACTTCTAGTAGAGATGGATGGTTTCAGCGTTAACGAAGGAATCATAGTCATGGCTGCGACCAATAGGCCAGACGTGCTAGATCCTGCGTTGTTAAGGCCTGGAAGATTCGACCGTCAAATAGTGCTTGACAAGCCAGATCTTAATGCGCGAATTGAAATCCTAAAAGTTCATACCCGTGGTAAGCCCCTGGCCAAAGAGGTAGACCTAGAGGTTTTGGCTCGGGCTACACCTGGATTCACTCCTGCAGATCTTGAAAACGTCGTTAACGAGGCTGCTCTTCTGACTGCGCGAAATCAGAAAAGGCGCATCGGTATGCAGGAACTAGAGGAAGCGGTGCACAGAGTAGTTGCAGGACCTCGAAAGAAGTCTAGGCTCATAAGCGAGCATGAAAAGAAAGTTATCGCATATCATGAGTCTGGGCATGCTCTGGTGGCGCTGATGCTGCCAAACACCGATCCTGTTCATGAAGTATCAATAATTCCGCGTGGTGCGGCTCTTGGGTACACCCTACAGCTGCCTATGGAAGATAAGTATCTTATCACAAAGTCAGAAATTTTGGACAAAGTTACATCAGTGCTTGCTGGTAGAGCGGCCGAGGAGATAATCTTTAACGAGGTTTCAAGTGGCGCCGCAAATGATTTAGAGGTAGCTACGCATTTGGTGCGCCGTATGATAATGGAGTTTGGAATGAGCGATACATTGGGGCCCCTTACATTTGGTAGAAAAGAAGGCCAGGTGTTTCTCGGTCGTGATCTGGCCCGAGAGAGAGATTTCTCTGAAGAAGTGGCTGCAGAGATTGACCGCGAAGAGAGAAATATAATTAACCAATGCTACGAACGTGCAAAGACCATATTGGTAGAAAACAAGGACAAGTTGGTTTTGGTAGCCGAAACTCTTATTGAGAAAGAAACCTTAAAGGGTAAAGAGTTTGAAAGGCTTGTTTTTGGCGAATCGCTTGAGGAAGAAGAGAGTGTCACAGAGCAGGTAACTAAAGAAGAAGTAGAGACAGTAAAAGATGCGTCTGAGAAGGCGCGCTTAAGGGAACCGAAAACAGCTCCTAGCAGGCCTGCTACTGTTCCTGAAGTGCGGTGACTAGTAGTATATAGATGTGTAAGTCGGAGATGTTAGGAATTAAGCCGCTCTCTTACGGGCGGCTTCTTATTTGAAAACGGTGGGCATGTTATCGATTTAAAAGGAGTTTTCCTTTTTTACGAAGAATGACGATAGATTAGACACAGGTTTGGGGTGGGATTTACAAATTGCAGTCAAAACGGCCTTACGCAGGGTTTGCAAAAATCTACGATGATGTTATGTCAGATGTTCCCTATGACGAATGGTTGGATTACGTGATGGCCATCTGGGAATATCATTCTTTCTCCCCTGAAACTGTGTTGGATCTGGCATGCGGTACTGGCAATATGTCAATTAGACTTGCTAGAAAAGGATACAAGGTAACCGGGGTAGATTCCTCACCGCAAATGCTAGAGGTTGCTAAGGAAAAGGCGGAACGAGAAGGGTTATCCATCTCGTTTATAAACCAAGATATGAGAACCCTTAAGATAGAGGAGCAATTTGACTCTGTAATTTGTTTGTTTGATAGTTTAAATTATCTTTTAGAGCCGTCAGATGTAAAGTCTTGTTTTAGATCTGTGTTTGACGTCTTGAAACCTGGCGGATACTTCATATTTGACATGAATACTTACCTCAGGTTATCTACAGTAGGAAAGGAAACCCTCATTTTTGACGGATCGTGTTATTTTGCAGTTTGGCAAGATTATTGGGATAAAAGGAATAAGTGGTGGCAAGTTAACCTGACAGGGTTCACCAAAGAAGGTGAATGTTGGCACAGATTTGACGAAATCCACCGGGAACGGGCTTTCCCTCTTGAAGACATTGCTATGTGGTTGGAAGAATCGGGTTTTACAATACGAGGCGTTTATGACTCCACTGCTATGATGCCTGCTTCACCTGTTACTATGAGAGCATATTTTGCTTGCTACAAACCTGAAGTCGAGGCACAAAAATGTAGATGAACTAAGCCAGGTGGTGTGTGGACATTGGATGATTTTGAAAGTATGGTCGTTGCCCCGGGGGTAGTTTTTAGATACCTATCAGAACCAAAATGGAAGAATCTTTCTGTAAGAGTGTTTTGCAAAATACCAGTTATAGAAAGTAAAATTACATCTCTTGCCCTTGTACCCAGATTGGCTATGAGGGGAACTTACCAGCTACCATCTATTAGAGACATTGCACAGTTTCTCGAGACCATGTACGGAAGTTGCCTGGGAGCTAACTCTTCAAAGGTAGGGCCCATCCAGGTGGTCAATTTCAAACTGGAAATACCGTCACCTATATACTTGAGCACTATGAAATCTGGTGAACCTCTCGGATCCATTGTGGGAAAAGCATGGTCATTTTTGTGGGATGTGGTGAATCGACCATACCTAGAAGACGATGCTTACCCGGAGAAAGTGTTTTCAGTTGATAAAGAAGAGCACAGACAAGATATATTGGGCCTAATCAACAACCCTTCTTCTTACGCCTTGGTCCGCTTGATTGAAGAGATTTCACAGGGGGATCCACGGGGGCTTCCTCCTTGGGGCTCTTTAGATGACCTCAACTACATAGATTCTCGTTCTACTTGGGCAGCATGGAAAGAAGCCCTTTCTATGTGCCCCATCAGTATCTACGCTGTAGGAGAAGGGGCAGACCTATTAGGTGAAATCATCTCTAAGCAAGAGCTCGTTTTTCCGACTCGAAGAGGGGACCGAATATGGGACATCAGTGAGAACCTAGAGCCGCTTTCATTGCCAGAAGAGGGAATTCGTGTAGAAGAGGGGTTCCCTGGACAGCAAACTGTTCTTTGCATGGCTTTTCACACAGGAGTAACACAAAGCGATGCCGAGTTTCCTACGTTTTTGTTCTTAGACGGGCTTTTAGGTGGGTTTCCCCATTCAAAGTTATTCAGTGTGGTAAGGGAAGAATACGGCTTGGCATATTTTGCCGATACTGTGATAGATACGTGGCGTGGCTTTACCATTGCGATCACAGGCATCTCTGACGGAGAGAAAGATAGGGTAGAGGATCTAGTTGTTGAGCAGTTTGATGCGATTAGAAAAGGTCGAATCTCAGACGAAGAAATGGAAAATACTAGGGCAGGTTTAAGAAGGAGACTAATGGCAGAAGCAGATTACCAGGGATCCATTGTGAATCGGCGTCTTAATCACGAAATTTTGGGCGGCGCTCAGACAGGCGAGGAAGTTGCTGAGCGCATCTTAGAAGTAACCAGGCAGGATGTAGTCGACCTGGCAAATGAAACTGAGCTTAAATGTGTTTACGTTCTCAGAGCGGAAGGGGCTAACTGATTATGCATAAACTCCCGACTCTCACCGATGATTTTCTCAAAGAGGAGATTTATTGTGCAGATATATGCGGTGTTAATGTGTTCTTTCTGCCAAAGCCTAAATTTCGGAGACGGTATGCAGAACTTTGCGTAAATTACGGCTCTAATGACAACGTTTTTGTTCCACGCGGAAGGGCTGAGCCTGTTGAGGTCCCGGCGGGTGTTGCCCACTTTTTGGAGCACAAGATGTTTGAAAAACCTTGGGGCGATGCGTTTTCTGCATTCAGCTCTATTGGGGCTTCTGCAAATGCGTACACGAGCAACAATTACACTTCCTATCACTTCGTTACACTGGACAATTACGATAAAGGTCTGGCATTGCTCATGGAAGTGGTATTTTCCCCCTATTTCACCGAAGAATCTGTGGAGAGGGAAAAAAGGATAATTGCCCAAGAGATTGGAATGTACGAGGACCAGCCAAATTGGCGCCTCCTTAGAGAAACTTTGGCCAGGCTCTATCCTGAACACCCTGTTGGTCTCGATATCTCAGGTACTTACGAATCGATCCAACAAATCCATAAGGATACACTATATTTGTGCCATGAGAATTTCTATTCGCCTGCTAACTGTGTTTTGTTTATGGCAGGAGATTTTGATCCAGATCAAGCCCTGAATTTGGCGGCGGAAATTATAGGAAGCTACGTTAAGGATCCTGGTAATTCTCCCTGCCGCATAAGGCCGCACGGAACAGGGCGTGTGGGCGAGGGTGCTGAGATTATGATGTCAGTGCCAACTCCCCTTCTTCAGATAGGCTGGAAAGACAGAAGACTTTTCGATGGTCGAAAGATAGTTATTAGGGAACTTGCATGCGCGTTCCTTCTGGACATTATGTTTGGAAAAACCTCTGAGTTTTTTGAGGAAGTGTATGACCAAGGTCTCACAGACGACCTCATCTTTTCGTATGAAGCTTGGCCTGACTATGGGTTCACAATTGTGTCAGCCGAGACTGAAAAACCAGAGATTCTGAAGGAAATGATTTTTGAGCAAGTTGAAAGGATAAGGACCCGAGGATTAGACGAACAAGACTTTGAAAGGAAGAAAAATGCCGCTTTGGGCCGATTCATAACGATGTTTAGATCTTTCGAAGTTATAAGTCAAAGTCAAATACGTCTTCTTGGTCTAGGTGAGAATATTTTTTCTTACAGGTCTATACTAGAGGACCTAGACATTTCAGATGTGTACGCCAGTTTTGATTCCTTGGATCCAGATATGAGCGTAAGTGTTATCATTGCTAATGAAGGCGTCTCCATGGATGAAACGTAAATCTGTGTTGCATAGTTGCTGATATTGGGTAATGTTGGGGAAGGAGTTAACCAAATGTCTGTAGTTTTGAGTGGGAAGAATATGACGGTGTCGGAAATCGTTAGAGTGGCAAAACATTGGGAGCAGGTTACAATATCAGACGAAGCCAGGTCGAAAATTGAACTGTCCCATAGGCTAATGTGTAAGGCTGTTGAGAATGGAGAAAGAGTATATGGAATAAATACAGGGTTTGGGAAATTTGCTGACGTTCCTATCTCCTTGGAGAATCTTGCTGAGCTGCAACGAAATTTGGTGAGGAGTCATTCTGCTGGTGTAGGCCCTTCATTTTCTCAAGAGGAAGTTAGGGCGGCTATGCTTCTTAGGGCAAACGCTCTGGCGCGCGGGATGTCAGGTGTAAGGCCCCAAGTGGTCGAGACCATCGTAGAGATGCTTAACAAAGGTGTGACGCCTTTTGTGCCCGAGAAAGGTTCAGTAGGAGCCAGCGGGGACCTAGCCCCTCTTGCCCACATCGCTCTGGTTATCATTGGCGAAGGCGAGGCTTTCTATAAAGATGAGTTAATGCCAGGGAAACAGGCTATGGATGAAGCTGGCATCAAGCCCTGTAAACTTGAAGCCAAGGAAGGCTTGGCCCTTACCAACGGAGTGCAGATGACAAACGGAGTATTGGCACTAACAGTAGATACTGGACGCACATTAGCTAAAGCCGCCGATATAATCGCATCTTTAACAGGGCAGGTCCTGCAAGTTATAGAAGATGCGTACGACGACGGAATCCTAGTTCTCCGTTCTCAAGATGGGGCCAGGGAGGTAGGCCGCAATTTGAGGGCTTTGCTACAAGGTTCTCATCTTTCTACAGTATCAGGTGAAGTTCGGGTCCAAGACCCATACGTTTTAAGATGTATACCTCAGGTTCACGGCGCAGTTCGCCAAGGATTGAATCATGTTACAAACGTGGTTGAAATAGAAAGCGGTTCGGCTACTGATAATCCGTTAGTCCTTGAAGACGGTAGGATTTTGTCAGGTGGAAACTTCCACGGACAGCCTCTTGCAGTAGCAGCCGACTATTTGGGCATATGTCTTTGTTCTTTAGGGAACATATCTGAAAGAAGAACGGCACGAATGATGGATACTCAGAAAAGCGGATTGCCTGCGTTTTTGACTGGAGAAGGCGGACTGAACTCAGGGCTTATGCTTTTGCAGTATACGGCGGCATCCTTGGTGTCAGAGAACAAAGTGCTCGCCCATCCATCTAGCGTTGATACTGTACCTACTTCTGCAGATCAAGAGGATCATGTGAGCATGTCGACTACTGCGGCCAGAAAAGCCAGAGACATAGCTAAAAATGTTTCGTATGTGTTGGCTGCAGAATACTTAAGCGCTTGTCAGGCCGTAGAGTTTATAGATAAAAATGGTTTGTCCCCCGCTGCACATGCCGCTTACTCTCTTTTGAGGGAGCACATACCCGCTCTTTACGAGGATAGACCTTTGAGTCAGGATTTGGAACATGCCAGATGGCTAATAATATCAGGGGAATTGGAGAAAGCGGTAACTCAGAAGGTTGGCAATTTGGAGTAGATGTTGTGTAAAATGTGAAAGAGGGAAGGTTAATGACAAAAGCAGGAAAACCGGCTGTTGATTTGGTCGTTAAGAATATCGGGCAGCTTCTTACCATGTCGCCAGGGGAAGGTCCCAAAAGGGGCCTGCAAGCTCAGGATGTTGGGGTACTAGAAGATGCGTTCTTAGGTTCAAATCAGGGCGTAGTTGTAGCGTTAGGACCCCAGTCTTTCATGGAAGAACAAATAGATATTATGCCAGGAGCAAAAGTTATAGATGCCAAAGGAAAAGTTGTGGCTCCTGGGTTTGTAGATGCACACACCCATCTAGTTTTTGGCGGATGGCGTTACGAAGAATATGCTCTCAGGTGCAAGGGAGCGTCATATCTAGAGATCGCTGAAAAAGGTGGCGGAATTATGAGCACTGTACGAGC